>FTIR01000055.1_pt2 | contig 11621 bp, 11 predicted proteins | sample 1658041 | NCBI WGS metagenome assembly FTIR01 (sample SAMEA3914793, study PRJEB12502) | metagenome | biome: forest; material: soil | place: Canada | collected 2011-07-03 | depth 0.3 m | reverse complement strand
CGCCGCGCTCGAGGCGCTGGGACTGACCACCGCGGCCGAGCTCTGGAAGCAACCGCGCGCCGGCCTCGTGCGCCGCTTCGGCGGCGAACTGCTGGCCGACATCGACCGCGCCCTCGGCGACCTGGCCGACCCGCGCACCGCGCTGCAGCCGGCGCCCACCTTCGACAGCCGGCTGGAGCTGTTCATGCGCGCCGACGACAGCGCCGCGCTGCTCGCCGGCGCCGCCGTCCTGCTGAACCGGCTCACCGCCTGGGCCACCGCGCACCGCGGCCTCGTCGCCGGCTTCGAGTTGCGGCTGCATCACGAGAGCCGGCGCAAGATGATCGAGGATCCGTCCGCGCGCACCACCGTGCTGGAGATCGGCCTGGGCGAGCCCGTGTCCGACACCGCCCACCTGCATTCGCTGCTGCGCGAACGCCTGCAACGCCTGCCGCTCGCCGCCTCGGTGATCGAGCTGAGCCTGCACTGCCACTCGATCACGCCCGGCGCGCCGCCCAACACCGAACTCTTCCCGTCGGCCGCGAGCGTCGGCGAAGGCTGGCAGCGGCTGCTCGAGCGCTTCGAGGCCCGGCTGGGCCCGCACAACATCCAGCGCCTGCAACCGCTGGCCGACCATCGCCCCGAACTGGCCACCGCCGTGCGCCAGGGTGGCGAAGCGTCCCCGACGCGCCCGCGTACCCAGAGCGTCCCGCTGAACCTCGCCGTCCCTGCGGGTCCGATGGCCACGGCCTCCGGCGACCCGGCCCACTGGCCGCGGCTCAAGCGACCGGTATGGCTGCTGCGCGAGCCGCAACCCTTGCGCGACGAGGGCGGCACGCCGATGCTGTCCGGCAAGCCCCTGTGGCTCGTCGCCGGGCCCGAACGCATCGAGGCCGGCTGGTGGGACGGCGGGTATGCGGCGCGCGACTACTTCATCGCGCAGGACAACGAAGGGGCGTTGCTGTGGGTGTACCGGTTCCGGCATGCGCCGGAGGTGGGCGAGGTGGGGTGGTATCTGCAGGGCAGGTTTGGGTAGGGCTGCAAACGACCCATCAGCGACATTCAGGTCTGCGAGTTCAACGCTAGAAAGCTGACATCCAAAATCGGCAATGGCCTCGCCAGGCTGCTAAGCCTTCTCCCGCTCAGTACGCATTTCGGCTGCTCTAAGGACGTTGTCTTTGAAGATCAGCCACATGACCTCACCCCACACGGCTCCTAGATAAAAACAGGTGAGCGAGGTCAGTGCAGAGATAAACAGCCAAGCCAAGACTGTGGCCGGCTCTATCGGCCCAGACATGCAGACAAAAATAATCAAAGGACTTGCGACAGCCATTGGTACTCCCCACCACAGCTGGCCCTTCCGGACGAACCTGCGCTTCAACTCCAAGACGTCAGACTGCTCCATCGCATGACCCCCTTGCAAAGCTGACTCCCATGATGCCCGGAAGCGACGCCAACGAACGGCAGCTGCTGGCCGATAGCACGCGATGTTCCTGGCCCGTTCACCTTGGTGCGTCATCATCTTGAAGGAGTTCATTCGCGACATGCTGCCTGACGTAGGCAAGAGCTGCAGCCTCAAGCCCACCCCTTTCTTCGTAGATGAGCTTGACGATCGCGTCATCCGCGCTTTCGAAAGGATCGCTTTCGTAGCTCGCCGCCAACGAGTCGAGTCGGGCCCGCCGAACTTCCCGCTCGCGGGGATAGGGAGAGCCGAACCAGTCCATCGCGTCCTGCAATTTGACGGCCAGAAGCGGTAAGCCGAGCAGTTCGTAGGCTGCAACTGCCTCTGGCGCAAGGACGCCTGTACTGTTTCGGAAGAATTGAAGCAGTCCACCGTTGAGGATTTCTGCGTAAGGCCAGTAGGCGGCGAAAACCGTCCTGTGAACTACGCCAGCCTGGGCGAAATCGTGGAGGAATACGTCAGCGCCATCATAGATCGAGATGCAATGCGATGGAACGTCGCTTACTGGCCAGATCGAATTGAAAGGTTCCATGATTCCCAGTCCTGCGCCCGGATCCCAGGCTGATAGCAGGACGCCTTCGCCCAGCAGGTAGTTCGAAAGCTGACCCTCGTGAGGGTCAGCAAGTGGCCGACTGACGACGGCAAGTCCTCGCGCTGAAAATCATGCAGCCTCAAGAACCTTGGTCAGGCGCACCATCATCGTCCCGCTGCCATGAGGTGCCCGTTCGGTCACCGCGTAGCCATGCTTTTCGTACAAGCGGACGAGACGCAGGTTGGTGGCCGAAGTCCACGTCGCGGACTCAAGCATGCCTTGCTCGCGAATCCAGGCCTCGCCGCGCTCAAGCAGGCGGTCTGCAATGCCGGAACGCCGATGGGCGGGATCGACGTAGGTGGTGGAGATCAGGCCGTAGAGGCGGCCGTCGGGCATCGCGTTGATGCGGAGGATTGTGTGGCCGACGATGCGCATGGGATCGTCCTGAGCCACGGCGAGATAGACGTGCGCTGGATGAGGGCGCGTGGTGTCGAGCAACTCGCGCAGTCGCGTGCGCGTCCAGGCGATCGGGAATTCCAGCCGGCCCTTCTCGCCCTCAACTTCCACGAGCGTGAGGTGCATTCCGTTCGCGACCCAATCGAGGTCCGCGGTGTCGGCCTCGTTCAGGTCGCGGAGCACGAAAGAATCGGATCCTGTCGAAGTCATCACCGGATTGTAGGGAAGCGTGTGCCGGGAGCGGTCGCCGGCGACTGTCTGCACGTGGCCGGCTGCAGAAGTATCGGCGACCATCGTAGCGCAACCGCCCAGGTGGCTCTGACCTGGTTCCAACGCTTTCGAACGTCCTCGAGCCGGACCGTCTTGAGGGACTCGCCTACCGCCCGGGAGGCGGTTCAAAGACCCGCTTGACTCTGCCGTCGGTGCGGCATAGAGTTTTAACAAATGAGTTAAGCAGCTAATGGCAACGTCTCTCGACAAGATATTTGAAGCATTGGCCTCGGCGCCGCGCCGCCAGATCTTGGCCTACCTCTCCGAAGCTGAACTCAGCACGACAGAGCTTGCTGAGCGCTTCTCGATGAGCGCGCCGGCCATTTCCCGGCATCTGTCGGTGCTGGAGAACGCGGGGCTGGTCAGCAGGGAGCGGCGCGGGCAGTTTGTTCTGTACAAGCTCGTTCGCGAGAGTTTGGTCAACAGTCTGACCGGCTATGCCCTCGAGCTCTGCCCTGTTGGCCGTCCGCTCAAACGCGAGTCGCTCGCCATCGCCAAGAAGCGTAAGTCCGCCTGATCTTCTTCAATGCGAACCAGCCTGCCCATCCTGCCCGACAGCCTGCTGACGCATCGGATGGCGGCAGGCCATACCGAATGCGTATGCGACGGTGAGGTTCGCTATGCCCCAGTCAAATCGGCCTGGCTCGTCGCCATGGCCACTGGGGCCGCAATTGGCGGGGTGGCGACATTCACGTGGACGGCGTTCGCTGTCTTCTTGGCTGCCACGGCTGTCGTACTGTTGTTTGGTCACTCCTTGGGAAGCCACCGCAAGCTCATACACGACAGTTTTCAGTGCCCGAAGTGGCTCGAATACGTACTGGTCTACCTCGGAGTTCAAGTCGGCCTGGCCGGACCGATTGGGCTGCTACGGCAGCACGAGCTGCGAGACTATGCGCAACGCCTGCCGAACTGCCACGACTACCTGCGCCACGGACGATCCTTCTGGCGAGACGCGTGGTGGCAACTGCATTGCTCCCTGCAACTTCGGCACCCACCGCTCCTGACGCTGGAATCGCGCATTGCCGATGACCCCTACTACCAATTCCTCGAGCGAACGTGGATCGCCCAGCAACTTCTCCCAGCGGTGCTGCTCTTCTTATGCGGAGGTTGGGGATTCGTGTTCTGGGGTGTCTGCGCACGCGTGACCGCAGGCGTGTTCGGCCACTGGATCATTGGCTATCTTGCCCACAACCATGGCGCCATGAACCATACGGTGTGCGGCGCTGCGGTTCAGGGACGCAATGTGCGATTCGCCTCGCTACTGACGATGGGCGAGTGCTGGCACAACAATCATCACGCCTTTCCGGGTTCTGCGCGCCTGGGACTGCTGCCCGGCGAATGGGATCCGGGTTGGTGGGCGCTTTCCGGCCTGCGTCGTGTCGGCTTGGTTTGGAGCCTGAGACTTCCGAAAGATCTCCAAGTGCGTCCAGAAGTCGTACCTGCGACAAGCATGCGCGCGGCCAGTGGGCGCACTGCCTGGCATCGAAGGATCCGGACTTCGACGCCCCGGGTGAAGAACCAGTTGCCAGGGTGAGCATATGGACACAGAACCGCTCCCGCCTCCCGCAACTCCCACTACAGAGCGTCCGGTGCGCAAGCCCACCTTGCCGTACTCGAGGTGGTTGCCCGTTGCCGTCGGCGTGATGACCGGCATCGCCTTGCGCCTGGTTTTCTCGGGTCGGCCAGGTCTTCCCTACTCGGCCATGATGAGCAGCTTCGTCCTGCTCGTACCGCTACTGGTTGGCGCCGTAACTGTGTACGTCGCAGAAACTCAGCGGCGTCGCACCTGGGCTTACTACGTGTGGGCGCCTGTGTTGGCGAACGTGCTCTTCGTTCTAGGCACGATGGCGATCATGATCGAGGGGCTCATCTGCGCGATCCTGATCGTGCCCCTGTTCGCTGTCGTCGGAGCCGTCGGCGGGCTCATCATGGGCGCGGTCTGCCGCAAGACTCTCTGGTCACGCAATACGCTTTACAGCGTCGCCGTGCTGCCCTTCGTCCTGAGCGGCCTGGAACAAAACATGCCAGTTCCCGACCGTGAGAGGACGATCGAGCATGTGCGAATTGTCAGAGCATCGCCCGCTGACGTATGGCGCCAGATCGAGAACCCCCGGGACATCGGTCCCGAAGAAGTTGACAGCGCATGGGTTTACAGGATCGGCGTTCCGGTGCCGAAGGCGGGTGTCACAGAGCGTACCGAGGAGGGCATGGTGCGCCACATCACGATGGGAGGTGGAATCCACTTCGACGAGATCGCAACGGATTGGAAACCGAACCGTCATGTGAGATGGGTCAACCGATTTGAAGCGGATTCCTTCCCGCCGAACACCCTTGATGACCACGTGAAGATATGCGGCCGCTACTTCGGTATCGGCGATACCGACTACACACTGGTTCCGATTGGCGAGGGAACCGAACTGAAGATGACCGTCCGCTACCGCCTCAGCACGTCGTTCAATTGGTATGCGGGCCCGATTCTGGAGTGGCTCATTGGCAACTTCGAGGACGTGATCCTCGGCTTTTACGCGCATCGTGCCGAGTCCGATGCTGCGCGAGAGGCAACGAGCCCGGGCTTGGGTGACGAACACGCGCACGTGCATCCCTCCGAGGGCCGCCCATGAGAGCGGGTGTTTGGCGCATCGATGACAGCGGGGCGAACGCTGACGAAGGGAGAGTTGTCTGGTCGCCGTTCAAGTCGATCTGGAACACGGCCATGTATGCGATTGCCATCGTGATCGGCCCATTCTGCTTCAGCTGGAGCGCGTTGGCCGTGTTCCTGGGACTAAGCTACTCGACGCTGTTACTCGGGCATTCCTTGGGCATGCACCGGCGCCTGATACACAGATCGTTCGAGTGCAAAAAATCATTTGAGCGATTCCTCATCTGGTTGGGCGTGCTCGTGGGGATGGCCGGGCCGTTCGGGATACTCAAGATTCATGACATCCGGGACTGGGCCCAACGCCAGGGTTCGTGCCACGACTTCTTCGCACATCGGCGCGGTTTGTGGAAGGACGCGCTCTGGCAGCTTCACTGCCGCTTCAGCTTCGCCAAGCCACCTCAATTCACGATCGAGCAGGAGTTCTCAGCCGACCCGTGGTATCGATTCATGGAAGCGACGTGGCCGCTTCACCAGGTCGCTCTGGCCGCGGCGCTGTACTGGGTCGGAGGGGTTGGCTGGGCTGTCTGGGGAGTCGCGGTGAGGGTGGCGGTCAGCGTCACCAGCCATTGGGTGGTGACCTACTTCGCACATAACCCGGGGCCTGGAAGGTGGCTGGTCAAGGATGCCGCCGTGCAAGCCTCGAATCTCGAAGGATGGGGATTCCTGACCCACGGTGAATGCTGGCACAACAACCATCACGCGTACCCCGAGTCGGCACGAATGGGACTCGATGCCGGGCAGCTCGATCCGGGGTGGTGGACACTCATGCTGCTGCAGCGCTGCGGGCTGGTCAACAGGATCAATACACCGAGACCGCTGGAGCTCCGGGAAGATCTGACAGCGAGTCAGGGCGACATCATTCGAACGAGTTCCTAGCCTTCCCGAGACCAGTCACTCACGAAGCGCAACCCTTGGCCGACGCGACCCGTCACGAGAGACCGCACCAGACTTCTCCAGAGCTGACCTCTGTAACAGTCCGGTATTGGCCGGTAGCTCGCCTTCAATGCTGGCGTTCAGACGGCCACTGGCGACACCCGGCTCGATGACATCTCAAGAACCGGGCAGCCGTTCGACCAGCAATCCGATCTTACTTCCGGCGGCGACCGGGACTTGGGGGACGATGTCGTCGGCAGTGAACGGCAACCCGTCGGGACCAACCCCTCGCAAGTAGTAATGATCCTCGCCGGCGCGCTGATAGAAGAAGTAGCCTGCTGCCTGTCCCAGGTGCATCGTCGACGGATCGAACAACATGACTGGGGAATCCTTCGGAAGCGAATCCTTCAGGGCCGCCATGGATTCGGGGTAGTGACCGGATTGCAACTTGTACATCTCGATGACGGGGACCACCGAGTTGATAGTGGATTGAGCCATCTTCAACCGCAGGTCATCGTAGACACCACCGCGCTGCACGAACCCGAAATAGAACAGGGCCGAGTACAAGACGACCGTGAATCCGATTCCTGCAAGGCCAATGCAGGCAACACGCCGTCCGCCCTTCTTCTTGGTCACGAGCCCCCAGGTCAGCGCGCTGACTCCGAACACCACTCCGATCGCTGGAATGAAGGACAGGCCACCGAGCACATAGGGGAACGCACCCAGCTGCCCTTGTTCGGGAAGTTCTGGAGTGGAAGTCTTGATGCTGGACATTGGTGGAGTACTCTGTGTACGGTCGGGGCCGGGGCTGAAAGGTGAGATGACGAAGCTGGGTCTCGTGAACTATTCATTCGCGAGCGCTACGTCTCGAGGGGCATCGTAACTGCTCGCCGCGCCTCAAACCAGACGTTCGCGAACGGCGGCGCCTGGCCGGTACCACCGGTCATGAGCCCGCGGTGGGCTCCTCCGAAGCCGACCTCTGTAACAGTCCGGCCCTGGCCGGCATGCGTCTTCGGGTCGAACGCCTGGCCCCGTGAATTGTCGTCGGCCGGCGTCCGGCTGCTATCGGCAGCATAGCTGCCCCTCGACGTCGTATGCCTCGCCCAAGCGGCCGATCTGGACATCGGAAAGCAGCCAGCCGCTGAATCTCGGGCTGCTCCGCGTACCTTGGCAGCCGACTGAGTCGTCTTCATTGCCAATGAGCTCGTGCCGATCCGGCGGGCAACTTCTCGACTTGGAAACTAGCCGCCGGAGCCAACCCGGCGTCCGTCACGGCGTAGATGACCACCAGCGAGGTGGACGATTCGCGCCAGCCGATGCCTGCAATGCCGACGACACCGAGCCACCAGCGGCCGTCAATCCATAGCACCATCCTGGCTGGCGTGAGTGCATTCGAGAAGCTTGTCAGGAACGGATTATTTGTCCCCGCTTTCGTCCCGCCGAAGGTTGGAAACTCGAGGGGAGCCCTCGACATCTCGCCAAGAGCTTCCGTCAGAGCTTCCGGCGGCTGACGACCGTCCGCGAAGGCCAGCGGGTCGAGCGGTGCACTCCGGCCATAGGCCTCGGCAATGGCCGGCGCCGATCCTGCCGCGGCCTTGCAAAGTGCGGTGTCTGACGAACAGTAGCTGCCCGAAAGCTTCAGTCTCTGCTCAAACTCAAGCCTCAGTTCGCAGGGCTGCGTCCAGCCCTTGCTCCGCCTCTGCCACGCCGAGATCGTGTAGCTGCGCGCGAGTTCTGCCATGGCGACCCGGCCGCCCACGATGAAGAGCGGTTGTCCGAAGGCATGGCCGAAGCGCCCGTACTGCGTCGTGCAAGGCTGCGCCTCGAACGGCGCGGACAGGCGACGTAGCGTCTTTCCCGTCGATGCTTCGACGAAGACCATGGATTGGCAGTTCGCGGTTCCCTGGAAGGAATCTATACGGTAGACATCGGTTCCCTCCAGTCGCTGGACGCCGAGCACCGCCTCGGGGCCAACGGAAAACTCCTGGCGCCACGCCGGATCAGTGACCAGTCGCTCCTCGACAGGCGAGAGCACGTGATCGGACCCGCCCAGGGCACGTCCATTCACGAGCTTGTCCATTGGGTCATCGGACGAGGCAACCCAGTCGAGAGCGGGGATCTGCTCCGCCTGCCCAGCCAGGCGTTCGCAGAGGCTGGGCCCAGGATCGCCCGAGCTGGCCGCGGACAAGCCCATCGCGATCACGAACAAGCCGGTCTTGGTCGTCTTCTTCATTGCTCTCTCCATTCGCTGGCACGAATGATCGACAAACTGCCTGGAAGAAGCCAGCCGCGGCCCAGGTGGATTCGCTCACACCGCCGAAGTATTCTTCACAGGCCTAGCTTGATGATTTTTGAAATGCGGGTCTCGATGGTCATCCCATCCGCCTGAGTCCAGCCGAGTGGGAACTTGTCCTGCTCGCCTTGCCAGCCCGGCCTGTCTCGCGCGTAGCACTTCAGCCACCTCCATAGCTGCCATCGGTGAACGGCCAGTACTGGCCGAGTCCGGCCTGGAAGCGATCAAGCGATCGTAGCGCCTTCGACCAGTGCGGACTTCCTGGACAATACCGCCATGATGCTGAATACGATCTCGTCGCGATCGCGCTTTACCGCCATTGCCCTCACGCCAATCCTGGCGTTGTCTCCCGTTGCCATGGCCCAGCCCGGGTCTGAGGCCGAGCGCTCGTCCTCAGCGAGCGTGGCCTCGGCGGCACAGCCGGGCGATCCGCTCGTCCCGTTCGGCTTCGTGTTCGGCCGCACGACCAAGGACGAGGCGCTTGCGGCATGGGAGGCGGCTGATGTGGTGGTCACTGGCCGCGGCCACGCGGGTGTCGGCGCGGGCAGCGGGGTCGACGGCCAGTCCGCGCTGCCGGTCGACCGCATCTTCCTCATCGACGTGCACGCGGTGCCGTTTTTCGGCACCCGGCCCGCCCGCTTCGCGTTCCTCGACGACAAGCTGTACTCGGTGCAGACCGTGCTCAGCCGCACGCTCCTCCCCAACCACCGAGGCGACAACTCTCAGAGCCTGTCGCCTGACGACCTCAAGGCTCTGCAGGCCGACCTGCGCAAGCGCTTCGGGGCGCCGACCCGCACGGCCCGCGATCTGATGGCCGGCAAGGAGCCCGACATCCTGGAGTGGAAGCTGGGCGCGCGCACTCTTGTGCTGACGACCAGCGCGCTCCCCGGTGCGAGGCTCACGCTGACCGACCCGGTGCTTGCGAAGAAGGCGAAGCAGGCGAGCGACGAGGTCTGCAAGCAGTACGTAGCTTGTGCAGGCTACGGCCGAAATCGCCGCTGAACATCGTGCCCAGCCCGCAAACGCAAAGTCCCAGAAGATTTCTACTCCGGGGCTCTGGTCAGTTGGCGTGGATGACGTCACTCGATGTCAATTTCATGGCAGGAGTACGCGAAGCCGACATCAGTGACAGGTGGGGTGCCGCCGGTTCGGTGGACTGCCGGATAGCAGACGCTGGCGAACGACCGGACCTGGCCGGCACCGAGCCTTCGGCTACACACGTTGAGGATTGCGCTTGGTGAACAGCTTGAATCTGATTCCCAGGTACAAAGCGGCCGCGGCAAGCGGGTAGAAGGTAAAAATCGCCACGGCGATCTCCGACTTGATCCGGCCCGGAACCTCTTCGGGATCCACGAACGATGCGTAGGCAGGATCGTTCGCCGAATACCAAACCTGGACGTCCTGGCCGATGCTGAGTTGTCTGCAGTCCCGCTTCAGCTGCAGGCCACCCGCTCCGCCGGTGATCGTTTGAGTGTTGGCAACGTACCTGACGAGATACGAGCCGTGGTTTCCACAGTCCAGCGCAGTCACGCGGCCTTCAGTGCCAACGAATGGTTGCCTTCCTCTGAATGACTTGAGATCGAACCAGCCGGATATCGCCAGCGCCGAAACCAGGACGGCAGGCAGAACAAATGCGAGTCTTGTACCTTGGGCTGTCATGAATTCGATGGTGTCATACAGCTGTGCATTCTTGCAACGAGGGTCGCCCCTCGTCGCACTGCCTTACAGCGGTCGTTCGCGACCGACTGGTTTTGGCCGGCATGCGTCCCTGAGACCGGCGGCATGGTCAGATGGCGCGCCGGAGGCCGTCGGCCGACCGCTATGCGCAGCAGCATACCCGCCCGTCAATGCCAACGGCCGAGCAGCAGGGCCAGACCCGAAGGCGAAGTATCCCGGGGCGCCTTGAGAGACTGCAAGCGGTCGCGTGCGGATGGGTAGTCAAGGAAGCTTCGAACTCTTTTTCAAGTTGAATCTGCGGACCTGCTCAGCAAACTCTTCAGTGCTTTTGCACACGCCAAAATCGAGACCCTTGAGCCGCTCCTTACTTAGCAGCTCTTTGGCGACTCTACTCACGATTAGCAGTTGGTTTCTACCGTTTCCGCTTCCGAAGAAAATGTCGGCGCGTGCAAAGCTCGTCGACGGCGCGGATTTCAAAACTGCTGGATGCGCTCCCACAACATCTCCGTAGAGCCCGCAGGACGCGCAAAACTTCTCGAACCGCGTCCCGCGAGCCACAAAATCGAACGCGATGACGCTGGTCGCTTTCACGACGAAATGTCTCGGATCCGCGGGCAGCGGCAGAAACTCGATGCCTTGCAGCCCGAGCCTCAGGCACGCTCCCTTGAACTTCAACGAGGCAATGGTGTAGTTGTCATACGTTGAAGACAGGTCGTATACGGTTCGTGCCAGTCGGTAACTTGGATTGATGAAGTAAGGATCTATCTTGAATCCTCAGGAACGGCATGTTGGGATCCCTGCAATCTCTTCATGGTGAAGGCGCCCTTCAGAGCCGCACATAGGCGAGCCGTTGTCCGGACAAGATAAGACGTACGCATTCATTGTTTCCCAGCAGTTGGATTCGCAAAAGTCGCTACCTGAAAGCTGCTGCTCGCCGCTGTCTGCTTGTGGCCGCCGACTGCCGCCCACTGTAGGCTTCACAGCGATTGGCGGGAGGCTGGTAAGACAGTAGCAACCGCCTGGAGGGCGCGGACTGCTTCTGCGATTGCCACGGGAGCTTTTGCCTTTTGCGCTCGCAACAAGGTAGCCGTGTGCTATGCCCCTACTCTCAGCGATCGATCGCCGGCCAGCCGTAGCCAATGGGAGCGCGAGGCCGCGGCGTCAATGGGGCCGCCGCGAAAGCCGTCAGGGGCGCCCAGTTGCCCTCCGCGCCGCGCCAGGACTCCTCGACGAAGCGGTCGTGGTGCTCCATGATCCGCAGCTTGCTAGCGGGTACGCCGTTCTTCACCTTGATCGCGCCGCCCTGCGCTTCGTCGATCGTCCAGGCGACCTCGTCAAGATCCACGCGCAGGATCACGAGCGGATTGTCGGCGCCGAGGTGCTTCTTGTAGTTGCCGTAGAGGGCGACCGCGTCCTGCGG
>FTIR01002552.1_pt1 | contig 11672 bp, 19 predicted proteins | sample 1658041 | NCBI WGS metagenome assembly FTIR01 (sample SAMEA3914793, study PRJEB12502) | metagenome | biome: forest; material: soil | place: Canada | collected 2011-07-03 | depth 0.3 m | reverse complement strand
GGCCCATGAATGCTCGACTCGCCTTGGACGCGAGGAGGCGGCAATCGGCCCCCGCATCCCGGCGAAGTGCTTCGCTGGCATCCGGCCGGCGTCTCCGTCGGCGACGCTGCGGATCATCTCCAGGTGAACCGCGTCGCGGAGCGGGTGCACAAACGAAAAACGGGCCACGAGGGCCCGTCTTGCTTTCGATCCTGGCGGAGGGGGCGTCTGTCAAGCCCCGCATGAATGCTGGGGTTGCAGGCCGCCAGCTGTCAGTCCGCCGGTTTGTCCGCCTGTCCCTACGAGTCGCCCGCTCGGAATCGCTGGGCCTGCCAACGATTTCGGGTGCGGTCGTGCTTGCGCTCGTGATTCCATTCGACGATCCGCTGGCGCCAGGTTTTGAACTCATGCGCGAACGCCGATTCCAAAGTATCGATCAGGCGGTTCGCCGCCTCTTCGATGTCCCGCAGACGCGGAGAGTTCGCGACATAGGCGGGTCGATTCATTGAATCGAAATCGCCTCCCGAGATCAGGTCGAACATTTCGCCCCCGGCGCCCATGATGTGCCGAAAAGGTCGACGCTGATTGCGAAGGCGCGTCATGCGAGTCAGCAAACGGCGGAGCGTGAAGCTGATGTCTGCAGCCTCCGCGACGCAAGCCGAATCTGAGCCCGGCTTAGCATAGTAACGACGTGACTTCTCTAGCAAGTCAGCGGCGATCTTGCAGCAAGCATCAACTTCGGAGCGGGTCTCTTTGCGAGACTCTCGAGCGTTGGCCTGAAGGCTTGAAATACCCCAGCCGATGCCAGTCAGTATCCACGCAACGAAGTACGTGTCCGCCAAGCTTTAGCTCACATGTTCCTTGCGGCCAGCATCGTCCACGTAGCCCCAGACCTTGGAGACATACATGTCGAGGTCCGCGTGGACATCCATCCGGCGCTTCAGGTCGCGAGGGGCAAACCGATGTACACGAACAAGCCCGCCAAATGCCTCGTCCAAGAAGGACGAACCAAGCGTCAGCGCCCCGCGCAAGTCCACGTCGAACTTGCCGTCGCTGTTCATCAACGCCGGCACCAAAAACTCCTCGCGAAAGCGCTCGCCCGAATACGGGCCGTCGTCGCGCGTGCGCCCACCAGGGCTGCGCGAGAACTGCTGAGCCACAACAATGTGCGTGGTCACGGCTTTGCTCCGAAGTTGAGGGTCCAAATCACAAGAGTGCCTTTGACGGGTTCCACAAGCGTCCCCTTCCTATCAACACTTCCTCGTTGCTGAAAGTAGCCGCGTCGGCTGTAGATGGCAAGGGCATTTGTTGCATTGCGGGATGTAAATTCTACCATTTCGGGTAAACCCTTGCCGCGGTAGTACAACTTCGTCCGGGTGCGGCCGCCAGCAGCGGCAGAGATCAGTTCGCAGTCACCGCCGCGCCGCAGCTTTCGAAGCATGACTTGATCGAACAGATCAGGCTTGGCAAGCAACGTTCCGGGGATGGAATCCCCGTGGTCATGCATGGCGACGAAAATCTGACGCTGATCCAAGTTGACCGTGGCGAACATCCACCAATGGCTAGGAATACCGCTTGAATATGCGTGCTTTTTGACGTTTGTCAACGCCTCCGAGATGCAGCCCCCTAGCCCGAGTTGCCACTCCACGTTGGTGGCGGCTCGAACTGCCTCCAAGAACGGCTCAATGGGAGTTGCGTCGACATCGTCACCCTCGAACTGGTGCCATCGCGTTACGTCGTTGTGGTTGACGACCTTTCGCGGCGACAGTCCAAGTCGTTCTATAACACCCGCCGACTGAAGCATCTGCTCGACCAGGTCATCCGCCGGGTAAGCGCAAGTCAACTTGCCGGGGAAATGCTCCAACCAATCGTCTAGCCAACCGAGAAAGAGCAACAGCCCGCACGGGAACAAGCGCTCGGTCTTGGAAAAGTCGATTCGCACGAAGCGACCATCAGAAAGTGCAGCGTCAACGCGCCTGATGAACGTATCGAAGATCTGTCGCGTATCGCCCGTGCCATGAAAGAGCAGCAGTTTCGGCGCCCGCACGATGACGACACTGACCAGCGCTGAGTACCCTGAGCGAGCCTTCAGCATGCGTCTGCGCGCGTGGCGTCGGCGAACGGCCTGAATCTTCGCCAAACGCCGCAATGCGTAGGCGCTCAGTCGTCGCTGACGCTCTAGTCCCCGTGTTGTAGGCTTTCTCAACCCATCCTCTCCCTGGACGGGCATTATGTCTTGCAGGATCCCCAACCTTCTTCTTACCCGGATGGACACTCGCTGAGTCTGCTGATGGACTGAAAGACGCCATCCGTCAACCGCGTGGGAGCACGGCGGCCCGATCATCGAGCGCAAGCGCATCGCCCTCGAATTCCTGGACGGCGAATGGTGCGCATGGGCGCCAGGCCCGCAGCGGGCCGACGGAGGCGACGGCCAGGGCCAGACACCGCTCGTCGCTGCCATGCGTGCCTACGTGGCCAGCAAATTCGGCGAATGGATCGACGTGGAGTCGCTTCTCGACGGCGTCAGTCATCGTCCCAGTTGAACAGGCCGCCGAAGGGGTCGCGCGCTGCTATGCGAATGGGCACCGGTATCGGCTCGCGCGCTGGTGGTCGGCGTGGCCGCGCAGGCTCAGTCCGCCAGACGTCCCGGCCCTGGCTAGGCCCCCGAGGTGCAGGCGGCGGTTCGGCCACGTAGGGGCCAATCCTCGGCGTCCCCGGCGGATCCCAGTCCCCGCATGGAGGCTGGGATTGTTGGTGCTCAGTTGTCAGTCCGTCGACTGTTCACGGCATCGAACTCTCGGAGCAGTTCGGCCAACAGCGAGTCGGCTGGGGACTGCATCCTCGTCCGAACCACAGCTACCCACGCGCGGACACGTTCGCCCGAGGCGTCTGCCGGCGCGCGGCGCTCCAACTCGTCCAGGACTTGTCTGGCCGCGCTGAGCCGAAGCTGCATGTCGCCGGCCGCAATGGCACGCTCAAGCCACGCTAGCTCGCGCTCGAGCCGAAGTTCTTCCTGTCGAACTGCCTCGCGCCGGTGTTCGTCCGCGATCCGCTCTTCCGCCTGGCGTCGCTGACTGGCAGCGCGCGCTTCGAGGAGTGCCGGAAGATCGGCGTCGGCGCGGCTGATCGCAGCGTCGAGTTCGCAGACGATGTTGGGCAATTCGGCCTCGAGGCGCTCGGGCGTGTCCGTCCACTTGCGCTCCGAGCCGTGCTCCCACCTCACCTTCAGCCGCATCGTGTCTTTGGCCCGGTAGCCGGTGTCCGGCAGGTCTTTGTCCCACCGACCCATCGGAGAGCTGGACTTCTCAAAGTCCTCGGCGAACGAAACGATGAGTACGCCCCGATCGCGCTTGATCTCAACCCAGTAGGAGTCGCTCCCCTTGCCGTTGCGCGACACAACCTTGCAGCCCCGGTCGATCAACGCCCGCAGCAGAGCGTCGTGAAATCTCAAGATCCAGTCGATCCGCGACAGCGTCGCCGCGATGGTCAGGCGCCCGTCACCGAACGAGTTGAAGCGCCCCGTGATTCGAGAGGGAATCGAATGCTCGTTGGCACCCCAGAACAATCCGCCGCGAGCAGCGGCTTGTTTTCGGAGGCTCTCGTACTTGGCTGCCTTGATCGGGATGGCAGCAAAGAACCTGGCGGTCTTGGCGACGATTGGCAGGCACTCGTCGAGCGACGATCGCATCACGACGTCGGGGCCTTTCGGTCGCGGCACCAAGCCAAGACCGGCGGATCGAATGGCTCGGCGTGAGGCTGCGTGCGAGGCTCGATCAACACGAACCTGCGCAGTCGGCAGCCTGGGGATGCGCATCTGAGGATCTCCCGCGAGCACAGGTCGATTCGGAGTCGTGCCTGCAGCTACCTTTGCCCAGTGCCCCGCCGCTGGCCGAGGAATGCTGAATGACCGGCAGATCTTCGCCAAGCCGACGTCTGAGAGGTTGAGCTCTGCTGCCAGCTTGATCATGGGCGTCTGCCAGACGCGTTCGTAGAGTTCAAGCCTAGTCATCTGGGTTCACTCCTGCGCGCGGGCCTAAATCCCTTGTGCTTTCAGGCGCTCGACTAGCGGCACGTAGCCTGCCCCGTTGACGTTGCGACGCGCATCCGGCTCGACCATCCAATATGGCCATACGCGCTCGGGAGGAGGGTAGATTTGCCCCTCGCGACGCCACTTCAGCAGCACCCACTTACTGATGGGCTTGTCATACCGAAGCCTTGCCCATTCCTCAAGTGTGACCTTAGGTACTGTGTCACGCCCTTTGGACGAGGCAGGGAGTGCGGGTGGTGGAGTTGGTGCCGCCGCCGGGGATGCCGAATTGGCCGACATGGCGGCCGGCCTGCGCGGTGGCTGCTGCAGTAGCGCCTCCGCAGCCTTAGGCAGATTGGTCGGCGGCAGCACTACCGCGCCAGCGCAGACCGCCTCATAGTGCGCGCGTTCAAGGATGATGCCGCGGTCAAGGCCGCGCCGAACGCGCGTGAAGCCCAGCCGCTTGAGTTCGTTGAACTGCACGGTCGGCGACGACGCGCCAGTGATCGCGCGGATCTCGTCGGCGGTGAGCAGGATTGACAGGGGTTCCGAAGGCATGCGCCATTGTGAGGCGCGGGCGCTCACCCAGTTGTCGCCCGTCGAAACCTTCAATGCAGGGCGCGAGGTGGTCGCTGCCCTCATTCGGAGTGAACGCGAATCCGATGGGCGCAGGTTTGCAACGGCGAGGTTGCGGGGCATACTGTTGCGGGTATCCAATCATTTTAGGGAGATGACATGCCGTTTACGGATATCGAGCTTGCGCATCAAATACCGATCTCGCTCGTCGAGGCCGGAGTCCTGACACCGGCCCAGGTCGCTCAATTGGCCGAGAGTCACACCGAAGAGCAGGTACGAGGCACGGTGGCAGCAATAGATTTGCGATCATTCCCGCGCTATTGGTTACTGCTCAATCGTTGGATGGCGGCCCGCGGCGGATCTATAAAGACCACCACTGGTCGGGATGTCCCTGGCCGAACTCCAGGGGCAGATCCTGGCACGATGCAAGGACGCGTTCTGTATGACGATGCCTTTAAGCAGACACGAGACAACATCACAAAAGAAAAATTTTCCGCAGCAAAAGCAGTGGCAAGTGCGCTGCGCTTTAGCCACCATTTTCTGACTCCGGAAGATGAGGAGGATTGAGTAAGCTCCGGTTCGTTCGATCGATGACACAGATCCTGAAAATCGATTAGGCGCTGCCACCGGCGCAAGGCGACCTGTTCTAAGCGGGGGCTTGCGCGGACTGCCAAACAGCCAGAAGCCGCCCATTCCGCGCGCTGAGGCGATAGGGCAACAAACAAGACCTGTCACCTCGGCGTTAGGATGCAAGCATGACCCTCGTCGTGGTGGCTGACCTGATCGGCGACGATCTCGACATCGCAGTCGCGCTGGCGGATGGCCATCGCGTTCGACGCAGCACGATCGTGGACGCGCCAGGCATCCACGAGCAGCGGCCCGGGGGCGCCTGGGAGTGGATCCGCCGGCCGTCAACAGCGTGGGATCACGGCAGCCCGATCATCGAGCGAGCACGGATCGACCTTGTGGGCGGCGCACCGTGGCGCGCAATCTGCGGCGACGAAGGCGACATCGACGGACCGCCTACAGGCCTTGGAGAGGGGCCGACGCCGCTCGTCGCTGCCATGCGTGCCTACGTGGCGAGCAAATTCGGCGAGACGATCGATCTAGAGTCACTCCTCGTCGGTGTCAGTCGTCCTGCCAGTTGAACATCCCGCCGAAGGGGTCGCGTGCCGCCACGCGGATTGGTAGCGCGACCGGCTCTCGCGCCGGTGGCCGGCGCGGCCGCGCAGGCTCGGTCCACCAGCCGTCCCGGCCCTGCCTGCACGCCCGGGGTGCAGGCGTTGGCTCTGGCACGTAGTCGGCGATCCTGGGCGTTCCCGGCGGATCCCAGTCGTCGTCATCGATTCCGGGCTCGCGCTCCCACTTGTCGCAGCCAGCCTTCCCGTGCAACTGGTTGCCCATGTTGCCGCCGCCGCGGGTCAGGCCGCAGATGACCACGCCGGGGCGTGCATCGACGCTGCGCATCCAGCAGGGGGTGCGGGAAGGGCTTGCGGAGGCCATGGCCGATAGTGGCAAACGGGAGGCTCACTGCGTGCGCTCGTGCTGCTTCTGTCGGCGAGAAGCCATGAACGCCATGAAACCACCAAGCATCACATTAGGGGGGCGGCCGGCGCGCCATCGCAATCGTCCTCAAAATCTAGTGACTCGACAGCCTCACACTATGTTGACTAACCAGACAGTAATCCTGCTCGCATTTTTGGCTCTATTTCTAGTGTGGCTCTTCGCTCCACTTGTGCCAGCCATGCTTACCTATGTCCTCGCACCGAAGGAGAAGGTCATCGTAAGCGGCCCGTTGCAGGGGCTGACTATCAAGGCCACCGGCGCCTTCGCCGCATACCTGACTGTGTTCTTGGTCTGTGTGCCGTTTGTCTACATGACGTGGAGGTCGATACGCAACATGTCCAAGCCGTACTGGGACGTTGAAATTCCGATCTCGACGTTCGACACCAACGCGAAACCGGTTGATCTCGGTGATGAGCTAAATAGCATTCGTATCAACATTAACCCGCCGACCTACAGCATCAGCGGCAATATCGTCACAGTCCGCGTCAACGCGATCGACGAGCGCCTACCTAAGATCGGCATCGACATCCCTAAGTTCGGAGGCACACTTGTAGACCTTGAACATCAGCAACCCAGTCCCGACGTCCGCGAAGACCAGCGGCTAATCCGGTTGTCGCTCGTTCCGATACAGCAACGCAAGCCGCTAGTTATCGGCGAAGCGAAATGACACCGCAAACGTGCATCGTTTGTTGCGTGATCGCCTTCACGGCGAGCGGCGCGCTAAGCGCCAAGGAATGCCGCATTAGAGGCGACGAAGCTTTGAACGAGGCGCGGGCGAACGGATTCCGATTTGAAGCGCAACTAATCGGTGGCGACGGCACTTGCAGCTTTAGTGAGGGCCGCTTTCTGGCGATCGCGTCGCTGTCCACGCCCGAGCGCGCAGACAGTGCTACGCAGCAAACTGCAAGCGCAAATATTTCCTGCGTCGCGACAGGTTTTGCAGGTAGGCGAATCTCCGCTCACTGGAAGCTGAAGGCGATGTCGATTGCAGGGGGCAGCTTCGTCTTCAAGGCGCCACCGCAGATCGGCACGGACGACCTGGCATTCAGCATTGCTTACGACACAAACCCCGGTGCGCCAATTGTTCTCGGTATCGACTTCCTGACCCTGGAAGGTGCGGATTGCACTGACTGGCGTCGCGCGTTCACGGAGGCAAGACCCAAATGATGCCGGTAAATCCCGATTTGAGATGGCGTCGCCGCGCTCTGCTTCAGTGCCTGTGGTTGCTGCCGACAGCGACGCTGGCACAGAGCAATGCCTATGACGTGGGCGCGGAACGCTTCGCACTCGACTTCATGGGGAAGTACTCATTGACGCTGCGGGACGGCGAGGTGAATCTGAATGCCCTTGCTGAGCTGTATGAGTTGGCCGTCGATCGTTCGAGAATCAGTTTCGAGGAATTTCATAGGGCACGGGTAACGCTAGGTGAGGTTCTCAAGTACGCACCGACTCGCGGGCGCGGCAGCGATCGTCAGGAGCGTCGTGGGGAGTCGTTCGTCATCACGCTGCGCTGCAGCACCGGCACTGGCAGTTGGAACATGGCCGTCGGACTCTTAAGGCCTGAAAATATTGGTTGGAAGGTCGGTCAGATCCAATTGGAGCCCGACTGAGTCACCCCTTTGGGCCAAAAATTCAAGGTCCGCGGGCTTGAGGCCAACCAAGAGACAACCTCGCCACTTCGTGCTGGTTTTGTTAGCGGAAACGCGCTGGCAGATTCGGTCGGCGGCGAACAACCGCCCCCACACCAGTCTCGCGCATCCAGTGCACGCAGCCATTGGCAGCATCCGCCACGCAATCCTTCCGGCCGCCGCGCCTGCAGTCGGCGAGATACGGATCGCCCCAGCAGGGGCCAGCCCAGTGGACGCAGTACCAGCAGGGTCGAGGCGGGTGATCGTAGTGGCGTCCGGTGGACATGCCGCGGATGGTGGTCAGCGGCAAGCTCACCAGCCGCGCTCGATGCGCGGCGAGCCGGTTGCTCGTGCGCGGGTGACCTGTCTGTGACAGACCTGAAGCCAGAGTTCGCCGAATCCGGGGTTTCCGCACAATTCATTCAAGGGCTGTACTGCGAACTGTGCGGGATTGGCTTCGTCCCGGATTTCATGGCCAAGCCGCCGAAGGCCAAGTTCATCTCAGCGCCAGGAGGCTGGCGGCGCGTCCATGAGGACGGAACTCAGGGGCCGCTGCTGGAGCGGATGGCGGATGACACGGAGTGTTACCTGTAGCCGTTTCATCCATGCTTCGCAGTAAATGCCGCATCAGACCGGCAGCGTGACGATCAGCGTGGCATCGTGAGGCAGTAGTCGGGCCATGAGCGGTCCCTCGCGAACGTCGCCTTTCGGGTAGGCTACCATCCGAAATCACCAGTCATCCGCAGGGCAGCATGCGCTTCCGAACCTTCCTGAAGTCAGGCATCGAGGTCTTGCACTTGGGAATGCAACATGCCGAGTCCAACGCGTGGCCTCCTGAGCATTGGCGCGAGAACCCCGGAAGGTGGCGCCTGTTTACGCCAGGGATCGATAGATATCTGACGGAGGCACTGTCAGCAAAGTCATTCGGGGCATCCATCGACACCTTCCTGCTTGTACTCGAGGTTGCCGATTTCAAGGCGTGGGGCCCAGGCCCTGCCTTTTCCGGGCCAGACGGGTGGACCTCTTACAGCCCGAAGTCTCGCGAGCTTCGTAGTGTGGGCAAATTGGACTGGCAGGACATCCAGTCGATGACGGCCAGGCAGCAACTTCAGGCCTTTGGCCTGGCAGTCGCCGAGGCAATTGAACGCGTTTCCCGAGCCAAGCGGCGTCCGAGAGATTTCGATGCGTCAGGCTGTGCCGTGGAGGTCACTCGTCTCCTGCGGACAGCCAAGGTAACTGAACTTTCGAGAGCAGCGTGGGCGTCGCAGACACAGGCCTGAAGGTGCTGGCCGCTCGGCTCTCGGAGGCAAATGGAGGCGCGGGTGCGCTTGGACGAATTTGTCTCTAGTCGGCCATGAGCTGACGGTTGCAGTGGTCAGCTATCGGGTACGTTATGCTCGCGTGACGAGCGCGGAGACACTCAATGCCAAATGTCGAGGTGCGCCGGGACAGCGGCCACGCGGAAGAGTCGGCCATCGCGGACTTCGAGCGAGCGAACAATGTTCGCCTGCCGCGGGCCTACCGCAGCCTCCTGTTGGCACACGACGCACCCCGCCTGCATTGTGCGGACTTCGATTTCATAGACCGATCCACCGGCGCGGTGACATCGCGAGAAGTCTCATTCAAGGGCTTTGGCTCGGCGCTGGCCCGGTGCAACCGCATCGTCGACGCGCAGGACTCGGACGGACGCTGGCACGACCACGTCATCGTCTTCGGTGACTGCGCCAACGGCGACTACGTCTGTTTCGACTATCGGCGCGATCCGGCAACGGCTGAGCCGATCATTGCGGTCATGTACCACGACTACCCCGATCACGACGGCAAGATGCTGGTCAGCCTGGTTGCGAGCTCCTTCGACGAGTTCCTGGGCCTACTGTATCGCCAGGCGTCATGAAGCTGCCGCTGTTCGACGTCGTCTGCGCTGGTTGCGAGCTTACATTCAAGGCGCCCGATATCGCCCCAAATGCTTATGGCGAGTTCCTGCTGCGAAGCGACGGTGCCGGCGCGGCCCGATACCTGAACGCTTTGCAGGATCGTACTTATGTAGAGGTGGAAGCGCTGCTGCGGGCCGAGGCACGCGTTGTCGCGCTTGCGCCGGTTCGGCGCGCGAAGCTGCTGCAGGACGTCTTTGGCCCGGCGGCTTGCGACCCCGATGCGTCCGGCGCGCCGCTGCGCATCGGCGTAAATGCAGGATGCCCCGCCTGTGGCTCGCAGCAACGGCGCTCATGGGATGCGTCATCGCCACTCGAATTCGTTGAAGTCGACGTGCCGGTCGTGTCCCATGAGGAATGGTCGCGCCTGAGCGTTGCCCAGAAATCCGCGCGCGTGCGCGAGGCCACCGCAAACATTTTGATCGAGGGATTGGATTGAAGCGGACGCATTGCAGACGAGGCCATGCGCTACCGGCTCTCGGGATGGTGCCCATCAGTTCAACGTGGAGTTCGGCGCTTCGATACTCTTGACGACGCGGCAATGGAAGGTTTTCAGGTAAGGCTTGAATGTCGTTCCGCAGTCACCGAGAATCGGGCGCACTGCGAAGTGCAGCTTAGGTACATTCGAACTTCGTCGTGAAACCGAGTCACTATGCGCAGCGAGTCAGTGTCAAGCGCTACACCGCAACTTCGAAAGTTGCGATGCAAGACCTGACTTGCGAAACGTAGATGACTCATCCATTGCGCCTTGCCGCGGAGGGGTCAAATTGTTGGTGCATGTTGGTGGTGACGGAACAGCGCTCGCTTTGGTTGACTGCAGCCAGTTCGACAGCTTCGTGTCGGAGGATTGGGCGGTAGGTGATGTCCTTGAATCGAAATGGATCAAGGGAGTCAATGAGAGAGCCATTTGCATCTGGGGAACAGGCGAGGATGCCGTGTGGCGCGTTGAAGTCTCGGATCGAATTTCCGACCGCAAAGGCCACCGTGAATTTGAGAGTCAGATAGCTTGCTCGTCCGGCGCTTTGCACGTCATCAGCTTTGCACGTCATCAACTACGACAGCCTTACCATGGCAGCTCAATTTGAGCACTACAAATTGCCTGATGCCCTCTGCCAAAAGACCGAGGTCCGTGTGCGCGTGGGGCTCTATCGCGTGCGCGTAGTGCAACTCGAAGCGCCCGAGTCCGAATGGTGGAACACGCCGGAAAGCGAGCCCCATTTCTTGGTTGAATTGGAGCCCTTCGAAGGCTTGATGGCAACAACATCGAAGATTCCGTGGCTCCAGCTCTGATTCGAGCACCCTCGGCTGACAATCCATGGTGCGTCTTGTTGCTTGGTGCCGAAGACGCAGATCGGCGGCGGATTCAACCGGTGGATGCAACACACTAGACCCCGCTTAGGCGGATGGAGTGTTGCAAATGAAGCAGCGGCCGCGAATCTACTATTCCGACAGCCAGAAGGCGCTGATGTGGGAGCGCTGGAAGCAAGGTTGGACGCTCAACGAGATCGGCAGGCTCTTTGATCGACCTCACACGTCGATCCAACAGATCTTCGTCCGGACCGGTGGCATCCAACCTGCGGCGCGATCACGCGCGTCGATGGCGCTCAGCCTGACCGAACGCGAGGAGATTTCGCGAGCACTCGTGGCAGGCGAATCGATTCGATCAACGGCAGCTCGGCTTGGACGAGCTCCATCGACAATCAGTCGAGAGATCACGCGCAACGGCGGCATCGAGGCGTATCGCGCGAGCCAAGCCGAAGATGCCGCGTGGGATCGAAGCCGACGCCCAAAGCGCTGCAAGCTCCGAGAGAACCGATCATTGGCGCGCCTCGTGGCAGACAAGCTGCGGATGCTCTGGTCGCCGGAGCAGATCGCGGGCTGGCTGAAGCATACTTATCCGTGCGACGAGAGCCTTCACGTGTCACACGAGACCATCTACCGGAGTCTGTTCATTCAAGCGCGTGG
>FTIR01001548.1_pt1 | contig 11687 bp, 16 predicted proteins | sample 1658041 | NCBI WGS metagenome assembly FTIR01 (sample SAMEA3914793, study PRJEB12502) | metagenome | biome: forest; material: soil | place: Canada | collected 2011-07-03 | depth 0.3 m | reverse complement strand
CTGCGCGTGCAGGCCGTCAAGCTGCTCGGCGCGCAGGCCGCCGATGCGCTCGCGCAATTGAAGGACGCGTCGCAGAAGGTCGACGACTTCCTCGCCGGCATGAAGAAGCTCGAAGGCCAGCTGGTCATCGCCAGCGCGGTGGTGGGCCTGGCCGGCGCGGCACTGGTCGGCGACGCGGGTGGCATCCTCGCCGCGGTGGTCGGCGTGCACTCCGCGCTCGCGTCCGCGAAGAGCTAAGGCGCCAGCGTCGGCTGCGTGTTCGGCGGCGGCGGCAACTCGGCCTCGTCGTCCGTGGGCAGCCCGTCGGCGTCGACGATGTCCAGCACCTCGCCCATCCACAGGGCGTGCACCAGGTGGTCGCGGCGCTGGTCGCGCGTGTTCGGATGCACCAGCACCGTCAAACCTTGCCGGTTGAGCATCAGCCAGGGGACGAAGTTGCCGAAGGTCGCGACGTCGAACGCCACCTGGTACATCGCGCGCGCATGCGGTCCGACCGGGCGGTCGTGCACGCGTCCCAGGGTGACGGCGAAGCGCGCGCCGATCTGCTCGCGCAAGGCCAGCGCGATCTCGCGCTGCGCTGCGCTGTCGAAATAGATGTGGGCGTGGAAGCTGGCGATGGCCGCGAGCGGCTGCGGGGTGGTGCGGATCATGGGCGCACTGTACACACCGTCCGGCCCGTGCACGGAGTTCGGCCCCGGCCGCATCGCTGCGCCCGGGGCCGTGCGACGGCTCCCGCGGGAACCGTCAGATCCCGCGTCCGCTGATGAGGCGGAACAGCACCGCGATGATCGCGATGACGAGCAGGATGTGGATCAGGCCGCCGAGCGTCACCGAAGTGAGCATGCCGATGAGCCAGAGGATGACGAGTACGACGGCAATGGTGTAGAGCATGGTTTTCTCCGGGTTCCTACTTCTTGATGCTGGTGTCGTTGACGACGCTCTGGACGCCTTCGACGTTTCGTGCGACGGACGTCGCGCGTGCTTGCTCATCGGCGCTGTCGACAAAGCCGCTCAGCTGCACGACGCCCTTGTTCGTGGTGACCGCGATCACGGTCCCCTTGGTCTGATCGTCGGTCATCAGCGCCGACTTCACCTTGACGGTGACCACGGAGTCGTCCAGCACCGCACCTGCGGTGGACTTGCCGTCCTTGACCATCAGCTTGTTCTGCACCGACTGGACGCCGTCGACGGCCTTGGCCAACTGCACCTCGCGGTCGGCCTGGGCCTGGTTGTCGACGAAGCCGCTCAGCAGCACCTCGCCCTTGCGGGTCTCGACGCTGGTGTCGCCGCCGTGCGCCTGGCTGTCGGTGAGCAGCGCCGACTTCACCTTGGTGGTGATGACAGAGTCGTCGAGCTCGGTGCCGGCGGATACCTGCTTGGCGTCGGGCGTGTCGGGCTTGTTGCAGCCCGCCAGCGCGAGGCCGGCCAGGGCGGCCGCGATGGCGATGCCCAGTTGTAGAGGTCGTGCGTGTGGGGTCATGAAGAATCTCCTGCTTGGCCTGGCGGCCCGTGGAACCTCTTCGGCAAGCACCGTGCCCGACAGTGGACGCCCGGCGCACCGGGCCCGTTTGTTCCCCGCTCCTCCCTAGCTCGTCTGGCGAGCGCCCCTGGCGCCACACTCCACGGAGGGATTCAATCGACGACGCTCGGCCCTACGCTGTGCCTCCCGCCCTCATCTACTGGAGTTGCACCATGACGGATACCAGATTCATTGCGGTCCCCGGCAGCGAACGCACGCCGGCCTTCGGCGCCACCGCCACCCGCGCCGCCGATGCCGAGGCCTGGCTCGAGGTCACGCTCAAGCTCGCGCGCAAGGCGCCGCTGCCCGCCGTCGATACGCGGCCGCTGCGCCCGTTGTCGGCCACCGAGATCGGCACGCAGTTCGGCGCTTCCGATGCCGCGGTCAAGCGCGTCGGCGACGCCTTCACCGGCCTGGGCCTGACGGTGCTCGCCAGCGACGCCACCACGCGCACCGTGCAACTGGGCGGCCCGGTGCACGCGATGGAGGCCGCGTTCCAGGTCAAGCTGATGCAGTTCACCGGCCCGCGCGGCGACTACCGCGGCCGCGTCGGCGCGCTGCACGTGCCGGCGGCGCTGGCAAACGACATCGTCGGCGTGTTCGGTCTCGACAACCGGCGCGTGGTGCGCCGTCGTCCGGACGCGGACCACAAGCGCCATGCCATCGCCCACGCCAGCACCGCGGCCGGGAAGCGCCCCTGGTTCTTCCCGTCGGAGCTCGCCACGGCGTACGATTTTCCGGACGGCGACGGCAGCGGCCAGACGATCGGGCTGCTCGAATTCGGCGGCGGCTACTTTCCCGACGACCTCGCCGCCTTCGGCAAGGCCGCCGGCCTCGCGAGCCTGCCGACCGTGGTGCCGATCAGCGTCGACAAGATGCCCACCAACAGCAACGACGAGGCCGTCGGCGAGGTGATGCTGGACATCGAGGTGCTGGCCGGCATCTGCCCGAAGGCGACGATTCCCGTGTGGTTCAGCCAGTTCACCGAGAAGGGCTGGATCGATGCGCTGGACGCCGCGACGCACGACGCCACGTACAAGCCGCAGGTGCTGTCGATCAGCTGGGGCTACGCCGAGGACGTCTCGATCTGGACGGCGGCGGCCGTCGCGCAGGTCAACGAGTCGCTGCAGGAGGCCGCGCTGATGGGCATCACGATCTGCGTCGCGGCGGGCGACGACGGCTCGTCCGACGGCATCACCGACGGCAACGCGCACGTCGACTTCCCGTGCACCAGCCCGTTCGTGCTGGCCGTGGGCGGCACGCTGCTGCGCACCGGGGCGAAGCGCAGCGAACGTGCGTGGAAGGACGGCGACGGACTGCGCGCCGACAACGGCGGCTCCACCGGCGGCGGCGTCAGCACGCGCATCGCGCGCCCGGCGTGGCAGGCGGGGCTGGACATCGCGCCGGTGAACCCCGGCCAGACCGCGGGGCGCATCGTGCCGGATGTCGCCGCGAACGCCAGCGCCAACACCGGCTACTTCGTCGTGGCGGGCGGACAGCAGGAGATCAGCGGCGGCACCAGCGCCGCGGCGCCGCTGTGGGCCAGCCTGGTCGCCCGCATGAACGAGCAGTTGCAGGCCAGCGGCAAGCGCGTCGGCTATCTCACGCCGCTGCTGTACGGCAGCGCGGCGCCGGGCCAGCAGGGCTTCAACGACATCCACGCGGGCGACAACGTGACGGCGCACGTCGGCGGCTTCAAGTCCACGCCGGGGTTCGACGCCGTCACGGGCTGGGGCACGCCCAAGGGCAAGGACCTGCTCGCGGCGCTCGCCAAGGTGTTGTAGCGGCTCGCGCGAGCGCGGGGCGTGCGCGCCCCGCGTGCGCGTCCCGCATCAGGCGTAGCTCAGCGCGGTCGCCTTGCCGCCGAAGATCCGATACGCCAGCACCGTATACGCCGCGATCGCCGGCACGGCCACCACCACGCCGATCAGGATCACCTTCAGGGCCGCCGGGCTGCTGGCGGCCTGCCAGATCGTCAGCTGGTCGATCACCACGAACGGGTACAGGCTGTAGGCGAGCCCGAAGAAGCCGAGCATGAACACGAGCACCAGCAGCGCGAACGGCAGCCAGCACAGCTTGCCGCGGATGCGGTGCGAGTTCAGCAGGCCGCGCAGGCCCAGCAGCGCGACGGCGCTCATCAACGGGATCGGCAGCAGGGCGATGAACTCGGGCATCTGGAACCAGCGCTCGCGCACCGTGGCGCTGACGACGGGCGTGGCCAGCGAGATGGCGGCGATGCCGATCACCATCACCGGCCAGGCCGTCTTCGCCCAGGCGACGGCGCGTTCCTGCAGGTCGCCCTCGGTCTTCAGGATCAGCCAGCAGGCGCCCAGCAGCACGTAGGCGGCGGGCAGGGCGACCGCGATCGCGGCGGCGAAGGCGTCGTACTGCCAACCGTCCTGCAGGCCCGTCACGTAGCGGCCCAGCATCCAGCCTTGCGACGCCGATGCGATGGCCGAGCCGGCCGCGAACACGCGGTTCCAGGCGGACTTGTGGCTGTCCTGCGCCTTCACGCGGAAGTCGAACGCCACGCCACGCAGCACCAGGCCGATCAGCATGAACGTCACCGGCAGGTACAGCGCGCCCAGCACCATGCCGTGCGCCTTCGGGAACGCGATCAGCAGCAGGCCGACGCCCAGCACCAGCCAGGTCTCGTTGGCATCCCAGAACGGGCCGATGCTGGCGATCATCATGTCCTTTTGCGCCGGCGTGGCGCGCGCCATCAGCAGGCCCACGCCCAGGTCGTAGCCGTCGAGGATCACGTAGGTCAGCAGCGCCAGGCCCATGATCACCATGAAGATGATCGGTAGCATGTTGTCGAAGCTCATGACGCGGCTCCCACGATGTCGGCCACGGCCGCGCCGCTCTGGGGCGTCGCCGGCCCCTGCTCGGGCGGCTTGCCGGCCATGTAGCGCACCACGCCGACGTAGGCGGCGATCAGCACCGCGTAGAGCGTGACGTACAGCGCGAACGAGGCCACGATCTTGTCCGGCGGCACCTTGGACGCGACCTCGGCGGTGCGCACCAGGCCGTAGACGATGAAGGGCTGGCGGCCGATCTCCGTCACGTACCAGCCGGCCAGCGTGGCCAGCCAGCCCGAGAACGTCATCACGGTGAGCAGGCGCAGCATCGCGCGCGGCAGCGCCTGCGGCGTCCAGCCGCGGCGGCGCAGCAGCCACAGTCCCAGCCAGGACGACAGCAGCATCAGCACGCCGGTGCCCACCATCGCGCGAAAGCCGAAGAACAGCGGCTTGACCGGCGGGTGCGCGTCCGGGAATTCGTTCAGGCCGCGGATCTCGGCGTCGGGGTCGTGGCGCAGGATCAGGCTGGCGCCGCGCGGCACGCCGATGGCCAGGTCGTTGCGCTTGTCCTTCTCGTTCGGCCACGCGAACAGCAGCAGCGGCGCGCCTTTCTCGGTGTTCCAGACGCCTTCCATCGCCGCGATCTTCTGCGGCTGGTGTTCCAGCGTGTTGAGGCCGTGCGCATCGCCGACGAGGATCTGGATCGGCACCAGGATCGCCGCCAGCGTCAGGCCCAGGCGCATCGCCTTGGGCGTGGACGCGTTGACCTTGCCGCGCAGCGCCTGCCACGCGCTGACGCCCGCGAGCAGGAACGACACGGTCAGCGCCGACGCGATCAGCATGTGCGCGAGCCGGTACGGGAACGACGGGTTCGTCAGGATCGCGGGCCAGCTCGTCACGTGGAAGACGCCGTCGACGATCTCGTAGCCCACCGGCGTCTGCATCCACGAGTCGAGGCACAGGATCCAGAACGCGCTGAGCGTGGTGCCGAAGGCGACCAGGAACGTGGACACGAGGTGCACGCGTTCGCTGACGCGGCCGTGGCCGAACAGCATGATGCCCAGGAAGCTGGCCTCCAGGAAGAACGCGGTCAGCACCTCGTAGCCCAGCAGCGGGCCGGCGATGTCGCCCACGCGCTCCATGTAGCCGGGCCAGTTGGTGCCGAACTGGAAGCTCATCGTGATGCCGCTGACCACGCCGAGCGCGAACGTCAGCGCGAACACCTTGGTCCAGAAGCGATAGGCGGCGAGCCAGGCGTCGTCGCGCGTCTTCAGCCAGCGCAGGCGCATGAACAGCAGCGTCCAGCCGAGCGCGATGCTGATCGTCGGGAACAGGATGTGGAAGCTCATGTTGGCTGCGAACTGCGCGCGTGCCAGGAGCAGGGGATCCATGATGGGAACCAGGTTGAGATACGTTAGCGGGGTACGGCAGGCTTCTTCAGCTTGCCGCCGAATTCGAGCAGGCGCTGCACCTTGGAGCCCATCTTCATCAGCTGCTGCAAGGTGCGCGAGTCGAGCCGCTCGACGTCGTCGAACCACGTGGACATCAGCTCGATCAGGTCGTGCATGCCGCGCATGCGCTCCTGCGCCACGCGATCCTCCGGCGTCGTGGCCGGCTCGATCAGGGCGTTGCGCAGCATCGAGAGCGTGGGCTCGATCTCGCGCCGCCGGCGTTCCTCGGCCAGCGTGCGGAAGATTTCCCAGGCGTCGCTGGGTGCGTCGAAGTACTCGCGCCGGTCGCCGGGCAGATGGTGCAGGTTGACGAGCCGCCAGGCCTGCAACTCCTTCAGTCCCATGCTGACGTTGGAGCGCGAGAACTCCAGCGCCTCGGCGATCTCGTCGGCGTTGAGCGAGCGCGGCGACACGAAGATCAGTGCGTAAATCTGGCCGACAGTACGGTTGATGCCCCAGCGCGAGCCCATCTCCCCGAAGTGGCCGACGAAGCTGCGGACGAGGGGCGTCATGGGTTCCATGGGGTCGAATCTTATGTTGAATTTTCAGGAATTACTGAAAACTGGAAAGATGGCCTTGGATCCGGGTCGGTCTTTGTTGCGCTGCCGCATGACCGAGCGCGTTCGATTCCGCAGCATTGGATACTGACGCCATGGAAGCTGTCCGTCGACCCCTCAACGTCCTCGCCCTGTGCGGCAGCCTGCGCAGCGCCTCGATCAACGCGGCCTTGCTGCGCGCGGCCGCCCGGCTGGCGGCGCCCGATGCCGACATCGAAGTGCCGGGCTGGCTCGGCCGCCTGCCCTTGTTCGACCCCGACCTCGAGGCCGACCTGCCGCTGCCGGTGCAGGCGCTGCAACTCGCCGTGGCCAACGCCGACGCAATCCTGATCGCCAGCCCGGAATATGCCCACGGCGTCAGCGGCACGATCAAGAACACGCTCGACTGGCTGGTGAGTTTCGAGCCGTTCATCCACAAGCCGGTGGCGATCATCAACGCCTCCCCGCGCGCGCATCACGCGGACGACGCGTTGCGCGAGACCTTGCGCACGATGTCGGCCGGATTGGTCGGCGAGCGCTCGTTCGCGGTCGAGCTGCTCGGGTCGCGACTCGACGAGGACGCGATGGTGGCGTCGGCCGGCGTCGCCGCGGTCGTCGCCGAGGCGATCGCCGCCTTGCGCGCCGAGATCGTGCGCCAGGCGGACGGCGGCATCCCCGTGTTTCCCCTGCGCTAGATTGCCTGCGGACGGCTGGCATCGGATACTTCCGCATGGCCATCCAACACGCAAGCTCCGGACAGATCGTCGACATCCTGCCCACCGACGGCACGCTGCCCTCGGCCAAGTCGTTCGCACTCTTCAAGAGCGGGCAGCTCGAGGTGATGCGTGTCGTCCTGCCGGCGGGCAAGTCATTTCCGCCGCACCGCGTGGCGGGCGAGATCACCGTGCAGTGCCTGGAAGGCCGCATCGACATCAGCGTCGACGGCGTCTCGCAGGTGTTGCGCGCCGGCCAGCTGATGTACCTGGAGGGCGGCGTGCTGCATGGCCTCGTCGGCATCGAGGACGCGTCGGCGCTGGTGACGATCGTGCTCTGCAGTCCCTGAGGGACGCCGCCTTCTTTTCTTTGTCGCATCGACGGCGTATAACCTCGCAGTCGAGCGGATGCCGGATCCGCCGACACATGCAGACAAGCCAAGAGGAGCAGACATGAAGCAATATGGCGCCGAATTTCTCGGCACGTTCTGGCTGGTGCTGGGCGGCTGCGGCAGCGCGGTGCTCGCGGCGGCATTCCCCGGCGTGGGCATCGGCCTGCTGGGCGTCGCGCTGGCGTTCGGCCTCACCGTGCTGACGATGGCCTTCGCGATCGGGCCGATCTCCGGCTGCCACCTCAACCCGGCCGTGTCGGTCGGGCTGTGGGCCGCCGGCCGCTTCCCGGGCGGCAAGCTGCTGCCCTACATCGTGGCGCAGGTGCTCGGCGCGATCGTCGCCGGCGGCGTGCTGTACGTCATCGCCAGCGGCACCGCCGGCTTCGACGTCACCAAGGGCTTCGCCTCCAACGGCTACGGCCTGCGCTCACCGGGCGGCTACTCGATGACCGCCGCGCTCGTGTGCGAGGTCGTGATGACGATGTTCTTCCTGATCGTCATCCTCGGCGCCACCGATTCGCGCTCGGCCACCCAGTTCGCGCCGATCCCGATCGGCCTCGCGTTGACGCTGATCCACCTGGTCAGCATCCCGGTGACCAACACGTCGGTCAATCCGGCGCGCTCCACCGGCGTCGCGATCTATGTCGGCGCGCCCGCGCTCGAGCAGCTGTGGCTGTTCTGGCTCGCGCCCATCGTCGGTGCCGTGATCGGTGCCTACGCGTACCGCGCGATCCGCGGCAAGGACGAGTGACGCTCTGATATCGTCGCGCTCCCGACACCGGAGCGCGACGACATGGCCCGCAACATCGAGATCAAGGCGCATGTCGCCGACATGGACGCGCTGGCGGCGCGTGCCGCCGCGATTGCCGACAGCGGGCCCGTCGACATCCCCCAGGACGACACCTTCTTTCGCTGCGACAACGGGCGGCTGAAGCTGCGCACCTACGCGGACGGCTCCGGCGAACTGATCTTCTATCGCCGCGCCGACCAGGGCGGCCCCAAGGAGTCGTTCTACGTGCTGGCGCCGACGGCGGCACCCGACGCCCTGCGCGAGGCGCTGACGCTGGCCAACGGCCAGGCCGGGCGCGTCGTCAAGCACCGCACGCTGTTCCTGGTGGGCCGCACGCGCGTGCACCTCGACCGCGTCGAAGGCCTGGGCGATTTCATGGAGCTCGAGGTGGTGCTGGCCGAGGACGAGCCGCCGGAAGCCGGCGTGCACGAAGCGCACGAGCTGATGGCGCGCCTGCAGATTCCCGCGGACTGCCTGGTCGAGGGGGCGTACCACGACCTGCTGCGCCAGCGCGCCATGGCAGCCTGAGATCGCTCAGGTGCCGCGATCGAACAGATGCGGCAGCAGCGCCCCCCACGCGACCAGCGCGACGTTGGCCGCGACCGTGATCCAGAACCGGATGCGAAACGCCAGCTTGACCGTCTTGTGGCGCAACGCCTGCTGCGCCACGATCGCCCCCGGCCAGCCGCCGACGAGGCCCAGCGACAGCAGCATGGATTCGGAGATGCGTCCCCGGTCGTGGATCGCGGCTCGCTTGTCGATGGCGTAGAGCACGAAGCACAACGCGCTGGCGCCGGCGTAAAGCAGGTCCACCCATGCCGGCACGCCGCGAAGGACCGCAACGAGCGCGTAGAAGAACGCGAAGGCCACGAGGACGACGATGCTTGCCGCGTCGATTCGATGGGGCGATGTGCGAGGGCGGGCGGCCATGGAACGAGCGAAAGTGGCAGTCTCCCAATGTACGATGGAGCGCCAACCATCTGGTTCGCCATGCAAGTCCGCCCCTTCCTGGATTCCGACGAAGCCGCCGTCATCGCCTTGTGGGAGGCCAGCGGCCTCACGCGATCGTGGAACGATCCGCGCAAGGACATCGCGCGCAAGCGATCGGTGCAGCGGGAGTGGTTCCTGGTCGGCACGCAGGACGGCGTCGTGATCGCCTCGATCATGATCGGCTACGACGGCCATCGCGGCTGGATCAACTACCTGGCCGTCGCGCCCGGGCACCGCATGCACGGACATGCGCGCGCGCTGATGCGCGAGGCCGAGCGCCTGCTGGCGGCCGCGGGCTGCCCGAAGATCAACCTGCAGATCCGCACGACCAACGCATCGGTGATCGAGTTCTACAGGCGCATCGGCTACGCGCAGGACGACGTGGTGTCGTTCGGCCGCCGGCTGATCGCCGACGAGTGACGCTCAGTCCGCGGAAGAGTCCATGTCGATGCGGCGGGCGCGCACGCGCTTGCCCTTGACGAGGCCCGAGTTCAGCTTGGACAGCGCCTTGTCCGCGATGGCGCGGTCGACCGCCACGTAGGTCGACATGTCGGTGACATTGATCTTGCCGATCTGGTCGCCCGCGAAACCCATGTCCTTGGTCAGCGCGCCCAGCACGTCGCCCGGACGGATCTTTTCCTTGCGGCCGCCGAGGATCTGCAGCGTCACCATCGGGGCGATCAGCGGCTTGTCCGAACCCTTGTCGAGTTCCGTCAGCTTGTGCCACTTCGTGGCCGCGCCCTGCACCAGTTCCACCTGGCCGACGCGGGCCATCTCGTTCATGCTGGCCAGGTTCAGCGCCAGTCCTTCCTCGCCGGCACGGCCGGTGCGGCCGATGCGGTGGATGTGCACCTCGGGCTCGAAGGTGACGTCGACGTTGATCACGCATTCGAGCTGTGCGATGTCGAGGCCGCGCGCGGCCACGTCGGTGGCCACGAGCACGGAACAGCTGCGGTTGGCGAACTGGATCAGCACCTGGTCGCGGTCGCGCTGCTCGAGGTCGCCATGCAGCGCGATCGCCTGGATGCCTTCGGCGGTGAGCACGTCCACCAGGTCGCGGCATTGCTGGCGCGTGTTGCAGAACGCCAGCGTGCTGGCCGGCTGGTAGTGGCGCAGCAGGCGGCCGACGGCGTGCAGGCGCTCGTCGGGCGACACCTCGTACCAGAGCTGCTGGATCTGCGCCGCGGTGTGGCGCGACTCCACCTTCACCGTCTGCGGATTGCGCATGAACTGCTGGCTCAGCTTGGCGATGCCCTCGGGGTAGGTGGCCGAGAACAACAGCGTCTGGCGCGTCTTCGGGCAGGCGCCGGCCACGGTCTTGATGTCGTCGACGAAGCCCATGTCCAGCATGCGATCGGCCTCGTCGAGCACCAGCGTCTTCAGCCCCGACAGGTCGAGCGCCTCGCGCTCCAGCAGATCCATCACGCGGCCCGGCGTGCCGACGATCACGTGCGCGCCGTGCTCCAGGCTGGCGAGCTGGTTGCGCACCGGCACGCCGCCCACGATCGTCAGCACCTTGATGTTCTCCTCGGCGCGCGCCAGGCGGCGCGTCTCCACGGCCACCTGCTCGGCCAGTTCGCGCGTGGGGCACAGCACCAGGCACTGGACGCCGAAGTGGCGCGGGTTGAGCTTGTCCAGCATCGCGAGCGCGAACGCGGCGGTCTTGCCGCTGCCTGTCTTGGCCTGCGCCAGCAGGTCGTGGCCGGCGAGCGCCACCGGCAGCGCGGCGGCCTGGATCGGCGTCATCTCCAGGTAGCCCAGTTGCTCGAGATTGGCGAGGACGGCGGGCGGCAGCGCGAGCGTGCTGAAGGAGGCGGAGGCAGGGGAGTTCATTCCGAATTATCGGCGATGCGCTGGGGTTTGTACCGAGTCGCACGGGTACGATAGATCGCCACGCTGACCGAACCCGCGCATTCCTGCGCATCCCGACCCCCCGATGACCGCCTCCGACCGCCTCTTCAGCCCCGCCGCCGAACGCAACCGCCAACCCCTGGCCGAGGTGCTGCGACGCGTGTTGCCGCCCGCAGGCCGCGCGCTCGAGATTGCCAGCGGCAGCGGCCAGCACGTGGCCTGGTTCGCGCGCGCGCTGCCCGGCTGGGTGTGGCAGCCCACCGATTTCGACGCGTCGTCGCTGCCGTCGATCGCCGCATGGAGCGTCGTCCAGCCCGAAGATGGCGCCGACCCCACGGGCCCGCTGCCCAACGTCGCGCCGCCGCTGCAACTGGACGTCTGCGCCAGCCCGTGGCCGGTGGCCGGCGAGTTCGACGCGCTGGTCTGCGCCAACATGCTGCACATCGCGCCGTGGGCCTGCTGCGCCGGCCTGATGCAGGGCGCGCAGCGCCACCTGGCGCGCGACGGCGTGCTCGTCACCTACGGCCCGTACCTGGCCGACGACATCGCGACGGCCCCCAGCAACGCCGCCTTCGATGCCGACCTGCGCCGCCGCAATCCCGCGTGGGGCATCCGCCGGCTGGAGGACGTGGTCGCGCAGGCGC
>FTIR01002483.1_pt1 | contig 11880 bp, 10 predicted proteins | sample 1658041 | NCBI WGS metagenome assembly FTIR01 (sample SAMEA3914793, study PRJEB12502) | metagenome | biome: forest; material: soil | place: Canada | collected 2011-07-03 | depth 0.3 m | reverse complement strand
TAGGTCGAGCCGGCCAATCTCACTCCGCTCTTCCCGGCGAATGCCGGGATCCAGATCATAGGGCGTGAAATTGTGGCTATGATCCTGGAGCTCTTGCGTTCACGGGCGGCGCTTTTGTCATCTGGATCCCGGCATTCGCCGGGAAGAGCGGATCAAAAAGCGATTCCATCAATTCGCAAGTCGCGGCTAAGGCGCGGCCGCGAGATGCTGGCGGGCGATGACAATCTTTTGCACTTCGCTGGCGCCTTCATAGATCCGCAAGGCGCGCACCTCGCGATAGAGCACCTCCACCGGATGGCCGTGAACCACCCCAAGGCCGCCATGGATCTGCACCGCCTTGTCGATCACCGCCTGGGCCCGGTCGGTGGCGTAGAGCTTGGCCATGGCCGCCTCGCGGGTATTGCGCAGGCCGGCCACGTCGCGGGTCCAGGCCGCGCGATAGACCAGCAGGGCGGCGGCGTCGACATCCACGGCCATTTCGGCCAGCAGGGTCTGGATCACCGGATTGTCGGCCAGGGCCTTGCCCTGCAGCTTGCGGCCGATCGCACGGGCGGTGGCCTCGTCCAGGGCGCGGCGGGCGAATCCCAGCGCCGCCGCCCCGACCGTGGTGCGAAAAATGTCGAGCGTGGCCATGGCCAGGGCGAAACCTCGCCCCGCCTCACCCAGCAGAGCCTCGGCCGGCAGGCGCATGGCGTCGAAGCGCAGGGTGGCCAGCGGGTGAGGCGCGATCACGCGGATGCGCTCGGCGATCACCAGACCCGGCGATATGGCGTCCACCAGAAAGGCCGACAGCCCCTTGGCCCCGGGCGCCTCGCCGGTGCGGGCGAACAGCACATAATAGTCGGCGATACCGCCGTTTGAGATATAGGTCTTGGCCCCGTCCACCACCCAGCCGCCGTCCGCCGTCCACGTCGCTCTGGTCTCCATATTGGCCACGTCGGAGCCCGAGGCGAGTTCGGTAAGGGCGAAGGCGGCCATCTTGTCGCCCGCCGCCACTGCGGGCAGATAGGCCGCCTTCTGCGCGTCGGAACCGAACAGGCCGATCGTGCCCGAGCCCAGGCCTTGCATGGCGAAGACGAAATCGGCCAAGCCCGAAAACCGCGCCAGGGTCTCGCGGATCAGGGCCAGGGAGCGCACGTCCAGCTCATCGTGCATTCCGCCATAGGCCGCCGGCACGGCATAGCGCAGCCAGCCGCCATCGCCGAGTAGGCGCAGCAGCGCCCGGCACTCGGTGTCGACATCATCATCGCCATGGTGACGCGGCGCCAGGACCTCTTCGCACCAGGCTTCGAGGTCGGCCGCGAGCTTGCGGTGTTCGTCCCCCAGGAACGGCCAGTCCCGAAAACTGCGGTCAGCCATGGCGATATCCTTCAAAAATTTGCGGCGAACGGGGCGATCAGAGGTCTTTGCAGACCTGCTTCAGCACCTCGCCCCAACGGCGCACTTCTTCGACGGTGTTGTAGTGGACCAGCGAGACCCGCAGGGCGCCACGGTCCATGGACAGGCCCAGCCGCGCCATCAGCCGTGGGGCGTACATATGCCCGTCGCGGATGCCGAAATCGGCCTCGGCCATGCGCTCGACCACCTTGGCCGGATCCCGGTCGCCAAGATTGAAACAGATGGTCGGCACCCGCTCCGCCACCTTGGCGGGATCGCTGACGCCATAGACAGTGGCGTCGACAGCCGCGAGCACGGCCAAGAGTTCGCGCGACAGAACCTGCTCATAGGCCTGGATGGCGCCCATGGCGGTTTCGATGTGGGCGCGGGGCGTCTGGGGCGCGCCCGGCGGGCTGAGATCGCGACCCAGGGCTTCGAAATAATCCACCGCCGCGCTCATCCCGGCGACGTTTTCATAGACGAAGGTGCCCGCCTCGATCTTGTAGGGCGGCTCGTCGGGAATGAAATCCTCACGGAAGGTCGGCAGGGCGATCAGCTTCTCGCGCTTGCCCCACAAGAACCCCATGTGCGGGGAAAACGCCTTGTAGCCCGAACAGACCAGATAATCGCAATCCCAGGCCCGCACGTCGATCAGGGCGTGGGGACCAAAGTGAACGCTGTCGAGAAACATCTCGGCGCCCACATCGTGCGCCGCCTTGGCCACCGCGGCCACGTCCACCAGCGAGCCCAGGGCGTGGGAGACCGCAGTGCAGGCCACGACCCGGGTCTTGGACGACAGCAACGGCAAAAGGTCTTCCACATGGAGCTTGCCGTCGTCGCGCATCCGCCACCAGGCGAAGGTCGCGCCCATGCGCTCCAGGGCCAGCCAGGTGGCCACATTGGCGTCGTGGTCCAGGTCGGTGATGACGAACTGGTTGCGCTCGCCGTCGAGGGTCTGGCCAATGGCCAGGCTGACCAGGCGGATGAAGGAGGTGGCGTTCATGCCGAAGCACACTTCGGAGGGGTCATAGGCGTTCAGCCAGGTCGCGACCTTTTCCCGCGCGGTGGCGATCACCCGGTCGACCTGCTGGCTCTTGGCGTAGCGCCCGCCGCGCTGGACGTTGAAATCCAGCAGATGGCCGCTGACCGCGTCCAGCACGTTCTGCGGCGACTGGGCGCCCGCGGCGTTGTCGAAATAGACGAAGGGCGCAGCGCGTTTCAGCGCCGGAAATTGCGAGCGGAGGGCTTCGACGGGGAATTCAGCGGTCATGAGGTTCCTCATCCCGGCGGGGACGGATAGCGGGTTGGATGGATGGCTTGGCGCGCTTCGCTCGGTCGGAAGCCCCGGGCGGAAGCAAAGTGTCAGGGTAGATATATGAAAAATCATGTATCGGTCAACCGGCCGTTCGGCCAGCCAAAATGCGGCCGGTTGAAACCAGAAATTTTATGTTTAAAGTAAATTGCGTCCGGGCCGCCGGTCGTCCGCCTTGACCGGCCTCGCCAGGCGAGGTCGGATCCGCTGTCAGCCTTGGAGACCTGTGTGGAAGACACGTCGATCGTCGAGCGCGAAGGCGGCCTGCACAAGGGCCTGACCCAGTCCCAGGTGGTGATGATCGGCCTGGGCGGAGCCATAGGCACCGGCCTGTTCATGGGCAGCGGCATCGCCATCGGCTATGCCGGCCCCTCGGTGCTGGTCAGCTACGCCATCGCCGGCTTCATCGCCGTGGTCATGGTCTTCAGCCTTTCGGAAATGGCCGTGGTGCACCCCACCGCCGGCTCGTTCGGCACCTATGCCGAAACCTATCTGAACCCCTGGGCCGGGTTTGTGGTCCGCTACACCTACTGGTTCGCTCAGGTCATCGCCGTGGGCGGCGAGGCGGTCGCGGCGGGGGTCTATATGACCTACTGGTTCCCCGGATCGCCGATCTGGCTGTGGTCGCTGGGGTTCGCCTCGGTGCTGCTCTATGTCAATTCGCGGTCGGTCAGCAATTTCGGCACGGTGGAATACTGGTTCGCCTTCATCAAGGTGACGGCCATCGTCCTGTTCATCGTCCTCGGCCTGACCAGCATCTTCGGCCTGGCGGGGCTCAAGCCGGTGGGCTTCCACAATCTCTATCAGCTGCCCGGCGGCTTCTTCCCCCACGGCCTGCAGGGCATGTGGATGGCGGTGATCATGGGCGTGCTGTCCTTCAACGGCATCGAGGTCATCGCTGTCACCTCCGGCGAAGTGCCCCATCCCGAGATCGCCATCCCCCGCGCCCTGCGCACCATGGCGGTACGCCTGTTCCTGTTCTACATCCTGGCCCTGGGCATCGTGGTGACCTTCATCCCCTGGACCGAGACCGGGGCCAAGGTGGTGGAGCAAAGCCCGTTCGTGCGGGTGTTCGCCCATAGCGGCATCGCCCAGGCCGCCGGGGTGATGAATTTCGTGGTCATCAGCGCCGCCCTGTCGAGCATGAACACCAATGTCTATCTGTGTTCGCGCATGCTGTTTTCGCTGTCGCGCGGCGACTATGCGCCCAAGTTCCTGGGCCGGCTGAGCAAGGCCGGAACGCCGACCGCGGCGACGCTGTTGTCCGGCGCCTGTATCCTGGCCGCCGCCGGCGTCTCCAAGCTGACCCCCCTGGCCTACAACTATTTGCAAGGCGTGGCGCTGTTTGGGGCCATCATCGTCTGGATCACCATCCTGCTCAGCCATTTGAGCTTTCGCCGGTTCCACAAGGCCGCCGACCTGCCGGTTCGCATGCCCTTCTTTCCGGTGATGCAGATCATGGGCCTTGTGCTGCTGATCGCGCTGCTGATCACCATGGGCCTGGACACCGGGTTCTGGAATGTCTCGTGGATCGTCGGCGTGCCATGGCTGATCCTGCTGACCATCGCCTACCTTATCTGGAAGGCGCGGCGGCCGTCGCCTATCGCGATCGTGGCCCCGACGCCCGCGGGAGAATAGGCTCCCCCGACCTGCGACCTTAAGCAGCGCGATGGGCATTGGCTTAATCATATGACTTTGCATATAACTGCGCCCGGCGAACCGCCACGCGTGGGAATCGACACATCCAATGGACCCGAACTTCGAGGCGCTGCGCGCGCAATATCCTTTGCTCAGCCGCAAGACCTACCTCAACAGCGGCTCCTATTGCGCCCTGCACAACGACGTCAAGGCGGCGTTCGAAGCCTATATGGACGACCGCCTGCTGGTCGGGGCCAACTGGGATGTGTGGGTGATGAAGAATGAGGCCGTGCGCGACGGCATAGCCACGCTGCTCGGCGTCACTCCGGACGAGATCGCCGTCACGGCCTCAGCCTCGGCGGGCCTCAATGCCCTGGCCAGCGCCATCGATTTCACCGGCCCGCGCAACAAGGTCGTGGTCAGCGACTTCGAATTTCCGACCAGCGCCCAGATCTGGCACGCCCAGGCGCCGCGCGGCGCCCAGGTTGTCCATGCGCCCCCGGCCGAGGACGGCTATATCCCGCTGGAACACTTTGAAAAAATCATCGACGAACAGACCGCTGTCGTCGCCATCACCCATGTCTGTTTCCGCAACGGGGCCAAGCTGGATGTGGCCGGCATCGCCAAGCTGGCCCATGCCAAGGGGGCCAAGATCCTGCTCGACGGCTACCAATCGGTGGGATCGGAATTGGTCGACCTGCGCCGGTACGACGTGGATTTCGCCATCGGCGGCATGCTGAAATATCTGCTCGGCACGGCTGGCATCGGCTTTCTCTATGTGCGCGGCGACCTGATCCAGAACCTAGTCCCGACCAATTCCGGCTGGTTCGCCCAGGCCGATATCACCGCCATGGACATCACCGCCAACCGCCCGTCGCCCACGGCCCGGCGCTTTGAGGCCGGCACGCCGCCGGTGGTCAATTGCTACGCCGCCGAAGCTGGGCTCAAGGTGATCAACCAGATCGGCGCCGAGGCCATCGGCAAACGCGTCCAGGCCCTCACCCGCCGCTGCCTCGACAGGCTGAGCGAGATCGGCTGGGCCGCCGTGACCCCCGATGACGACGCCCGTCGCGGCCCGATGATCGCCGTCCGCGCCAACGACGCCGGCGCCCTGGCCGCTCGGTTGATGGCCCAGGACATCGTTCCGTCCCACCGCAACGACAATCTTCGAGTTGGCTTCCACTACTACAACAACGAAGACGACGTGGACGCCTTCATCGCCGCCATGGCCGAGCACAAGGCGCAATATTATTGGCGCTAAGGGATGAATTAAAATCAAGCCAAAATCCGCTCATCCTGGCGAAGGCCGGTATCCAGATCATATGGCGCAAAAACGTGGTGACTTCGGGCGGAATACTGGCTTTTAGCCTGATCCATGTCATCTGGATCCCGGCCTTCGCCGGGATGAGCGGAGTTTATATTGGCTCAACCTGATTTCATCATGCTCTCGGGGCTGCGGCTCCGCCCAAATTTTCGTGCCACGCCGCGCGACCCGTTCAGGCCGTCTCACCGCCCGAGACCGACAAGGCGATCCCGTTGATGGCGCCGGCCTGGGCCGAGGCCAGCCAGGCCACCGCGTCGGCCACCTCTTCCGGCGTGACCAGCCGCTTCTGTGGATTGCTGCCGGTGAACACCGCCTCGGCGGCGGCGTGGTCGCGGCCGGTGCGGCTGGCGATGGTCTCGATGGCGCGCTCGATAATCGCCGTGCGCGTATAGCCCGGGCAGACGGCGTTGACCGTCACCCCTGTGGCCGCCAGTTCCAGGGCCAGGGCCTTGGTGAACCCCACTAGGCCGTGCTTGGCGGCCACATAGGGACTGACATAGGCATAGGGGATCAGGCCGGCGGTGCTGGCGATATTGATCACCCGGCCCCAGGCCTGCGCCTTCAGGCTGGGCAGGGCCGCCTTGGTCATCCGCACAGCGCCCAGCAGATTGACCTCCAGCGAGGCGCTCCAGGCGTCCATGCCGGTCTTTTCAAACGCCGCCGTGATCACCGCCCCGGCATTATTGACCAGCACCTGGACCGGCCCTCGCTCCGCCTGGGCCTGAGCCAGGGCGCTGGCCACCGAGGCGTCGCTGGTTACGTCGCAGACCACATAGCCGCCCCCGGCGAAGGTGTCCGCGGCGGCGGTAAGAATTTCCAACGACCGGCCCATGATGGTCACGGCGCGCCCCCGGGCCGCCAGGGCCTGGGCGACCGCCAGGCCAATGCCGGTGCCGCCGCCGGTGATTATAGCTTGGCCGGCTTGGATCTCACCCGTCATGTCCATTCATCCCGTGCGTCATGCCTGACGACCTTATTATTTTAGGCTTGAAATATCTAGCCCTCCCTCGTAGCCTTCCCGGACGCACTTTTTGGCCTGCGCAGGAAACCCGATGACCGAAGCGCCCGACGCCTCCACCCGGCTAGACTGGACTCAGAGCGACGGCGTCGTCAGCGTCCGCCTGGTCCGCCCGGCGCGCAAGAACCCCCTGACCTTCGAGGTCTATGCCGAGCTGCGTGACCGCTTTCGCGCCCTGGCCTATGACCGCACGGCCAAGGCGGTGGTGATCAGTGGCGCCGGCGACAACTTCTGCTCCGGCGGCGACGTGCACGACATCATCGGCCCGCTGGTGGCCATGGACATGGTCGAGCTGATGAACTTCACCCGCATGACCGGGGACCTAGTCAAGGCCATGCGCGCCTGTCCCCAGCCGATCATCGCCGCGGTGGACGGGGTCTGCGCCGGGGCCGGGGCGATCATGGCCATGGCCAGCGACCTGCGCCTGGCCACGCCCGAGGCCAAGACCGCCTTCCTGTTCAACCGCGTCGGCCTGGCCGGCTGCGACATGGGCGCCTGCGCTATCCTGCCCCGCATCATCGGCCAGGGCCGCGCGTCCGAACTGCTCTATTTCGGCCGCAACATGACCGCCGAAGAGGGCGAGCGCTGGGGCTTCTTCAACCGGCTGGTCCCCCGCGACAGCCTGATGAGCGAGGCCCAGGCCTGGGCCCAGCGCATCGCCTCGGGCCCGACCTTCGCCAACGGCATGACCAAGAACCAGCTCAATCAGGAATGGAACATGGGCATCGAGCAGGCCATCGAGGCCGAGGCCCAGGCCCAGGCGATCTGCATGCAGACCAAGGATTTCGAACGCGCCTATCGCGCCTTTGTCGACAAGCGTCAGCCCGTCTTCGAGGGCGACTGAGGCATGAGCGCTCTGCAGACCCTGCAGCCCGAAGGCTGGCCGCGCCCCAAGGGCTATGCCAATGGCGTCGCCGCCGCCGGCCGCTTGGTGTTCGTCGCCGGGACCATCGGCTGGGACGAGACCGAGACCCTGGTCTCCGACGATTTCGCCGAACAGTTCCGTCAGGTGCTGGTCAACACCCTGGCCGTGCTGGCCGAGGCCAAGGCGGGACCTGAACACATCGCCCGCATGACCTGGTTCGTCACCAGCCGCGACGAATACCTGGCCGCCGCGCCCGCCCTGGGCCGCGTGTGGAAAGAGCTGATGGGCCGGAACTATCCGACCATGTCGGTGGTGATCGTCGCCGGCCTGGTCGAGACCCGCGCCAAGCTTGAGATCGAGACCACCGCGGTGGTTGGTTAGAAGCATGTTCGGTTCAGCCCACGGCGGAGCCCGCTCATGAAAATCGCAGTCGTCGGCGGCGGCCCGGGCGGGCTTTATTTCGCACTCCTGACCAAGAAGGCGCGGCCGGACTGGCAGGTTGTGGTTCACGAGCAGAACCGGGCCGACGACACCTTTGGCTTCGGCGTGGTGTTCTCGGACGAAACCCTGGGCGAGTTCCTGCACCGCGACATCGGCTCCTACGACCAGATCCGCGAGGCCTTCGCCTATTGGGACGACATCATCGTCCGCTACAAGGGCGAGGAGATCCGCTGTGGCGGCAATGGTTTCGCCGGCTGCTCGCGCATCGCCCTGCTCAAGATCCTGCAGGGCCGCTGCCGCGACGTGGGCGTCGAGTTGCATTTCGAGTCGATCATCGACGATCCCGCGGCGCTGGATTTTGACATCGTGGTGGCCGCGGACGGCGTCAACAGCCGTATCCGCGAGCGCTACAAGGACCACTTCCGGCCCAAGGTCAGCTTCAACGCCAACAAGTTCACCTGGATGGGGTCGACCCGGCCACTGGACGCCTTCACCTATTTCTTCAAGGAGACGTCCCACGGGCCGATCTGCGCCCACACCTACCAATATGAGGCGGGCCGCAGCACCTGGATCTTTGAGATGGGACCCGACACCTGGGCCGCGCACGGCTTCGACGCCATGGACGAGGCTCAGAGCGCCAGCGCCCTGGAGGCCCTGTTCGCCGAGGAATTGGAAGGCCACCCGCTGATCATCAACCGCTCGCTCTGGCGCAGTTTTCCGCGCATCGGCTGCGAACAGTGGTCCTACAAGCACATCGTGCTGCTCGGCGACGCCAAGGCCACCGCCCATTATTCCATCGGCTCAGGCGCCAAGCTGGCCATGGAATGCGCCATCGCCCTGTCCGACGCGGTTCTGGCCGAGGCGGAAGCCAGCATCCCGGCAGCCTTCGCCGCCTATGACAAGGCGCGCCGCACCGCCATCGAGGTCACCCAGCACAACGCCGATGTGTCCATGGCCTGGTTCGAGCATATGGGCCGCAACTTCGACATGAAGCCGCACCAGTTCGCCATGGTGGTCATGTGCCGGGCCAAGAGCATCACCTGGGACAATCTGGTTCTGCGCGACGAAGACTTCGTGCGCGGCTTCGAGGACGAGTGGTACCGGACCTATTTCGAACAGACCGGCCTGGACTATCGTCGGGAGCGGCCCACGCCGATGTTCACGGGATTCAAGCTGCGCGGCCTGACCCTGAGCAACCGGGTGGTGGTCTCGCCCATGGCCCAGTATCGCGCCGAGGATGGGATTCCGGGTGACTGGCATTTCGTCCACTACACCTCCCGCGCCCTGGGCGGCGCCGGCCTGGTGTTCACCGAGATGACCTGCCCGTCCGCCGACGCCCGCATCACCCTGGGCTGCACCGGCCTGTGGAACGACGCCCAGCAAGCCGGCTGGAAACGCATCGTCGACTTCACTCACGCCGAGAGCGGGGCGGCGATCTGCCTGCAGCTGGGCCACGCTGGCCGCAAGGGATCGACCCAGCTCGGTTGGGAGGCGATGGACGTTCCGCTGCTCCGTGAAGAGGACAACTGGCCCCTGTGGTCGGCCTCGGCTCTCCCCTATGTGGATGGGGTCAATGCGGCGCCGCGCGAGCTTGACCGCGCGGCCATGGACCAGATCACCCGCGACTTCGTCCAGGCCACCGAGCGGGGACGGCGCGCCGGCTTCGACATGGTCGAGCTGCACTGCGCCCACGGCTATCTGCTGGCCAGTTTCCTGTCGCCCCTGACCAATCAACGCCAGGACCAATACGGCGGATCGACGGAAAACCGCGTCCGCTATCCGCTGGAGGTGTTCCGGGCCATGCGGGCGGTGTGGCCAGCGGACAAGCCCATGTCCGTGCGCCTGTCCGCAACCGACTGGCAGGCCGGCGGAGTCACCCAGGACGACGTGATCGCCTTCGCCCGCGCCTTCGCCAAGGCCGGCTGCGATCTGATCGATGTGTCGGCCGGCCAGACCGTGGCCGAGCAGAAGCCGGTCTATGGCCGCATGTTCCAGGTGCAGTTCGCCGAAGCCGTCCGCAACCTGACCGGCCTGGCCACCATGGCCGTGGGCGCGGTCACCGAGCCGGCCCAGATCAACACCATCATCGCCTGCCGTCGCGCCGACCTGGTCGCCCTGGCCCGCCCGCACCTGGCCGATCCCGCCTTCACCCGCCGGGCCGAGGCCTGGTACGGCGTCGGCGGACGCGGCTGGCAAAAGCCCTATATCCCCGGCTTGCAACAGGCCCGCCGCGAGGCCGCGCGCGATCGGGAACGGATGACCGAGCTGCAACGCAAGGCCAAGCCCAAGCGGCATGTGTGAGTTGAGTTCAGAGATGCGCCTGCGCCGTTACGGCCGGCGCACGCCAGCCAGTCATGCCGTGCAAGCTGGTTCCCTCCTCACCGCGGCGGCGTCTCGAGATTGTCGAACAGACGGCGCAGCAGGCTGGTGAAGGCCGTCATCTCCTCGTCAGAGACACTGTCGAAGGCCTGATGAAAAATGCGGCTGGCCTGGCTGCGGACCTTGTCCATGGCCGCCGAGCCTGCCGGGGTCAGCCTGACCTCGGTCACCCTGGCGTCGCTGGCGCGCGGGGCGCAGGTGACCAGCCCCTCGATCTGCATCCGCTGCACGATCCGCGTCACCGTGGACAGCTTGATCACCGCCTCTTCGGCGATGGTGCTGATACTGGCCGGGTCGTGCTCGTGCAGGATCATCAGCACGCGCCAGCGGGGCACGTCCATGCCCACCTTGCGCAGCACCGAGCCCATATCCAACACATACCGGCCGCTGACCCGCGAGATCCAATAGAAGGGCGAATTGGCCAGGGCGAACAGCGCGTCGAACGGGTCCGCGCGGCGGCGCACATCGCTGACCGGCAAGGATTTTGACTCAATCATCGCAGCTCCGAGGGTTCGCTGGGCACTGGGCGGAAGAATGCCGCCAGCATAGAAACATTACTTGACTAATCACGTAAATACCCGATCATTTCCGAAATTCAGGGCACCGAGGAAACCTTCCCATGACCAGCGCAGCCGAGAGCCTTTCCGCCCTCACCGGACTGATCAGCGGGGGCGGTATCCGTGTCGTCGACCTCACCCAGCCGCTGACCGAATCCACGCCGGTGATCAGCCTTCCGGCCGAGGTTGGCAAGAATTCCCCGGGCTTTTCCAAGACCGCTGTGTCGAACTTCGACGCCGATGGCCCAGGCTGGGCCTGGTATGCCCTCAGCATGGGCGAACATTGCGGCACCCATTTCGATTCGCCCAACCACTGGCATACCGGGCGCGAGCATGAGACCGGCGGCCCGGCCACCATTCCGCCCAAGGATTTCATCGCCCCGGCCTGCGTTATCGACGTCAGCGCCAAGGCGGCGGCCGACCCCGACTACCTGATGACCGTGGACGACGTGAAGCAATTCGAGGCCGCGCACGGCCGCATCGAGGACGGCTCACTGGTGCTGATGCGCACCGACTGGTCCAAGCGGACCGATCCCGAGGCCTTTCTCAATGGCGGCCACTGCCCTGGCCCGGGTGTGGAAGTGATGCGATTCCTGGCCGAGGAACGTCAGACCCGCGGCTTTGGCGTCGAGCAGGTCGGCACGGACGCCGGCGCGGCGGGGATGTTCGACCCGCCCTTCCCCGCCCACCACTACATGCACGCCAAGAACCGCTATGGCCTGGCCAGCCTGACCAACTTGGATCAGTTGCCACCCAAGGGCGCGGTGGTGATCGCCGCCCCGCTGAAGATCGTCGGGGGCTCAGGCAGCCCGCTTCGCGTCCTGGCCCTGGTGCCTGCGAACTAGCAAAATCAACTGATGTCATGGCGCGGCGTAGCCCCCTCCACCACCCTGCGGGTGGCCCCCCTCCCCCAGAGGTGGAGAAATGGCGGCGGCGCGCGCGATTTAATTCCTCCCCCTCTGGGGGAGG
>FTIR01009146.1_pt1 | contig 11899 bp, 10 predicted proteins | sample 1658041 | NCBI WGS metagenome assembly FTIR01 (sample SAMEA3914793, study PRJEB12502) | metagenome | biome: forest; material: soil | place: Canada | collected 2011-07-03 | depth 0.3 m | reverse complement strand
ATCGCGAGCAACTTCTCCACCATCGGCAACATTCTAAGGCGCGCCTGGGCGTCACGCCCGTCCAGCAGCGCCCGCAAATCACTGTACTTGATCCGGCTCGACTGGGCGGGATACCGGTAGAAGATGTCGCCCTCGCTGATCCCGTCCGCTTGCTTGGTGGCGATGACCGGCCGACTGGGATGCGGATCGACGTAGATAACCCCTACCGCCTTGCCGCCCACTACAATTGTCGCCTTTTGAATCCGCGGGGTGGGATCAAACGTCGCCTTCAGGAGCTGGGTTATCTTGACGGTGTCGGCGTCGAGAAATTCGCGGCCGGTGAGTCCCACCGCCGAAAAACTGAGATCAACTCCATCCTTCCGGACGATGTCCCTGTCTTGCACTCCGAAAATCACATAGCCGCCGCGGTTGTTGGCCAGTGCGGCGACGGCCCTGAGCCATTTGCCTGCGTGGCCGAAGCCGAAATTGGTTTTGCACTCATGCCCATCGTCTTCGCCCGCCTTGAGCCGCCACACTCCACCGGACTCAACGAACAGGCCCGCCAGTTTGGCCTCAGACACTGGGCTCAAATCCAGCGGCTCCGGTGAGGCTTGGGGCACCGCAACGGAGGCGGAGACTGCGGTGGGCCTATGTGTCGATATGAACCCGTCAAGCGTATCGTTGGACGCTGCAGCGATCTTCGCCGACCCTCCGTATGTACCAGCTGCAATGTTTGATATCCGACCCGAATTTACCGCTCTATCTGGCCGATTGAAGAAGAATTGAATGTCCTTGTTCTTCATTCGACGGGCCTTCATGGCCTTAATCAGAGCGATCTCCTCATCCGTGATGCTCCGCTTTGTCATCGAATTCCGCCTTTTGTCGATATCAGTTCGCGGAGGTTGGAACTGATCCTTACGCCGGCATCATCGTTAGATTCTACTGGCGGGAGGCGCAAGCTCCGGGCTACCGTGCTCGTTGTAGCTGGTGGGCATGGGGATCTACAATTTGGATATTCCGCAAACTTGGCATTCCTTGAGTGAAGGTCAGGGGACAGTCATAGCCGCCCTGATCACCGTGGTGGCGGCGTTGAGCGGTGTTGTACTGAGCTGGCGCCTATTTGGCGGCCGAGTAAAAAATCTAGAATCTGCCCTCGCAACCACTGAAGGCAACGTGCAAGGCCACATCAAGGTGGTGGAAAACGCACTGGCGGAATATGAGTCCAAACTCAACGAACAGCTATCATCATTCTCCCTGCAGATTGGCCAATTGAGCGGATCTATTGCAGATTTGCCGACACAAAATCCGATTGTTGTGGAGCCAGTACAGCAAAACTATCAGGATACTATCCGCGAAAACTGGGCGCGAATTCGTGATCGCTTAGAGGGGGTGGCCGCTGATCCGAAGATTGATGGGCGAACGCGGGCGCGATATGGTCGCATTGATCGACGTAAATATTGGGATCTTGTGACAGCTCTTCAAAACGACGGACTATTAGGCTTAGATGGAAATTTCTACAAAGAAGCGGTAGACCATTGGCTGAAATTTAGAAATGGCCGATTGGTTCCGGGGAAGGGCGATGCTCAGAAAATGAAAAACCTGGCAGATCGATTGACCGGAAGTGCAGATCACTAGGCGCTATATCGTTGTTTGTGGTGCCGCCCCTCCGATAAGTTTCGACCCAAGCGCGCATGGCCCGCTGGATCGCGACGACTATAGGCCAGCAAACGCAGATTCTACGACCGTGACCTGTTCGACCGTCTGCACGTCCACCCCGATCCGTAGATCTTTGAGCAACTCGCACAGCGCTGGCCCGTCGATTAGGTCGATGGCTGGCGCGCCGTCTCTGACCGCCTCGCGGCGAGCCTCCACCGTGAAGTTGCCCGTCGTGATCACCAATCCCTTGTCCGCCCTGCCAACCATCGCGCCACGAAAGTCGCGGATCACTCCAGCGCCGACCGACCCGGCGTAGCGCTTGCATTGAAACAGGACGTGGAAAGACAGAAGATTGACTCGCAGCACGCCAGTCCCGTCGATACCCCCGTCACTAGAGCGTCCCGTCACTTCCACCTTCACGAACCCGCTTTCACGCAGGACCCGTTGGCACAGGCGCTCGAACGCCGCTGGGTGCAGCTTCAGCAATACGGATATGAGATGGTCAACCCATCCCCCGGCCTCGTCCTGCGCCGCTAACGTCGGCAGGCCGCTCTCAATATCCGTCGCCCCCGGCAGTTTTGCCTTTCGGGCTAGAGCCGCCTCCTTCTGGACCTGTCTTGGGATTTCCGCGACCTTCGCCGCGGTGATCGTCAGCCCCTTCTGCGTGAGCCGCCAAACCCCGCGTGCACTGTTCTCCAATACCCCGGCTTTTTTCAGGTAGGTGCGCGCCCAGGCCATCCGGTAGTCGACTTCCGGCCCGTTGGTATTGCCATGCGGAAGTTCCCGCTGAACGTCGGTCAGCGCCATGGCGGTGGCGACCCCGTCGACCATTTCATCAATGGTCATCGACCCACCGTGCGCGCGAAGTTGCTCGACGATCGGCCAAAGGTACGCCGCGTAGGGCGGGACTTCGATGAGGGGCTGCGCCAATCAAGGTCTCCCGGTCATTCTAGGCCGCCCGCCGCACGGCGAAGGTCTTGCCGCCGTCGGCGGTGTAGGCGGTGCCGGTGCGGGCGTAGGTGGCGAGATAGGTGGCGATCTTGGCTTCGGTGCGTTTGTCCTTACGCCAGGCCGCCGCGATCGACGCGGCCGACACAGGGCCGCCGGCGCGGGTGAGGCCAAACAGGATCGCGGCCGACTGTTCCACGGGGTCGCGGGGGAAGGTCGGAAGGCGTGCTTCTTCCGGCATTGTGAAATCGGCTTCGGTCTGTTCGCCGCTGACGGCGACCACGCCAGCGCGAGCCTTCTGATAGTCGGGCCGCAACCAGCGGATCAGGCCGCGCCGCTCCTCGGCCGCGCGCGCCTTGTTCAGCGCCACCAACCGCTCGATGATCCGTTCGTCCGACAGCCCCTGCGGCCAGCCGTAGGCTTCCAAGGTCAGGGCGTCGATTTCGTCATGCAGTTCATTGAGGATCAGGATCAGGCCTTCGTCCTTGATCCGTTCTTCGTCAGAGGTGAGTGGCCGGCCGGCCCGGATCGCCTCTCGGACATTGTAGAGGCTGGTCAGGGTCAGCTTGGGATGCGCGATTAGCCGGGCTTTGCGGAAACGGTCCAGGCGGTCGCCGGCCGCGCAGAGCTTGGCTCTGAGGGCGTCGTCATGTTCAGGGAATGGGAAGGGGTCGTAGACGCGGGACTTCACCCACACAGGGTCATTGCCGACGCCGAGCCAGCCACCGGCGCGGAGGGACCAACCAACATGAACGCTCGACGAAAGAACAGCCAGAACCTCCGCGTCCGCCGTTGCCACACAAACAAGCTTGTTGTCGGGGATGATGCTGGCATCGAGAAATTGAAACGTACGGTGCTTGGCGGTCTCGATCGTAGCGATGTAGCGAGGCAAGCCAGCCAGTGCGGGACGGAGTTCCTGCCTGGGTTTGCCAAACAGCCACCAAAGCTGAGCGTAGGCTTCGGAGTCTTTGGACCCCGAGCGCGCAAATTCCTTTTCGCGCGACGGTTTCACGCTGGCGAGTAGATGCTGGTAAACCTCGGGAAATCGATCGCGGACCTGATCGGCCGTCAACCCAAATAGGTCGATCACCATCGCCCCACGAGAATGGCCAGCCAGATCACGGCCGTTGCGATAGTCTCTGATATGGTCTTCCAGGCCCGGACGCCGCCCAAGGCCAAGATGCACCGCCTGCGCTTTGGTGACGATAAAGCCGTTCCCGTGCAATTTCACTCCAGGGGAGCACAGGCGGTCATTGGCTCGCAACGCCAATGCCGCCGTAACGTCGGACCCGGTTGTGAGGTCCGGGTTGATCCGGCCCTGGCGGTCGGTGAAATCGATGCGCGGTTCATCGGTGTCCAGCCCCGCCTCGCGCGTGACTTCCCGCAACAACCCATCGTGGTCGCCGCGCTCCGCCACCGTCATGGCGATGCGCACGGCCGCGCTGTCATCGCCGGCCTTGGTCCAAGGATGATCAGGGATGGCGTAGATCAGGCTGATTGGCGTCTTGCCGTCCAGCCGACGTTTGATCACCCGGCGGCTGAACTCCTGCGTGATGGAGTTGGTGGTGACGAAGCCGAACCGCCGCAAGACTGTGCCGCGCTGGGTCAGCAATTCAGCGGCGCGGTCCCACCAGAACATGACGAAATCGGCGGACGCGTTGACGCCCTTGGTCACGCGCCACAGGGTTTCGACATAGTTGTCACCCAAGCGGGCGCGCACGTCTTTGCCGCCGATGAAGGGCGGATTGCCGACGATGAACTCGGCCGTTGGCCAATCCGGCCGGCGTGCGCCCGGATGGATTTCCTGGGATTCGCCGCCATCACGGATGATCGCCGGAACCGGATAGCCCCTCCACGTCAAAACGGCGTCGTAACCGCCGGGCTTGCCGAAATTGATATTGCCGAAGGCGCGCAAGATCGGCTCGCCCGGTGGGCCGCCCTTGGTCTTGAAGTGAAGCTGCAGGTAGCCGATCCACAGGACCAACTCGGCGATGGCGGCGGCGCGAGGGTTCAGCTCCAACCCCAGGAACTGGTGCGGGTCGACAGTGTGTCCCTCCAACCCGGTCAGCGCCTCCTGCCCGCCCAGGTCGGCGAGCATTTCCAAAACCTCGCCCTCTAGGCGCTTGATCAGGTCAAGGGCGACATAAAGGAAGTTGCCGGTGCCGCAGGCCGGGTCGAGCACGCGGGTTGCGCACAGCCGGTCATGGAAGGCGCGCACCAGCCCCACGGCGCTGACGTCGTCGCCGGATGCTCGCGCCTCCTCCACCGCGTTGACCACCGCCGTCCAGTCGGCGCGCAGGGGTTCGATCACCACCGCCGTCACCAGGCGCTCAACATAGGCGCGCGGGGTGTAGTGGGCGCCTAGGCGCTTGCGCTCGACGGGGTCTAGGGCCTGTTCCAACAGGGTGCCGAATATGGCCGGCTCAACCTCTTTCCAGTCTTGCGCGGCGGCGGCGCGCAGTTCGCCGATCTCCTCGCGGCCAAGGGGAATGACCTTGGCGTTCTTGAACAGCGAGCCGTTGAACTTCTTGACCGCGGCGCGGATCGATGTGGCATAGCCGCCTGTATCCATGACCCGCCACAGCTCGTCCAATAGCGGGGCGAAGCCCTCGGGGTGCTCTGCGCACTCCTCCAGCAATTTGAGAAACGAGTGGTCGGGCAATAGCCCGGTGTCCTCGGCAAACATGGTGAAAAGGCAGCGCATCAGGAAATGCGCCACGTCCTCGGGGCTGTGCTTGCCCTCCAGGGCCTTGGAGACCTGCGCCAGTCGGGTGGCGATCTCGCGGCTGGCGCGGGCGGCGCGCTTTGACGGGTCCAGGCCGTGCGGATCAGTCCAGATATCGCGCAGGCGCTCGCGCACTTCCGGTTTGCGCAGGTCGTCGAGAAAGATGCGATAGCCCTGGCGGTCGGGGAATTGCTCGTATTTGCCCATGCGCCGGAAGTCGGCATAAACCTCCAGGCAATGGCCGACGTCGCAGACGATGACGAAAGGCGGCCAGCCGTGCTCCTGCGGCAGCTCGCGGGCGTAGTCCTCGGCTTGGCGGCGGGCGTTGACCATGAGGACGTCGAACCCGCGACGGGTGGACCTTCCCGCCGGCCGCGCCGCTTCACCTCCGCCGAGCGGCAGGCCGGGCTGGTCGCCTTCGACGAACTTCTCGCCGCCGATGACCTGCCGGCTCTGCTTGGCCTCCAACACAAAGGCGTCGCGGCGGTAGAGGTCGATCCGGCCGTTGGTGCCGTCCCGGCGGCGTACGAACCGCTCAAAGACGTAGTCATTGCGTTCGGTATTGGCCGAAGCGGGTTCGGGCCTGGGCACGCCGATGACGTCGCAAAGTTCAGTCAGGAAAAGCGCGTAGTTGGCTCGCTCGGCCCCACCCTCAAGATCGGACCAGCGCTTGATAAAGGTGTCGATTTCCAAGGCCCGGCGGGCTCCCCACAACTGAGGCGCACATTGCCTGAACGGGCGCGCAGGTCAAACGGGCGAAGTTTGATCCCGCAGGCCGTCGCCTGGCGATGCGACCGTCTCGTTCTGATGAATCACGACCCGCAGGTAGTCATGGAGATGCTGTGCCTCCGGAATCGCGATGCGTGGGTAAGTTTGGCCGTACCAAGTGGTTCCGATGAAGTCGATACTATGTGACGGATATGAAAGATCATTCAGCAGGATTTTTACGGTAACTTGTCGGATGATCTGATTGCTGGTCGTTGTCGTCGCCATGCCCCCAACTACCGCGCCCACTCCTCCAGCGAGAATTTCTCCCACTGCTGCACCGATAATTCTTGAGCTTAAGTTTGACTTCGCGACGGTGACATCGTCGACAACGATTTGCGATTCCAGCAGGTCTTCGCAGCGCCTTTCGATCAGGTTCCCGTACTTGACCAGGATGACGCGGCGCGATGTCGGGTCGATCGCGATGCCGGTGGGCGAGAAGCCGTTCAGGATCACAAGAGCCGGCTGGAACCCGTCTATGGCGTTCAACAGGGCCAGCACCCCCTTTTTGCCCACACCCGTAGGCTTCAAGCTCTGGAGGGAGCCGCCAGTGCGAGAATCTAGGGAGGTCATTGGCTGATCGCCATTTCCGTGAGTTGCGAGGGCGCTCACGACAAATGACACGATTAGGGGACAGCGTCCAACCCAACGAATCCCGCAACTGTGGCAATGGATTTGCCACAGATTCTGGGCCGCAACGTGCGCGAGGTGCGCCTTCGGCGGGGATTGTCCCAAGAAGCGCTAGCGCTCGAAGCAGATATGAAGCGGAGCTATGTCAGCGATCTGGAACGGGGAACACGTAACCCCAGCGTCAAGGCAATCGAGCGGCTGGCCATCGCCTTGGGGGTGTTGCCGCGCGACCTTTTGGAGGTTCCCGGCGGCGTTCGTTGGCCGGGGTCCACGTCCATTGACGTAAGTCGGGACGGGTGTTGATCGGAAAGTGTGCCTTGGGAAGGTGGCGGGGCTTCAACATTTTTCCCGCGGCTCATCGTCCGACAGACGCCCACAATGAGAGCCAAAACGATGGTGATTAAACCGAACCCGTCCACGCAAATTTCGTGGAGCGTGGCGAGGTCATAATTGTTGTAGGTGAGCGCGCCGCCGCCGATCCAAACGAGAGCGCAGATTCCCAAAACGCTTTTCATTTCCCCCCAGTGTCTGCGGCAACTTTTTCAGACAACTTTTTTTGTCTGTCTCGCCAACGCCCTTGTCTAAATTCCAACGAAAGTTGCGGACAAAACCAACGAGAATGATGCTAACGACGCCATTATAAAAAGCGCCAACAAAGACACCAATTTCAACGTCAGTTATGTATCGCCTATTGCATAGGGCGGCTTACGAATTTAAAACAACGAAGTTCCGGTTTTTCGGGACAAAAAAGCCCCCCGGAATGTTTCATCCGAGGGGCTGTGGTCAGGTTTGAAGAAGTCCCAGCATCCGCCCTAATGAGAGGCGGTTCGGAATCTATTGGAAGGCGGGGGTTGGCTCCCCGCTTTCCAGTTCATCAAGACTTCCTATGAGGAACCAATCAAGCACTATTTCGCAACGCCCCAACTTTTTCACTGGCGGGCTGATTTCGCTTGACTGGCCTTTGTGGCGCCGATTCGGCCCTTTGCAGGGAATCACCCTGCGGAAGGGCCGGCTTCCGAGGCGTCGCCCCCGTCATTTTATCATCGGATTTGGGATTTCGACGCTCCGCCATCGCTCAAGATCGATGAGGCGGCAGGCTTCCTGGCAGCCAGAGCGAAATGCTCGTGCGTGCCGGCATGCCCTTTGATTTTCAATCGGCGAGTGAAACTACACTAAAAAGTTGATATTTGTCAAATGGGTATATGGGGTTGACTGTCGCGGACTTCGGTCGCACAGGCTTTGCGGACCTCCAAATCAATTCGAGACCTCGCCCATGGCGCACCCATCTGTCGAAGAGATCCGCTTCCTTCGATTGCCCGACGTCGAGCGACGCGTCGGTCTGAAGAAGACCACGATATACCGGCTTGTGAAGTTCGGCATGTTCCCGGCACCGCGCAAGCTGGCCGGCGTCGGCAACGTCTCGGTATGGCCTGACGTCGAGATCCATCAGTGGCAGCGTGCCCAGATGGGCGCGTGATGGTCGACCAACGAGGAACCGAGGCCAAGCGCATCGTTGCCGGGCCGGGCGATTGGATCGAGGCCAACCGCAGCGTCATTCGGTCCTGCCTGGTCGACGCCTTCCGCGCGGACACGCGCACGATCAAAACCTTCCTGGCCAACTGCCTGGTGCTGCGCATGAAAGGCTGAAGGCTCACCCGCCTTGGAGAATTAGGCGACGTCTGAAATCCAGGGGATGCGCGGGAAATGTGGGGAAAGGGCCAAAAGGCCGTGCCGATTCCGTGCCGATTCAGAAGTGCCGAAAGTCGGATTAGCTAGGTCGCTTGGTTATAATGTATTGATAGTTAAAGCGTTTTTGGAGCGGCCGGCGGGAATCGAACCCGCGACATTCAGCTTGGGAAGCTGACGTTCTACCTCTGAACTACGGCCGCATTCGCCAGTGATTTCAACGCCTGGGACCGCCCCGATCACGATGGCGGGGGAGCAGTTTACAGGGCGGTTTCCACCGGCTGTTCCACACCCGTTCCCTTAGCCGGTCCTTTCGGCCTTCTCAAGCGTCGAGATCAAGCCCATGGCGATCCGGTTCGGATCATGGGCGCCCACCTCGCCTTGACCTGTGAAGCCGATCCAATGGCGCAAAATGTGGAGTTGATCTATTTCGACTCCGCGTTGGCGTCAGCCTTCGACGACATGTCGTCAGCCAGTTTCATTTTTCCCAAGATTTGAGGCAGGCTGCCAATGATCAAGCTGGCCAGGTCATAGCGAAGCGTTTGCTTCTGCCCATCGGAGAGCTGTTCGGCGGTCTCGGGCCAATCGGCGTCATTGGTGTAGAAGTGCGGACAAAGAAGAGAATGCGGCATCACGAGCAGTTCGTCGGAAAAACTGCGCTTCTCCTCAAAAATTGGCCCGGCGGTCTGCCCCATCATAGTGCGACCGGTCTTCGCATCGATTAGGTAGAGAGAATATGCGAGATAAACAATTCCCTCACCGGTGTGATGTCCTTGACCCCAGTTCTGACGATACGCTCCCGCCCCAAAAATCGATTGGTTGCTGGGATAAGGCAAAAACTGTTCGTCGGGCAGCAGAACCAGGTACGCATCGACGTCATTTGGGGGCGCCGCGTGCATCGCCTCTTCCAGAGATTTGGCTTGGCTTTTGAATAGGCTCGAGTGAACTCTCGCTAATAGGGATGGATCGATCGGCGTCGATTTCACAGTGAACCTGGCGCCCAGCGCACCTTCGATCTCGCGAACAGCAAGGTCGTCGAGTCCCCAATCGACAATTGGAAGATAGGTCAGTTTATTGCCAAAGGCGGTGATTCCGATGGTCTTGATCTCTGCCTGCGTACCGAGGCTCGATGTCACGCCGATCACGTGAATGTTCGATAGACTCGGAGGCGGGTCCTTTGCTGCCGCTCTATCAACGCTACCGAGAACGATCAGAACACCTAGCAGGCAAACAAATCTTCCAAACACCGAAACTCCCCTCCGTTCAATTCACCCTAGAGCGCAGATAGCCTCGCTGATCTGTTCTAAGGGGCCCAGGCCAACTGGCAAGGTCGAGGCAATTGAGCGACAGGGGCAATATCCCTGGACACCACTCGTCCAGATGCGCGAGGTGGAGTGACGCGAAGACATCGGCATCGTCCGACCCGGCCTCTCCGGCGCAGAGATACCCACGTCGACACGATTTCCGCCTCATCATTGATCGCCGTCGCGGACCCAATGAAAATTCGCGGGTCCGGACTCCGCCGGGGCGTCAGCGATCGCCGCCCTGCGAATTGCGTCTGCCTGACGTGGAACGCGGCCGTTCGCTCCGGGACGCTGTCGTTCAACCCCCCGGTGGGGATGAGCCTGCGGCGGGCTGATGTCATCCATCGCCGCCACCGGCCCGTGTCGTCTAGACTGAAGGAGGCGGAACTACCGGTGACCGGATGTCGGACGCCTCGTCGACAAACGCAGTGATCTTTTGCCCCTGCTGAATTTCGACGTCGTGGCCATGTTTGATCAAGCCGATTGGACCGAACAGAACCGTAAGCGCCACGGTCGCTCCGATGCTGTCCTTTCCTGCGGCCCCTTGCGATGCCCGGAGATGAAGATGGATGTCGCCGATTGAGAGATAGTTAAGACGGACGTTGAGCTGTCCGCCTTTGCCCATCATGCCCTTGTGCTCGGCGGTCGTGACTTCACCTACTCCGCGGTATCCTGCGGGTATCACCGTGCCGTCGGCCAGCTTGATTGGCTCATCGAGCGTCACCGAAAAGCGATCGCCCTGGGAGGCGGTCTCCGACGACAGGTGATCGTTAAACCGGAGAGCCAACTCCGTTCCTTCCGGCACATGGATCATCATCGGTGTGGGCGCCGACACCGGCTGAGCCGGAATCGATTGGGCCACAGGCCCCGTAGCTGATTGTCCGTGCGCTGATGTGACCACAAGCGAAAGGGTCGCCGCTGCGAAAGCGGCTCGTAACAGAAACTTCAAGTGTGCCCCCCTTGGTAAACGCTACCACAGGGAGAAGGCGTGAGCCGTTGCGATGTGTCAATAGCTTGGCTGTAGCGGACGGCTCGTGCCCCCGGACGCGGAGTGCGGTGAGTTGGTCGACGCGCGGCGTTACAAGGGAGCAGCGACTTTGGCTGTCACATAAGGTCTAGGCCCGCAAGGCGAGCTCGGAGGGGGTGTCGTCACAGACCCGGCAGACGGAGAGGTCTCTCCTGGCAGTGCTCGATTAGGGCATACGCCAGCGCGACACAGCCCCCCGCTTGGGAAGCTGACGTTCCGCCTCTGAGCCACGACCTCGTCGCGGATCGGCGAGGACCGGAGGCTGTAGCGCGACCTGCCGCCCCGTCATCGCGCACCGCGCCGCCTCAGTCGCCGTCAGGCGGCGGTCTGGTCGGGGTGGGCGACGTAGAAGTCGAGGTCGGTCAGCAGGCTCGCCCAGGCGGCGGCCATGGCCGGGGTCCAGTCGGCGCCCAGGACCTCGCGCACGGCGGCGGCCACGGTGGCGAAAAAGACGCCGAACACGTCCGGCGGCACGCCATAGCCCTCATGGGTGACCACCTCGCACTGGATCAGGGTGGCGGCGAAATGGCGGCGGTCGATGAAGTCGAGTATGGCCTCGAACACCCGGGCCAGCATCTCGCCCTTCACCGCGCCGTCGGTGTCGCGCACGAACAGGGCCTCCATGTCGGGATGCTCGGCGAACAGGCGGGCATAGATCAGCGGCGCGGGATCGGGGCGGCGCTCGGCCATCCGCTCCAGGCTGAGGGTGATCTGTTCTGCGTCCATGGACGGTCCCCTCTTGCCTTGGCCCCTCTCGCATTGGTCCTTTGGATCGCCGCTTGGATTGACGGGTAAGCCATGCGCGCGCACCATGGGTTATCAACGAAAACTTGCCTACCCCGGGAGACGAGACATGGCCGACGGTGAGATCAAGCACGAGGATTTCGAGCAAGGGGATTTCGAGCAAGGGGATTTCGAGGCGACGGCCAAGTTCCACGCCATGACCGAGGGCACCCAGGAAGACTGGATGGCCATCGCCAAGGCCTCGGCCGCCTTCTCCAAGGCCCTGCCCGACCGGCTGATCGCGCACCTGAACCTGCTGAAGGGCGATTGCGGCGGCTTTCCGGTGGACCGGCTGGAGCACAGCCTGCAGACCGCGACCCGGGCGCACCGCGACGGCCGGGACGAGGAATATGTGGTCTGCGCCCTGATCCACGACATCGGCGACATCCTGGGCCC
>FTIR01000713.1_pt2 | contig 11912 bp, 10 predicted proteins | sample 1658041 | NCBI WGS metagenome assembly FTIR01 (sample SAMEA3914793, study PRJEB12502) | metagenome | biome: forest; material: soil | place: Canada | collected 2011-07-03 | depth 0.3 m | reverse complement strand
GCGTCGACACAACCGATGCCGTTCTGGAACGCGCGCATGCAGTAGACGCTGCCCACGCGCGCGGCCGGCCCGACCAGGTCGGCCAGGCGTTCGACTTCGTTCGTGCCGCGCGGCGCCGCCACCGGCACCTCCCAGCGAATCGTGCCCTTGAGCGGATCGAGCGCGGTCAGGCGCGCGCCCAGGCCGAACAGCAAGGTGTCCTGCCATGCGGTCAGCACGCCGGCCTGCGACAGCGTCAAGGCGTCGCCGGCGCGTGCGTAGACCCACAGCTTCTTGCCGTCGATGGCGTCGAAAGCCTGCACCGAGCGGTCGACGCCCAGCACGAACACGCGCTCGCCGGCCACGAACGGCGCCGTGACGACCGCGCTGCCCAGATGCTGGCGCCAGACGATCTTGCCGCCATCGAGCGTCACCAGGTCGCCGTCACGGGTGACGACGGCGCTGAAGCGGCCGTCGGTGCCGATGCCGGTGGACAGGCGGCCGCCCGCGTCCGCGCGCCAGTTTTCCTTGCCGGTGTCGGCATCCACCGAAACCAGCACGCCGTTGAGCGCGGCAATGACGAAGTTGTTGCCGGCCGCGGCCACGCCCTGCGGCCCGAAGCCGGCGTTGCCGGCCAGGCTGCTGAGCGGGCTGAAGCTGGCCAGCGTCATCTTCCAGACTTCGTGGCCGGCGATCTTGGCCACCAGCGGCTCCAGCGGCGTGGGCTTGGGCGCGTCGCTGGAGCAGCCGGCCAGCAGCGCGGTCGCGGCCATCACGGCGCCGGCGGCCAGCGCGGCCAGGGAGCGGGCACGGGTGTTCATCGCGGCGTTCATTGCGCGGCTCCCGCGGTGGCACCGGACGCGGCCGAGGCCGGCGGAGCGGCGCCCAGCGCCGTCAGCTTGGCCTCCACCAGGATGCGGTACTGCGTGGCGGCGGGCAGGCCGTCGTACGCCAGCTTGTAGGCCTTGATGGCGGCGTCCTTCTGGCCCTGGACCAGCTCGATGTCGCCGCGGCGGTCGGACACCAGCGCGGCGAACGAGGCCGGCTTCACCAGCGCCAGCTGCTTGAGCGCGTCGTCGTACTTCTTGGCGTCGGCCAGCAGGCCGGCCAGGCGCAGGTGGGCGACGGCGGCGTTCTCGTCGTTGCCGTTGTCGGCCACCCATTGCAGGTTGGCCGTGGCGTTGACCGCGTCGCCCTTGTCGGACTGCGTCTTGGCCGCGAGCAGCGCGCCCAGTTGCGCGTAGGTGGTCTTGGGCGCCCGGGCCTTCATGTCGCCGAGGATCTGCGCGGCGCGCTTGGCATCGCCGGCCGCGGCCGCCGACTGCAGTTCGCCGTACATCGTGCTCGCCTGGCTCGCCAGGTCGCGTTCGCGCTTGAGCCAGAAGTTGTAGCCCGCGAAGGCGGCCAGCAGCAGGGTGACCGTCCACGTGATCAGGTTGCCGTACTTTGCCCAGAACGCCTTGAGGGCGTCGACCTGTTCTTGTTCCTGGAGATCGAGTTGTTGTGCCATCGGGGAATCGGTCTATCGTGAAAACGGAAAACCACCCGCGACAAGGGCCGCGGGCGGAGGAAGACGGTGCCCGAAAAGTCGGGCGAATCGTCGATTATGCGTTGCGCAGCTCCGCGGCCCAGGCCACGACGTCGTTCAGGGGTCGTTCGACCTGGTCGGACTCGCCGCCTCGCAGCGACTTCAGACCCACGACGCCGCGCGCAAGTTCCTCAGCCCCGAAGACGAGCGCGAAGCGCGCGCCGCTGGCGTTGGCCTTCTTGAACTGCGACTTGACGCTGGCCAGGCCCTCGCTGCCCTGCGCGTGCAGCAGCACCGAGACGCCCGCCGCGCGCAACGCCTCGGCCGCGACCATCGCCGGCACGCGGGCCGCGTCGCCGCCGATGACGGCGTAGGCGTCGGGCGCCTGGTCCGGCGGCGCGATGCCCACGGCTTCGAGCAGCAGCAGCAGGCGCTCGATGCCCAGGCCCCAGCCGACCGCCGGCGCGGGCTTGCCGCCCAGTTGCTCGATCAGGCCGTCGTAGCGGCCGCCGCCGCAGACCGTGCCCTGGGAGCCGAGCTTGTCGGTCATCCACTCGAACACGGTGAGGTTGTAGTAGTCGAGGCCGCGCACGAGGCGGGTGTTGATGCGGTACTCGAGGCCGACGGCGTCGAGCACGGCGCGCACCGCGTCGAAGTGCGCCATCGTTTCCGCGCCGAGGAAATCCATCAGCTTGGGCGCGGCGTCGATCATCGCCTGCATCGCCGGGTTCTTGCTGTCCAGGATGCGCAGCGGGTTGGTCAGCAGGCGGCGCTGCGAATCCTCGTCCAGCAGGCCGGCGTTGGCCTCGAAGTACGTCACCAGCGCCGCGCGATGCGCCGCGCGCTCGGCCGGCTGGCCGAGGCTGTTGATCTCGAGGCGGACGTGCTCGCCCTCCTTCAGGCCCAGCTCGCGCAGCAGCATGCGCGTGAGCAGGATCTGCTCGGCATCCACGTCCGGCCCGGCGAAGCCCAGCGCCTCGACGTCCAACTGGTTGAACTGGCGGTAGCGCCCTTTCTGCGGACGCTCGTGGCGAAACACCGGGCCCATCGTCCACAGGCGCAGCGGCCCGTTGTACAGCGCGTTGTGCTCGATCATCGCGCGCACGATGCCGGCGGTGGCCTCGGGGCGCAGCGTGAGCTTGTCGCCGTTCATGCTGTCCTCGAAGGAATACATCTCCTTCTCGACGATGTCCGTCACCTCGCCGATGCCGCGCACGAACAGCGCGGTGGGCTCGACGATGGGCGTCAGCAGGTTCTGGTAGCCGTAGCGGTGCAGCACCGAACGCGCCGTGGTCTCGAACCACTGCCACATGTTGGACGTCGGCAGCGTCTCGCTCGCCTTGCGCGGGACGGACGCCGGGAAGATGTCGTTCATGCCTTTGACGGCACGCAGGATTTCAGCCATGAGCAATGCGGAGCAGGCGGCCCGTTGCGCGGCCGCGTATTTTTGGAACGGGAAGGTCGGAGGGGCGAGGCTACGGCAGCTTCAATGCGCTGCGGTTGCCGTACCGTACCGACGTTCGATATATTGCTCGACGATGGCGCGGAACTCGCCGGCGATGTTGTCGCCGCGCAGCGTCAGCACGCGTTCGCCGTCGATGTAGACGGGCGCGGACGGCGCCTCGCCGGTGCCGGGCAGGCTGATGCCGATGTCGGCGTGCTTGCTCTCGCCCGGACCGTTGACGATGCAGCCCATCACGGCCACCTTCATGCCTTCGACACCGGGGAACTGGTCGCGCCACACGGGCATCTGCGCGCGCAGGAAATCGTCGATCTGCTTGGTCAGGTCCTGGAACACGGTGCTGGTGGTGCGGCCGCAGCCCGGGCAGGCCGTGACGCTGGGATTGAAGTGGCGCAGGCCCAGCGACTGCAGGATCTCCAGCGCCACCACCACCTCCTGCGTGCGCGCTTCGCCCGGCTGCGGCGTGAGCGAGACGCGGATGGTGTCGCCGATGCCGTCCTGCAGCAGCACGGCCAGCGCGGCGGCCGAGGCGACGGTGCCCTTGGCGCCCATGCCGGCCTCGGTCAGGCCCAGGTGCAGCGCGTAGTCGCAGCGCTTGGCCAGGCCGCGGTAGACGGCGATCAGGTCCTGCACCGCGCTCATCTTGCAGCTGAGCAGGATCTGGTTCGGGTCGAGGCCGACGTCGCGCGCGGCTTCAGCCGATTCGATGGCCGAGCGCACCAGCGCCTCGTACATGATCTGCTTCAATTCCCAGGGCTTGGCACGCTTCGCGTTGGCGTCCATCAACGCCTTCAGCAGTTCCTGGTCGAGGCTGCCCCAGTTGACGCCGATGCGCACCGCCTTGCCGTACTTGCACGCCGCCTCGACCATCTGCGCGAACTGGCGATCGCCCCTCTCGCCGCGGCCGACGTTGCCCGGGTTGATGCGGTACTTGGACAGCGCCTCGGCGCAGGCCGGATATTCGGTCAGCAGGCGGTGGCCGTTGTAGTGGAAGTCGCCCACCAGCGGCACGGCTATGCCCATGCGGTCGAGCTGGTCGCGGATGTGCGGCACGGCGGCGGCGGCATCGGGCGTGTTCACCGTGATGCGCACCATCTCCGAACCGGCCAGCGCCAGTTCCTTGACCTGGATCGCCGTCTCGATCACCTGCACCGTGTCGGTGTTGGTCATCGATTGCACGCGCACCGGCGCGTCGCCGCCCACGGTCACGACGTTGCTGCCCCAAACCACGCGCGCCTGGCGCGTGCGGCGCGTCGCGGGCGCGACCTCGGCGATGGGCTCGCCGTCCAGCAGGGAGCCGGCGTCGGAGATGGGCAGGATGGATTCGGTCATGGCTTGAAGCTCGTCGAGGGGATTACTTCAGCTCCAGGCGCGCGACGTTGTCGCGCGTATAGGGCGTCAGGTCCACATTGTCGCCGCGCAGCTTGAGATGCGTGCCGCTCGCGTTGCCGATCTTCACGCGCATCGGCAGCGCGCCGTCCAGGCCCACCGATTCGCCCGCGACGACGGTGCGCGACAGCAGCGTGTGGCCCTGCGCATCGACGACCTCGACCCAGGAATCGGCCGTGGCGGTGACTTGCAGCGGAATGTTGGGGGCGCCGGCCACATGGGCCAGCACTTCGTCGATGTCTTGCGCGGCCGTGGCGGACACCACGGCCGGGGACAAGGACGCTGCCGATGCGGGCACCGGCGCCGACGCCGCGGCACTGGCGGCCGGCAACTCGACGGGAGGCGGGGCGGTGCCGGCGACAGCGGTGGTAGCCAGCGCGGCCGACGCGGGGATCCCCGCCGGCGCGCTGGCGGCCGGGCCGCTCGCGAGCGCATGGGTCGCGCGCGTCAGCCAGGCCTCGGGCACCAGCCACAGCGCGAGCGCGGCCACGACCAGCAGCACGATCCAGATCACCGCGGGCCGCAGCGCGGACGGCAGCTCGAAGCCGCCGCTGCCGTGGCCATCGCGGAACGGCGTGTTGATGCCTTCGGTGACGCGATCGAGCGTGTTGCGCTCGTGCTGCGGCAACAGGGCCAGCACCGGCTTCGGATCGATCTTGAGCACCCGGCAGGCGGCTTGCGCCAGTGCGCGCTCGAACGTCGGGCCTTGCAGATCCTCGTGGCGGCCGTTCTCCAGCGCCTCGATGCGGCGCAGGGGAATCTTGAGCATCGCGGCCAGCGACGCCAGGTCGATGCCTTGCGCCTGGCGGGCATCGCGGATCATGCCGCCGGCACTCGGCGGCCCGGACGACGGCTGCGGCTCGGTATCGGGTCCGGAACGGGCTTCGTGCCGCGCGGACGCGGACGACGCCGCGCCGGCTTCGGCTTCGGCTTCGGCCTCGACCGCATCGACGGCGGGGTGCGAGGAATCGGCGGAAGGCTGCGTCGGCTCCGGCGTCAGCTCGTCATTCATCGAACTTGCCCTTTTCGAACAGCAACGCTTCCGGCGACTGCGGGAAACGGTTGCGAAGTTGGGCTCCCATGGCCTGGACCTGCTCTTCCTGGTCGAGCTTGTGCTCGATCCGGGCCGCCAGCCAGAGCGTCTGCGCGCTCGCCAGTTCCTGTTTCGTGTTGACGCGGCGAATGTAGAAGCGCGCGCGCTCGTACTGGCCGGTGCGATAGAGCACTTCGGTCAGGTTGACGGCGGTGGTCGGATTCGCCGGGTCGAGTTCGTAGGCATGCGACAGCGTGTGCTCCGCGTCCGCCATCTTGCCGGCGCGGGCCTGGCAGACGCCCTGCGCGAGCAGCGTGCGCGCGGGCTGGTGATAGCTGGGCTCGGCCAGCGTCGAGGTGAACTGCGCGTCCGCTTCAGGATAGCGGCGCTGCTGGCACAGGAACCAGCCGTAGTTGTGCATCAGGTCGCCGTCGTGCGGCGCCAGTTGCAGGGCACGGCGGAAGCTCTCGTCCGCTTTCTCGGCGTCGCCCAGCGCGCCGTAGATCAGTCCGCGCAGGCTGTAGGCGTTCGGGTTGTCCGGCTTGGCCTGCAGCGCCATCTTGACCTGATCTAGCGCATCGTTGGCCTGGCCGCGGCCGAAATAGGCGGCGGCGAGCTCCATGCGGGTGTTGGCCAGGCGATCGGCATCGGTCTGGTCGGAGGCCGTCGTCAGGTCCTTGTCGTCACCCCGGTGCGGACGCACCACCGGCCCGCCGGTGGTCACGCATCCCGCGAGCCCGATGACCAGGCCCGCCGCCGCGAACGCGGCCCTCATCCAACGCGTTGCTCTGTCACGCCCGGGTACGAGATGCATGCGATGGTGACTCACTGCTTGAGGGGTTGAGGGACGGCGGAATTGTTCGGGGTGGACGGCGCAGCCACGATCGGAATCGAGCGCGTCATGCGGCGCTGCGCGTCGGTGCGATCCTGCACTTCGCCAGCGAGTTGACCACAAGCGGCGTCGATGTCGTCGCCGCGTGTCTTGCGGATGGTGGTGACGAGACCGGCTTCGAGCAGCACCTCGCCGAACGCGAGCACGCGCGCATTCGACGAGCGCTTGAGGCCCGACTCGGGAAACGGGTTGAACGGGATCAGGTTGAACTTGACTGGCAACCGGTTCTTGACCAGGTTGACCAGTGCCTTCGCCTGCGCCGGCGTGTCGTTGACGCCGTCCAGCATGCAGTACTCGAACGTGATGAAGTCGCGCGGCGCCGCGTCGAGATAACGCTCGCAGGCGCCCAGCAACTCGTCGATCGGGTATTTCTTGTTGATCGGCACCAGCACGTCGCGCAGCGCGTCGTCGGGCGCGTGCAGCGACACGGCGAGCGCCACCGGGCAGTCGTCGCGCAGGCGGTCGATCATCGGCACGACGCCGGAGGTGGACACCGTCACGCGCCGGCGCGACAAGCCGTAGCCGTGGTCGTCGAGCATCATGCGCAGCGCGGGCACCAGCTGCGAGTAGTTCTGCAGCGGCTCGCCCATGCCCATCATCACGACGTTGCTGATGGCGCGCTCGTTGGCGCCCAGGCCCAGCTCGGCCTTCATGCGGTGCTCCGCGTGCCACAGCTGGCCGATGATCTCGCCGGTGGTGAGATTGCGGCTGAAGCCCTGGTGGCCGGTGGAGCAGAAACGGCAACCGACGGCGCATCCGGCCTGCGACGAGATGCACAGCGTGGCGCGATCGTCCTCGGGGATGTACACCGTCTCGATCGCATTGCCCTGGCCGACGTCGAACAGCCACTTGCGCGTGCCGTCGACCGAGCCCTTGTCGGTCATCACGGACAGCGGACGCACCTCGGCGACGCCGGCCAGCTTCGTGCGCAGCGAGCGCGCGAGGTCGGTCATGTCGTCGAAGCTGCCCACGCCGCGATGGTGGATCCAGCGAAACAGCTGGGTCGCGCGAAACGACTTCTCGCCCACGCGTTCGCAATACGCCTTGAGGGCGGCTTGGTCGAAGTCGAGCAGGTTGTCGAGAGGGGTCGTCATCGCGCTGGTTCCAGTTAGACCTCGCACGTGCGAGGCTGCACCCGTTTTAACGCGAGTGGATTTGCAGGCCGGGGAAGAAGAACGCGATTTCGTTCGCGGCGGTCTCGGCGGCGTCCGAGCCGTGGACGGCATTGGCGTCGATCGAGTCGGCGAAGTCGGCGCGGATCGTGCCCTTGTCGGCCTTCTTCGGGTCGGTGGCGCCCATCAGGTCGCGGTTCTTCAGGATGGCGCCTTCGCCTTCCAGAACCTGCACCATCACGGGGCCGGAGATCATGAAGCTCACCAGGTCGTTGAAGAACGGGCGGGCCTTGTGCACGGCGTAGAACGCCTCGGCATCGGCCTTGGACAGCTGCATCATGCGCGCGGCGATGACCTTCAGGCCGGCGCCTTCGAAGCGGGCGAGGATCTGGCCGATCACGTTCTTGGCGACGGCGTCGGGCTTGATGATCGAGAGGGTACGTTCAGTCATTTTGATTCTCCAGGGGCAAAAACTTGAGCAAAGCCCGGCATTTTAGACCGGGCAGGTAACGATTCGAAGACAAAGGGATCACGAAATGCCGGGAGCCGGTTCGTGAGCGCTGGGTTCAACGCCGGCCGCGGCCGCCGCGACCACCACCGCCACCGCCGCCGCCACGGCTGTTGAGCTTCTTGATGAAGGTGTCCGCGCCGATGTAGCCGACGGCCGTCTTCAACGGATCGGGCTGCTTGTCGCCACCGCCACCGCCACCGCCGCCGCTGCCGCCGGCCCCGAAGCCGCCGCCGCCGCCGCCGCGCTTGCCGCCTTTGCCGAACGCGTTGGCGTTGCCGGATATGCCGCGCTTGTCGTAGGTCTGCTGCAGCGGGTTCGGGATCGGGCCGATCGGGCCGTCGGAGTCATCGTCGTAGTCGACGACCACCGGGCGCTCGCGCTGCTGGATCGCGCGACGGTCGAAGGTCTGTTGCAACGGATTGGGGATATAGGCCGGATCGCCCGCCTCGCGAATGGGAGCCGGGCTGCTGGCCTGCTCCTGGCGCGGGCCGCGATCGCGATCGCGGCCACGGGCGGGGCGGTCGTTGCGGTCGCGTTGCTTGGGCTGCTGGCCGCCGCCGTTGTTGTTGGCGCGCGGGCCGTTGTCGGTGCGCGGGCCACGATCGCCACGCGGTGCGCCGTCGCGCGGGGGACGCTGCCCTTCGCGCGGGCCGCCCTCGCGCGGCGCGTTGTCGCGCGAGGCTGCGTTCTCGCGCGGGCCGTCGTCGCGCTGCGGGCCGCTGCGCTGCGTGTTGTCGGCGCCGGCGAGCTGGCGCAGGCGGCGCACGTCGTTCTCGTCCAGGTCCACCCACACCGAGCGGCGCAGGCCCTTGGGCAGCACCACGGAGCCGTAGCGGATGCGGATCAGGCGGCTCACGGCCATGCCCACCGCGTCGAACAGCTTGCGCACTTCGCGGTTGCGGCCTTCGGTGATGACCACGCGGTACCAGCGGTTGGCGCCTTCGCCGCCGCCGTCCTCGATCGACTTGAACTGGGCCGGCTGACCGTCGATGACGACGCCGGCGAGCAGCTTCTCGCGCGACTCCAGGTCCAGCGTGCCGAGCACGCGCACGGCGTACTCGCGCTCGACGCCGAAGCGCGGGTGCATCAGCTTGTTGGCCAAGTCGCCGGAGTTGGTGAACAGCAGCAGGCCTTCGGTGTTGATGTCGAGGCGGCCGACCGATTGCCACTTGCCGTGCTGCAGGCGCGGCAGGCGGCGGAACACGGTGGGACGCTGTTGCGGATCGTCCATCGTGACGACCTCGCCGGCAGGCTTGTGATACGCGATCACGCGCGCCGGCGGCGGCGCGATGCGCAGCTTGACCACGCGGCCGGCCACACGCACTTCGTCGCCGAAGGAGATGCGTTGACCGGTATGCGCCACCTCGCCGTTGACGGTGACCTTGCCGTCGGTGATGAACTGCTCCATGTCGCGGCGCGAGCCGATGCCCGATTGCGCCAGCACCTTGTGCAGCTTGGGCGCGTCCGGCTCGGCGGCCAGCACGCGCTTGGCGGGAATCGCGTTGACGCCTTCGACGATCTCGGCGTCGATGTCGAAATCGCCGGACAGCACGCCGGCGAAGGTATCGGACACGTCGGCGCTGGCGAACTCGACGACCGGGCGCGGGCCGCGCTCCGGACGCGGCGGACGCTCGCCACGCGGCGGGCGCGGCGCGGCGGCGTCGGCGGGCGCCTCCGCGCCTTCTTCGCCTTCCTGGCCGGGCTCGCCGTCTTCGTCGACGCCCTCGGCGCGCACGGCACCGTCGGCGGACGCGTCGTCGGCGCCGCCACGGCGGCCACGCCGGCGACGGCGGCTGCGCGAGCGGCGGCCTTCGCCTTCTCCGGCAGCTTCGCCTTCGCCGCCTTCGCCTTGCGGCGCGGCGCCCTCGGCGGCTTCGCTCGCACCCGCGGTCGCGGCATCGCCGTGGCCGGCGGCCTCGGCGGGCTGCGGCAGGCTGTCTTCGGCGGCCGCGGGACGGCGCTCGGCGCGAACGCGCGGGGCGCGGGGCTCGCGCACTTCGGTGGCCTCAGGCGCCGCGGCCTCGACGGCCGGCACCGCGGGTGCCGAAGCCGCCTCGCTGGCAACCGCCTCCACAGGCTCGGCCACCTTGCGGGTGCGCTTGCGCGGCGCCGCCGGCGCGGCGGGTTCTGCGTCGGCGACCGGCGCCTCGACGTGCTCGGCAGCGGCCTCAGCCTTCACCGCGGTCTTGCGCGGCGCGCGCGGCTTCTTGACCGCTGGCGTCGTGCCTTCGGCTGTATTCGCGTCTGCCGACGCGTTCTGGGGCGTCACATCCGGGGTATCGGGACTCATTGCAGCGGACCTTGTTTCAGGTGATCTTCGGAAGATTCGGGCGAACCGGAAGATGCGGGCGCATGATCATCGGTCGTCAGCGTGGACGCCGATGAAGGCGCGGAATGGGGGGTGGGGTTCGTGCCGGCCAACTGGGCGGCATGCGCCAGGTCGGCGGCGATGGCTGCCGCGATGGCGTCGGCCTGGCGTGCTGCCTGGGCGGCTTCGGCGTGCGCCAGCGTGGGTTCGGCCGGATGGCTCGGCGCCGTCGCGGCCCCGTCGACCAGCGTGGCCTGATCGGCCGCTGGCGGAGCGTCGACGGCGTCGTCGGCCGGATGCTCGACTTCGGACAACACCTCGACAGCGTCGACCGGAGCGTGCTCGGCCGCCGCATCGGAGACCGGGCCGGCAATCGCCGGCACGTCGCCGTCGCCCTCGCCCGTACCGTCGTCGAGCGTGGTCGCCAGCTCCAGCGAGCCCTGCATCTCGCCCAGCAGGCTGGGCTGCAGGTCGGCCAACGCGTCGGTGGGCGCCTGCCCGCCTTCGAGGGTGGGCAACTGGTCGAGACTGCCCAGGCCCAGGTCATCGAGGAACTGGCGCGTGGTGGCGAACAAGGAGGGCCGGCCGGGCGCGTCGCGGTGGCCGATGGCTTCGATCCAGCCGCGATCCTCGAGCTGCTTGATGATCTGGCTGCCGACCATCACGCCGCGGATGTCCTCGATATCGCCGCGCGTGACCGGCTGCCGATAGGCAATGATGGCCAGCGTTTCGAGCACCGCCCGCGAATACTTGGGCGGCTTCTCGGGGTGCAGGCGATCGAGGAACTCGCGCAGCTCCGGGCGGCTCTGGAAACGCCAGCCGGAGGCGATCGAAACCAGTTCGACGCCCTTGCCGCTCCAGTCGCGCACGAGCTCGTCGAGCATCGAACGCAAGGTGTCCGACCCGATCTGGTCATCGAACAGATTGCGCATCGCACGCAGCGGCAGCGGCTGATTGGCACAGATCAGCGCGGTTTCAAGAACGCGCTTGGCATCCTGAGTATTCATCGACGAGGATTAGCGGGTGTCCGCCTGCATCAGCAGGCCAATGGAGGGGCCGGTGTCAGCGGCGGCACGGCGACGCCATCATTCCAGGCGAAATACACCATGCACGGCCGCGTTTTCAGGGAGAGATTCCAGTTCAATCGGGGCCGGCGGGCTTCGAGCAGCACTGCGCGCGGTTGGAATCGCCCCATTCCTTGCTCCAGCTCACGCGTCACCAGGCGCCTTCACGGCGGGTCACGAACTCACGGACTGGAGGAGGAATGGCACATTGTAACCGTTTTGGTGCGGCCTGCCGGTGAATATCTCGCCCGGCCCTTTTTTCCGGCGGCAGCGCCTACTCGTCGTCGCTGAAGTCCTCGAGCAGATCGTCGCCGACGATCTGCGCCCAGGCCTGCGCGAAATCCGCGGGCGGCGCGGCGTCGAACGACAGCCGCTCGCCGGTGACCGGGTGCTTGAACGCCAGGTGCGCGGCGTGCAGCGCCTGGCGCTTCATGCCCAGCGCCGGGCGGCCGCCGTAGACCTCGTCGGAGACCAGCGGATGGCCGCGGAACATCAGGTGCACGCGGATCTGGTGCGTGCGTCCGGTGTGCAGCGTGCAGCGGACGGCGGCGATGCCTTCGGCGTAGGCCACCTGGTCGATGTCGGTGCGCGCCCATTTGCCGCTGTTGACCACCGCCATGCGCACGCGCACCTT
>FTIR01001774.1_pt2 | contig 11926 bp, 14 predicted proteins | sample 1658041 | NCBI WGS metagenome assembly FTIR01 (sample SAMEA3914793, study PRJEB12502) | metagenome | biome: forest; material: soil | place: Canada | collected 2011-07-03 | depth 0.3 m | reverse complement strand
GCCACAACCTGGCCGAGTGGCACGACAACCTGGGCGTGTTCGGCGACATGCTCGCCACGCGCCGCCAGGCCTTCGCCGAACGCCTGCCCAAGGTACGCGAACAGGGCCAAGCCAGCGGCCTCGACATCGCCCACCTGCAGCAACGCAGCGACGCCAACGCCGCCGCCCTGAAGCAGGCCGAGGACGCCGCCGACGGCGTGGCCTTCGCCGACGACAGGGAACGCGAACTCCAGCAGCGCCTGGCCCGCGTCACCAGCACGCTGGCCGGCCTGCCGCCCGACGCCGATCCGGGCCTCGCCGAGGCGCACGATCGCCTGCGCCGCGTGGCCGGCGCGCTCGCCTGGCAGCTCGCCCACGAGTTCCCCGCGCGCGCGTGGGACGCGAAGAAGGGCCAGACGCAGACCGAAGCGGCCCTCGTCGACGCCCGCGCGCACGACGATGCGTTGGCCAAGGCACAGCGCGAGGAGCCCGCGCACTTCGAGGAGTTCGCGCGCCGCATCGCCGATCTCGACGCGCGCCTGAACGTGCTGGCGCCGCGTGTGGCCGCACTGTCGAAGGAGCAACAGGGTGCGCTGCAGGAGATCGCCGTCGTCGAGCTGATGTCGCAGAAGACGCGCCTCGCCGCCTACACCGCGCAGGCCCGCTACGCGGTCGCGCAGCTGTACGACCGCGCCACCGAACCGAAGGAGGGCGACCATGCGGCGAAGCCCTGAAAGCGCGCCTGAACGCCTGCTGCTCGCCCCGTTGCCGCGCACGCTCGCGCTGCTGCTGCTCACGAGTTCGCTGGGCGCCTGCTCGATGTTCGGCTTCGGCCACAAGCCCGGCACCACGCCGGACACCGACCCGACGATCAAGACGCTGCTGACGCGCGAAGTCGTCATCGACTCCGATCCGGGCATCCCCGCCAACGAAGACAAGGCGATCGCCGCCTACCGCAACTTCCTCGCGGTCACGCCCGACGCCAGGCAACGCGCCGAGGCGCTGCGCCGCCTGGGCGACCTGTCGATGGCCAGCGCCGACAACGCCAACGCCGTCACGCCCACGCCCAGCGGCACGCCCGACTACACCGCCGCCATCGCGCAATACCGCGACTACCTCAAGACGTATCCGAACGCCCCCGACAACGACCGCGTGCTGTACCAGCTGGCGCGGGCGCAGGAGCAGGGCGGCCAGCTCGAGGAAGGCCTGAAGACGCTCGACCTGCTGGTGGCGAAATTCCCGCAGACGCGCTATCGCGACGAGGCCGAGTTCCGCCGCGGCGAGCTGCTGTTCACGTTGCGCCAATATCCGAAGGCCGAGGAGGCCTACGCGATGGTGCTGCACGGCGAGCCGGACAATCCGTATCGCGAACGCGCGCTGTACATGCAGGGCTGGTCCACGTTCAAGCAGGGCCGCCTCGAGGACGCGCTGACCTCGTTCTTCGGCGTGCTCGACAGCAAGATCGTCGGCATCAAGGACGACGACCTCGACCAGTCCGACGCGTTGACGCGCGCCGACAAGGAGCTGGTCGACGACACGCTGCGCGTGACCAGCATCTCGCTGGCCAACCTGAAGGGCGCCGAGTCGATTCCCGCCTACATCACCAGCGACGAACGCCGCTCGTACGAGTTCCGCGTCTACCAGCAGCTGGGCCAGCTGTACCTGAAGCAGGAGCGCCCGAAGGACGCCGCCGACACCTACGCCGGTTTCGCGCGCCTGAACCCGCTGGCCGCGGAGGCGCCGGCGATGCAGGCCCAGGTGATCGCGATCGACCAGGCGTCCGGCTTCGACCAGCTGGCGCTGGCCGCGAAGAAGGACTACGTCGCGCAATACGGTCTCGACGGCGAGTTCCGCAAGGCCAACCCCGAAGGCTGGGAGCACGCGCAGCCGCTGGTCAAGACCGCGCTGGCCGAGCTCGCGCAGCGCTATCACTCGAGCGCGCAGAAGACCAAGGCGCAGGCCGACTACGTCGAGGCCGCGAAGTGGTACCGCGCCTGGCTGGCCGAGTTCTCCAGCGACCCCGAGGCCGCGGAATACAACTTCCTGCTGGGCGAAGTGCTCTACGAAAGCGGCCAGTACGCCGCCTCCGCCGTGGAGTACGAGAAGACCGCCTACGAGTACCCGACGCATGTGCACAGCGCCGATGCCGGCTACGCCGCGCTGCTTGCGCACACCGCGGAGCAGAAGGGCGTCAGCGGCGATGCGCTCACGCCGATGCAGCGCACCGGCGTCGACAGCGAGCTGCGTTTCGCGGCCGCGTTCCCGGCCGACTCGCGCACGCCCGCGGTGTTGACGAACGCCGCCGACACACTGTTCAAGCTGCACGACAACGACCGCGCCGCCCTGGTCGCCCAGCAGGTCCTGGATCTGAAGCCGCCGGCCACGCCGGCGCAGCGCCGCGTCGCCTGGACGCTGGTGGCCCACACCTCGTTCGAGGCGGGCGCGTTCGACCGCGCCGAGAAGGCCTACGGCGAGGTGCTGGCGCTGGCGCCGGCCAACGATCCGGCGCGCGGCGAACTCACCGAACGCCTGGCGGCCTCGATCTACAAGCAGGGCGAACAGGCCCGCACCGCCGGCGACAACCGCGCCGCGGCCGACAGCTTCGCGCGCGTGGCGATCGCCGCGCCCGCATCGACGGTGCGCGCGAGCGCCGAGTACGACGCCGCCGCGTCGCTGATCGCGCTGAAGGACTGGGCCGGCGCCACGCGCACGCTGGAGGACTTCCGCCAGCGCTACCCGCAGAACCCGCTGCAGGGCGAGGTCACCGCCCGCCTGGCGCTGGCCTACAGCGAGCAGTCGATGTGGGCGCCGGCGGCCGCGCAGTACGAGCGCATCGCCGACGCGCCCGGCAGCGCACCGGACGCCGCCACGCGCGCCCGTGCCGCGCTGTGGCAGGCCGCGACGCTGTACGAGAGGGCCGCGGCCAGCGACGTCGCCAGCGTCAAGGCCGGCACGCCGCGCCCCGCGGACGCCGCGAAGAATCGCGCCGCCGCCGCCAGAGACTACGACCGCTACCTGACGCAGTACCCGGCGCCGCTGGAGCCGGCCATCGAGGCGCGCTATCGTCTCGCGCAGCTGGCCCGCATCGACGGCAATGCCGCTGCCGAGAGTGCGCAGATGCGCGCGATCTTCATGGCCGACCAGGCCGGCGGCTCGGCGCGTACCGACCGCACCCGCACGCTGGGCGCGATGGCCGCCCTGGCCATGGCGCAGCCCGCATTCGAGGCGTACCAGAAGGTGCCGTTGATCGAGCCGCTGGCCAAGCAGCTGAAGTTGAAGAAGGCGAAGATGGAAGACGCGCTCAAGGCGTACGCGGTGGCCTCCGACTACGGCGTGGCCGAGGTCACCACGGCGGCGACGTTCCATGTCGCCACGCTGTACCAGGATTTCGCCAAGGCGCTGGTCGGCTCGCAGCGGCCGAAGAAGCTGTCCAAGCTGGAGCTCGAGCAGTACGACGAGCTGCTGGAGGAACAGGCCGATCCGTACGTCGAGAAGGCGATCGCGCTGCACGGCATCAACGCGCACCGCAGCACCGAAGGCCTCTACGACGAATGGGTGCAGAAGAGTTTCGCAGCGCTGAAGACGCTGCAGCCGGCGCGCTACAACAAGACCGAACACAGCGAGGCGACCGTCGATGCGATCCGCTGAACGTCTCTCGTTGAACAGGATGAAGCCGGCGCTGTGCGCGTTGGCCGCGGCGGCATTGCTGTGCGGATGCGGCTCCATCGGCATGCGCCTGCGCGACGCGTTGCCGGGCCCGGCTGCACCCGCGAGCGCGCCCGCCGCCGATCAGGCCGCGAGCGCCGCGACCCAGGCCAGCGCCGTCGCGGCACCGAAGCCCGCCTCCACCGGCCCGATCGCGCCCGCCACGCAACGCGCCTACGACGACGCGCTGGCGCTGATGCGCGCGGGCCACGCCGCAGACGCCGAGCGCGGCTTGCGCGCGCTGACGCAATCCGACCCCGACCTCGCCGGTCCGCACGCCAACCTCGGCCTGCTGGCACGCCAGGCCGGCCGTCTTCCCGAGGCCGTCGCCGAGCTCGAGAAGGCCACGGCGCTCGCGCCCGGCCTGGCCGTCGCCTGGAACCAGCTGGGGCTCGCCTACCGCCAGAGCGGCGAGTTCAGCAAGGCCCATGCGGCCTACGACAGCGCGCTGGCGATCGACCCGAACTACGCCACCGCGGTGCTCAATCTCGGCGTGCTCGAGGACCTGTACCTGAGCGACAGCGCCCGCGCGCTGGAGCTGTACACGCGCTATCTCGCCCTGACGCCGGCCGGCGATCCCGTCGTCACCAAGTGGGTCGCCGACGTCAAGAATCGCACCAAGGCCGCAACACCCGCCGCCTCCGCGCCCGCTCCGGCGGCCGCGCCGAAGGAGAAGTCATGACCGCACTGCGTTCAGCCCTGCATCGCGTCGCCGCGCTGCTTACGATCGGTTGCCTTGTCGCCCCTGCATTCGGCCAGGATCGCGCCGAAATCGATCCCACCAAGATCATCGGCAACCGAGAATTGCCGAAGGTGCTCTATATCGTTCCCTGGAAGAAGCCGTTGCCGGGCGACCTCGCCGGCCGACCGCCGGTGAGCGTGATCGACGAGGCGTTGGCGCCGCTCGATCGCGACGTCTTCCGGCGCCAGGTGCGCTACGACTCGCTCGAACAGGCGCACGCTGCCGCGGCAGCGCCGCCCGCTCCGGCCGCGCCGCCAGCAGCGCACTGAATCCGAATTCCAGTTGCAGTCCCCTTTTCACGTCTTGACCCAGTTTCCCCCGGAGATTTCCAGATGAATTCCATCGAGTCGGCCATCAAGTTCTTCCAGGATTGCGGCCTGTTCATCTTCCCCAGCCTGGCGATCATGGCCACCGGCCTGGCGATCGCCATCGAGCGCTTCGTCTTCCTGCAGAAGGCGCGCGTGGCCAATCGCAAGGACTGGTCCAAGGTGCTGCCGCTGCTGCAGGGCGGCCAGTGGAAGGAAGTGCTGGGACTGACCGCGTCGTCGGATTCGGCGATCGGCAAGATCGTTCACAACGGCCTGTCGCGCCTGCAGTCCTCGCGCCGCCGCGACGACATCGACGCCGCGATGGAGGAAGGCATGATGGAGATCGTGCCGCGCCTCGAGAAACGCACCCACTACATCGCCGTGTTCGCCAACGTCATCACGCTGGTCGGCCTGCTGGGCACGATCACGGGCCTGATCCACGCGTTCACGGCCGTCTCGCAGGTCAATCCGGCGGAGAAGGCGGCGCTGCTGTCGGCGTCGATCTCGATCGCGATGAACAACACGGCGTTCGCGCTGATGGTCGCGATCCCGTTCCTGCTGATCCACGCGTTCCTGCAGGCCCGCACCGCCGACATCGTCGACGGCCTGGAGGCCGCGAAGATCAGCTTCCTCAATCTCGTGCAGCGTCTGGCGCCGGAACACAAGGCGGCCTGACATGAGCCGCCCCGCCCACCCGCAACCCCGGGGGTGCCGCCATGCGAACTAGACGCCTGCGCAAAGGTTCCGCGGCGCTGGAGGTCAGCGCGTTCATCAACCTGATCGTCGTGCTGATTCCCTTCCTGCTGTCGACGGCCGTGTTCTCGAACATGTCGGTGGTCGACCTGACGCTGCCGGCGAAGTCCGGCAACTGGGAAGGCCTCAAGGAGAACGACTTGAAGCTGGAGGTCGTGGTGCGCCATGACGCGATCGAGGTCGGCGACAAGATCGGCGGACTGCTGTTCCCGCCGATTCCCAACACGCCGAATGGTCCGGACCTCGTCACGCTCAACGCCGACATGTTCGTGGTCAAGAACAAGTTCAAGGACGTCACCGCCGCGTCGGTGCTGCCCGAACCCAACATTCCCTACGACACCCTGATCCACGTGATGGACGCGATGCGCACGGGCAAGTCGGCCAACGGTGGCACCACGGTGGTCGACGTCGACCTGTTCCCGGCAATCTCCATCGGCGACGCGCCGGTGCGGCACTGAAAGGGGCACGCGATGAAGCTCACCCCGATCCAGAAGCGTGCCGCACGCAACGCCCGCCACGGCAACGCGCTCGACATGAACCTCGTGTCGCTGATCGACGTCTTCACCATCCTGATCTTCTTCCTGCTGTCGAACTCCGGCGTCGAGACGCTGCCCGCCGCGAGCGTGCACCTGCCGGAATCGACCGCGAAGAAGGACCCCAAGGAAACGCTGGTGGTCGTCGTCAATGCCAACGAGATCACTGTCGACGGCCGCAAGGTGGCCGACGTCACGCCGCTGGCCAGCGCCACCGACGACCTGATCCCGGGTCTGAAGGCCGAGCTCGACCTGGTTTCCGCGCGCCCCGTCGCGCTGGCCGAGAACGCCGCCAAGGCGCACTCGGTGACGATCATGGGCGACAAGGACATCCCCTACCAACTGCTGCGCAAGGTGATGTACACCGCGGCCGTGGCGGACTTCACCGACGTGTCGTTCGCCGTGAACCGGAAGGAATGACGCGCATGGCCGCCATCTCCTTTCGCACCTCGGTCCTTCCCTGGGCACTCGCCAGCGACGACGAGGAACGTTTCCGCAAGCTGTTCCTCGCGCTGCTGGGCTTCGTGATCGTCTTCGGCATCGCGCTGCGCTTCATCACCCTGGCCGAGCCCGACCGCACGACGTCGGTGGCCTTGCCGCCGCCGATCGCCAAGCTGCTGCTCGACAAACCGGTGCCACCGCCGCCACCCCCGCCGCCGCCCGCGACGAAGATCGAACCTCCCAAGCCGAATCCCGCCGACAAGCGCGAAGCCGCGCCGCTGCCGACGAAGCCGGTGCCGCGCGAGCGGCCGGTGGTGGAGGCGCGCCAGCCGATCCCGGGCAAGCCGCCGGGCGAAGACCGCGAGGCGGCGCGCAACAAGGCTGCCGGCGTCGGCCTGCTCGCGGCGTTGAAGGACCAGCCGCCCGAACTGCACGGCGCGCCGCTGGCCGTGCAGCTGAACCAGGACATCAAGAAGGGCGCGGGCGTCGGCACCGGTGTCGGCGTCGGCGTGGGTGCCGGCAAGGAAGCCGGGCTGCCCGATCGCAACATGATCACGTCCAACGCGACCAGCGGCAGCGGCGGCATCAACACCGCGGGGTTCAGCCGCGACAGCGGCGGCGGCGGCCTGGCAGGGCGCTCCACGACGCTGGTCGCCGGCGTGGCCGGCGGCGGTGGCGGCGGTGGCCCGGGTCTGGGCGGTGCGATCACCGGCACCGGCGGGCATGGGCTGGGCGCCGGCTCGGGCAAGGCCGGCGGCGCGGTCCAGCGTGGCAACAGCGGCAAGGCGTCGCGCTCGCTGGAAGAGGTTCGCCTGGTCCTGGAGCGCGCCAAGGGGGCGCTGTACGCGATCTACAACCGGGCGCTGCGCGAAGACGCATCGCTGCAGGGCAAGGTCGTCATCGAGCTCACCATCGCCCCGAACGGCAGCGTCACGGCGTGCCGCTTCGTGTCGAGCGAGCTGAAGAACGCGGAACTCGAACAGAAGCTGCTCGCGCGCTTCCGCTCGCTGGAGTTCAAGGCCGAGGACGTCGACACGATGGTGACGACGTACCCGATCGACTTCCTGCCGTCCTGAACCCTGCGCCTCGGCGCAGCACGCCGGCCCGCCGCGAATCGTCGCGGCGGGCCGGCGTTTTTCAAAGAGGTTCCGGTCACGGGTTCCGGAGCCGCCCAATCGTTGCGGCCGGTTTGCGTCGTACGGCGTGAGCGCGCGCGCGACTTGGGTCTGGTGCCGTGTACGGGGTCCGAACACGGCTGAAAATCTTCCACTTCGGCTGTGCCCCAGCGCGAGCCATCCCGTCGGATGCGGCGTCTCGCTGCACGTGGTCAGGTTTCCTGCCGCGCACATCCCGCGCCGCGTACACCAGGGGGTTTGCAGCGTCAGAGTGCAGGGGCACACCCGAAGTGAAAGAGAAAATGAAAGAGGCCCGGAATCCTTTGCGGAGTCCGGGCCTCTGGAAATCAGAGTGCGGCAGGCGCGTCGTTCAGACGCGGCGGCCTCCCGGAACGGGCGGATCCTCGGACTCGCGATGGTCAGGCGCCCGACCCTTGGTCAAGCCACTGGACGCCAGCAAGGAATCACGCACGAACGCACACGAGCCGGCGGGGGCTTGGGCGTTGCGAGTGGCGTTCCGGCTGTTCACGATGGGTGTCCTGGTACGGTTCCGTTCGAAGTGCCGCGGGTTGGGAATGAATCCTGACGCCGCACTTCGTGCAAAAAATCATCGCTCTTTCAAGCGACAGGACGCAGTGTAAATAGTCTTTACTGTTTGCGCAAGCCCCCCCCGCACCGCGGCGAGCCCCGACTGTTGCGCGCCATCCACTGTTCGCCGCGGACGCCTCGGGCGACGGTCCTTTGCACGGCAACCCGCGAAGCGCACAAGAGATTTCGATGAGCTCAAAGAAAAACTTTGCGCTTGCGAAGCGACGGTTGCATTTCCAGAATCGACCTGGCTTCCCGAGCGCGACGCCCTCGGTCGATCACAATCCTGCCGGCTCACTTCCAGGAATTCGCCATGGCACCCGACGTCTCCCTCTGGCCATTGATCGGCGTGGCGGTCATCATCGCGGGCTTCGTCCTGCGCTTCAATCCGATGCTCGTCGTCGTCGGCGCGGGCATCGTCACGGCATTCGCCGCAGGTTTCGGGGTCGTCGCCACGCTGACCGCGATCGGCACGGGCTTCCTCAAGACCCGCAACCTGACGCTGGCGATCATCCTGCCACTCGCCACCATCGGCCTGCTCGAGCGCCACGGGCTGCGCCAGCATGCGCAGGCCTGGATCCAGCGCTTTCGCAACGCGACGGCGGGCCAGTTGCTGGTCGTCTACCTCGCGCTGCGCGAATTGACGGCCGCGGTCGGCCTGACCAGCCTCGGCGGCCACGTGCAGGTGGTGCGGCCGCTGGTCGCGCCGATGGCCGAGGGCGCCGCCGAGGCGAGGTACGGACCGCTGCCCGACCGCATCCGCCACAAGCTGCGGGCGTTCACGGCGGCCACGGACAACGTCGGGCTGTTCTTCGGCGAGGACATCTTCGTCGCGTTCGGCGCGGTCGTCCTCATCACCACGTTCCTGCACGAGGCCGGCATCGACGTCGAGCCGTTGAAGATCGCGTTCTGGGGCCTGCCGACGGCCGGCGTCGCATTCGTCGTGCACGCGTTCCGGCTGCTTCGCCTCGACCGCACGCTCGCTCGCGAGATGCGCGACGCAGTGGCCGCGGAGCCGCTCGCGGAAGCCACCGCCCAGGCCGAGAAGGGGTCCGTCGCATGATCTTCTCGCTGCCGCATCTCTACGTGCTGGCCGGCCTCGTGCTGGCCTGCGTGGCCCTCATGACGGCGGCCGACCGCGCGCACCCGCGCCGTTTCGGCAGCGCGCTCTTCTGGGGCTTCTATGCGCTGGTCTTCCTCGCCGGCGATTGGCTGCCGCCGGCATGGCTCGGCGGCGGCGTGATCGCGATGGCCGTCATCGCCGGCCTGCGCCGGGTCGCGCCGGGGTCGCATGTCGCGCCCGCCGCGGCGGAGTACGCCGCCAGCGCGCGCCGTCTCGGCAACAAGCTGTTCCTGCCCGCGCTGGCCATTCCGGTGGTGGCGGTCGCCGCGTCGCTGCTCACGAAGAAGGGGCAGGTCGCCGGCGTGGCGCTGCTCGACGCGGGCAATCCGACGCTGGCCGCCATCGGCATGTCCAGCGTGGTGGCGCTCGCGCTCGCCTGCTGGCTCACGCGCGAGACGCCCGCGCAGGGCGTGCGCGAGGCGCGCCGCCTGGTCGACGCGATGGGCTGGGCGCTGGTGCTGCCGCAACTGCTGGCGATGCTGGGGCTGGTGTTCTCGGACACCGGCGTCGGCAAGGCCGTCGCCTGGCTCGCCACGCACTACATCGCGATGGACATCCGCTTCGTCGCCGTCGCGGTCTACGTGATCGGCATGGCCTTGTTCACGGTGATCATGGGCAACGGCTTCGCGGCGTTTCCGGTGATGACCGGCGGCATCGGCGTGCCGGTCCTGGTGGGCGTGTTCCACGCCGACCCGGCCGCGATGGCGGCCATCGGCATGTTCTCGGGCTACTGCGGGACGCTGATGACGCCGATGGCCGCCAACTTCAACATCGTGCCGGCCGCGCTGCTGGAGCTGCCGGACAAGAACGCCGTGATCCGCGCACAATGGCCGACGGCGATGACCGTCCTGGTCTTCAACATCTTCCTGCTGTACTTCCTGCTGCCGAAACCATGACGCTGCCCACCATCCTGGTCACCGGCTTCGAGCCGTTCGGCGGCGAGCCCGTCAATCCGTCGTGGGAGATCGCACGGGCGCTCGACGGCTGGACATGCGAGGGCCACGTCGTCCGCAGCGCGCTGCTTCCGTGCGTGTTCGTCGATGCGCTGCACCGCCTCGACGAGGCGATCGCGGCGCACCGTCCCGACCTCGTGATCTGCCTCGGACAAGCCGGCGGCCGCGCGGAGATCTCCATCGAGCGCGCCGCGCTGAACGTGGACGACGCGCGCATTCCCGACAACCTGGGCCGCCAGCCGCTCGACGCCGCGGTCGTGCCCGACGGCCCTGCCGCCTATTTCTCGACGCTGCCGATCAAGGCCATCGCCCGCGACCTGCGCGAGGCGGGCGTGGCCGCCGCGGTGTCGAACACGGCCGGCACGTTCGTCTGCAACCACGTCTTCTATGGGCTGATGCACCGGCTCGCGACCACGCCGGCGCTGGCGCGCGCACGCGGAGGCTTCGTGCACGTGCCCTTCACGCCGGAGCAGGTGGCCGGCAAGACGGGCCTCCCGTCGATGCCGTTGCACACGCAGATCGACGGCATCCGGCGCGCGCTGCGCTCGGCGGTGCTCACGCGCGTGGATCTGCGCGAGACGGGGGGCCGCGAACACTGAGCGCGCCCGGCGTAAATAATCTTTACCATTCGGGCGGCGGCGGCGACAATCGGAATTCGAATTCTCGGCTAGCCTTCCCGTTCGTGACCGATCCCACCGTCTCCCGTCGCCGCAATGTCCTGGTGCTGTTCCAGGCCTACGCCGAAAGCGCCATCGCCACCGGCATCGCCCCCAAGGGCCTCGAGCAGGCTTTCGCGGCCCACGTCGAGATCTCGCCCAGCATGTGGAGCCAGATCAAGTCGGCGCGGGCCATCGGCGACAAGCTCGCGCGCCAGATCGAGCAGCACTGCGGCAAGCCGGCCGGCTGGCTCGACGACGAACGCGAGGCCGCGGGCCTCACGCCCGGCGAGCAGCAGTTCCTCGCGCTCGCGCTGCAGGCCTGGCGCGCCACCAACGCCGATGGACGCAAGGCGCTGCGCACTCATCTGAGGGGCGTCGTGAAATCCTAGGGCCGGGCGCGGCGCGCACAAGAAAGCCCATCCGAAGACGGGCTCCCCCAAGGATCCGCGGAAGCGAACCGCTGCTCGGGCATCCCGGTACCTGGCCGGGACGCAAATCAGAAATTGTGTACGACGCCCAGGTCGAACGCCTTGTTGCCGATGCCCGTCTCCGTCGCGTTGCCCACGTGGAACGCCGCGCCGTTCTCGTTGACGATGCGCGCGTAGGCCACGTAGACCGCGGTGCGCCTGGACAACGGGTAGTTGTAACCCGCGCCCAGCTGGTTCGCATCGCGATTGAGCGCGCCGCGATCGTCGTGGCGGATGTACGACGCCATCAGCGCGCCGCCGGCCAGCGGCACCGTCACACCGGCCATCAGGTCCAGCGTGTCGAGCCTGAGGGTGCCGGTCGGGTCGCCGTCGGCCTTCTCGACGAGCGCATGGACCTTCACGACGCCGAAGTCGTAGCTGCCGCCCAGCAGGTAGTCCCGGCGCGCCGAGCCCGCGCCGTTGGGGTTGGCCAGGTCGTAGAACGAGAAGCCCGCGTAGGCCGGCCCCGCGGCGTAGTTGACCGCGGCGCCGAGCACACGCCCCGCCTTCCAGTTGCCCGGGGTCTCGCCGAGGGCCACCTCGCCCGAGGCGGACACGCC
>FTIR01002437.1_pt2 | contig 11951 bp, 12 predicted proteins | sample 1658041 | NCBI WGS metagenome assembly FTIR01 (sample SAMEA3914793, study PRJEB12502) | metagenome | biome: forest; material: soil | place: Canada | collected 2011-07-03 | depth 0.3 m | reverse complement strand
GGCGCGTCCTGGATCATGATGGGGATCTTCAGGCCCTCGCTGAGGCGGCCGTAGAAGCGGTCGATCTGCTGCTCGCCCACGCGCAGCGTGGCGCCGTGGTACGGCGGCATCACCATCACCATCGCGGCGCCCTGCGCCTGCGCGCGCTGGCCGCGCGCGAGGCAGATGTCGGTGGAGAAGTGCGTGGTGGTGACGATCACCGGCACGCGGCCGGCCACGTGCTCGAGGATGGCGCGCGTCAGCGTCTCGCGCTCGTCGTCGCCCAGCATGAACTGCTCGGAGAAGTTGGCGAGGATGCACAGGCCGTTCGAGCCGGCGTCGATCATGAAGTCGACGCAGCGCTTCTGGCCGGCCAGGTCGAGGCCGCCGTGCTCGTCGAAGATCGTCGGCACCACGGGGAAGACGCCCTGGTAGCGGGGCGGGTTGCGGGTCGCTGTCATGTCTCGCCTTTCTTGTCGCGTCTCTGATCCGGCAGGAGCGGGCGGAATGGCCAAGGCGCTCCAATTTAAAGTAATACTATAAATTGACTGACTGGATTTCGCGAGGCGAACCTCTGCATTTCCTTCATTTATAGTATTACTAAATTGTAGGATTCACCAAGCCTGCTCGTCGGGCGGCTCGGGCCGCCATCGCATGTGACCATTCGCCGCTAAGCTGCCGGCAGCCCCGGCCATCGGCGCCCACCACGAACGACTGCAAAGCAGGAGCTTCACATGACTTCCCTTTCCGCACACCCGCCCGCGAGCCTGCTGCAGCGCGAGTACGGCACGCTGCCCGACGGCCGCGTCGTGCACGAGATCACGCTCGCCCACGGCGGCCTGGCGCTCAGCCTGATCACGCTGGGCGGCATCGTCGCCACGCTGTGGACGCCCGACCGCGACGGCGTCGCGGCGAACGTGGTGCGCGGCTTCGACAATCTAGCCGACTACGTGGAACGCAATCCGCACTTCGGCGTCATCGTCGGCCGCTACGCGAACCGCATCGCGCTCGGCGATCTCGTGATCGACGGGCAGGCGCACGCGCTGACCCGCAACGACGGCACCAATTGCCTGCACGGCGGCCGCGACGGCTTCGGCAAGCGCTTGTGGGAGATCGCGTCCACGCGCGTGCACGACGAGGCGCTGGGTGGGCCGGCCGTGACGCTGCGCTACGTGAGCGCGGACGGCGAGGAAGGCTTTCCGGGCCGCGTCGAGGCGCTGGTCACCTATTCGCTCGGAGCCGACCTCACGTGGCGCATCGACTACGCCGCCACCACCGACCGGGCGACGGTGGTCAACCTGAGCCATCACGACTACTTCAACCTCGCGGGGCACGGCAGCGCGCTCGACCACGTGTTGACGCTGCCGGCGAGCCGCTACAACCCGGTGGACGCGAAGCTGATCCCGACCGGCATCGCCGCCGTCGACGGCACGCCCTTCGACTTCCGCACGCCGACGACGATACGCACCCGCATGGGCGCCACGAACGAACAGCTCGCGCTGGCCGGCGGCTACGACCACCACTGGATCCTCGACGACGCCGCGCGCGGCACGCCGCGCCTGGCCGCGCGCCTGGAAGATCCGGCATCCGGCCGCACGCTGGCGTTGCACACCACCGAGCCGGGGCTGCAGTTCTACTCGGGCAACTTCCTCGACGGCACGCTGCGCGGCCACGACGACGAGGCCTACGGGCGCGGCGCCGCGATCTGCCTGGAGCCGCAGCACAGTCCCGATTCGCCGCACCACGCCGACTGGCCCGGCACGTTGCTGCGGCCCGGCGAGGTGTACCGCAGCGTCTCCGTCTACCGGTTCGGCGTCAAAGCTGGAACAGCGTGAAGCCCAGCCCCACGCTGTTCTGGCGGTGGTTGTAGTCCAGCATCGTCTCGCCGTAGCCGGAGAACAGCTGCACGTACCAGCGCAGGCCGTCGGGCTTGCCGGCGAAGACGGGCCGCGTCCAGTTGAACTGCAAGGAGCCGCGCTGCGCCGACTTGAACGACGTGCGCGCCACCAGTTGCATCGTCGTCTCGCCGGGGAACCACAAGGCGCTCAGCTCGGTGTTGCCGATGTAGTCCGTGATGTGCGGGTTGTCGTCGACGCCGCTTTCCGGCAGCCGGTAATTGAAGCGGGCCTGCAGCGCGACGTCGTCATGCGTGAACACCGTACCGAGGTAGAGACGGTTCCAACTGCGCGACAGCGGGTCGGCCTGGCCGTTCGATTCGTGCGCGATGCCGGCGATCGCCATGCGCCAGCGCCAGCCGCCGCCCAGGTCGCCCATCCGGTCCGGAACGGGCACCACAATCATCGCCTCGGGCTGGTAGTCGCTGCTGCGGAACGGCGACGAGTCCTGGCCGTTCCACAGTTGCCAGATCGACTGCTGCGTGTACGCGAACCAGACGTCGGCGTCGGGCAGCAGGAAGTCCTCGGCGACCTTGGCGCGCAGCGACAACTGCAGCTCCGCCTCGGTCTTGCGATAGCTGAAGGCGCCACCGTCCGGATGCGTCGGGCTCGTCGGCGTCTTGTTGACGCTGCTGGTGTAGTGCACCGGCAGCAGGAAGTTGGGCGCATAGGTGCGCACGACGAAGGTGCCGCGCTTGGCGTCGGGCTCGAGCTCCCAGAACTTGGTCAGGTAGTCCCCCGCGGCCAGCCCCTTGCCGCTGGGCGTGACGGCCACCTTCTGCAGCGCGCTGGTCTCGTGGCGTGCGGCGCTCGGCGAGATCTGCCCGGCGTCGACCGGCACTTCGGCCTGAGCGGCAGGTGCGGCCGCGGGCGCGCGATACAGCGCGTCATAGCAGGCGAGGCGCTTCGCGTCGTCGGCCAGGCCGGTGCAGGCCGCGGGCGACTGCGCCAGCGCGCTGGCGGGAACCGCGGCGAGCGCAGCGAGCAGGAGGTTGCCGATGGAGGACATGGGAAGGGATCCTGGATGCAAAAAAGGTCCGCGGACGATGGTCAATGGCGGCGATCGGCCGGCGTGGACAGTGGCAAAAGCCGACTGCTCGACAACAACAGGACGCGTCGCAGCAAGGCATATGCCCGTCACCGGACTGAGACGGCAACGGCGGTGACCTCGGGTTTTCACTCCCGCGGCTGAGCCCCCTGGTTCTGCAATTCGTCGCCCGGAGAGTCCTCGCGGCTCGGCAATGGCGCCGCCCAGGCGTATCGTCGCGCGTTCGCCCTTTCGCCTTTTCAACGGGAACCATGAAACTCACCATCATCGCTCTGGCCACCGCGCTCGCCACCCTCGCAGCGCCGCTGACCCAGGCCGCCACCACCCCGGCGACTGCTCCGTCCACGACAGGCACCGCGGCCAACCCGCCCGCGTTGTGGGATCTCACCACGCTCTACGCCAACGACGCCGCCTGGGACGCCGCGCGCCAGAAGGTGCTGGCGCAACTGCCGCAGTTGAAGGCGCTGCAGGGCACGCTCGGCACCAGCCCGGCCAGCCTGCTGAACGCGCTGCAGGCGATCTCGAACGCGCAGCGCGAGCTGAATCGCCTGGACACCTACGCGAGCCTGAAGTCCGATGCCGACACCCAGGTCGCCGCCAACCAGGCACTGCGCCAGCAATCGGCGTCGGCGCAGGCCCAGTTCGCGCAGGCCGTCGCCTTCGAGTCGTCCGAGGTCGCCGCCATCGGCCAGGCCAAGGTCGACAGCTACCTCGCCGCCGAACCCAAGCTCGCGCCGCATGCGTATGCGCTGCACACGATGCTGCGCCTGGCCGCGCACACGCTGTCGGCCAGCGAGGAGTCGCTGCTGGCCGGCGCCGCCGACCCGCTGTCGCAGCCCACGCAGATCTACGAACTGCTCGCCAACGCCGACCTGCCCTGGCCGGTGATCACCGTGCGCGGCAAGAAGGTGACACTGGACCAGGAGACCTACGTCAAGCTGCGCGAGGACCGCGACCCGAAGGTGCGCGACCAGGTCTTCAAGTCGTTCTGGCCCGTCTACCAGTCGTTCCAGCGCACGATCGGCGCCATCTACGTGGCGCACCTGCGCGGCGTCGTCTTCGATGCGCGCGCGCACAAGTTCGACAGCTCGCTGCAGGCCAAGCTGAGCGAGGCCAACACCCCCGACGCCGTCTATCGCACGCTGGTGACCGAGGCCAACGCGGGCCTGCCGACGCTGCAGCGATACCTGAAGCTGCGCGGCCGCCTGCTGGGCCTGAAGGAACAGAAGTACTCGGACATCTACGCCGAGCTCGTGAAGGCGCCGCGCACCTACACGCTGGCCGAGGCCGAGGCGCTGACGCTCAAGGGCGTGGCGCCGCTGGGCGACGACTACGTGAAGGCGCTGGGCCAGCACTTCCAGGAAGGCTGGATGGACGCGGTGCCGCGCAAGGGCAAGCGTTCGGGCGCCTACATGAACCCGGCGGCCTACGACGTGCATCCGTTCGTGCTGATGAGCTTCAACAACAACTACGAGAGCGTGACCACCGTGGCGCACGAGTGGGGCCATGCGATGCACTCCGTGCTCGCCAACGCCGCGCAGCCGTTCGAGACGGCCGACTACGGCATCTTCGTCGCCGAGATCCCGTCGACCACCAACGAGATGCTGCTGGCCGACTACGTCGCCAGGAACGCGAAGACGAAGGACGAGAAGATCTACGCGCTCGCGATGCAGCTGGAAGCCCTGCGCACCGTGTTCTTCCGCCAGGCCATGTTCGCCGAGTTCGAGCTGAAGTCGCACGAAGCCGTCGAGAAGGACCAGCCGCTGACCGGCGAAGACCTGAGCAAGATCTACCTGGACCTGCTGCGCCGCTACCACGGCGACGCGCAAGGCGTCATGAAGATCGAGGACCTGTACGGCGCCGAGTGGGCCTACATCCCGCACTTCTACACCGACTACTACGTGTACCAGTACGCCACGTCGATCAGCGCCGCCGCGTACTTCGCCGAAGGCATCGAGAAGGGCGACACCGACCTGCGCACGCGCTACCTCGACATGCTCAAGTCCGGCGGCTCCAACGACCCGTACCTGGTCGTGAAGAAGGCCGGCCTCGACATGGCCACGCCGGCGCCGTACCGCGCGCTGGTGGCCCGCATGGCGCGCCTGACCGACGAACTCGACGCGCTGACCGGCGGCACGCCCGCCGCGAAGTGATCCGATCGGCCTGAGAGGCCCTGGCGCGACGCCGTCGCGCCGGGGCCTTTCTGGGCCGTGGCGTCCGCGCCGCCGGCCTTGACGTTGTAGCGGGCGATCAGGTGCCGGGCGAGCGCCGCGGTGCGGCCGACGCTGATCCAGCCGAACGGCGCGACGGCCTCGGTGCGCGTCAGCAAGGTGTTGCGCGACAGCGAGATCGACGGCACCGCGCCGCGGCCTAGCCGCTCCTCGGGCACGAAGTGCAGGCCCGCGCGGCGGCGCCGGCGCGGCGAGTGGTCGCCGATCGGCTGGCCGAACAGGCGGATCGCGTCGGCCGGCGCGGATCGACCTCGCCCATCACCAGGCCGCCGCGCATCACGGTGCACCTGTGGCACAGCGCGCGGATCTCGTCGAGCTTGTGGCTGATGTAGAGGATGCTGCAGCCCTCGTCGGCAAGCTTGCGCAGCGTGACGAACAACGCCTCGATGGCCTGCGGCGTGAGCACCGAGGTCGGCTCGTCCAGGATCAAGTGCTGGAACACCATCGCAGTGCCCAGCGCACGCGCCGCCTGCGGATTGCGGATCTCCACCGCGCTGCCACGCGCCGCAGTATGCAACGCGGCCAGGGACCGATGACGATCGGCGTCTCAGGTCGCCTCGAGCCCCGCGACGCCCCCGCCCGCGCGCGGCCGCAGCGCGGTCACCATCGGCGGCAGGCGCGACACCTGCTTGACGATGTCGACGATGCTCGCGCAGCCTGTCTTGGCCTTGATGTTGTTGACGTGCGTGCGCACCGTCGCCTCGCCGATCTCCAGGCGCAGCGCGATCTCCTTGGCGCGCAAGCCGTCGCACAGCGCCGCCAGCACCTGCTGCTCGCGCAGCGTGAGCCCGTGTTCGCGCGCATGGGCGTCCACCGACAGCGTCTCCGCGATGCGGCTGCGCTCGAACGAGATCAGCACGGCGTGCCCGGCGTGCGCCTGCGTCAGCGCCACCGGCAACGGCACGATCGACAGTCCGACGCGGTCCTGGCCGCCGCTCCTGGTGGCGATCGTCAGCATCGTGCGCAAGCCCTCGTCGCGTGCCGCGGCCAGCGCCTTGTCCAGCTGCGCCTGCTCCACGGCGGTGCGACTGATCAACTGCTGGCCGACCAGGCGCAGCGACGTCGTCGACTCGAGTTCGGTACGCGCCGCGTGATTGGCGTGCACCACGGCACCGTCGGCCGACAGCATCAGCAGCCCGTAGTCGACTTCGTCGAGCACGCAGGCCAGCAGTTGCGCCAGACTGGCGGCCGGCCCGCTACGACGCTCCGGCCCGCGGTAGGCCAGCTCGTCGTCCAGCGCCGCCAGCTCGATATTGCCGAGCAGGAGCCTCGCCGGACCGTGCCCGAGGCCATTGCCGGAGCCCGATGCGGACGTGTCGTTGCGCCGGCTTTCGCCCAGCGCCGGCTCGCTGGACGACCGACCAGTTCTCGTTGTGCTCATGAACCCCTCACGAACCCTTGTTCCTCGCGATCCTGCTTGCAGATCGTGTGCAGGACATGTCGCGATGATCTCAACTTTTTGTGGATGTGCGCCTGCAGCAATTGCAATCAAATGAAGGGACTGTATCGGCCGTCATGGCCATCTTCACAAGGCAAACCCATGATCAAGACCCTGACCTCCGTCGCCGCAGCGCTGCTGCTGGCTGGCACCGCGCACGCGGCCGCCGTCACCGTCGATGCGCTCGCCGACTCCTACAACTCCGGCACCGGCACCGGTGTCGCGGCCGGCACGCTGACCCTGGGCGAATCGTTCTCCGTCACCGCGGCTTCGACCGATCTGTGGAGCGCCGGGGCGCTGCCGCGCTGGTCCAACGCCAACGGGCTGACGGGCAATCTGTTCGCCACCGGCACCGACGCATCCGGCCAACCCGCGGGCACGCTGATCGGCCAGGATTTCGGCCTGTTCACCACGAGCGACGGTTCGTTCGCCTACGGTGAACTCGTAGGCCGCATCGGCACGGGCGCGTACTTCGCCATCGGCACCGACTTCAGCGGCACGGCCAACGCGTCCGGCGTCCTGAACCTGTTCTACTGGGACAGCTACACCCCCGACAACTCCGGCTCGATCGTGGCCAACGTCACCACCGTGCCGGAACCCGGTTCGGTCGCGCTGATGCTGGCAGGCCTGGGCATCGTCGGCGGCCTCGCCCGCCGCCGCGCCCGCAACGGCGGCTGAACGGCACGGGGCGTTACGCCTCGTTTCGACGACAGGGCGCCTCGGCGCCCTTTTTTTCGTCCCGATTGGCCCTGCCGCCGTTTCAGTCCTGCACCGCGACGCCGCGCCGCGCCAGCGCCCTGGCCAGTTGCTCCATGTCGATCGGCTTGGCGATGTAGTCGTCCATGCCCGCGGCCAGGCAGGCCTGGCGATCCGCCTCGAAGGCGTTGGCGGTCATCGCGATGATGGGCAGCCCGGCCTGCGCCCCGCCCAGCGCACGGATCGCCTGCGTGGCCTCCATGCCGTCCATGCCGGGCATCTGCAGGTCCATCAGCACCAGGTCGTAGTCGCCGCGGCGCACCGCCTCGACGGCCAGCTGGCCGTCGGCGACCAGGTGCACCACGTGTCCCATGCGCGTGAGCACGGCGTTGATCAGGATCTGGTTCACGTCGTTGTCCTCGGCCACGAGGATGCGCAGCGGCGGACGCGACGGCGCGGACAGGGCGGGCTCGGTGGCCGCGGCCACCGGCTCGCCGCGATCGACGAAACAGCTCGGGATCGCGACGGCGAAGCGGCTGCCCAGCCCCGGCGTGCTGGTGGTCGCAATCGTGCCGCCCATCATCTGCACGATCTCGCGCGTGATGGCCAGGCCCAGGCCGCTGCCGCCGTAACGCCGCATCGTCGTCGAATCGGCCTGCGTGAAGCGATCGAACAGCGTGGGCATCGCGCTGTCGGCGATACCGATGCCGGTATCGCTCACCACCAGGTGCAGCGTCAGCGCGCGCCCGGCGCCGGGCTGCACTTCGATGCCCACCTGCACGGCGCCGCGGTCGGTGAACTTGATCGCGTTGCCGATCAGGTTGAACAGGATCTGCTGGATGCGGATCACGTCGCCCTGGATCAGCGCATCCTCGTCCGGCTCCACCTCGAACTGCAGCGCCAGCCCCTTGGCCAGCGCGCGCTCCTGCATCAGCGCCACCACGCCTTCGGCCGCGCTGCGGATGCTGAACGGCGCCGACGTGAGCTGCAGATGCCCGGCCTCGATGCGCGAGACGTCCAGGATGTCGTTGATCAGCGCAAGCAGCAGCCGCCCGGAGCTGCCGATCAGCTCGGCGTGGCGGCGCTGCTGCGAGTCGAGCGACGAGTGCAGCATCAGCTCGTTGAGGCCCAGCACGGCGTTCAGCGGCGTGCGGATCTCGTGGCTCATCGTGGCCAGGAACTGCGACTTCGCCTGGTTGGCCGCCTCGGCGTTCATCTTCGCCTGCGCGAGCCGCCGTTCCGCCGCGGTGACGTCGTGGAACACGCTGACGACACCGCCTTCCTCCGTCCGCCGATCGGTGATGCGAACGACCAGGCCGTTGCCGAGATCGCGCTCCCACTCCCCTTCGCCGGAGCGGTGCATCGCCAGCCGTTCGTCGAGCCAGCGTTCGCGCTGCTCCTGCGGCGCCTCGAGCAACGGCGTCCGCACGAACGTGGTCGCCAGCTCGCTGAACGAAGTCCCCACGCGCACGACGCCGCGCAGCCAGGGAAACATCTCGAGATAGCGCTCGTTCCAGCGCAACACGCGGTCGTCGCGGTCGCACAGCAGGAGGCCGTCGGGCATCACGGCCAGCGCCTGGTCCAGCGTCCGCACCGAACGCGCCAGCGCCTCGCGCGCATCGGCGAGCCGGTTGAACTGCCACTGCGACAGCACGCCGCCCATCAACGTGAGCGCGATCAGCGCCAGCGAGGCCGCCACGATGATGTTGCGGCTCTGCTGCCAGGCCGCGAGGGCGTCGGCCAGGGGCAGGCTCACGGTGATGCGCAACGAGCGATACAGCGTCGGCCGCGCCGCCACGATCGCCGGCACGCCCGTGAGCCGCGACGGCGCGAGCACCGGGCCGCCGCGCAGCGCCGCGTCGGACAGCGGCGGTGCCAGCTGGTGCGTGCGCAGGCCGGAGCCGGAGGGCACGGTGGCCAGCAACTGGCCGTCCGCGCGCTCGAGCGTGATCGCCAGGCCCTCGGCGTCGCCGGCCTGCGCGATGATGGCGGCCAGTGCCGTCATCGGCACTTCGACGACGGCCAGCGCACGCCGGCCATCGGGCAACATCACCCTTCGCGCCACGTAGACCGACGGCTCCGTGGTGGCCGGGCTGATCGCCGGATCGCTGATCGTCAGCTGCGGCACGCCCTGCGCGAACAGGCGCGCGGCGAAGCCGTCCGGCAGGCGCATGCCGTTGCGGTCGCTGGACGGCAGGCTGGCGGCCAGCGTGTGGCCACTGGCGTCGATCAACGCCGCATCGTTGAACAGCAACTGCCGGTCCTTGAAGGCGGCCATCGCGCGATGCGCGACATCGGTGGCCAGCGTGCCGCGCGCTCCCCAGGCGGGTGCGATCACGTCGGGCAGGCTCGTCAGCTGCAGGTCGAGTGCCAGCAAGGCCCGATTGAGCTCGGACTCCGAACCGGCCACGGTCTGCGTGACGACCTGCTCGGCGTGATCGACCGCGTCGTGGCGCTCCGCGCTCACCAGCCAGGCCGCGGTGGCGACCAGCGCCAGCAGCAGGACGCCGGTGGCCGCCCAGACGATCGCGCTCGAGCGCCGCAATCCGACGCTCATCTGGCTTCGATCCCCGCAGAATGGGCGATCGTGCGATTCCAGATCGCCGCGCACTGCGGACCGCAGCGCTGCAGCCAGTGCGGCAACACCGTGGTGGCGAAGATCTCGCGGCGCAGGCGCTCGTCGGCCGGCGAGGTCGGCACCTCGATCATCCGGCCGGGCTTGCCCGCCTTGCAGCTCGGTGCGCCGATGTTGCAGGCGATGCCGTCGGCGGTCTCGCGCTCGGACTCGTCCCAGATCGACCGCTCCACCCGCGGCAATTCGCGCTTGATCAGCGCGCGCAGGTCGGCCGGCAACGCATTCCAGGTCGCGCCGTTGGCCACGAAGATCGACAGGCCCCAGCTGATCGCCATCGGATGGATGTGCGTGGTGGCGTCCTGCAGGCCGATGGTGTTGCCCGACATCGTGCCGGTGATGGCGCAATCGAGCTCGTCGCGACTCAGGTAGGGCAGGATGTCGCCGAAGCTGGTCGTGACCGGCTTGCCGCCAAGCGCCTCGATCCAGTCCGATTGTGCCGGGCCCGACGTGCGCACGCGCATGCCGGCCAGTCCCTTCAGGCCCGCGAACGGCTTCTTGCAATAGATCACCTGCGCCGGATACACGTAGAGCGCCAGCACCTCGATGCCATAGCGTTCGCGCATCATGCCTTCCAGGTAGGGTCGGAATTCCGCCACGGAGCGTCGCATCGACGCCATGTCCGGATTCAGGCCGGCGAGGTCGGGCGCGGTCAGCTCGGGATCCTTGGTGATGCCGCCCGACACCTGCAACGTGGCGAAGGGCACGGCGCCGAGCTGCACCAGCGTGAGGACCTCCTGGCTGCGGATGCCGGCGCGGTCGAACGGCACGATCTCCGCGGTGTAGCGCCCCCCGCTCAGCCTGGCCAGCTCGGTTTCCCAGAACGGCCGTTCGTGGCGCGTGAACTGGTTCAGGCTGCCCAGGCCGCCGACGATGCGCAGGTGCAGCGGCGGCGGCGCGTCGGCGGCCCAGGCACCACAGGCCATGCCGGCGGCCGCGCCGAGGAGCGCCAGCCACGCTCGCACGTGCAGCCCGAAGCCGAGAGCCTTCATGTTAAATCCCGATCATGTTGCCGACCGTCTGGGCGCCAAGCGTACTCCTTTGCAGGGCTGCGCCGGGGCCGACGTCTCCATGATGCAGCGACCCGAGACCCGGGGTCTTGTCGCGGCGCTCAGGGCGCTTCTGCGGGATCCATCGGCCGATCGACCCGGCGTGCGGCCGCGCCGGCAACATCAACCGAGCAACAGCCCGAAGACGCCCGCTGCCGTCAGCGCACCGAGGCCGGCCGCCCTCCACGGGGCCAGACGCGCATCCAGCACGGCACCGATCGCCCACAGGCACGCGACCAGGCAGGCGGCGACGCCGGCGAGCGGCCAGCGGCCCAGGTCGTCGACGCGCCAGAGCAGGCCGGCGGTGCACGCCGTGGCCAGCAGGAACAGCGCGATCGCCACGCCGGCCTGCCGGCGGGTCGTCGGGTGGTCTTGCGGAACGGCGGGCACGGGCGTGGTCGCTGCCCACGCCGCCGGACTCCAGGACGGCGAGCGAAACAGCACGCCCACCTTGTCGCGCCAGCCGCGCGCCCGGCCGAACTTGCGGAACAGGTCGACGTAGTTGCCGCCCACGGCCCGCAACGGATCCCAGCCGACCAGCGGCACCTTGGTGCCGTAGACGCAGGGCTCGGACTCCGGTTCGAACGTGCCGAACAGCCGATCCCAGACCACCAGGATCGCGCCGTAGTTGCGGTCCAGGTAGCGCTCGTTGGTGGCGTGGTGGACGCGGTGGTTGGACGGTGTCGATAGCCAGCGATCGAGCGGCCCGAGCGAGCCGACGTGCTCGGTGTGGATCCAGAACTGGTAGAACAGCACCACGATGCCGGCGATCGCGAACTGCGCCGGCGGCACGCCGACGACGGCCAGCGGCAGGAAGAACATCCAGCCGGACAACGCGTAGGCGCTCTCCTGGCGCAACGCCGTCGACAGGTTGAAGCGGCGGCTCTGGTGATGCACCACGTGCGCGGCCCAGAACAGCGCGCTCTCGTGCGAGACGCGGTGCAGCCAGTAGTCGCAGAAGTCGTACAGCAGCACCGCCAGCG
>FTIR01000888.1_pt8 | contig 11995 bp, 10 predicted proteins | sample 1658041 | NCBI WGS metagenome assembly FTIR01 (sample SAMEA3914793, study PRJEB12502) | metagenome | biome: forest; material: soil | place: Canada | collected 2011-07-03 | depth 0.3 m | reverse complement strand
GCCGGTGCCGCCGACGAAGCTGGGATCGAACGCCGCGAGCCACGACTTCATGCGCGCGGCGTCGTCGCGCTCGGGGTCGACGGTGACGTAGACCACCTGCATGTCGCGCCCTTGCGGGCCCAGCGCCTTGCGCGCCTGCGCGAGCGTGGCCAGCGTCACCGGGCAGACGTCGGCGCAGTGCGAGAAGCCGAAGGCCAGCGCCACGACCTTGCCGCGATAACGGGCCAGCGTGAGGGGCGCGCCGTCCGAGCCGGCGAGCGTGAATTCCGGTGCCGGGTGCGGCGGCGAGAACACGCCGGCCTTGAGACTGTCGACTTCCGTGGCATGGCAGGCGAGCGCGGACAACGACAAGGACAGCAGCAGGGCGAGGACGCGGTTCAAGATCTCTCTTCCAGGTCGGGCGGCAGGGGCGCGGGCGCGCCGATTCGGGTCACAGCGAAATGGTCGTGGCGTGCGACGCCTTGGTGAAGCTCTCGTCCACGTAGGTCTCGTAGGCGATCGGATGCTTGATGGTGCCGGCCTCGATGGAGAGCTGCATCAGGTCGTCGAACTCCGCGCGGATCATGCGCAGGTCGCCGTAGGTCACGCGGTCGGTGGGATTTTCCATCACGAAGCGCAGGATGTTGGGATCCTGGTTGAAGAACTTGCGTCCGGCCGCGATCGCCACCGCCTTGTTGCGGTTCTCCTGCTTCTGATCCAGCCAGAGGCCCGCGCCCTGCACGTGGTTGACGAGATCCTGCACGAGCGGGCGGTTCTCCTTGATGAGCTCCTCGCGCACCGTGAGCACGCAGCAGATGTAGTTGCGCCACTCGTCGCGCGTCATGCGCAGCGTGCGCGCGTAGCCCGCGCGCTGGGCGGCGGCGCCGAAGGGCTCGCCGGTGCAATAGGCGTCCACCGCCTTGGCGTAGAGGGCGGCGGGCATGTCGGGCGGCGGCATCTCGACGATCTCGATGTCCTTGGGCGTCATGCCCTCCTGCTTGAGCATCTTGCGCAGGAACAGGAAGTCGACGGCGAACCGGCTCGGGATGGCGATGCGCTTGCCGGTGAGTTGCTTGAAGTGCTGGTAGGGCGAGTCGGTGCGCACCATGATCACGGCGCCCGAGCGGTGGCCCAGCGACACGATCTTGACGGGAATCTTCTTGTCGGCCAGGTCCATGACCAGCGGCGCGAGCATGTAGGCCGCCTGGATGCGGCCGGTCATCAGGGACTCCTTGATCTCCGGCCAGCCGTTGTACTTGCTGTACTCGAATTCGATCCGGGGCCCGCCGGCCTTGCTGGCGCCGTTCTCGGTGGCCCTGGCGACGCAGGCCACCGGCAGCGTGAGATTGCAGGTCACCGGCAGGCCGCCGACCTGGATAGGATCCGGCGACGACGCTCGCGCCACGCCGGGCAGCGAGGCCAGGACTGCCGCCGTTGCGCCGGTCAGCGCGCCACCCGCGGCGCAGCGGAGCAGTTGCCTGCGATCCAGGCCGGGCCCGGTTTGCCGAGAATCAGAAGCCATGTCGATTTCTTGAGGGCCGCCGCGGATCGGGCAGGCGGCAGGTTGCACACTTCGGGTGGCATTTTCCGCCGTGAAGGGACCGTGTCGCGCGTGCTCGTGTCGACCGGGCGGCCGCCCCCCGGAATACTAGATGATGACGGACGATGTCGGAACGGTGAGGAACCCTTTGCCCCGAACGCGCCGGCGTGCCTCGTTCCGTCCGTGCAGCCTGCCTTTCACGCGAGCGCGGCACGCTCGCGCCACGCCTGCGCGTGCGCGCGAACGGCACGCGCGAGCGCGGCGTCGTCGCACACTACGGGCTGCAGCGCCGTGTCGCCGGACGTCGTCTCGACGCGCGAGCCCCAGCGCGCGAGCATCCATGCGCCGCGCGCCGTGCCTTCCAGCGGATCCGTCGAGCGCAGCACGGGCCGCGACGGCAGCAGCGCCGCCATCGCCGGCCCGTAGGCGAGGTTGTGCGCGAGCGGCCCTTCGAGGATCACCGGCGCGGCCGTGGTCGCGGCATCCGGGCCGGCGAGATCGTCCACGAGCAGTGCGCCGAGGCAGGCACAGTAGATCGTCGCCAGGGCCGGACGCAGCCGTTCGGGCAGCGCGGACACGCCGGCGTCGACGACCGCACCGCGACGGAGGATGCGACCCGGCCGGCCGGCGAACGGGCCACCGGCCTCCGCAAACGACGGCAGCGCCATCCAGCCTTCCGCCATCACCTCAGCCAGGGTGTGCGGCGTGGCCAGGGCCGGATCCGCGCCGTCGCACAGCGCGGCGAACTCGCGACCGCCCATGAAGCGCGCGGTGGGCACGCCGCGGCCGTCGACGGCCACGTTGACCAGCTCGTCGCGCTCCGGCGCCAGGCGGGCGGCATCGGCGCCGGGTGCCATCACGATGCACCAGGTGCCGGTGGACACCACCGTGGCCCGCGCGTGCGTGGGGAGGTGGCGCGCCAGGCAGGCATTGCTGTCGTGCACGCCGGCGAGCACCTCGACGCCGGCGGGCAGCGACCATGCCCGCGCCAACGCCGGACGCAGCGCGCCGATCACGTCCCAGGCCGGCCGCAAGGGCGCGAAGCGCTCGGCGATGCCGCGCGCGATGGCCCAGTCGCTGTAGCGCCGTTCGGCCGGCGCCCACAGGCCGGTGTGGCAACCCAGCGAGGACACCTCGGTGCAGGCCACGCCGCTGAGCCACCAGCTCCAGTACTGCGCATACGGCAGCCAGTATCGGATGCGCCGCGCCAGCTCCGGCCAGCGGCGGTGCACGAAGTCGATCTGGCGCCCGCCGTTGAGCCCCTGGCCCAGCCGCGGCGTGCCGTGATGGGCGAAGTTGGCGAGGGACGCGTCGAAGGCCGCCGTCACGCCGTCGTAGCCGTCCCATTCGTAGTCGATCGGCGGCAGCACCAGGCCGTCGTCGGCGATCGCGCAGAACGCCGCGCCGTGGGTGGTGACCGACAGGCGCGCGGGAACCTCATCGGCAAGCAAATCGGGCACGCTGCGCAACAACCAGTCCTGCAGGCGCACGACGCCCAGCGCCAGGAAGCCATGCGCGCTGTCGTGCACCGACTCGTTGACGACGGAGGTCGAGCGCATCACCCGGCCATCGGCGGCGATCAGCACCAGCTTGGCGTTGCTCTTGCCGATGTCCAGCACCAGGGTGCTCGTGCGGCCGTCCATCGCGGCCGGCCTCAGGCGACGCGCACGCGCCGCAGCAACGCGCCGTACTTCAGCCAGCGCGGCAGCACCATGGCCACCACCAGCAACGCGCCGACGATCATGGACATCACGATGCCCGAGACGTTGAGCATGCCCAGCCCGAACGTGAAGCTGCCCAGCAGCACGGCCGCGAGCACCGTGCCGACGATGCTGCCGCGACCGCCCTCGATCGCCACGCCGCCCAGGATCACGATGGTGACGGCCTCGAGCTCCCAGCCGAGCGCGAGGTTGGGGCGGGTGCTGCCGATGCGTCCCGTCAGCAGCACGGCGGCGAGCGCGGCCATCAACCCGGAGAACACGAACAGCGCGAAGCGGTAGCGATCCACCGAGATGCCGGAGAACCGCGACGCGATGCGGTTGGCGCCGATCGCGTAGATCCGCCGGCCGTGGACGGTGCGATGCAGCAGCAGCCCCACTGCGACGGCCATCGCCAGCCACACGCCGAACTCGATGGGCACGATCAGCCCGGGCCGATCCATCAGGTCACCGAACGTGCCATTGCCCCAGGTGCTGAGTCGGTCCGGATACCCGGTGATGGCCTGGTCGCCGAGCACCACCTGCGCGAGCCCGCGGTACAGCGAGAGCGTGCCGATCGTCACCACGATGGACGGCAGCTGCCAGCGCGTCACCAGCCAGCCGTTGAGCGCGCCGCAGGCGATGCCCGTGGCGGCCGCGGCCAGCAGCATCAGCGGCAGGCCGGCCCCGGCGCGCATCGCCATGCCCATCGCCAGCGAGGCGAGGCCCATCGTCGCGGCGATCGACAGGTCGATCTCGCCGGCGACGACCAGCAGCGCCATCGCCAGCGCGATGATGCCCTTCTCGGACATGTTGGTGGTGCTGTCGGCGATCGCGAATGGCGCGAGAAAGCCGTGGATCGTCAGGCCGAAGCCCAGGTAGACGAGGGCGACGAGCGCGATCAGCACGCGCTCCCAGGTGTCGAGCGCCTTCATGTGGCCGCTCCTTTCGCGCGGCTGCCGTCGCGCTCGAGGATCTGTCGCCCGGCCTGCCGCTGCGCGCGCGAATTGAGCATCACCGAGACGAGGATGACGAAGCCGGCGATGGCCTGCTGCCAGAACGGCGAGACCTGGATCACCGGCAACGCGGCGTTGATCACGCCGATGAACAGCACGCCCAGCAACGCGCCGCTGATCGTGCCGACGCCGCCGCCGATGCTGACCCCGCCGATCACGCAGGCCGCGATGACGGTGAGCTCGTAGCCCGACGCGAGCTCGGTGAACGCGATCGAATAGCGGCCCACCCACAGCAGGCCCGCCAGCCCGGCCAGGGCGCCCGAGATCGTGTAGGCCATCGTGAGCCGGCTGCGCACCGGAATGCCGGCATAGTTCGCGGCCACCGCGTTGCCGCCGTAGGCGTAGAGCTCGCGCCCTTCGCGGCGCCAGCGCAGCAGCCACGCCATCGCCGCCACCACGGCCGCGGCCACCCACCACGGCGCGGGCAGGCCCGCCAGCGTGTCGCGCGGCAGGCCCTTGATCAGGGGATGGATGTCCTGGTCGGACACCCACGCGCCGCCGCTGGCCACGAAGATCGCGCCGCGATAGACCGACATCGTGCCCAGCGTCACGACGATGGACGGCAGGAAGAAGCGCGTGATGAGCCAGCCGTTGGCCGCGCCCAGCAGCGCGCCGAGGCCGACCGCCATCAGCAGGAAGGCCGGCAGCGGCAGGCCGGGGCAGGCCTTGCCGGCCAGCGCGCACAGCATGCCCGTCAGCGCGAGATTCGAGGCCACCGACAGGTCGATGCCGCGCGTCAGCAGCACCGGGATCTGGCCCATCACCAGGATGACCAGGATCGCCGAATCGTTGCCGATGTCCAGTGCGTTGCGCAGCGTCAGGAAGACGGGCGCGCGTGTACCGACCGCCAGCGCGATGGCCAGCACGATGACGGCCAGCAGGGCCTCGCGCCGCACGCGGAACGGGGCGTGCTTCATGCCGCCAGCTCCGTCAGCGAGCCCGATGGCATGGGCCTCGGGCCGCTTGACGCCGGCGTCGCCTGTAATCCCGATGCCGCAGCGACGACGGCCTCCGCATCGATGTGCTCGTGCGCGAACTCGGCGACCTGGCGGCCGCGCCGCATCACGATCACGCGGTGCGCGAGATGCGTCACCTCCGGCAGCTCGGACGATACGAGGATCACCGCGAGGCCCTGGGCCACCATCTCGGCGATCAGTTGGTACACGGCCTGCTTGGCGCCGACGTCGATCCCCTTCGTCGGTTCGTCGAGGATGACGATGCGCGGGTCCAGCCCCAGCCACTTGGCGATCACCACCTTCTGCTGGTTGCCGCCGGACAGCCCCGACAGCGGCGTGTGCTGCGACTCGGTCCTGATCGACAGGCGCGCGATCATGCGTTCGGCGAGCGCGCTCTCGCGGCGCGCCGACAGCCACGGCCCGGCCGACAACCGCCCCGCGTCGGCGCGGCGCGGCCCGGCGAGCGCGGCGAGACTCATGTTGTGGCGCACGGAGAATTGCTGGATGCCGCCCTGGCGCTGGCGTTCCTCGGGGACGTAGGCCAAGCCGGCGGCGATCGCGTCGGCGGGCTCGCGGATCGCGATGCGCCGGCCTTCGATGGTGACGTCGCCGGTGGCCGCGGGGTTCAGTCCCATCAGCGCCAGCATCGCCTCGCTGCGGCCCGCGCCCACGAGGCCGTAGAAGCCCAGGATCTCGCCGCGCCGCAGGTCGAAGTTCAGGTCGTCGAATTCGGTCGGGTGGCTCAGCGCGCGCACCTGCATCACCACGTCGCCGGGCACGCTGGCGATGGCCGGATAGATCTTGTCGATCGCGCGGCCGGCCATCAGCTTGACGAGGCCCGGCTCGTCGGCGTCGGCCATCCTGCCGCTGCCCACCGAGGCGCCGTCGCGCAGCACCACGTAGCGATCGCAGACGGCGAACAATTCGTCGAACTTGTGGGTGATGAACAGCACGGCGATGCCGGCGTCCTTCAGGCCGCGCACGATGCCGTAGAAGTCGCGGATCTCGGTTTGCGACAGCGCGGCCGTCGGCTCGTCGAGGATCACCACGCGCGCCTGTTGAGACAGCGCGCGCGCGATCTCGATGAGGTGGCGCTGCGCCAGGCTCAGGTCGCGCACCGGCGTCGTGGCGGCGAAGCCGGCGCCGACCCGGTCCAGCACCTGCTGCGCCTCGCGGTTCATGCGCGGCCAGTCGATGAAGCGCAGCCCGGGCAAGCCGCGCAGCGGCTGGCGGCCGATGAAGATGTTCTCGGCCGCGCTGAGCTCGTCGAACATCACGGTTTCCTGGTGCACCGCGACGATGCCCAGATCCTGCGCCTGTTGCGCGCGGTCGAAGCGGCGCAGCTCGCCGCCGATGCGGATCTCGCCGTCGTCGGGCCGGTACACGCCGGTCAGGATCTTGACCAGCGTGGACTTGCCCGCGCCGTTCTCGCCGATCAGCGCCAGCACCTCGCCCGGCGCCAGGTCGAGATCCACGCCGCGCAGCGCGTGGGTGGGGCCGAAGCGCTTGTGCAGGCCGCGCAGGGTCAGCACCGGCTCGATGGTCTTGGATGTCATGAGGGCGTCCTGCATGCCGCGATGATGCACGGCATGCGGTGTCGGAAAGGACCGGATCAGAAGAACTTGGCGAACTTGTCGACGTTGGTCGCGTCGTAGGTGAACGGCTCCGCCATCGCCGCCTCGTTGTCCTTGTCCAGCGTCGCGCTGCCCACGCGGCCCAGCGAGATCTTCTCGCCCGGCGTGCCCTTGGCGGTGCCCTTGACGAAGGCGTCGGCGGCGTAGATGGCGGAGTAGCCGAGGTCGATCGGGTTCCAGATCGCGAACGACTTCACCGCACCGCTGTGCACGTGGCCCGCCATCTCCGACGGCAGTCCCAGGCCGGTCACGAAGATCTGGCCGACCTTCTTCTCGTCCTGCACCGCCTTGGCCGCGGCGGCCACGCCCACGGTGGTGGGGGCGACGATCACCTTCAGGTTCGGATAGCTCTTGAACAGGCCCTGCGCCTCGCGGTAGCTCTTGTCGGTCTGGTCGTCGCCGTACACCACGCTGACCAGCTTGACGCCGCTGTGCGCGGGCTGCGCCAGCACGGTCTTCATCGCGGCGATCCAGGCGTTCTGGTTGGTGGCCTGGGCCGTGGCCGAGAGCACCGCGATCTCGGCGTTCTTGCCGCCCGCGTCCTCGGCCATCGTCACCAGCTTCTGGCCGATCAGCGCGGTCGACGACGGCGCCAGGTGCATCAGGCGGCCGTCCTTGCGCACGGCGGAGTCGAACGACACCACCTTGATGCCGCGCGCCATCGCCTTCTTGAGCACCGGCACCAGCGCGTCGGGGTCGTTGGCGGAGATCACGATGGCCTTGACGTCCTGCGCGATCAGCGTGTTGATGATCTCGATCTGGCCTTCGGCCGTGGCCTTGGCCGGACCGGTATAGATGATCTCGACGTCCTTCAACTCCTTGGCCGCCTCCTGCGCGCCCTGGTGGGCGGCGTCGAAGAACCCGTTGCCCAGCGATTTGACGACCAGGGCGATCTTGTCGGCCGCCAGCGCCGGCTGCACCAGCGCCGCCAGCAGCAGGGCGCCGAGCAGCAGGGATTTGCGTTGATTCATTGAGGTCTCCTGTCCTTGTTGATTTGAACTTCGGGAGCCGACCACGCCGGCCCCCATGCGTTGGGACGAAACACGGCCAGCGCCCCGCTGGCAACCCACGGCGACCCGTCGTTCAGACGATGCCGCCGCCACCTCCGGACACCGCCGGGCGCTCCTGCGCCGCCTGCTGGCGGTAGCCACTGGTTCGATAGGCGCCGACCGGATCGATCGCGCCGCCCGCGTCCAGCCGCACGCGCTGCAGCAGCGCCTCGACGTCGGTCTGGAATGCCGTTTTCAGCAACTGGCTCGCGGCCAGCGCGTCGTTGGCCTCCTGCGCCGCGTCGAGCGCCGCGCGATCGACCAGCAACGCCTGCGCGTAGCTGCGCTGCACCTGGGCCGCGCTGGTCATCAGGCTCTCGATCGGGTCGGTCACGTTGTGGCTCTGGTCCAGCATGTAGGCCGGCTCGAACCCCGCGACGCCTTCGTGCGCCGCGGCCACGAGTTCGTTGAACACCAGGAACAGGCGATAGGGCGCGACGCTGCCTGCATCGAGATCGTCGTCGCCGTACTTGCTGTCGTTGAAATGGAAGCCGGCCAGCTTGCCGGCGGCCACCAGGCGCGCGACGATCAGTTCGATGTTGACGTTGGGCGCGTGGTGGCCCAGGTCGACCAGGCACTGTGCCTTGGCGCCCAGCGACGACGCGGCCAGGAAGCTCGAGCCCCAGTCCTGGATCACGGTGCTGTAGAACGCCGGCTCGCAGATCTTGTGCTCGAGGAACATGCGCCAGTCGCCCGGCAACGCGGCGTAGATCTGGCGCGCGCTCTCCAGGTAGCGCTCGAAGGCGCGCCTGAAATGCTGCTGGCCCGGGAAGTTGCTGCCGTCGCCCACCCACACCGTGAGGGCTTTCGAGCCCAACTGCTGCCCGATCGCCATGCACTCGAGGTTGTGCGCGACCGCCTGCGCGCGCGTGGCCGCGTCCGTGTGCGAGAGGCTGCCGAACTTGTAGCTGTGCGCCTGGCCCTTCTGGTCGGAGAAGGTGTTGGAGTTGATCGCGTCGAACGCGAGGCCCTGGGCCGACGCGGCCTGGCGCAGCTCGCTCCAGTCGCTGCACCTGTCCCATGGAATGTGCAGCGACACCGTGGGCGTGGCGCGCGCGAGCTGGTGGATCACGCCGCAGTCCTGCAGCTTGTCGAACACGTGGCGCGGCTCGCCCGGGCCCGGGAAGCGCGCGAAGCGGGTGCCTCCGGTGCCCACGCCCCAGCTCGGGATCGCCACGCCGAAGGCGGCGACCTGCGCGCGAATAGCTTCGATGTCGACGCCGCGGCGTGCGAGTTGCTCGCCCAGGTGCTCGTAGTCGTTGCGCAGATGACGCAGGCGGGCGTCGTTGTGGGCGGCGATGACGTCTTGTGCGATGTGGGCCATGGGCTTCTCCAGGTTCTCAGCGCGTGAATGCCGCCAGGTTGCCGGCATCCACGTTGAGGATGTTGCCGGTGCTCTTGGCGCTCAGGTGCTCGGCCGCGAAGAAATAGCTGGCCTCGGCGATGTCCTCGGGAAAGACGCTGCGCTTGAGCATCGACCGGTCGCGATAGAAGGCCTCGAGATCCTGCTCGGCGATCTTGTTGGCCGCGGCGCGTTCCTCGCTCCACTTGCCCGTCCAGATCTTCGAGCCGCGGATCACCGCGTCGGGGTTGACGACGTTGGAGCGGATGCCCAGCGGCGCGCCTTCCAGCGCGAAGCTGCGGCTCAGCTGGATCTCGGCGGCCTTGGCCGCGCAGTAGGCGGTGGCCTGGTTGCTGGCCACCATGCCGTTCTTGCTGGCGATGACGACGATGCTGCCGCCCGTACCTTGAGCCTTCATCTGGCGGAACGCCTCGCGCCCGACCAGGAAGTAGCCGGTGGCCAGGATGGCCTGGTTGCGGTTCCACAGCGCGAGCGTGGTGTCTTCCAGCGGCGCGGCCGACGCGATGCCGGCGTTGCTGACGAGGATGTCGACGCCGCCGAACTCGATCGCCGCGCGGCCGAACGCCGCGATCACGCTGGCCTCGTCGGTGACGTCGCAGCGCACGCCGCGCACATGGTCGGCGCCGTGCGTCTTGGCGAGATCGGTGCCGACGCGCGTCAACGCCTCGTCGTCGATGTCGGCCAGCACCACGCAACCGCCGTCGGCCAGGATGCGGCGCGCGATCGCCTGGCCGATGCCGCCGGCGCCGCCGGTGACCAGCGCCACCTTGCCTACCATCGGCTTCGGGCGCGGCATGCGCTGCAGCTTGGCCTCCTCGAGCAGCCAGTACTCGATGTCGAACGCCTCCTGCTCGGGCAGGCCGACGTAGCGGTCGACCGCGTTCGCCTCGCGCATCACGTTGATCGCGTTGACGTAGAACTCGCCGGCGATGCGCGCCGTGGCCTTGTCCTTGGCGATCGTGACCATGCCGATGCGCGGCAGCAGCAGCACGACAGGATTCGGATCGCGCAGCGGCGGGCTGGTGGTTCGCCTGCAGCGTTCGTAGTAGGCGGCATACCCCACACGGTAGTCGGCCAGCAGCGCGTCCAGCGCGGTCTTCAACGCCGGGCCTTCCAGCGAATACACCGATTCGGGCACGATCAGCGGCCGGATCTTGGTGCGCAGGAAGTGATCGGGGCAGGACGTGCCGAGCGCGGCCAGCGGTTCGAGATCGTTGGAATCGACGAAGGCCATCACCTCTTCGGAGCTGTTGACGTGCAGCAGCTTGGGCGAGCCTTCGGCGGCCAGGCCGCGCAGCACGGGCAGCACGCGCGCCAGCGTGGCGTCACGCGCCGGCGCGGGCAGCGGCTCGAAGCGTGCACCGCCGAACGCCTGGACCTTGCGGGCGCTGCGCTCCTCGGCCAGCCAGCGTTGCGCCCGCTCGATCAGGCCCACCGTGTTCTCGTAGCAGCTCTTCGAGGTGTCGCCCCAGCTGAACAGGCCATGGCCACCCAGCACGATGCCGCGCAGCCCCGGATGCGCCGCGTCGTACGCGGCCAGTTGCTGGCCGAGTTCGTAGCCTGGGCGCAGCCACGGCATCCAGCCCACGCTGCCCTCGAACACCTTTTGCGTGATGGCCTGCGATTGCGCCATCGCCGCGATCGCGATCACGGCATCCGGGTGCATGTGGTCCACGTGCTTGTAGGGCAGCGAGGAGTGCAGCGGCGTGTCGATGGAGGCGGCGCGCGTGTTCAGGTTGAAGGTGCAGTGAGGCAGGCAGGCCACCATCTCGTCTTCGTGGGCCAGCCCGCGGTACAGCTTCTTGAGCGCACGCAGCTTGTCCATGTACAGCGTGGAGAAGCCGTCGAGCTTCATCGAGCCGACGTCGCCGCCCGAGCCCTTGACCCACAACACCTCCACCGGCTCGCCGGTGAGCGGATCGATCTGGCGGATCTTGGCCGACGTGTTGCCGCCGCCGTAGTTCGTGATGCGCAGGTCCGAGCCCAGCAGGTTCGAGCGATACAGGAGCCGGTCGGGTTCGTCGAGTGCGGCGGCGCGGGCGTCGTCCCAGCGGGGGAAGGGCAGCAGCGGGGTCGTGGTCATCAGTGGGGGAGCGTGCGTTGAATGCAGGATTGCAGGGTAGGGATCGCGGCCAGAAGCCGCAACTGATGAAGATTGATCACTTGCATAAGCAAAGTGATATGGTCCGTGAACGGCCGAGCCGGGGTCGGCGCCATGCCGGCCCGGCGTGGGGGTTCACCCTCGGATCGGATGACGGCAGTCCGCCGCCGCCCCGGGAAACTCCCGAGTTCGTTTCGCCCGCGACGATGAAGCCCTTCAATCTGCGAACCCTGCGCGTCTTCGAGACGGTGGCCACCTGCGGCAGCTTCTCGCGTGCCGCCGAGCAGCTGGACATGACGCAGCCGGCCGTCTCGATGCAGATCCGCCAGCTGGAGACCGACGTGGGCGCGGCGCTGTTCGACCGCCAGCATCGCCAGCGCCTGACCGACGCCGGGCGCGAGCTGCTGCAGCACGCCCGCATCATCGGCGCGCAGGTACGGGCCGCAGAGTCCGCGCTCGTGGCGTACAGCGCCGACGTCAACGACGACGGCACGCGCGGCCAGCGCGGCCTGCTGCACATCGGCGTGGTGTCCACCGCCCACTACTTCGCGCCGCGCCTGCTGCACGCGTTCAACCAGCGCCATCCGGAAGTGCGGCTCAAGCTCACGGTGGCCAAGCGCGAGAGCGTCCTGGCGATGCTGCAGGAGCACCAGCTCGACA
>FTIR01001320.1_pt2 | contig 12044 bp, 9 predicted proteins | sample 1658041 | NCBI WGS metagenome assembly FTIR01 (sample SAMEA3914793, study PRJEB12502) | metagenome | biome: forest; material: soil | place: Canada | collected 2011-07-03 | depth 0.3 m | reverse complement strand
TTGGTCTGGAAGGCGATCTCGTCGATGATGCTGACGATCTGACTGATCTGTTGCGAGGACGTCTCGATCTCGCTCATGGCCGCCACGGTGTCTCGGACCGTGAGTTCAGACCGTTCGGCGTCATCCTTCGCCGCGGTGACGACGCTCTGTGCGTGTCTGGCTCCGTCGGCGGTCTTGCGGACGGTCGCGGTGATCTCATCCAGGGCCGCGGCCGTTTCCTCCAGACTGGCGGCCTGTTGCTCGGTGCGGCGGGACAGGTCGTCCGACGCCGACGAAATCTCCCCGGCGCCAGACCGGATTGAAGCCGCATTGTTCGAGACGACCTTCATCGTCTCCTGAAGCTTCTGCATGGCGCTGTTAAAGTCGGCGCGCAGGGATTCGTATTCCGCGGCGAAGCGTTCATCGAGGCGGAAGGTCAGCTCACCGGCGGAAAGGCGCTCCAGCCCGGTCGCCACCGACTGCACCACCGTCGCCTGCTGTTGGGCGAACTGGCCGCGTTCGGTTTCGTTCGCGGCGCGCTCCCGCTCGACGGCCTGCTGCGCGGAAACCGCACGCTCCTCCAGCTGCAGCCTTTCGATCGCGGCCTGTTTGAAGGTTTCGACGGCGGCGGCCATCTGGCCGACCTCGTCCTTGCGGCCGATGGCGGGGATGGCGACGGTGTTGTCGCCGCCGGCGATCTTTTTCATGGCGGTGGCCATGGCCACGACCGGCGCGGCCAGATCGTGGGTGAGAAGCCAGTTCATCAAGAGCGAAACAACCACGGCAAAGGCGGCGCCGCCCAGAATGAAGGCGGTCGTCAGGGCCGCCGCGCCATCACGCGCCTGGGTCTGTCGGGTCAGATTGGCGCGTTCGGTCTGTTCGATCTGGGCGATCACATTGCGGATCTTGGTGATGTCCGCCACGCCGGCGCCGGTGTTGAAAACCGCAATCGCCTGGTCGTGGGTCGCCGGATCGCCCGCCAGCCGTATGCGGGGCTCCACCGAGACGCTGCGCCAAGTTTCGACGCCACTCTTCAGCGCCGAAACTTCCTGGGCCTGCTCCGGCGGCAGGTTCAGGGCGCCGAGCTTGTCGATCGCGCTATCCAGCAACCTGCTCGCGGCCTGGTAGGACGCCATGCGTTTCGGGGTGGGCTGAACCAGAAAGGCGAGGGAGCTCGAAGATTGCTGGTTCATCGCACCGGAGGCCGATTCGACGAGGAACAGGACGGCGTTGGACCGTTCGCTCAACCGGCTTTCCGTCTGGCTGGTCTGAAGATTGACCATGACCACGGCGCTGACACTGACAAAGGAGATGACCAGAACACTGAGCGCCAGAGTCAACTTCTTCGACATACGCATGTCGGAAAACCAGGATAGCATATTATGTCCTCATCATTTCACAGCGCGCAGCAACGTCGGCTGCAAACCCGGCTCGGACGCCGGGTCGCGAAGTCAGATCGCGCGCTGCTACGCTAACAGCGCCAGGTCCTAACGGCCGATTGATGAGGTCGATGGCGGGCCTCTTGAGGCGCCGCGTGGGCTCTTTTGTCGCAGGCGCGTCACGATCCCGCGGCGACTTTGCCTCTGCGACAAAATAGTATGCCAACATAATTGGAACCATGTTCGGCGAACGTCGGTATATTATACCATGATATTACGTAACCTGAGCTAAGTTACTCTATATCGGCCTATTTTAGATCGCTTAGCCTCGATCTTATCCCCAAAAACCTATGACAGGCGTTCACTTTGCGATGATGAGCGCGGTATGAACCATTCTTTGCGGGACAGCACGGAACCAATTCTTAAAGCAAAGCTGGTTTTACCGGGATGTTGGCTGGCGACCTGATCGCGTGGTCGCAGGGCGTCGCTCGTCATGCGCGGCGGGCTTTGTGTGGATTGATGGAGTCGTATTTTGTCGGTGGCGGACTGGAAGATATCGAAAAAGCTCCTGGCGGCGTTCGGCGTGCTGGTCGTCGCTTTTATCGCTGTCAGCGTTTTGGTGGCGACCAACCTGCAGAATATCCAAGAAGCCAGCCGGCTCAATGCTCGCTCCAGCCAGGTTCTTTATGAACTACAGGCGACGTTGGGCGCTATAAATCAGCAGTCCGCCGGATCGGCGACCTTTCTATTGGCCGCATCGCCGGGGCGGGCCGAAGTCTTCAGGCTAGGCGGCGTGGCCAGCGATGATGCGTTTGCAAAGCTGGAGGCGGCCGAAGAGCTTCCCGAGCAGAAAACCCGAATCGCCCGCTTCAAGACGGCGATCGCCGAATGGCGGAGTCAGATGGCCGAACCGGAGATGCGCCTGGCGGCGGCGCCCGAGACCCGTGACCAGGCCATGGCCTTGGTGAACAGCGGCATCGGCAGCCGGTTGATGGGCGAACTGCGCAAGTCCGCCGTCGAAATCGACAAGGCGGAAACCGCTGAACTGAATCGCCGCACCGCGGCTCAGGCCGCCGCTGTGCATTTGACCGAGGCGTCGCTGCTGATTGGGTCGGGCCTGGCGATCGCGATCTCGCTGCTGATGAACTGGCTGCTGACCAAGGGCATCGCCCGGCCGGTGGTGGCGATGACCGAAGCCATGAGCGCCCTGGCCGCCGGCGATAACGGCGTCGCTATACCGGCCATCGGCAAAAAAGATGAGCTCGGCCAGATGGCGAAGGCCGTCGAGGCCTTCAAGACCGCGGCCATCGAAAAGATCAGGATCGAAGCCGACGCCGGGGCCCAGCGCGGCGCGGCCGAAGCCGAGCGGCGGCAGGTCGAGACCGCTCGCGCCGAAGCTCAGCGACAGCAGGCCCATGTGGTGACCTCGCTCGCCGAAGGTCTTGGTCAGCTGTCGGAAGGTGATCTCGGCTATCGTATCGACCAGCCTTTCGAGCCGGAATACGAAAAGCTTCGCGCCGATTTCAACGCGACCATGGCCCGGCTTCAGGACACCATGCGGGTGATCACCAGCGCGGCCGGCGGCATTCGGTCGGGGACGAGCGAAATCGGCCACGCCACCAACAATCTTTCCCAGAGAACCGAGCAGCAGGCGGCGAGCTTGGAGGAGACGGCGGCAGCGCTGGACGAGATCACCGCGACGGTGAAGAAAACAGCGACCGGAGCCCGCCTGACCCACGAAGTCGTGGCCAGGACCAAGAGCGGCGCGGAGCATTCGGGCGAAGTGGTGCGCAGCGCCATCGCGGCGATGGCCAAGATCAAGGGATCCTCCGAGCAGATCGGCCAGATCATCGGCGTGATCGACGAGATCGCGTTCCAGACCAATCTGCTGGCCCTCAACGCCGGCGTCGAGGCGGCGCGAGCGGGAGAGGCCGGGCGGGGCTTCGCCGTGGTCGCTTCCGAGGTGAGGGCGCTCGCCTTGCGCTCTTCCGGCGCGGCCAAGGAGATCAAGGCCTTGATCTCCACCTCCTCCGACCAGGTGAACGCCGGCGTCGAGCTGGTCGATCAAGCCGGCAAGGCGCTGGAGGCGATCGTCGCCCAGGTGACGGAAATCAGCGTGGCGGCGGCCGAGATCGCAGCCTCCGCCCAGGAACAGGCTGTAGGCCTGGGTGAAGTGAATACCGCCGTCAACCTGATGGACCAGGTCACGCAACAGAACGCGGCCATGGTCGAAGAGACGACGGCGGCAAGCCATGCCCTGGCTGGCGAGGCGGATGAACTCAGCCGGCTCGTAGGCCAGTTTCAGGTCGACGATCAGGTCCGCGGGGCCGGCCGCACCGAAATCCGCCGCGCGGCGCGCGCGGCCTAGGCTGCGCCGCCTGGCCGAGGAATTCAGGTTTTCGGCGTGAACTGGACGCGGTTTCGGCTGGCGCTGCAAGGCTGCTGAAATGCTCGCGGCTGGTCGATGGCCGCCTCGAGGCTTGGTGGCGTTGCGCGCGCCTATGCGGCCGGTGGTCGCTTCCCAGCCAGGGTGCGTCAAGTTGTCATAAGTAATAATGGCATTTGCATTGCGCGAAGTATTCCAAATTAACCGAAATGTATTTTCTGATATCTATATATACCAATGTAACGGAACTGAGGCGAAATAATATCGCCGTTATTCCAAACTCAGAAAGAGTAAAACATCGTGTTAACTACGTCGAAGCGCGCAGCGTCCGGCCGGCGACGGCTTTTGCTCTCCACCACAGCGACCGCGATCGCGATTCTTGGCTTTGCGGCGCCGCTCAGCAGCGCCTGGGCGAAGGACAAGGACGCCGCCGAGGTCAGCGTTCTGCGCGATGAGGTTCGTGACCTCAAGGCTGGTCTCGCCGCCATGCAGGCGCGTCTCGATGCTCAGCAGGCCGCCCAGGCTCAGACCCAGACCGCGGTCCAGCAGGTCGAGGCCCGGGCCGCGAGCGTGCAAAGTCAGCTTGAGGCCGCCAACGCCCGGGACGCAACGGCGATCAAGACCATCCCCAATCAGATCGCGGCTGCGGTCACCGCCAATAAGCCGAAGACCGACGCTTTGTACTATAAAGGCCTCTCGATCACGCTCGGCGGTTACCTGGACGCCACGGGGATATCCCGCAACCATAATATGGCCAGCGACACATCCACGCCTTGGAACACCATACCTTTCGACTCGGTCAAGGCCAGCCATGTGGGCGAGTTGAGATTCAGCGACCGCTCTAGCCGTGTTTCGGCCCTGGTTCAGGGCAAGCCGAACGCGTCCACACTGCTGTCCTGGTACAGCGAACTGGATTTCCAGGGCGCCACCCAGGCCGCCAATTCGAACCAGCAGAACGCCTTCAATCCGCGGATCCGGCACATGTACGGCGCCGTGGACTGGAACGACACCGGCTGGCATGTCCTGGCGGGCCAGACCTGGTCGCTGGCGACCTTGAATTCCAAAGGTATTACGCCTCGCAGCGAAGTCACGCCGCCGATGATCGACGGCGGCATGGTGCCCGGCTTTGTCTATGCCCGCCAACCGCAGTTGCGCGTCACCAAGGATCTGTTGGATAAGACCCTCTGGCTGGCCGTGTCCGTGGAAAATCCTCAAACCACCTTCGCCGGGACCGTCCCGGCCAATGTGATCGACAGTATCGCCGATGGAAACGGGTTCTTCGCCGGCGCCGTGGGCTCCACCCCGCCCGCGGCCGCGGGCGGCGGCACGGCCGTCACGCCGACCACCCAGACCCAGTCGCTCAATCACCAACCGGACGTCATCGTCAAGGCGGCCTATGAGCTGGCGGCCTATGGCCGGGATATTCACTTCGAGCTGTTCGGCCTTGGCCGGGCGTTTACGGACCGGATCGCAACCACTGAAAAAACCGGGTATGGCGGCGGCGTGGGCGGTGGCGTGATCGTTCCGCTTGTGCCGCACCTGCTGGATGTGCAGGCTTCATTCCTCACCGGTAAGGGCATCGGCCGCTACGGCACGTCACAGTTGCCTGACGTGACCTTCAATAACCTCGGCAAGATCGAGCCGTTGGTGGAAACGGATGTCCTGGTGGGCGCGACCCTGCACCCGACCCGGTCCCTCGACGTCTACGGCTTCGCCGGCGAAGAGCATATCAACAACAAGGCCTACAATATTCACGGGGTGGCCTGGGGCTATGGCAGCCCGCTGACCAACACCAAAGGCTGCTATGTGGAAGGCGGAACCTGCACGGCGTCGACCAAGCTCGTCGGCCAGGTGATGGGCGGCTTCTGGCAGAGGATTTATCAGGGGCCGTTCGGCCGCGCCCAGGTCGGCATGGAATATTCGTATACGGAACGGTTCGCTTTCGGCGGCGTCGGCGGAGCGCCGGTCGCCAAGGAAAACATCCTGATGACGTCTTTCCGTTACTATCCGTTCTAGATCACGATGATTTCGGATCGAATCGATCCGAAATCATAAACCGTGATCGATTCTAAGTATCTGGCCGCGAAGCGAAGGGCCGCCGTCACCGGCGGTCCTTCTTTTTGCCTACGGTCAGACCTAGAGGCCGGTCCTGATCCGCTGCAGCGACGCGCTCGAGACGGTCTTGTCCGCCGTGGGCGTTATCAGCACGATCCAGCTGACATCGCCCAGATCCTCATCCGGCCGTTGCTCGGCTGAGGTGAAGGAACAGCGCACCTGCCCGCTCTGAACGGCGCTACAGTCGGTTCCAGCCTTGCGCAGGATGTCGACGGCGGTGGCGACGGGCATGCCGGATGTCACCTGGGCGCCGATAAAGGCTTGCGCCGCGGCCTCGCGCTCGTCCTGCGGCAGGTACTCCACCGATCTGAAGCTGAAGCTTCCGGGCGCCGCGCTGGCGGCGCCGGCGACGAGCGTGAGTCCCATGGCGATCGCGCCAACGGCCGCGGTCTTGCTGAATTTCGCCAAGCTCTTAAGCATAACCTTTGTCCTTGTTTGTCAGGGGGTGACGCCCTTGGCGGCCTCCTCACTCCGAAAGCTATGCTCTGCACAGCGGTATCGCAATTAAAAAAGTATTTATATTTGCGATATAACAGTAGTATTTGGTTGATGGTTAACAGTAATGATGAATGTTCATGGGCTCGGCTTCATCGCCTGTGAGAGATTGTTTGGAAAATCGCGGTGGGTGGGTCCTTGCGTGGTTCGAGACGCGGACCCGAAGGTCCGCTCATCTCCATGACGAGAGTTTTTGCCGCCTCCTCAACAGAGTCATGGTGAGGGCTCGCGTCAGCGAGCGTCTCGAACCACGCAAACCAAGCCATGCGACCTAGTTCCAAACGGGTGCTTAGGTGTTAGTCGGCAGTCGAACTTCTATTCCCCCGCCGAATTTCGAATACTGAATTTATTGGGCGATTTAGGTTATTTCTGCTCCACTCTGCGCCGGTGTGGCAAAGTGGCGCACGATTTCTCTGGTTTTAGGCTCTCTTAACCATAAGCGTGCGTTAACCGGCCCTGCGCTGGCGAATCCACGACCGGCGCGCTCGGTACGTTTGAGGGGCGCTCTATGCAATTATTCGGCGGTAATCGGGCGGCGGAAGCGAGCGCTGTTCGGATTGGGGAGCTTGAGGCGATGGTTGCGGCCATCGATCGCTCCCAGGCCGTGATCGAGTTTCAGCTCGATGGCGTCATCATCACCGCCAACGGCAATTTTCTTCGGACCATGGGCTACAGCCTCGCCGAGGTGAAGGGCCGCCATCACAGCATGTTCGTCAGCCCGGCCTATGCCCAAAGTTCTGAATACAAAAGCTTTTGGCGTAATCTCAGCAGTGGGCAGTCCTTCGCCGACAAGGCTCAGCGCGTCGGCAAGGGCGGCGCGGTCGTCTGGCTCCAGGAAGCCTATAACCCGATCCTGGATAAGACGGGCAAGGCCTGCAAGGTGGTCAATTTCGCCACCGACCTCACGCACAGCGAAACGGAACGCACCAGCCGAGACGCCGGACGGGATAGCGATGAGCAACAGCAGGGCGCCATCATCACCGCCCTGGCCGACAACCTGCGGCGCCTGGCCCAGGGTGACTTGACCGCACGCATCGATATGGAGTTCACCGGCCGCTACCAGCCGTTGCGCAGTGATTTCAATCAGGCCGTCGACAGTTTGCGCCAGGCCATGGGCTCGATCGCCGAAGCGGCGAACGGCCTTCGCAACGGTTCGGACGAGATCGCCAGCGCCTCGGACGACCTGTCCCGGCGCACCGAACAACAGGCCGCAAGCCTGGAAGAAACCGCCGCCGCCCTCGACGAGATCACCGCCACCGTCAAGCGCAGCGCCGAAGGCGCCAAACAGGCGAACGCCGCCGCCTCGGGCGCCAAGGCCGACGCGGTCCGCTCGGGCGACGTGATGAGCGAGGCGGTCACCGCCATGAGCGAGATCGAGCAGAGCTCCGGCAAGATCACCCAGATCATCGGCGTGATCGACGAGATCGCTTTCCAGACCAATCTTCTGGCCTTGAACGCTGGGGTCGAAGCGGCCCGGGCCGGGGACGCGGGCCGCGGCTTCGCCGTGGTGGCCCAGGAAGTGCGGGCCTTGGCCCAGCGTTCGGCCGACGCCGCCAAGGAGATCAAGTCGCTGATCGCCAGCAGCTCCGAGCAGGTGCAACGCGGCGTGCGCCTGGTGGGCGACACCGGCGAAGCCCTGGGCGGCATCGTCTCCAAGGTCACCGAGATCGACGCCCTCATCGCCGAAATCGCCCTGTCGTCCCAGGAACAGGCCACGGGCCTCAGCCAGGTCAACAGCGCCGTCAACCAGATGGACCAGGTCACCCAGCAGAACGCGGCCATGGTCGAGGAGACCACCGCCGCGGCCGCCAGCCTCAAGGCCGAGGCCATGGAGCTGACCGGCCTGGTCGACCGCTTCCAATCCGGTGGCCAGGGCCAACGCCCCTCGCGCGCCGAACTGGCCCGCCCGGGCCGCCACGCGCCGAGCCGCAACCCGGTGGCCCAGGCCCAGGCCAAGATCGCCGCTTCGGTGCGTTCCGGCGCCCGCTCGGCCCCAGCCTCGTCCAACGCCTGGGAGGAGTTTTGAGCCAAGCCGCCCTTAACGCCGCCACCCCGCCCTCCGACCATGGACCTGCGACAATGCCCGCAATGATAGATGACCAAGCCGAGGCCCCAGGCACCATCCTGGAGCTGATCTCATTTGAAATCGCCGATCAGGAATTCTGTATCGACATCCGCACCGTGCGCGAGATCCGCGGGTGGACACCGGCCACGCCCATGCCCCAGACGCCGGACTATATCCGCGGCGTCATCAATCTGCGCGGCGCCGTGATCCCGGTGCTCGACCTGCGCAACCGGCTCGGGCTGGGGATCACCGACCCGTCTTCGCGCCACGTCATCGTGGTCGTGCAGCATGATGACCGGGTGGCCGGCCTGCTGGTCGACGGCGTCCAGGAAACCTTCCAGGTCGACGCCGGCCTGCTGAAGCCGCCGCCGGCCATGGGCTCCACCGCCACCGACCGGTTCGTCGACGCCATCCTGCCCCTGGAAGGCCGCATGCTCAGCCGCCTGGTGGTGGGATCGCTGTTGCCGATCGAGCAGGTTCGCGCCGCTTAGGGTCGTTGACAAATAAAGGCTTCAATTTTTCATTGCGCTTATCCCCAGGCGGGGATCCAGGCGCAACCCGCTGAATTCTGTGGATGAATCTGGATCCCCGCCTGCGCGGGGATGAGCGGACTTATTTTCAGTGGTTTCGTTGTTTCAGCACGAGTCCTTAGGGCGGTCTGGCCTCAGATCACCGCCAGAACCTTGTCCATCGGCCGGCACAGCGCCGCGCCCTTGGGCGACAGGACGATGGGGCGTTCGACCAGGATCGGGTTGGCGACCATGGCGTCGAGGATGGCTTCATCCGTCGTCTTGGCGTCCGTCAGGCCTAGAGCCTCGGCCGGGGTTCCGCGCAGGCGCAGGATGTCGCGCGGGGCGGCGTTCAGGGCCTTCAGGATGTCCTTCAGCTGAGCCTTGGTCCAGCCGGCCTTGAGACAGTCGACGACCTTGGGCTCGTGACCCGCCTGGCGGATCGCGGCCAGGGCGTTGCGCGAGGTCCCGCAGGCCGGGTTGTGAAAGATGGTGATTTCGCCCGTGGTCTTGGCCATGGCCCGCTCCCTGCCGTCGCCGCGCCGCTTGTGGCCCAGCCGGCCAGGGGATACACGCGCTGCGGCGCGGGTTCCAGCCACGTGTCTTTCACCGTGGAAAGGTCGCGTCCTTGGAGCCTGTGCTGATATCGGCGATGGTCGTCGCCCTGGCCGAGATCGGCGATCGGACCCAACTGCTCGCGATCGTGCTGGCGACCCGGTTCCGCAAGCCCTGGCCGGTGATCGCGGGCATATTCGTGGCCACCCTGGCCAATCATGGCCTGGCCGCCACCGCCGGCTTTTTCATCGCCGATTTCCTGCACGGCCGCTGGCTGCAATATGTTGTCGCCGCCTCCTTCTTCGCCACCGCCGCCTGGGCGCTGATCCCCGACAAGGAGGAGGACGTCCCGCGGGACGCCACCCATTGGGGCGCCTTCGTCACCACCGCCATCGCCTTTTTCCTGGTCGAGATGGGCGACAAGACCCAGATCGCCACCCTGTCCCTGGCGGCGCGCTTCCATGACGTGTTCCGCGTCGCCGCGGGCACCACCATCGGCATGATGCTGGCCAATGTGCCGGCCGTGTTCTTCGGCGAGGCCGCGACCCGTTTCGCGCCCTTGAACTATATCCGCATCACCGCTGCGGTCATTTTCGCCGGCCTGGGCGCCTGGACCCTTTGGGGCGCAATGCACGGCTGAGGTCTCCGAACCTTCGGGATCTGGTCGCCAAGCAATTCGCTAACCGGTCTGGTGTAAGCCAAGGGGCATGGCGCCGCGCATCAGCCTCATCATTCCGACCCAAAGGCGGCCTGGGCCTCTGGCCCTCGCCCTGCGTTCGGCCTTGGCGCAGCAGGGCGTCGACCCGGCGCGGCTGGAGCTGGTGGTGGCGGATAACGACGCCGGCCCTTCGGCCCGCGCGGTGGTCGAGGGCCTTGCCGCCGAGGCCCCGTTTCCGATCCTCTATGTGCACGAACCGCGCGCCGGGGTGGCCAACGCCCGCAACGCCGCCATGGAGCGCGCGAGCGGCGACCTGATCGCTTTTCTCGATGACGACGAGGAGGCGCCGCCCGGGTGGCTGGCGGCCCTGATCGAGGTCCAGGCGCGGTTCGACGCCGACGTGGTGTTCGGGCCGGTGCGGGCTCGCGCCCCGGCCCATATCGTGGAGCATCGCGCCTATCTGGAGCGGTTCTTTTCGCGCCTCGATCCCGCGCCCGCTGGCCCCATCGATCACTATTATGGCTGCGGCGACAGTCTGGTGCGGCGCGAGGCCCTGCCAGACCCCGACCGGCCCTTTTCAGCTAGCCGCAATCTCAGCGGCGGCGAGGACGATCTGCTGTTCGGAGGGATGCAACGCGCGGGCGCCCGGTTCGCCTGGGCGCCGGAGGCCTGGGTCTGGGAGGACCCCGCGCCCGAGCGGCTTAGCCTGGACTACACCCTGCGGCGGGCTTTTGTTTACGGGCAGGGACCCGTGGTGCATTGCGCCGCCGGCGATCCGCCGGACCGCCTGGGCATATTGCGCTGGGGCGTGATCGGCGCCGGTCAGGCCGTGATCTATGGCGCCCTGGCTCTGGTGCAGTGGGGACTGCGGCGCCCGAGCCGGGCCTTCATGATGGACGCCGCCGCGCGGGGCCTGGGCAAGGTGTTTTGGGGCCAGCGCTTCCGGATCAATTTTTATGGACGGTCTGATTCAGCGACAGCGATATCAGAAGCTTCCGCCCCCTCGGAAACGGCGCCAATCTTTTAGTCACCGCCTTCTGGCGCCGAAAAGTTGGGCTTTCACCGAGGCTTACGTTGCGGCGCGCTTGCGGGGGGGCGCCGGCTTTGGCATCCCTGTTGCAGAGTTCGCTGCGCCAAGCGCCGCCATAGACGAGATTTCAGAGGACGCCTTTATGAACGCCTCCAAGACCCAAGACGGCCCCTCGGGTTCGCCGTCCAATATTCCCGGCCTCGATAACCCTCCAGTACGCCATAAGGGCCTGGTGTCCTGGGTGCGCGAGATCGCCGCCCTGACCCAGCCCGACGAGGTTCACTGGTGCGACGGCTCGCAGGCCGAGTGGGACATGCTCGCCGAACGCCTGGTGGCCGCCGGGACCCTGCAACGTCTGGACCCGGTCAAGCGGCCGAACAGCTTCTACGCCGTCTCGGACCCCACCGATGTGGCGCGGGTCGAAAGCCGCACCTTCATCTGTTCCAAGGATCCCAGGGACGCCGGCCCGACCAATAACTGGCTGGACCCGGAAGAGATGCGCGCGGATCTGCAGAACCTGTTCAGGGGCTGCATGCGCGGGCGGACCCTGTATGTGGTGCCGTTCAGCATGGGTCCGGTGGGCTCGCCGATCAGCGCCCTGGGCGTCGAGATCACCGACAGCGCCTATGTGGCCCTGTCCATGCGGGTGATGACCCGGATGGGCAAACAGGCCCTGGACGCCATGGGCGAGGATGGCTTCTTCGTGCCGGCCGTGCACTCGGTGGGCGCGCCGCTGGAGGCGGGCCAAAAGGACGTGGCGTGGCCCTGCAACCCCATAAAATATATCGTACATTTCCCCGAAAGCCGCCAGATCTGGTCCTATGGCTCCGGCTATGGCGGCAACGCCCTGTTGGGCAAGAAGTGCTACGCCCT
>FTIR01445813.1_pt1 | contig 12077 bp, 8 predicted proteins | sample 1658041 | NCBI WGS metagenome assembly FTIR01 (sample SAMEA3914793, study PRJEB12502) | metagenome | biome: forest; material: soil | place: Canada | collected 2011-07-03 | depth 0.3 m | reverse complement strand
CACGCTGGCCACGTCGGCGTCGAAATCCTCATGCAGGGCGGCCGCCTGGACCGCCGAGGCCACGGTGGCCGAGGCCCATTGGCCGTTGGCGTGGCCGCCCATGCCGTCGGCCACCAGCCACACCCCGACCTCGTCCCGGGACAGGAGGGCGTCTTCATTGGCCGAGCGCACCAGGCCTGGATGGGTGACGCTGGCGCTTCGCACGCGGAATGCGGGGGTCATGGATTGGCGTCCCAGCTGGAGGGTGACGGCCTAGGCTTCAGAATCTGCGCGGGCGGCTCGGCGCCGGTGACGACCGGGCCGCCGTCGTTCGGCCACCACACGCCCGCCGCCCCCGGACGCGCGGCCAGGGCCTCGGCGACCGGACCATAGGCGGCTTCCACCTCGTCGAGCAGGGTCTGGATCGCCGTGCTGGCGTCGTCGGCGCTCAGACTGGAGCCGATCACGCGATAGATCAGGTGTTCGGCCGCCTGGGCGATTTCCAGGCCCATGCCGGCGGCCTGGACCGGGCTCCAGCCCTGGACGCCCAGCACCACCAGGAAACGCCGGCCGGCGCTGTCGATCGAGGGCGCCAGGGCCCCCGCGCGCCAATCGTCGCCATAGCGGCTGGGCCCGGCGACGAAGCGCCAGGGCGGGGCGGCCTCGTGGGCGTCGTCGAAGGCCTCCCCCGCCGCGTCGCGCAGGGCCTGCAGGGCCTGGCTGGCCCAGGCGTCCCAGGCTTGCTGCGCGGCCTGGGACAGGCCCCGCGCCACGAAGTCCCCGTGGGCCGGAAGCTTGCCGAACAGAAAGGGCGCGGCGGCGGTCATGGCTCAGAGCTTCGGCGGACAGCGGAACGACCAGGGACCGCCTCGGCTGAAGGGATTGCTGGTCCCCGGCAGGATGACCCGGAAGGTGGCCGAGGCGGCGCCCTCGCCAAAGGTCGCCTTGATCGCCAGGGGGCCGGCGTTCTCCTTGCGGGCCACGTCCATCAGGCGAAACAGCGCCCAGGGGCCTTCGAAACTGAAGCTGTTCTGCTTCTGGGCGCCCGCGAACAGGGTCACATGGGCCTCGGGCAAGGCGGTCGGCGACCACTGGATCGGCCGCTGGCCGGCCTGGCCGGCGTCGAACCGGTAGGTCGTTCCGCCCACGGACAGTTCCGCCGCCGTGGTGGCGCCGCCGAAGCCGACGGCCTCGACCTTGAGCGCCACGCCGGACAGCAGCAGGTCGCGAATGTCGTTGGCCTTCTGGAACTCGCCGGCGCTGGTGGGATCGAAGGTGGCGGCGACAGGATCGTCGGCGCGCCAGCGCCAGACCGGGCCGGCGGAATCCGTCAATGGGCGCAGGCGCTGCTGAACGAAATTGTCCATCTGGCCATTGGCGCCGAACAGCCGCAGCAGGTCGCCCACCGGCGCGTCATTGGCCGAGGCGGTGACGAACGGGTAGCGGTTTTCGGTGACGCTGCGACAGGCGGGGGCGACGGTCTGGTCGTAGAGGCTGGCGACCGCGCCCTGGGCGGCGGAGACCTGGGCCTGGTCGCCCTGATGAGCGGCGCCGGCGGCATAGGCCTGCACCAGAGGCGGGGCGGTGGCGGAGGCCGCGGCCAGTTCGCTCATGGCCTTGTTCAGGTCCGCCTGGGCCGCGTCCGAACCGCCCAGCCCGCCCGCGCGATCGGCCGCGCCCTTGGCGGTGACCGCGGCCTTGAGCTTGGCCATCAGGTCGTCCACCGGGGCGGGACCCTTGCCGTCGCCCACAAAGGCGTTGCTGAGCTTGAAGTCGTCCGTGATCTGACGGCCGGCGTCCATATCGCCGCTGGAGTCGCCACCTATGTCGCCACTCGCGGCGGCCAGCGGCCCCAGCTTGGCCGCCAGCCCCTTGGCGGCCGCATCGACGGCGGTCCCACCGGAAAAGTCGGTGTTCTTGCGCACCTCGAGCAGGATCAGCTTCAGCGGCGAGGGCGAACCGGTGGCGGCGGCGAACGCGTTCAGGTCGTGGAAATAGTCGGCCGGCTTGAGCGATTGAACCACCCCTTCCCAGGCCTTGATATAGTCCCGGGCGTAGAGGCCGGCGACCCCGGGGCGCACGGCCCGCATCTGGGCGCGGATCGATTCGCGGCCCTGGTCGGAGCCCAGGACCCAGAGATCCTTTTCCAGTTCGCCCTGCACGTTCTGCAGGCCGACCTGATAGGCCTCCTCGAAACCCTTGCGGGTGAAGAAATAGGGCACGGTTTCGGCGAGGACGGCCTCGCCGCCGGCGAAGGCCTTGACGTCGCCGGAGCTTAGCACCGCATCGGCGCGCCAGCCCGGCTGACCCGAGGCGGCCGCGCGCTGCTTGAGGATGGCATAGGCGCGGTCGGCCAGGGACAGGGTCTGGACGGCGGCGCGGGACTGGGTCACCAGGGCGCCGTCCAGCGGCGCGGTGCGGCCCGGCCAGACGGACCCGAACTGCGGATCGTCGAGCAGGGCGTCGAGATGCTGGCCAAGCTCCTTGCGCAAGGGCGCGCGGTCTTCGCCGGGATAGACGCTGGCGGCCCAGTCGGCCTCGACCCAGGCCTTGATGGCGGCGCGGTCGAGGGCGGGCGCCTGCCCCCCCAGCATCAGATAGACCTTGAGCGGCTCGTAAAGGGTCAGGGGCGTGGCCTGGTTGTCGTTCAGCACCCGCTCCAGCCGCAGCAGCATGCGCGGCAGCAGCACCCTTTGCAGCCCCTGCTGATAGGCCTGGATCGCCGCCCGGCTGTCGCTGGACTGATAGAGGCCAAAGCGGCGGCCGAGCGGGACGCCCTTGCGGGTCTCCGCATAGCCGCCCGGCAGATCGCGCAGGGCCCGCAGCACAGAGAGGCTGGCTTCCAGATCGGGGTCGGACTCGCGCACCTCGACCAGGTCGACCCCGTCGTTGCGCGCCTCCTGCAGGCTGTTCTGCGCCGCGGCCAGCAGATGGTTCTGCATGGTCCGGTTGGCGGTCAGGCTGAAGGTCCAGGCGATCAGGGTCAGCAGGGCGATGGCGGCGATGGCGGCGAAACCGAGGGTCAAGGCCAGGGCCTTGCGCGCCCGAGCCTGGGGCGAGGTCTGGACCAGGCCAGCCTCGGGGATGACCACGTCGGTCAGCAGGCGGTTGATGAAATAGGCCCGCCCGCGGGCGTCGGCCCGTACAGGCGCGTCATAGACGGCGGCGACCCCGCCCAGAAGCTGGTCCAGGGGCGAGCCCTGTTGCACGCCGCTGGTCAGGTAGAAGCCGCGCAGCGGCGCCGGAGGTTCGGGCGTCTGAGCGGGAAAAGCGCCCTCGAGCAGGCGGACAAGGCGCGATCGCAGCCCGGCGATCTGCCCCGGAAAACCGACGATCAGGCCGCGGCGGCGCGCGTCCAGCTCATCCTGCAGGCGCTTGGAGGTGCGGTCGGCGAGGGCCTGGGCCATCTCGTCGAAGGCCGTGGCCAGGCGGGCGGGATCCAGCCGCGTCTCCTGGGCCCAGGGGAAGGTGGCGCCCAGCACGGCGCGGCGGCCCTCCACGTCGAGGTCGTCGTAGAATTCGCTGAAGCCGGCGATCAGGTCGGCCTTGGTGAACATCACATAGACCGGGACCGCGACCTCCAGCTCCTGCTGCAGCTCCTGCAGGCGGCGGCGCACGGTGGCGGCGTGCTGGTCGATCTTGGCCACGTCGGCGCCGAGCAACTCGTCCAGGCCGATGGCCACGAGCACGCCATTGACCGGCTGCAGCGGCCGGTTCTTCTTCAACAGGCGCAGAAACGCCCGCCAGCCGTCGCGGTCCCGCTCGCTGTCGGAATCCTGGCTGGTGTAGCGGCCGGCGGTGTCCACCAGCACGGCCTCGTCGGCGAACCAGAAGTCCAGGTTTCGCGTGCCGCCAACGCCCTTGAGCGCCGTATCGGAGAAGGGAAAGCGCAGGCCGGAATTGAGCAGGGCGGTGGTCTTGCCGGCGCCCGGCGGGCCGATGATCACGTACCAGGGCCGGCTGTAGAGATAGTCGCGGCGCTTGCCGCTGGCCGATTTCAGCCCGCCCAGGGCCTCCTGCATCCGCTGGGCCAGCTGAGCGCCCTCGGTGTCTGTGGGGGCCTGCTCGGCCAGGCTCTTGGCCAGGGCGTCATTGGCCCGGCGCGCCGACAGCACCCGCCACAGGGCCAGGCCGCCCCAGATCGCGGCGATGACCGCAAAGATCAGCAGGCGCACCCACAAGGGGCGCAGAAAGCCCACCACCAGGGGCAAGAGGACGACGAAGATCAGCACCGCCAGCAGGGCGGCCAGGATCGACAGCACCCACCAGCCGCCAAAAAATCTCTTCAGCGCAGCCATTGATCCCCTAACCCTTACGCTGAATGACGATTTCGACCCGGCGGTTCTGCGCCTTGCCGTCCGCCGTGGTGTTGGGAGCGATCGGCTGGGCTTCGCCATAGCCTTCCGCCGTCACCCGCGACGGGTCCGAAAGCCGTTTACGGACAATCGCCGCGGCCGTGTCGGCCCTGGCCTTGGACAGGGCCATGTTGTCGGGAAAGCTGACCGTGTGCAGCTTGTCGGCGTCGGTATAGCCTTCCACCCGCACGGGGCCGGGTTCGGTCTCCACCGCCTGGGCGATCCGGTCCAGCAGGCTGTCGCGGCCGGACACCAGCTGGTCCGATCCGGACTTGAACAGCTGGCCGACCGTGGTGCGAACGCGCACGGTCGAGGGATCTTCGACCACCACCACCAGATGCTGGGCGATTTCCGGCGCCAGGAAGGTCTTCAGCCGGCTGAGCTGTTCGCCGGCGGGCGGGGTGGGCGGCGGCGGCGCCACCCGCGACAGGCGCAGGGGCTGATCCGGATTGAGCGCCTGCAGCGCCGCGATCACCGGGCCGCCGGTCTGGGCCAGGAAGACGCGCAGGATGATATAGACCACGATCAGGAAGGCCGTCGTCGCCGCCGCGGCCACGGCCAGCGGCGTCCAGAACCCCACCCGCGCCGGCGGGGTCGGCTCGCCGCGCCAGTGGGGGGCCAGTTCGGTCATCGAGACGGTTCGCGGATGATCCAGGGCCACGAACACGCGCTGCATCATCGCCGTATGCTCGCGCTTGCCGTCGGCCATCACCCGGTATCGGCCCTCGAAGCCGGCCGCCATGCAGGCGTGGTACAGCTCCAGCAGATCGCGAAATTCCGCCGGCCGGGCGATCATCTCGTCGAGCAGGCGCCAGAACCGGTCGCCGCCGATATTCTCGCTGAAGAAGCGCACCACCATGCTGCGGCGCGCCCATTCCGCCGCCTCGGGCTGATCCGGCAGGTTGAGCGCCACATCGTCGGCGGTGGCGGCCAGGGCGTATTTGGCCCGGCGCAGCTCCTCGTCCGAATAGCGGCCGGCGATGGCCAGTTCGAAGGCGGCGATCGCGGCGGCGACCTCGCGGTGCAGGTTGGGCAGGTCGATGCGCGCCCGGCCGGCGCGCACGCTGGCGATCAAGGCCAGGAAGGGCGTGGCCTGGGCCATCAACAGGTTGCGCGGAGCCTGGCCCGGCGGCGCCTGAGGAACATCGTCGCCCACGCGCGGCGGCGGATTGGCCTGAAGCGGATTGGCTTGCGGCGGCGCGGCGGGGCCTGGCGCCGCGCCCTTCAAATTCTGCAGCGGCGAGGGCCGAAACACCGTCCGGTGCGGTCCCGAGCCCGACTCGTCGGTCATCGCGCGGACCTCTTCACCCACCAAAGCTCCAGTTTCAATTCGGGCCAGTCACCCGCCAGATGCAGGCCCAGGGCCGGCGCCGTTGCGAAATCGCGCCAGTCGGCGGACGAGCGGTCAAGCTCGAAATAGACATAGCCCGGCAGCACCCTCAGCTGGGGCGGCGGCGTCGGCGTGGCGATCAGGCCCACGCCGGAGGCCAGGGACGAGGTGACCAGCTGGCGCATCTTGAGCACCGAGCCGATCTTGATGTGGCTGGGAAAACGGACCCGCAGCTCCTCCAGCGGCGTGCGCGCGCTGACCGCCAGATAGAAGTTGCAGGTCTGGAACAGGGCGTGGTTGGTGATGACCGCCGTGTAGGAGCCTGGGCCGACCGCCTCAAGCCGCATCTGTTCGGCCGATTTTTCGAACATCGCCGACAGCTCGGCCTGCAAGGTGGTGTAGACCAGCTCGAAGGTCTGCTGGAGATTGTCGTGCTCATAGGGCGCGAACCGGGGCGAGCGCCGCTCGTCGCTATTGACCAGGGTGGCGAGCTCCCCGGCCATCGAGCAGAACGCCTCGTACAGCCGTTCCGGATGGACCAGGGGCAGGGCCTGAAGGTGCCATAGCACCGGGGTCCAGCGATTGAGCGCCTGCAGCAGCAGGAAGCTGGCGAAGGTTTCGGCGCCGCCGTCGGTCGCCTCCACCGCCCGGTCGGCCAGCTCGTCGATGCGCTGTTCAGCCCGGCCGATGATGTCTCTCAGATAGCCGGCGAGCCGGGCGGAGGCGCGGATGTCGACGGCGGGCGGAATATAGCGGTCGTCGAGCATCACGACCCCGTTGACCACCTCCCGCACCCGCGCGACGCCCAGGCAGATGCGCCCTTCGGTCTGCTCCCGGGTCAGGCCATAACGCAGGTTCAGCCGGGCCACCTCGATCGGCTCGGCGGCGCGTTCGGCGGCGAAGGCGTCATAGACCTCCTCCTCGTCCACCAGTTGCCGGGCCACCAGGGCGGTGCTGGCCGTTCCCCGTTCGGCGAACTCCACCGCCCCGACCTGACGCGCGGGCAGGGTCAGATAGATGATGGCGTCGCGGGTGTCCGGCGGCACGGTGAAGGGCTCCGGCGGCGGCGCGTCACCGGGGATCGAAAACGGCGATCCGTCCGGCAAGGCGCCGGCGCAGCGCGAGACGGCGAACTTGCCCAGCGACGCCAGGCTGTCGTCCAGGCTCAGCGAGGACAGCCCCCAGGGATAGGGCCGCAGGGACTCGGTCCGGCTGCGGATCAGCGAATCGACGAACCGGTCCTGCTGCTGGAAATGCTGAGGGCGCAAGAACAGACCCTCCCGCCAAGCCACACGACTATCGCCGGTCATGCCTCCTCCCCCGAGCAGCCCTAGCCCTAATGGGCAGGGCCATCTAAACACTGGATCGCTGGCACAAAGAAGAGACCGCGCGCGGAAAAATACGCTATCCACCCGCGGGACCACCAACCAGCGAGCGGCCGGGGGCAGGGCGGTGACGAGCGAAAACGGCGACGGGGGCGAGAAACGCCGGGACGACGGCCCAACCATGCCCGCGACTGGCACGCCCGCAACTGGCACGCCAGCGACCGGCACGCCCGCGACCGAGCCCACATCCTTCGATCCTCGGACCTGGGCCAAGCCTGGCGGCGCGGCGCCCGCGGTCGCCCCGCCCACGCCGCCCCGAACGCCGGATCGGCGGCTGTTGCTTTTGGGGCTGGGCGCCGGGGTGGCGCTGGCCGCCGGGATCGGGGGCATGGCGTTGCTCCGGCGCCGGCCATCCGGGGCCGGCCATTCGGCGGCGCATCCGGCGCACCCGGCGGACGACGGCGGCGGCGACCTGGAGCGCCAGGTCCTGGCCTTGAACAGCCTGGGCTCGATCGCCGAGGCCCTGTCGAACCAGGGGCTGCCGCCCCAGACCAGCAAGGCCGCGGCCGACGCCGCCATCGGCGCCCTGAAACAGACCGACGGGGACTTCAGGCTGGAACTGGCGCTGAGGCGGGCGGGCGCCGGCGCTCCCAGCCTGGTGTCGCTGCAGGTGCGGCGGCCTGACGGTTCGGGGGTGGTGGTCACGCCCAAGGACGGGGGCTTCACCGCCGCCGCCCTCGGCGACGCCGTACGCAAACAGGTCCGCGTGGTGCATGGCCAGATGGACCAGCAGAGCTTCTATTCGTCGGCGGTGACCGCCGGGCTGAGCGATTCGGTAATCCCGGCCTTCTTCCAGGCCTTTGTCTATGACTTCGATTTCCAGCGCGAGATCGAGCCTGGCGACGTGTTCGAGGCGGCGCTGGCGGAAAACGTCAACGATCAGGGCGAGGCCCTGGGCGCCCGGCAGTTGCTCTACGCCTCGATGACCACCAAGGCCAAGTCGCGCGCCCTCTATGCTTTCACCCCATCTGGCACGCCGCCGGGCGCGGCCGACTCCAGCTGGTTCGACGGCGCCGGCCGCAATATCCGCCGCAGCCTGATGCGGACCCCGGTGGAAGGCGCGCGCATCTCGTCCACCTTCGGCATGAGGGAGCATCCGGTGCTGGGCTTCACCCGGATGCACAAGGGCACCGATTTCGCGACCCCGGTGGGCACGCCGGTCTATGCCTCGGGCGACGGCAAGATCGTGTTCATGGGCGTGCACGGCGGACACGGCAACTATATCGCCATCCAGCACACTCCCAGCCTGACCACCGCCTATGCCCACCTGTCCAAGTTCGGCGACGGGCTGGCGGTCGGCTCCCAGGTCCGCCAGGGCCAGCAGATCGCCCTGAGCGGCAATACCGGCCTGTCCTCGGGACCGCACGTGCACTACGAGGTGATCGTCAACGGCGAACAGGTCGACTCCCAGACCTTCCAGACCGAACAGGGCCAGGCCCTGTCCGGCGACGCGCTCAAAGCCTTCATCCAGGAGCGCGACCGGATCGACGGGCTGCGGACATCAAGCCTTTAGAAGCCCTTCCCCCATCGAGCTATCGTGTTCACACATCCCCAATCAGCGTTTCAGATCAGTAGCTTGCGCATCGCCTTCCTTCCCCCCTTGCGGGGGAAGGTGGCCCGCGAAGCGGGTCGGATGGGGGGTGTCAGCGCCGAAAACGTCGCCGGGGAGCGGTTGGTCAAGCCGTTGATTTAGTTGAAGCTTGGGTGTATCACCCCCTATCCGTCGGCTCCGCCGACACCTTTCCCCGCAAGGGGGAAAGGAAGACATCAGGTCTGCCCCGCCACCGATGTGTGAATCCGATAGCTCCCTTCGGGCGAGGTGTTTCTTGGTCAGGCCCCAAACTTAGCGCCCTGCCCTATGGTCGGCGCTGAAGTGATGAACGCCCGGATGCGGTCGGCGCTGGCGTTGGTGACGGGATTATAGACCAGCATTCCGAGATCCGGCCGACCGTCGACCGCGAAGACGGAGAACTCCAGCTCGAGCAGCCCGAGTTCGGGGTGCCTGAGGCGCTTGAGCCCCTCGCCATGGGCGATGATGTCGTTGTCGCGCCACAGGGCGGCGAACTCGGGGCTGAGCCGCGACAACTCGTCGACCAGCTGGGCGATCTCCTCGTCGGCGCCGGCCCGCGCGGCGTCCGCCCTGAACCCGGCCACGACGGCCCGCGCGACACTGCGCCAGTCCTCCTGGGCGGCCTGTACGCGCGGGTTGGCGAACATCAGGCGCAGAATGTTGCGTCCGCCGGGCGGCAGCTTGCCGTAGTCGGTCAGCACCACGGCGGCGGCGCGGTTCCAGGCGATGACGTCCCAGGTCGCGGTCTTGATGATCGCGGGACTGAATTCCATGGCGTCCAGCACGCGCTGCAAGCGGGGGGTGACCCCATCCACGGCCTTGTAGCGGACCTCTGGCGGACGCCCCAGTCCGAGCATGAACAGGTGCTCGCGCTCGGGTTCGGTCAGCATCAGACCGACGGCGATGCGGTTGAGGACGTCCGCCGACGGCGCGCCGCCGCGGCCCTGTTCGAGCCAGGTGTACCAGGTCGGGCTGATATTGGCGCGCTGAGCCACCTCTTCGCGGCGCAGACCGGGGGTGCGTCGGCGTTCGCCGGAAAAGCCAAGGGCGGCGGGATCCAGCCGGGTCCGCCGGTCGCGCAAATAGATCCCGAGCTTGTTGGCGGTCACGGCGGTCATAGCGATCCTGTTGGCGATTATACTATGATAAAGTCACTACTTTAATGGGACACAGGCTAGGCCCAAAAGGCGCCTCCGAACAATATCGGAGTTCCCCATGCGCATATTCCTTACCGGCGCCACCGGTTTCATCGGCTCGCAGATCGTGCCCCAGCTGCTGGGCGCCGGGCATCAGGTGCTCGGGCTGACGCGGTCGGACGCCGGCGCCAAGGCGCTGGTCGAGGCCGGGGTCGAGCCCCATCGCGGGACGCTGGAGGACTTAGAGAGCCTCAGCGCCGGCGCGGCGCAGGCGGACGCCGTCATCCACACCGCGTTCGACCACGACTTCTCCAACTTCCTGGCCAATTGCGAGAAGGACCGCCGCGCGATCGGGGCCTTGGGCGGCGCGCTGGCCGGCGCCGACAGGCCGCTGGTGATCACCTCGGGCACCGGAATGGGCAATGCCGAGCTCGGGCGCCCCGCGACCGAGGACGTGTTCAACCTCGATCATCCCAATCCCCGCGCGGCGTCCGAACTGGCGGGCGCGGAACTGTCGGCGGCCGGCGTCAAGGTGGTGGTGGTGCGGCTGCCGCAGGTGCACGACACGCACAGGCAGGGCCTGGTCTCGCCGTTCATAGAGATCGCCCGCCAAAAGGGCGTTTCGGCCTATGTGGGCGAGGGATTAAACCGCTGGCCGGCGGCGCACGTCTCGGACGTCGCCCTGCTGTATCGGCTGGCGGTCGAGCAGGGCCAGGCGGGCGAGCGCTTCAACGCGGTCGACGAAGAGGGCCTCTCGGCCCGCGACATCGCCGCCGTGGTCGGAAACGGACTTGGCGTGCCGGTGGTCTCGCTGTCGCCGGAACAGGCCGGGGAGCATTTCGGCTGGCTCGGCTGGGCTGTCGGCCTGGATATGCCCGCTTCGAGCGCCTGGACGCGTGAGCGGCTGGGCTGGCGACCCGTGGGGCCAGGCATGATCGCCGACCTGGAGCAGATGGACTATGGCGCCGCCGCTCGGCCGTAGCTGACCGCTGTCCTCGCCGGGGCGCGGAGTCTGGCCATCGCCCTAGCCTCGCGCCACTAGCCGGGAGCGCCACAGGGCGGTGATGGCCAGCAGGGCGAGCAGGGCCGCCGTGGCGGCGAGGGAGCCGTTCATCTCGTCGGCGCCGCCACTGAGCAGGGGCGGGCCGGTCAGGTCCAGGTCGAACAGCGAGCCCAAGGGGTCGACGCCCGGATTGGGGGTCAGGCCCAGCAGGGACTGCTCGCTCCAGTTCCAGCCCCAGTGGCCCAGTATGGGCGCCACAAGCCCGCCGCTGCGCAGGGCCAGGAGGCCGAAGACGGCGCCGGCGAGGATGTCGTTGATCACGGCGACCGGGCTGATCGGCCCGGCGACGACGTGGGCGGCGCCGAACAGGACGGCGGTGACGCCCAGGCCGATCCAGGCCCCCCAGCGCGCGCCCAACAGGGGCTGCAACCAGCCGCGGAAGAACAGCTCCTCCGCGCCGGCCTGGATCAGGATCAGGACCGCGCCGATGGCCAGGCCGGAGAGCCGGTGGTCGAGACCCGTTCCTCCCGCGCCCGTTCCTCCCGCGCCGGGACGAACCGCGCCCAGGGCGGCGGCGACGCCCGTGGCCGCCAGAAAGCCCAGCACGCCCACGGCCAGGCCCACAAGGGCGGCGGGCGCGGCGCGGCGGCGGGTGCCGATGGGGGCCCGGGCCTCATAGGCCATGGCCGCCACGGCCACGATCACCAGCAGGCCCAGGGAGCAGCCATAGAGCGCCAGACGATCAAGGATCGGGCCCAGTTCGCCAGCGCCAAAGGCTGTGACAAGATCCGGCAGGGCCCGATAGGCGGCCGCCCCCCCCAGGAGGCTGGCCGCGAGGGTGGCGACGGCGATGAGCAGCGCCGCATAGCCGGGAATCCGGCGGCGGGCGCCGTCCACGGCGATCAGCCAAGTATTGGCGAAGCTGACGGTGTGCTGCAAGACTGGCCAGTCCTCCCCCGGAACGCCAACAGCCAAGGCTTACAGCCGCCAAAGCCTGTCGCTGCGCCGGCGTCACGGCCGGTAGAGCGGCTCTGCTTCGACGACGAGGGAGGATAGCCGCTGGAGCGGGCGGCTCAAGCGCTGATCGCGGGTTGAGCCGGACGAAGGCGCCGGCGACTAGAGTGTGATGAAATCAAGTTGAGCCGATAAAACTCCGCTCATCCCGGCGAAGGCCCATAGGCGCTAGGTTAGGCCTGGGCGGTGGAACCTACCTTCTCCCATGGGGAGAAGGAGGGGCCCGTTCGCGAAGCGAATGGGAGGATGAGGGGGTAAGGCCTCTCAGTTTCATCCTGAAAGCCCGCAACCCCTCACCCTCCCAC
>FTIR01000028.1_pt1 | contig 12093 bp, 13 predicted proteins | sample 1658041 | NCBI WGS metagenome assembly FTIR01 (sample SAMEA3914793, study PRJEB12502) | metagenome | biome: forest; material: soil | place: Canada | collected 2011-07-03 | depth 0.3 m | reverse complement strand
CGCCAGCGCGCGCTCGACCAGAACGCGCTGGAACTGCTGATCGGCGGCCCGCTGCCGGCGCAGCAGCCCGCGGCGACGGCCTGGGACGACATGGCGCTGCCCGACGTGCCGGCCGGCCTGCCGTCGCAGGTGCTGCTGGGCCGCCCGGACGTGCGCCAGGCCGAGGAGCAGCTGATCGCGGCCAACGCCAACATCGGCGCCGCGCGCGCGGCGTTCTTCCCCACGATCTCGCTGACCGGCAGCTACGGCACGGCGAGCACGTCGCTCAACGGCTTGTTCGATCACTCGGCCTGGAGCTTCATCCCGCAGGTGACGCTGCCGCTGTTCGACGCCGGCCGCACGCGCAACAACCTGCGCGTGAGCGAGGCCCAGCGCGACCTCGCGGTGGTTGAGTACGAGAGGGCCGTGCAAGTGGCGTTCCGCGACGTGGCCGACGCCCTCGCCGGCCGCGCCACGCTGGTCGACCAGCTCTCGGCGCAACAGGCCGAGACCGATGCCGAGGCGGCGCGCTACAAGCTCTCGAACCTGCTGTTCACCAATGGCGTGGCGAGTTCGCTGGACCAGCTCGACGCGCAACGCTCGCTGTTCGCGTCGCAGCAGGCGCTGGTGCAGGTGAAGCTGGCGCTGTTGCAGAACCGGATCGCGGTGTACCGGGCGCTGGGCGGCGGCTGGACCGACGCGGGCGCGCCGGCGTCCTGACCCGCGGGACGACGACGGGGCCGGATGTGCCTTCGGGGCGCGCCGAGGTCGCTTGGGGATGGACCGCTGCTGGCGAGTCAGGATTGGCGTGCGCGGGCGCGAACGACTCGCAGTAGTCCGCGTTGTCTTCGTTGAGCAGCAGGTGGCGGGTCTCGACCCGGAGCTGCCCTTCGCGTCGATGAATTGGTGGCCGAAAAGCTGTCACCGTGCGCGAAGTTGAAGAGTGCGCCGGCGGTAGGCAATGCGCCAACTCAAACGCAATCTAAGACAACCGTCTAGTCGAAGAACTGCATGATCTTGTTGAACTCGGCGGTGTCCTGTCCGAAGGTTCCGCTCAGTGATCGGCGCGACGCGCCCATCAGGGTCTGCTCGAACATTGCTTCCAAATGCGTTTGCACCACGATCTGATTTCTCGCGCGCGTCGGGTTGTTCTGCCTCGCAAGATCGGCCCCCTCAGGCGCGATCACAAACATCTTCATGCCGCGGTCGCCTGCCCGGATGAGTGTTTGGTTCACATGGTCATCGCGGAAACCGTACCCGATCACCATGAGTTTGGTGTCCGGCCTGTACAGCATCTCCTCGAATTGGTCGTAGTACCAATTCAGGATCGGCGTTTGGCCGATCTCACGCATCTTGGCGCCGCCTATGATGAGCATGTGCCGGCCATCGGGGTGCTGCCAATTTGACGAGCCGTGCAGCTTAAAGACGGGCTGGCTCCGAGGATCGATGGCGAACTGGCTCCGCTCCTTCGGATACCAGATTGCCTGCGACCACGAATTCGTCAGCATCGGGTCGGGTGGCGTGACCCGGCTCATGCCTGGAAGCTCGCAGCCCTGCTGGCGCGGCTGCCGCTCGTTTTGCAGCAGCACGTTGTTCCCGACCATGTAGTGATGCTCAAGCAGCACGTCCTGGTTCAACGTGAAAATCGCATCGAACCTCGTCAGAAACTTGACGACAGATCGATCCCCGAAGTTCGAGAAGTTCAGCGAATCACGATCAATCAGACCGCGGTTCATGTCCCTGAACATGCGTGTGACTGAGTTCTGCAGGGAATGTAGCGTGTCGTGGTGCTCGCGGTTGGCCTGGATGTACAGCTGCTGCACCGTCGCCAGCGCTGCCTCGAACCCGCCCCTGTCTTGATGTGCCCACAATAGCTTTCGCGCTTGCTCGTTTTGCTTGATCTCCGTGCACCCAAGCAGGTACTCGAACGCCTCACTGGCGAGCCAGCCATCCCAGTTCTTGCTGAAACCAGCGCCGAGCAGCAGCAGGTGTGACATGCAGGTTCTTCCAGATGTATCGGACAGCCTACCGGAACGCAGACATTCACCACCGGCAACTTCTGGCCGACAGGGAGCCTACCGCTTGGTGATGAAGCTGATCGTAACGCTGCAGTCCATGAATCAGGAAAATCCGAACGCAAATTGCGGCGCCGGAACTCGATCACCCGAGACGCGACGTCGCTTGTTCGGACGCATTCAAGCTAACACCCTTCGCTTGATCAGCACAGCGAGCCCAGCCGCATAACTGGCACAGGCACCATAGGCGACGAGCGCTCCATAGCGCATATGGCCTCCCCAGTAGACCAGCCACGTGATGCCGAAGAACGTGCCTGCAATGAGAGCGACGCGAGGCCACGGGTTGCGAAGTCCAGAATCCGACCGCGTCACAAAACTTAGGGCGATCTCAAAGGCCGATGGCCAGAAGAAAAGCAGGATCGCGGCAGAGCATCCGAAGCTGGGCCAGTCGTAGGCGGTCGCCGCAGAATAGGTGCGCCCAGAGCAACTGGTCAGGGGTAGGAAGAACCCAGCTGCAAGGCCGACCGCTGAAATTCGCTTGACCCAAACTGTGGCGGGCGTCTCCAACGCGTTCCAGCTCCGCAAACGCGTCGCCCCCTCAGAGCTGAGATCAGCCTTTGGCGGCGCAAAGCGACTGGATTGCATCATCGGCAGGGTACCCCAATCCGGTCATCCACGAACGCCCGCAGCTGGCCGGACCCGGGCGTAGCGCGACCTCACCTGAGGTACGGCCCGACCTTCTTCTGCAGCACCGAGACCAACTCCGGCTGCATGAAGCGATAGTCGTCTGGGATGCCAAGGCAGATGACACGAGCTGCCTTGAGCTGGTTCCGAAAGCTCGAGAGCAACTTGCGCTGATGCTGCTTTTCCATGCAAAAAATGAGCTCTGCCCATTCGACAAGTTCCGGCGAAAGCGGGGTATCCGCGCCGCGGTTGGTACCAGCAGAGGTGCACTCGACGCCTGGCCAGTCGGCGAAAACCATCTCTGCCGTTGGACTTCGCAGGCGGTTCTGGCTGCAGAGAAATAGGACTCGCACGGCAAGCTCCGAGATTGCCCGTTGGGGACGACACGCTGATTTTGGCTTCCGGGAAGCTGTCGGCCGCGTGCGGCAACTCCTGGCCGTGTCCGGGCAGTCTTCAGCTGGCGCTACTTTCCTGCACCAACTGCGTCAGCAGTCGGGCCAGTTCGAGTGCATCTTGATCTGAGAGCTCGACCGGGTCGCCATGCGGCTCCACCGTCTTGATGCAGATGCCGCCGTCTGGATCCAGCCAAACGAGTACGTCACCGCCGGACAATTTGTGAACTGTCATCTCTTTTCCGATTGCCTGAGCTCCAGCCTACCCCAAAGCCGACGCGCGCGACCGGCCGCTGCTGGCCGACTTGCGCCCGTCGACGCGAAGTCTCCATTGCCCCAGCGGCAATTCGAGTTCATGGGGCTGGCTTTGATGCTGAAGCTTCTGGATGTGGGGCAGAGGATCGTTCATTTCCAGATTCCGCCTTGAACGGATTGCACAAGACTCCGCAAGGGCCGCAGCAGCCAGAAGCGAGCACCGAAAGCGCCAGCAAAGCGATCGCAACTACTGATCTGAATTTGGTTTGCATGAACAAAGCTTTCTCGTAGATAACCAGCGGCGATCGTTCGCCAGGCGGCGAACTCGAAGGGGGACCAGCCTACCCGAATCCCGACGTTCGCGACCGACTGGTTGTGGCCGGCATCGGGCCTCGGCTACAAGCTCACGGCAGAAGGACTTGCTCAAACGCCCACCGACACGATTCGCTGAACGCCTCATTGCGCCCTTCGCCTGTCAGCCAGGACACCAACGATTTACTGTCGAAGTCGCGCTTGTCGTCTTCTACCAGGCTCTGATTCTAGGCGCGTATCCGGTGCCCAACTTGCCGGTCAAAGCTGGCCACTTCCTCGGATTGGCGTGGGCCGGACAAGCGGTCTATCGGATGAGAAGGATTGTCTGAACACGCTGACTGGTGTCAAGGTCCACTCGGATCTTGTATCGGGCCTTCGACGTAAAAAGGAGGCTGCGTCCAATTGGCGTCGGCTGTCCGCCGATCGCTTTGCCTGCTGACTCGAACTCGTGCTGGACCGCCGCAAGCGCATCACCAACGCGAATCCCGTCGACTGCTCCTGCAAACGGGGCGTCTAGCCGTACCAGGTTCACCGTACCACCGGACGTGAGGAAGAATCGCAGCCCGCGATCCGGCATCCATACGAGTTGCCGGTTCGAACGATCTGGCGACTGAAACGGCACGGGCGCCGGTGCGTCGGGGTAAGCCGCCTGGAGCGTTGCCAGATCATCACCCGGCCAGGCCCGTAGCGCTTCGCCGCCTGTTTTGGACCGGCCACGGTCCACCTGCGTGGGAAGCGCTGCAGACGAAGTCGGCCGTAGCACTGTGAGCATCCAGGGCAAGCGTCTGGACTGCGGAGGGTGGCCGGCGGCCATCGCCGCTGGTGGCCCTTGGAGCGGCGCGCCGCCGCTCGCGAAGGCGACCGGTTTGGCGGGATCGTCAGGTACGAGGTCGAAGTAATCTTCTTGGAAGCCGAACCAAGACACGGTGCCATGCAAGACCATCGTCTCCCCCACGCGTGCCTCTCGGAACCGGTCGAGGTCGGTGCACCACTCCTGCACATCGATCCGCTCGCTGAACGGCGGCGTCACGAGGCAATATGAGGTGTGCTTGGCGTGCTCAATGACCTTGTCAGTGATGACCGTCCGAACCTCGACTGGCCTGCCGATCAGCCGGTGCGGTACTGCGGGTAGCGCTATCGCCATCATCCCGCCCGAAATGACGCTGAGCACGGCATACATTGTCGCGATGCCCAGGCGCCGCGGCCTGGACAGCTCAATGCCGTTCGCGGCCAGCCCTCGGTTGCTCACGCTAGCCAGCCAGGCGAAGACACACAATCCGAGCAGCACGCCCAAAGGCAGGAAAACACACCAGGCTGGCGTACTGAGCCGGATAGGTTTTGCCGCGAACAGCACGAGCGCTGGCACGAACAAGACGGCGTAGATCGACGCCACCTGCCGCCACCCGCTGTCTCGTGTTCGAAGCGTTGTCTGGACGTCCTGATTCGATACGGGCATGCCGCCACATTAACGCAGATGGCTCAATCCCACCAAAAAGCTGCCACGCGCCAACTTCCGTTCATGGCCGACTGCGGCGCAACCAGTCACCGTTTGCTGAGCACTCTTTGGGTCACTCAGACAGCCGGGCCGTGGGAAATTCGAACGTGATCTGAAATGACCTCGAAGACAGCAGCAGCATCCATCAGTCCTTCGAGTCGCAATTCAGGCATAGATCGATTCTTCCCGTTCGCTCCGCCGTTCACCGTCCCCGGCGTCGAAAGATTGACGCAGCCCAACGAAAGCACCTGCTCTATCAAGTTCTGCGAAAGCTGTACGTCGGTAACTCTGCGATGTTCGACAGCGTGTGTTGTCTTGCGGAGGATCCCGCCGGCGAAAACAAAGCGATGGCTCGTGACGCGATAGACATAGGTGCGCGCCAGGAAGACATTGTAGACGTGCATGAGTAGCAAGCCGAACACGAACAAGCCGCCTACGAAAACGACTCCCGCCGTACCAGAATACGGGCGGGGAGCCCCTCGTTCCGCAGGCGAGTTCAGAATCAACCATGCCCAGAATGCAATACCTGCAAGCATGAGCGCGGCGGGCAGTGCCTTCGTGAAAAGCCAGACCTGTGCAACCTTTGGTGATGGTCGTGCCTCCAGAACGATGGACTCCAACGGAAGCAGGCGCATATGAAGTCCAGGCAGCGGTTCGCTCATCAGGTGGATCTTGCCACGCAAATTGCACGGCGGACAGCCCGCAGACACTAGCCGATGCCCGCTCCTGGCCCACGCGAGACCGGTCGCTCGCGAACGGCTGGTGGTGGCCGCGTGCATCCTGTTTGCGGCCAAGCGAATCGTAACGCCTCCGATCCCATGCAGCCGACCGAAGGGATCGAGTTCGCGCGCCCGAAGCAGGGAGCTCGAACCGACATCGGCCGAGGGATTGCCGCCCTGGATGTATTATTTTGACGATGGCACATCGTGCATGGATCGTCGACTCCGTAGGTGCACCGACATTCGATCGACTCGCGGACGGGCTTTCGGGCTCGGAGCTCCAGTCGCTTCTGCTCGAAGTGATGCACGCGCGCGCCTTGGCGCGCAGCGCGAAGGACCTTGTGGCTCAGTACGGCCGCGATCCGTTCTGCGTGCCGGCACCCGTCGATCTGCGTGCAATGCTGACCATCGACAGCCATCTGTTGGCGGCCGCGGAGCGTTTCGATGCTGTCGAACTCTCGCCGGTCGCGCCCTTGGGAACCTGCTCGGTCGTCGGACCCACTCATCAGAATCGCGTCATCTCGGCATTGCGGGCAACCGAAGTCGTATCGGACCCGACGAACGTTCTGGCGCTTGAGTGCGCGATGCGGCTGCGGGCGCATCCGGAGGTGGATCTTCACCTCGCCACAAGCCAGCGTGTCGTTCGCGCACAACCGGTTCCGAAACAGCCGGGATTTGCCCAGCACTTTCGTCTGTTCGTTCTTGGGAGCGCGGGCATCGAGCGCAAGGATCACGCCTTCACGATCGAGACGGTCGCCTTGCATGTGCGCACAATCCTCGCAGGCCTTGCCCGGCTCGAGCAGCAGGGATACGCCTTGGGCCGGCGGCGCGTGGAAATCCTCGCGTCCCCCGAAAGGCAGGGCGTTGGCAACCACCTCGCCGAGCTCCTGGAGGCTGACCATCAGTTGTTGGAGCATCCCTACTACTCGGGGGGACTGCGCTACCGAATCTGGGTGACCGGGCCCGGCGGAGAGGAGCTACCGCTCGCGGACGGTGGAACCTTCGACTGGCTGAGGCAGCTCTCATCCAATCGGCGCGCCGTCTTCATCGGAAGCGGACTGGGCTCGCAGTTGATCGCACTTCGCCTTGGGCCCAAGCGATTGTCCTGAACAGATCATACGGCTTGCAAGGCATCCCGTTAGCTGACGTTCACGAGCGCCCGCTGTTGGCCGGCTACGGCCCTTTAGTAACATTGCGCCGATCCGCTACTGTACGTCGTGCATGGGCCGTCAGAGGCGAGCCGCAGTTCGGGCAAAAGTGGATAGCTACTCCACCGCCTCCAGCCTGCGGAGCGACAGCGACAAACCAGCCGCGTGCCTTCGACCACCATTCGAACCGAAGATCGAAGTAGCAAGCCCGCGTGTGCGCTTCGAAGAAATCGCAGCATGCGCGAAATCGGGACGGCAGCAGGGCCGTGCCCTCTGGGCATGACGTACCGTCAGCGTGCGTGTTCGTCTTTGCCATCGTTCGATTGTGCCCGCAGCCAGGCAAGAACGCCGACTTCGAGAACGCGATCAAGGAGATGATGGTTGGAGTTCGGGAGAAGGAACCTGGCAACCTCTACTGTGACCTGTTTCACCTCCCCCAAGATTCGCAGACATACGCGATCATCGAGCGCTACAGGGATGTGGAGGCGAGCAAAGCGCACGGCGAAAGCGAGTACATCAAGAAGCTCGGAGCCGCGCTGGCGGACAACCTGCTGGATGGCCCTCCCGAGCTTCAGGCGCTCGTGTTCATCCGCTCGAAGTAATCGTCCTGGCGGGTCCGGCGCCCTCCCGATCAAGGGCGCCGGCCTCGGCGCCACTTGGCTGCACAAAGCTCTTTGCGTGGGAGGGAAGCGCGGGACTCTGCCGCAATGGCGCCGCCGTGCTGTGGATCCATGCTTCGAAGACCGAGCCAACCGGCATGAATCGCCCCGAATTGCGCAGAGGCCCGGCGCGCGCCAAGGTACTCGCCGCCTTACCCATGCAGCCATTGCCGACGGCCGGCGGCTCGGGAACTTGATCAGCCTACCCGAACCGGCCGCTTGCGGGCGGCAGCTCCTGGGCCGTCTTCGGCCCTTCGGCCACGCGGAACCGTACTTCGTCGCGTGCCTGCACACGATCACGAGGGTGCCTATATTCTTGGCTCGGAGTCGACGGGCCGCTTCGCGCTCCGGGAGGGACTTCACTCGCTCAGAGGCAAGTGCTCGATCAACCGCAAGACTGCCATAGCTCAGGACCAGCGATGAATCACTTCAGGATCATGTTTGCGGCGCTCCTCATCGCCGTGATGCCGCTCTGCCAGGCGCAAAACTCGGTGGCTCCCACATCCTCGAATTTCGAGAGCACGGGTGAAGATCGCAAGGCGATAGAAGCGCTGTTGGACACGTATACACGGGCCGTTTCGACGAAAAACCAGGCACTGTTCGAGACAATCCTCCTCAACACGAACATCCCCTTTTCCGATGTTCATTCGGCCATCAAGGGCAAGGGGGCTGCGGGCAGCACCAGTCACTACGACAGCTTCCGGCGCGGTGTCTTCGATGGACCGCCATTCATGCAGAAGTTCCAGAACGTGCGCATTGCACAAGACGGCCCGCTTGCGGATGTCTCGGTCGTCTTCGTCAACACGACCGCGGATGAAACCAGCTGGGGCTGGAAGACGCTGCAACTGCTGAAAGTGGACGGGCAGTGGAAGATCGCCAGCGAGTTCTACACGGGACATGACTGAATCGCAGAGACGGTCTGCGTTGCCAAAACTCCGTCGCTGAATGCTTCCAGTCTGTTCGTGCGCAAAGGACCTCCTCGAACGATGACGACAGCTCGGTTCTGCCTGCCCTCGGAGAGGTTTGAGGCTCCACCGGCGGCACTGCCCAGAGCAGCCATGCGCCAGTGACGGCTCTTGGCGGATCTGAGGCGCCGGGCAATCGACCCAACGGCTATTCCGCAGGGTTCCGGAATGCCGGCACGCGTCGCGACGCGTACGCTCCGTCCGTCACGCTGCCGGCAGGCTGGCCGCGAAACGCCGAATCGAGCGAATGACCAGTGCCAGCGGCATCAGCGACACGATCAGGACAAGCGGCGACCACGCGCTCGTAGGTGGCGGCACGCTGTCTCTCAGCAGGAAGCTCACCGCAAGCAGGAACACGCCGAACAGCGCCAAGCGGCGCCCTCCGAAGGCGTTGATCCTGCGCCAGTTGCCGTCGGATACCAGGGCCTCGGTGACCCGGATGCCGACGTAGCGGTTCATGCCAACGTACCCGAGCATCATGGGAACCGCGATGACGACGCAAACCAGGCCGATGGCCGCCTGCACGTACGGGATGGGAACTGGCATATGTCTTGATCACGTTGAAGCGCACGACGCCTGCGGAACTCGGCGTCAAGATCGGCGCCGCTTGCGCCGCCGCGGCACGGCGAACTGCGCGCCGCCCGGTGCTCAAGGCCGCTGATGGCTCATCGTACGTCGCAGAGGGCCTCGCGCACAACGGACGTGGCCGCTCCGGGCTGACCGTAGCCCCGTACGGGTGCTCGAAACGTGGCGCCGCCGATTGACTGGTTGCGGCCGACTGCGGAAGGCCAGGGGCCCCGTCGGGTCAGCTCTGCGGCAGTTCGCGGACGAAATTCCTCTTCGCCTTGTACTGGAGGCGCAACTGATCGAGCCAGGATGCGCGCCGCGCCGGTTCGAGCAGGCGGGCGATCTCGGCCACCAGTGCGAGTTCCCGTCGATACGGCGTCTTCGAATCCCGCATGTCGTCCTCGAAGACGCGAAACAGCAGCTCGATGCGCTGCGCGGTTCGTTCCGGCCCCAGCCGACGCGCCAACTTCGTGAGAACGCCGTTGGCGCAGTACGCGGGAGAGCGCACCAGCGCCAGGGCCTCGTCCAGGAGACCTTCCGAGCAAAGGATGCCGGCACGCAAGGTCACGTCACGCTGGCCGGCCCGCGGGCCTCGAGCGCCCCACTGGAACGAGATCCCCGCGCCGGTTCCCGCGAGTTCCCGCTCCTCGAGGTCGACCAGCTCCGCGTGCAGCGCGGCACGCGTGTCGTCGATGTCGCGCGCCGCCATGCGGGCTGCCTCCAGTGTTTCGTGATACCGCTCGACCGACGGGCCCAGGCTGAAGCGTCGGCGCCGCAACCCGAATGCCTCGGCCACCCCGCCATCCCGGTCATAGCAGCGCAACAGGTCGTCCTGCAGGCGTTCGTCGTCCGCAAACGCCTTGCAGCCCTGTTCGGCGTTCGCGAAAGCCTCGCGCAGCCGTCCGTGACGCTCGAAGAGCGCCGTGATCTTCCGGTACGCGTCGGGTGCGGAGAGGTCTTCGCGCATGATGGCCAGGGCGCTCTCCAGATCGCCCTCGGCTTCGAGCTGGCGAAGATGCATGTGCTCGAGCGTCCAAAGCCGCGCGGAGAGTTCGAGGTCGGGCTCGAAGCGAGCCGCCCTGCGCTTGTTCGCCGGTGCCCGCGCCAGCCGTGCCGCTTGTGCTGCGTGCGCCGCCGCCATGCTGTCCCGGGCCTCGCGCCAGCGGGCGGCCAACGTCTTGCGAAACCGGGCGAGCGCGGCCGCACCCAGCACGGCCTCCGCGGCGTCCGCATCGACGCATCCGAATGGGTCGTCCAACAGGAGTTGCAGGTAGGTATCGCCGAACGCGGCCGGCTGCGGCCCCGCCTCCTTCAGCGAGGCGATCCATTCGTCGCCGATGGACTGCACCAGGCCGCCGATGTTGCCGTCGGAGTCGTCCGACTGCATCAGGACCGCCCAGCCTCTTCGCATTGCATGCATGCACAGAGACGCCGCGAGCGCGGGATCTCGCGCTCGCGCCTGGCGCAGCACGTCCAGGACGGCCAAGGCGCGGTGAACGTAGCCATGACTCTCGTGCCAGGAGACAAAGTCGCTGCCGGCCGACATGATCTCGGTGACCAGGGCCTTCAGCTCGGACGATGCCCGGGGCGCCCCGCCGAGCTTGCGCCATTGCTGCAGCTCGCGACGGATGTCGGCATCGCGCCCGGCCAGTTCCAGCAGCCTGTCGGCCAGGGTCGACGCGGGTTGTGCGTGAAGGAACTCCTTGAGCGCCTGGCGACGGTTCTTGATGGTTTGCGCGCGGCTGGCGCTGGCTTGGACCTCCCGCGGTTCCTCGCCGTCGACAGCCGGCGCCTCTGCGCCCAGGCGCTCGCGCCAGACCAGGGCAAGCGCCACCTGGTGCTTGCAGAACCAGCCGTCTGCGGCATTCATGCAGTCGCAGGAGCCGCCCGTCTCGCCCTCATGGATCCAGACTTCGGTTTCGTAGGGCTCGCTTCCCTGGACCGTCGCATGCAGTGTGGGCGCCTGCCCGGAGGTTTCCCGGGTGACCGCGACCGCACCGGAACGCGCATAGGCCTGTCCCCGCTGGAAGATGGCCTTGCTGGTCTTGAGAAGCAAGGCGGCGTCGCTCAGCGCGGGCAGCAAGGCCGTGGCGATGGTGTCGGACGAAGTCGCGGCGTGGCCGTTCATGGCTCGGGGTGTGACAGCTTGACGGGCGCGGATCGGGAAACTCGGCGAGCCACGCTTCGTGGCCATCCTATCCTGGGCAGGTCTGCTTGAACGAGGTCGAGCGGGATCTGTGGTGCACTGTGGACGGCCGGCGCCTGCCGGGCACCGTCGACCGGCGTGCTTCCCCTCCTGGCCGCGCGCGCCGCGGGCCGGCATCGATGTTGGGCATACCGCGGCCCGTCGTCGATCGACTCCGCGGCTTCAGCTGGAGCACTGGGAAGCGCTCACGGGCGTCGCGCTGTCGCTGGCTGCGCTCTGGGCGGCGCTCACCGGCAAGCCGCTGGCGTGGTGGCGCCGGCGCCGCTCTGGCGCCGATGCCGCGAGGCCGGAGGACGACAGGACAGGCTAGGAACTCACGCCGGCCATTGCGGCTCCTCGCCGCTGTCGTCGAAGCGCGGGAAGATGGTGAGGTTGACCACCTTGCCCTTGGCCACCCACAGCATCAGGCCGTGCTGCTCGCTCTGCCAGCACTGGCCTGAGTCGGCGAAGTCGTCGGTGAGCTCGAGGTCGTGGATGTCGGCGTCGCGCGCGAGGCGCTTCAGGTCGGCCAGCTCGCAGCCGATGAGCGCCACGCCGTTGACGGTGATGTCGGCCGACCACGCGGTGATGGACTCGAGCTTGGACTCGGGCATGGCCTCGAACTCGAGTTCGATGTCACCGCCTTGGTAGAACCAGGTCTCCACGGCGCTGCCCTCGTCGTCCGCGGACGTTTCCACGGAGTCGGGCTTGCCGGCGG
>FTIR01001354.1_pt4 | contig 12113 bp, 13 predicted proteins | sample 1658041 | NCBI WGS metagenome assembly FTIR01 (sample SAMEA3914793, study PRJEB12502) | metagenome | biome: forest; material: soil | place: Canada | collected 2011-07-03 | depth 0.3 m | reverse complement strand
GCCAGCACCATCGTGCAGTAGGGTCCGGCCAGGACGCGCGAGAAGTCCAGCACGGTGACGCCATCGAGAGGCCCTTTCTTGAGCGGCCGGTCAGGCACTGGATCCATGGGTGTCCCCTTGTCTATGAATTGGAGAGAATCCACCGCGCGGCCTTCTCGGCGATCATCAGGGTCGGACTGTTCGTGTTGCCGCTCGTGATGGTCGGCATGACGCTCGCGTCGACCACGCGCAGTCCGCGAACGCCGTGCACGCGAAGGTGGCTGTCCACAACGGCACCCCGGTCGGAAGCGCTGCCCATTCGAGCCGTGCCGACCGGGTGGAAGATCGTCGTGCCGATGTCGCCGGCTAATGCGGCGAGCTGCTCGTCGGTCTGGTATTGGATGCCCGGCTTGAACTCCTCAGGCTCGTGCATGGCCATCGCAGGCTGGGAGGCGATTCGCCGGGTCAGCCGAAGTGAATCCGCGGCGACTCTGCGGTCGTCCTCCGTGCTCAGGTAGTCAGGCGCGATCCGTGGGGCGTCCTCGAAACGAGCACTCGCGATGCGCACCGTTCCCCGGCTGCTGGGATTGAGGTTGCAGACGCTGGCGGTGATGGCCGGGAAGGCGTGCAGCGGTTGCCCGAACGCCTCGAGGCTCAGGGGCTGCACGTGGTACTGGAGATTGGCGTGGCGACGGTCCGCGTCGCTGCTCGTGAAGATCCCGAGTTGCGACGGCGCCATGCTCATGGGTCCGCTGCGCTTGAGCGCATATTCCATCGCGATCTTCGCCTTGCCCCACAGGCTCGCCACCTGCGTGTTCAGCGTCGCGGCATTCCGGACCTTGTAGACCGAGCGGATCTGCAGGTGATCCTGCAGATTGGCACCGACGCCCGGCGAGTCGTGGAGCACGGGAATCTGATGACTGTGCAGCAGTTCCGGGTCCCCGATGCCCGACAGCTGCAGCAACTGGGGCGTGCCGATCGCGCCTGCGCTGAGCACCACCTCGCGGCTTGCACGGGCGACGCGACGCTCCCCCTCGTGGACGACCTCGACCCCACGGCATACCGCCTGTCCACCGTCGTCCCTGTCGAAGATCAGACGACAGGCGTGCGCACCCGTCCAGACGGTGAGGTTGGGTCGGCTCTTCCTGATGGGATGGAGGAAGGCCTTGGCCGCATTCCAGCGCCACCCGTTGCGCTGGTTCACCTCGAAATAGCTGACGCCTCGATTGTCGCCGCCATTGAAGTCGTCCGTCGCCGGAATGCCAGCCTGCTGCGCGGCCATGGCGAACGCATCCAGGACATCCCAGCGAAGTCGCTGCTTTTCGACGCGCCACTCACCTCCATTCCCGTGCAGGTACTGGAACCCGGGCTGACGCTCGTCCAGGCTCGAGCGCTCGGGAGGATCCAGGCGATAGTGGTCTTCGTGGGCGCGAAAGTCGACCAGGCAACGCTCCCAGGACCACGCATCGTCACCCGTTGCAGCGGCCCAGTGATCGTAGTCGCGCGCCTGGCCGCGCATGTAGATCATGCCGTTGATGCTGGAGCAGCCGCCCAGCGTCTTGCCCCGTGGGTAAAGCAGCGACCGGCCATTCAGGCCCTTTGAGGCCTCGGTGCGGAAGCGCCAGTCCGTGCGCGGGTTGTCGATGCAGTAGAGGTATCCGACGGGAATGTGGATCCACGCGTAGTTGTCCGGGCCGCCCGCCTCCAGCAGCAAGACCCGGCGGTCGGCAACGGCGCTCAGTCGATTGGCCAGGAGGCAACCCGCCGTCCCGCCGCCGACCACGACGTAGTCAAAGGTGTCGGACTCAGTCATCGCCGCCTTCCAGGATGAGAGGATTCGCGAGAGTCTTCATTAATAGACCGATCGCCTAGCGGACGGCAAAAAAAAGCTAGGCGCGCAGACCTGCGCGAAACAATTCCGCGAACACGCGAAGCGGGGCTGCCTTGCGCTCGAGCTTGGCTCGAAGCACTGCGCCCTCCCAACCAATCCAGAAGAACGTGGCCCAGCGCCGGCAATCCGCGTCCACAGGAATCTCGCCGGCCAGCTTCGCCTCTTCGAGGCATCGGGCCATCCGGTTCTGCCAGTCGACAAGAACAGCCGTGAGCTGGGCCCGATAGGCCTCGGGCAGCGCGCCCATCTCCTGGCCCAGATTGCCCACCAGGCAGCCACGTTCGAAACCGAAGCGCCGCATGCCGCGTTCGGCATCCGCGCAGAAGGCGTCGATTCGCGCCAGCGGAGACATCTTCTCGTCCAGGAAATGGCGATCCAGCTTGGCCGCGAAGTAGCCCGCGTAGCGTTCGATCAGCTCGGAACCAAAGGCTTCCTTGCTGGCGAAGAAATGATAGAACGACCCCTTGGGCACGCCAACGGACTTGAGGATCTCGTCGATTCCGGTCGCCGAAAAGCCCTTCGCAGTCAGCGCAGCAACGCCCGCGCGGCACAGCGCCTCACGGGTCTCCCGGTAGTCGCCATCGCTCTTGGGCGGACGGCCCCGCTTGCGCTGAAGGACAAGTTCATCACTCATGGCTTGATTATTAGACTGATCGTCTCGACAAATCAATACCCCCGATGGAGAATTCCTCGTCGGAATGCCAGGCCGATGGAGCGCTCGCGCGGCGCCACCCACAACTCTCAACCCGTCGAGCACCACCGTGGACACTGAACAACTCAGAACCTTCGTCGAAGTCGTTCGACTCGGCAGCTTCGCGTCCGCCGCCCGGCAGCTCGAGACGGATCCGTCCGTCGTCACGCGGTCGATCGCGGCGCTCGAGAAGGATCTCGGCATCCGCCTGCTGGAACGGACGACGCGCCGCCTGGCGTTGACGGAGGCCGGCGCTTCGTACCATGACAGCGTGTGCACCTTGTTGAAGGATCTGCAGCGCGCCTGCGACGAGGCGCGCGACCTCGCTGGGCAACCCGAGGGCGTCGTCCGCGTCACGACATCCACGACCTACGGCAACACCGTGATCGTGCCGATGCTTCCGGCCTTGTGCGAGGCCTACCCCGGACTGCAGATCGACCTGTTGCTGACGGACGCCGTCGTCGATCTCGTCGCGCAGCGGGTCGATGTGGCATTGCGGCTGCGCCAGGTCGTCGACAGCTCCTTGGTGGGCACGCGGCTCGCACGGATTCGCTATCACGTCTGCGCCAGCCCCGCCTATCTCAAAAAGCACGGCGTGCCGCGCACGCCGGCCGACCTCGCGGGACACGATTGCATTCGATGCCCACTGCCAGGGTACCGAACGCAATGGAAGTTTCGTGGCCCAACCGGTGCGGTCGAGGTCGTGGATGTCGCAGGACGCTTGATCCTGTCCAACTCGCTCGGCCTGCACCGCGCCTCGCTCGACGGCATGGGGCCGGCGCTGCTACCCGACTGGCTCGTCGGCCCGGACCTGGCCGCCGGCCGCCTGATCGACCTGTTTCCGGGACGCGAAGCGACGCCGACCGACTTCGACAACTCGATCTGGCTGCTCCACACCTCGCGCTCCTATGTCCCGAACCGCGTAAGGGCGTTCATCGATTTCGTGAAGCGGCGCCACGGCGCCGCGCAGGACATCGGTGTCCGAACGTCGCCTGTCTGACGCGGATGCCGCAAGCATTCGTGCGCTGCACGCAATGGTGCAGTGGCAAGCGAAGACTGTTTCCAGCTTGTCCGCATTTCTAAGATGAAGCTTCACGCTTTATAGGAGCACCATGTGAAGATTCAATCGATGCGGTTCAGCAAGAACACCTGCGTTTCAGCCCTGCTGGCCGGACTGCTCACATTGGGCGGATGGCCCGGTCTCGCGCTTGCGGACACGACCAAGTTCACGCTCACCAGTCCCGACCTGGCCAACGGCACTTTCGATTCGAAGTTCGTCTTGAACGGCTTCGGCTGCACCGGCGGAAACGTGTCGCCGGCGCTGACCTGGACCAACGTCCCCGCGGGAACGAAATCGTTCTCGGTGCAATTGAACGACCTGGATGCGCCGACCGGCAGCGGCCTGTGGCACTGGGCCGTCTACAACATCCCGGCGACCGCGACCGGGCTCGCCCAAGGCGCTGGAAATTCGGCGACAGCCCCACCCGCCCCGGCGTTCGGCGGCAACAACGACTTCTTCGACACCGGTGCGACCGGTGGCAACGGGAACTACGGTGGCCCGTGCCCTCCCGTCGGCGACAAGCCGCATCGCTACACCTTCACCGTGTATGCGCTGGGGGTCGAGGACGTGCAGGCAGCAGCCGGCATTCCCAAGACCGGCACGGCCGCGCTCTACTCGTTCATCTTCAACAAGGGCATCGGAAAAGGGCTGCTGGGCAAGGCTACCCTCACCGTCAAGTTCGCCCGATAGAGATGGATAAGCTGAGAGTCCTCTGCCTGCACGGCTATCACGGCAGCGGCGACATCTTGCGCCGGCAGATGTCGTCGCTGATCGAGGGCACGCAAGCGCTCGCCGAGTTCGTCTACCTGGACGCGCCGTCGCTCGCTTCGGGCGACTTCGGCTGGTGGCATGCCAGGAGTATCGCGACATCGAGGGACGCCGGCGTGGGCCCAACCCGGAAACGGTATGAAGGCTGGGAGCGAACGTTCGAGTCCATTGCCGAGACGTTCGCGACGCACGGACCGTTCGACGGTGTTTTCGGCTTCAGCCAGGGGGCTTCGCTGACCTCGCTCCTGGTGGGGCTGCGCTCACCCGACGACACCCCGACCGAAGCCAGGCCGCTTGCATTCGACTTCGCCGTCATGGTTGGAGGATTTCTCGGCGCCGATCCGGTACTCGCCTTGCAATACGCAAACCGGAGCTGCTACGACATGCCCTCGGCGCACATCATCGGACTCGGGGACGGCATCGTTCCCGCCCCACTCTCGCACGCGCTCGCCGCCGTCTTCATGGAGCCGCTCATCCTGCAGCATGACGGCGGTCATGTCGTGGCGGCCACCCCGGAAACGAGAAGCGGATTCCGGATCTTCCTGGAGGACATTCTGCAGCGAAAGGCCATGGGCCTCGATTCCAGGTCGTCGTCGCAACATCGTTGATCGGTCCCCTGCCCGTCCCGGACTGTTCAACTTCCGGGGTGGTCAGCTGAAATCAAGGCCGAGGTGTTCAGCGACGAATCCGGCCGCCCAGGCCCAGAGTTCGTGTGCCGTACGGGATCGTTGCCGGGCGCAACCCGCGTCAGTGGTGCGACATTCGCGCAGTGAATCCACGAAGTCTCGGCAGTCATGCCGCCGGCAACCGCGCCCTTACCCCGCAGAGACGCGTGTCTGACTGCGAGCTGCATGAGCCCCACGGAAAACAAGACCTTCCTACTTCTCGGTTAAGCGAAGCGGCCTCCGGTCCTGGAGTTCCTTCGATGCCGCGCTTCTGCCGTCCAGCACAGCACACGATGCTTGTCCTGATACCTGCCGGATGGATGCTGGCGCCCTACTTCCGCTGCGGCACCGCGCATCGGATCTGTCCACTGTCCACCACACCGGGGATGCCACCTGGGTGACTTTCACGCGCACGAGGGCACCCTCGGCCGTCGCGTCGACCAATTCGTTGGCATGCGCCGACTCTTGCGTTGCGAGCAGAACTTCTGCTCTAGGCTGTGACGACTCGACCTCGGCTGGCTGATCAGCCGCCGGTGCTGCAAATTCAGCTGCCCGCCCCTCCTGCAGCTTCTTGTATCGCGTGTAGGCGTGGCGCAGCGTGTCGATGACTTTCCAAGGCATGTCGTCATGGGCCTCGAGAGGCACATCCGCCATCCGTGCGCACCATCCCGTCGGGGTCGCAAAGAGTACGAAGGCCGGTCGGCCTACAGCAAACAGCCGGTGTCGTTTGACGTTGACTCCGACGGCAGGGTTCGGTACCGAGGACGAAGCAACACCCCATCCATCCAGCCAGCTGAAACGCAAGCAAGGCCCAGTGCAAAGCTGCATGAGCTCCTGAAGACGCTGCTGACGCAGAACCTCGGCCGCCATCCGGCGTTGCACCTTGGTTTGATGCGGTCGAGGCGCCAGGGTGCCCCGCATCGGCTCGGCCTCGACGGTGAACTGCAGGTCGCCGCCGTCGAGGACTTCGCCGGTCAACACCAGGCTATTGCCGCCGAGCATGTCTTTTCCGAGCACTGCGTCGCTGGCCCTAGCCATGCCCCTGGCTAGCGCGCGGGCCCTTGCAAACCGATGCCTCAACGTGGCCAGCGTCGCGTGTCGCAGCAGCCAGTCGGCTTGGGCGGCCCGGAGTGGACCGTCTGGAGCCTTGACGGCGAACTCCATGCCCATAGCGTCCCTGTCAAGAACTACCTGGGGTATGCGATCGAGCATTTCGGGGTGGGACAGTTGGGTCCAAAGGCGGAGGGACGCCTTGCGCTCCAGGTCCGAGCTCCAAATCGCGACCGCCCAGGCGTCCAACGCACGTGGATCGTCCAAAAGGGTTCTGGCGCGCGCCTCGGCGTCGAGGCGGAGCAGGCAACGGATGCGTGAGTCCGCATGTGGTGCCACGTGACGAGTGATGAACCTGCGCAGCGACCGGTACGACTGCATCGCGACGACGTAGGCCATATAGTCACCGTCCCAAAGGATCTCGCCTTCGGAACCGAATGCCGAAGCCTTCGCCAGCGTGGATGTCAGCTCGATTTTCGCCATCAGGAGCCCTCTGCTCGTTGAGGCCCGTTGGGCCTTTCGTGATCTCGCCCCGTCATTTGAGGATTCAACCAGTCTCGGCGCTGGTCTCGGACCACAGGTGCACTGCGTCGCGCCAATCCCATCGCGGCGGAAGGCGGTGGCGGAAGTCCAAGCCGAACTCGCACGTGCGCCCGGTAAGCTCGATCGCACCGTGGTCGATGGCCCGCCGATGCTGGTGCGCTGCGAAGGCGCCTCGAAGGCACACCAGCGACCGATCGCGCAGGCGCATGCCGTTCTCCACGTCGCCCTGCTCTAGAGCGAGACTGGCCGCCAGGCGCAGTACCTGGCGTGCATGTCTAGACACGTGCTCGCCGTGGAGCCCAAGCAACGTGTCCACGGAGTCGCGAATCCGAAACGTCACGTATCCCTGCCTTGGCGCCTCGTGCTGCTTGATCCAGCGACCCACCGTGTCGGACAGCGGCGGCGGCGCGAAGACCGTTTGGCCGCCGCGCCAACCAGGCCGCGCGCGCACCCAGATCGACCATCCCGCGGCAATGCGATTCGGAGGCTCGAAGTGGCGTACTTCCAGTTTGGCAATCTCCTCCACGAACAGGTTGCCGTAGTACAGCAACTCGATGATGAGCCGCTGCGGGGCGATGTCCTCCGCAGGAAAGACACGATCCAACACGCGCCGTATCCAGTGCCACTCTGGAACAGTCAAGGGTTCCATCGGCTTCACGGGCCTTTCTGCGCCTTGCACAGCAACGGTGGCAAAGCCGTCGTCCATCGCTCTCTTGCCATAGATGAACCGCAGGTCGGCATAGCGCTGCAGCGAAAGCCAACTCACGAGCGACGCGATGTGCTTCAGTACCTGTGTTCGCGAGGTGCCAAGCAGCGGCTTGGTGAACGGCCGCCAGGCCGTGGACTCCCTGGGTTGGCGGATACCTATCCAGAGATGCTGCGGCTCGGGACGGGCTAGAAAACGGGCGAACGCTGCAAAGTCTTCCTCGTCCAGCGAGGACACCGCCTTGCCTCTCGCGAAGCATGACCAGTTGAGAAGCTTCTCGGCGGCGCAACGTCGACTTCGTGCAGTCGTCTCGTTGTTGGAGGTACGGGTAACCCACCACTCGATGGCGGTCCGGTCGTTGGTGCCGTCGATGTGGCAGCTGTCTTTGCAACGATGTGTCCCCGCGCTGCCATCAAGATGCGGCGGCGCGACGAAGCGCTCGAGCGGTGCGATCTCCGGCGACGCTGGGCGCTCGACTGCACCCTTGCCGGCTTCCTGAGTCGCTAGGGTTTCAAGGCTCGGCATGCCATGCTCCTTCAAATCGGTGGATCGTGACCAGGCTGAGGTGCCGCTGTGCCCGGCCCTGTTGCCACGTGAACTGACTGATGCCGCTCGGGAAGAGCTCCAGGAGCGGGCTCATCTTGGGCGTCCAGCTGGCTAGCCGTTCCAGAAACGCCGCGCGGTCGGCCTGGACAAGCGCCGAGGTCTTGTCGTCTTGCTCGAGCGGATCGCCCAGAGGCTCGGCGAGCGCATGCCATTGCCTGGCCGTCCACAGGTCCTCGAGGAAGCAGCTCCAGATGAAGTGGCCCCACGCGCTGTCTGGTACCTGCACGCGCGCGATGCGCTGCATGGCCAGCGGCGTCGACGCGGCGTTGTAGGCGATCGCGTGCGGCAGCACCACGGTGTGGGTCTCCGCATGCGGGAGATCGAAGCTACCGCCCAGCGTGTGGCAGAGCTTGTGGTGCAGCGACATGCCGACGTTGCCCAGCACGTGCCCGCACAACCAGGCTCCGTACAGCGCTTCGGCCCGCGCCGCGACGTCGAGCGGGTTCGAGACGATGCGAGGCAGCGCCCGCGCCAGGGCCCGGATACCCTCCTCGGCCATCAACGACATCACCGGGTTGGCGTCGCGGGCGTAGAGGCCCTCGGCCGCATGGGCGATCGCATTGATGCCGCTGGTCACCGAGATTCCCACAGGCAGGCCGAGCGTCAGCATCGGGTCGTAGATCACCGTGCGCGGCAGGACGCGCGGATCCCTGCCGGTCTTCTTGACGCCGTCTTCGGTGATTCCGTAGATGGGCGTCATCTCCGACCCGGCGTAGGTGGTCGGGATGGCCAGGATGGGCATCTCCGACTCGAGTGCGATCGCCTTGCCCAGTCCGGTGGTGGAGCCGCCGCCGATGGCGACCGCGCAGTCCGCGTCGAGCCGACGCGCGTCGTCGATGGCCGCGTGCGCGGCATCGATGGGCACATGCATCACGGCGCGCGTGCACAGGCCCACGGCGCGCCCGCCGAGCAGGCTGGCGATATGCTCGGCCAGAGGGCGCTGCGGCGGCGTGCACAGCACGAGCGCGCGCCGGCAACCGAGGCGTTCGAGCTCGTGGCCGACCTGTTCGATCGAGCCGGCACCAAATACGATGCGGGGTGAGGAGGTGTCTGAGACAAACGAAGTTTCGGTCATGCGGCGTCTCTCGTGGCCTGCCGGAATCGGCGTATGGGATCGTAGAGGGAGGAAGCGCCTGCCGGCAGCAAAACAGTTTTCCAGATCTGGCGCCGCACGCCGCGCATCGTCCGTCGAGAATCCTTCAAACAGCCTGGAGACAACCTTGCGCAACCTGAACGAAGACACGATCACCCAGGCGGTGCTGGCCCGCCACGCCGCCGCCGCCGATCCACGACTGCGCGAGGTGATGACCAGCCTGGTGCAACACCTTCACGCCTTCGCGCGCGAGGTGCGACTGACCGAGGACGAATGGCTCGCGGGCATCCGCTTCCTGACCGACGTGGGCCACATCACCGACGACAAACGACAGGAATTCGTGCTCCTGTCCGACACGCTCGGACTGTCGATGCTCGTGACGGCGATGAACAATCGCAAGCCTCGCGAATGCACCGAAGCGACGGTGCTCGGCCCTTTTCACGTCGAAGACTCCCCCGCCTTCGAACTCGGTGCCGACGTCGCCAACGGCGCGCGTGGCGAGCCGTGCTTCGTTCGTGGCCGGGTGTGCTCGATCGACGGCAGCCCGATACCGCATGCCGAGCTGCAGGTCTGGCAGGCCGACGCCGACGGGATGTACGACGTGCAGTACCCGGGCGACCATGACCACCGGGCGCGCGGCACGCTCGTCGCCGACGCGCAAGGCGCCTTTCACTTCAAGTCGATCCGGGCGGAGGCGTATCCCATCCCGTACGACGGCCCCGTCGGACGCATGTTGAAGGCGCTCGGCCGCCATCCGTGGCGCCCCGCGCACCTGCATTTCATGATCTCCGCACCGGGCTTCGAGCGCCTGGTCACGCATGTATTCCGCAACGGTGACGAGTACCTCGATTCCGACGCCGTGTTCGGTGTCCGCCGATCGCTGGTGGCCGACTGGATCGAGCACCCGCCCGGTCAGACGCCGGACGGTGCGTCCAGCGAAGTGCCGTTCTACACGCTCGACTTCGATTTCATCCTCAACCCTGACTGCGCACGCGAGCGCGCGCAAGCCACCCCCTCTTCGACCCGCTGACATGATCCACGTCTTCCATCTCCTCGATCGACCCGATTCGCAGGCCTTGCGACTCGAGATCCGCCCGCTGCACAAGGCGTACCTGGCCAAGGTCGCCGACCGCATCGCCTTCGCCGGGCCGCTGCTTGGCAACGACGGCAGCACGATGGTCGGCAGCCTGCTCGCCATCGACTTCCCGACGCGCGAAGCGGCGCTCTCCTGGCAAGCCGCGGAGCCCTTCACCGTCGCCGGCCTCTATGCGAGCGCGTCGATCCATGCGTTCACGAACCTGTGGCCGCAAAAGGCCGGCTTCCCGCCTGCGCGACCGCCATGCTGAAACACATCGTGATGTGGCGCGTTGCCGGCGAGGGCACGACAGTGCACGCGCGCAACGTTGCCAAGGTGAAATGCGCGTTCGAGACCCTGCGCGGACGGATCCCTGGCTTGGTTCATCTCGAGATCGGGGTGGACTCGAGCCGTACCGACCATGCCAGCGACGTGGTGCTCTACACGGAGTTCGAGTCCCAGGCGGCGCTGGATGGCTACGCGACCCATGCGGAGCATCTGCGCGTGAAGCGTGAGCTCGGGGAGCTCCGCATCGACAGACGCCATGTCGACTATGTGTCGGATTGACGACCACAAATCTGCCCAATCGTTCTTCTTCATCTTCCAGATGGAGATGTATCCCAAGGCACAGTGCGCGTTGCCCAAGGGATCTCGAGCAGCGTTCGTGGCCGACGAGAAAGTGGTGACGGCCGCGCGGGCGGCCGGCGGCATGAACTTTGACCCGCCTCGTGATTGCAAGACGGAGTCATAGGACAGCGATCACGGCACCAAGCCCCAGCGAGTCAGCCCAAGCCGGCGATTGCGCTTGCGACGGCCTTCGGTGCCGGAATGGCGGCCACCACGCGATCCCGGTCACCGATGGGACTTGACCAGTTCGTGGAGTTGCCCCAGATGCCGCTCATACGGCTTCCACCGTGCCACCGACGTCCGATAGATCGGCCGCCGGACCTGTGCGACGCTGGCGGTCCTGACCACGCGCTGGTTGTCGTGGAATCCCAGGCAGCGCTCGTCCCACGGCAGCCCCAGATACTCGACCACGCGGCGTGCCTGATTCTCGAAATCGGCCACCATGGCTTCGTATGACACGTCGAGAATGCGTCCTGGCGGCAGGACGTCGCGCCAGTGGCGCATCAGCTCGTGATAACCGACCCAGTAACGTGCCACCGCGCCCAGGTCGTACGTGAAGCCGAGATTGTCGCCGCTGAACAAGCGCGAATAACACGAGAAGCAGGAATCCATCGGATCGCGCATCGCGTGCACGATCCGCGCGTGCGGAAACATCAGGTGGATCAGGCCGATGTGCGTGAAATTGGCCGGCAGCTTGTCGACGACGTGGGTCGCTTGCGGCGCCAGGTCGCGAATCCGGTCGATATAGCGGCGGCCCAGGACCTGCAGACGCTCGCCCGAATAGGCCGCCAGCGTTTCCGGAAACTGGAATACGCCCTCCCCGCCGTCGTTCTCCGCCGATTGCAGGGTTTCGGCGAGCCAGGTGATCTCGCCCGCGCCATGGACGCCGGGAAGGGTCGAGAGCACCTGCTCCAGCAACGAGGTTCCCGAGCGCGGCATGCCGAGGATGAAGATGGGCGTCGGGCCGTCGCCGTGTGGCGCCGCGCAGGCCTTGGCCATCGTCTCCCGCGTGAAGCTGGCGACGATCCGGCGTTGCAGGTCGAGATGCGCGCCCTCGTCCCACGGGGTGGTCGCGTGCTTGGCGCGATTGCCCTCGGCATAGGCGGCGAAAGACTCGTCGTGCCGTCCGACGTCCTCCAGCATCTTGCCGACGGTGAACCAGTAGCGGACCCGGCCGTCCTCCGTCAGCGAAGCCAGCCGGTGTCGTTGCGCCAGCAGCGTCTCGACCTGCGGATCGTCGGGCCGGTAGGTCTTGTATTGCGCCAGGTTGCAATGCGCCTCGATCTGCGCGGGACGCAATTCGAGGATGCGCTCGAACGTGGCGCGCGCCGCGTCGATCAGTCCTTGCGTGCGCAGGCA
>FTIR01001743.1_pt3 | contig 12116 bp, 14 predicted proteins | sample 1658041 | NCBI WGS metagenome assembly FTIR01 (sample SAMEA3914793, study PRJEB12502) | metagenome | biome: forest; material: soil | place: Canada | collected 2011-07-03 | depth 0.3 m | reverse complement strand
GCCACGCAGGAGCAGAAACAAGGCATCGGCCAGGTGAGCGGCGCGGTGTCGCAGCTCGATCAGGTGACGCAGCAGAACGCCGCGCTGGTCGAACAGAGCGCCGCCGCCGCGGACAGCCTCAGCCAGCAGACGAAGCACCTGGTCGACGCGGTGAGCCAGTTCAAGCTGGGGCGCGAGGAACTCGGCGCCTGACTCCGCCGTCGACAGGCAGCCGAGCAACGAGCGCCCCGCGGGGCGCTTTTTCTCGTCCGATCCGGAACGCGCTGTAATTGCATCGGCCGCCGACGACGAAGCAACAGTTCTGCTGGACATCAAGCACTTTCGAGTGTCGCAACAGGCGTCTCGCCCCGGGCGACGGCGTGGCGCAGAGATTGCATTGCGCTGCCTGGCCTCCTGCATTCCGGAGCTCGAACAAAGCCACCCAACCCCGCTTGCGCACCTGCCCATGAAACATTGCCTGCCTGCCTTCGCCCTCGCCTGCGTCACGTCGCTCTCCAATGCCCAGTCCGCGGCCGCCAGCGCCCCGCAAACGCCGCCGCCACCGCCTGCGCGCGGCCTGCCGGTGGAACTGGCACTCGAAGCCGCCAAGACCGCGCTCGACACCTGCAAGGGCCTGGATCAGAAGGTGGGCGTGAGCGTGCTCGACGCCGCGGGCGAAGTCCGACTCGTGCTCGCCGCCGACGGCGCGGCCTATCGCGGCGTGCAGAACAGCGCCCTCAAGGCCAAGGCGGCCCTGGCCTTCGACCTGCCGAGCGGCCAGGTGGCCGAGCACGCGAAAAGCGATCCGGCGGTCGCGACGCGCCTCGCGGCGAATCCGACCTGGCTCGCACGCGCCGGCGCCGTCCCGGTCAGCGTGGGCGGCACGCTGATCGGCGCGATCGGCGTCGGCGGTGCGCGCGGCAGCGACAAGGACGAGGCCTGCGCCGTGGCCGGCCTGGAGAAGGTACGCGGCCGGCTCTACTGAGTCACACGCCCGCGCCCATTCCTCATGCCCGACATCTCCTTGCCTTCCCGTTCCGGCACCCTGCGCCGCCTCGCTGCGACGGTGGGCCTCCTGTGCGCCGGCCTCGCCGCCGCCGCACCCAGCGTCTATCCGGAAGGCACCACGCGCTACGATGCCGCTCGTGCGTGGCCGTCGTTCGTCCTGTTCACAGGCGGCGACAACGTCGCGCGCCTGATCGACCTGGCCGGCAACACGGTGCACACCTGGAACGACGTCGGCGGCTTCAGCAGCCTGCTGGCTCCCGACCTCGCGCAAGGCCAGCGCGGCCACGTCTTCGTCACGCTGGAGAACGCGAGCGGACGCGGCGTCGACCTGGTGCCGGGACGCGTCGGCGCACAGGTCTCCAAGACCATCGCGGAGCTCGATTGGGACGGCCGACCCGTGTGGCGCTTCGGCCCCAAGGCACCGGGCGGCCTCGCGCTGCAGCATCACGACTGGGCGCGGCTCCCGAACGGCAACACGCTGGTCCTCGCCAACCTGCGCCACGCGGTCGCGGGATTCCGGCAGCCCGAGGTGCTCGATGACGTCGCCTACGAAGTCGACGCCGCGGGCGACGTCGTCTGGCGCTGGGTCGCATCCGAGCACCTGGACGAGCTCGGTTTCACGCCCGGACAGCTGACGCTCGTCAAGCAGTCCGACAGCGCCGACTACCTGCATGTCAACGATCTGAAACCCGTCGGCTCGAATCACTGGTTCGACGCCGGCGACACGCGCTTCGCGCCGGACAACCTGATCTTCTGCTCGCGCAACGCCAACGTCATCGCGATCGTCGACCGCCGGACGAGCCACGTCGTGTGGACGCTCGGGCCGAACTATCCGGCCATCGCGCGCGGCGCGGCCGGGCGCCGCATCCCGCGGCCGGTCGACCAGATCACCGGCCAGCACGACGCCCAGATCATCCCTGCCGGCCTGCCGGGCGCCGGCAACCTGCTGGTGTTCGACAACCAGGGCGAAGCCGGCTATCCACCGGTCGAACTCCAGACCACGGGCGGATCGCGCGTGCTGGAGATCGACCCGGTGAGCCGGCAGATCGTCTGGCAGTACACCGCGGAAGACTCGGGCCAGCCGAGCTGGGCGTTCCGCAGCACGCACATCAGCGCCGCGCGGCGGCTGCCGAACGGCAACACCTTCATCGACGAGGGACAGAGCGGGCGCCTGTTCCAGGTCACGCGCGACGGCGACATCGTCTGGGAGTACGTGAACGCCTATCCGCGCGTCGCCAAGGATCCGGCCACCGGCAAGTCCACGATCAACCACCAGCTCTATCGCGCCCAGCCCGTTCCCTTCGACTGGGTGCCTGCCGGAACGCCGCACGCGGAGCGCGCGGTGCCTGCGCCGCCAGCGCCCGGCTGAAGCACCGCGAGGCGGCCTGCTCAGCGCCTGGCTGACGCCAGCCGCTCGACCACCGCCACCATGCGATCGATCTCCTCGCAGGTGTTGTAGAACGCCAGCGACGGCCGCACGGTCGTCTCGAGTCCGAAGCGCCGCAGGATCGGTTGCGCGCAATGGTGGCCGGTGCGCACCGCCATGCCCTCCTGGTTCAGCGCCTTGCCCACTTCCTCGGTCGTGTAGCCGGCGAGGACGAACGACAGCACACTGGCCTTGTCGCGCGCCGTGCCGACGAGGCGAACGCCGGCGATGGCGGCCATGTGGTGCGTGGCGTAGTCGAGCAGCCCGTGTTCGTAGCGGCCGATGTTCTCGATGCCGATGCGCTCCACGTACTCGAGCGCGGCGCCCAGGCCCACGGCATCGGCGATGTTGCCCGTGCCGGCCTCGAACTTGTTGGGCGGCGCCTGGTACACCGTGTTCTCGAACGTGACGTCGGCGATCATGTTGCCGCCGCCTTGCCATGGCGGCATCGCGTCCAGCACGGCCTGCTTGCCGTAGAGCACGCCGATGCCCGTCGGCCCGAAGATCTTGTGGCCGGAGAACACGAAGAAGTCGGCGTCGAGCGCGCGCACGTCGATCTTCATGTGCGAGATAGCCTGCGCGCCGTCGACCAGCGTGCAGGCGCCGGCACGGCGTGCCATCGCCACGATCTCCTGCACCGGGACGACGGTGCCCAGCGCGTTCGAGACCTGCGTGACGGCGACGATCCGGGTGCGGTCGTTGAGCAGCTTCCGGTACTCGTCGAGCAGCACCTGGCCCGAGTCGTCGACCGGGATCACGCGCAGCCGCGCGCCCTTCTGCGCCGCCAGCTGCTGCCACGGCACGATGTTGGCGTGGTGCTCGAGGTGCGACACGACGATCTCGTCGCCCGCGTTCACGTTCTGCACGCCCCAGCTCTTGGCCACGAGGTTGATGGCCTCGGTGGTGCCGCGCACGAAGACGATCTCCTCGACCGCAGCGGCGCCGATGAAGCGGCGCACCGTCTCGCGCGCGCCCTCGTACGCGTCCGTCGCGCGCGCCGCGAGCTCGTGCGCGGCGCGGTGGATGTTGGAGTTCTCGCGCTCGTAGAACGTCTTCAGGCGGTCGATGACCACTTGCGGCTTCTGCGTGGTGGCGGCGTTGTCGAACCACACCAGCGGGCGGCCGTTGACGCGCTCGCGCAGGATCGGGAAGTCGCGTCGCACGGCGTTGACGTCGAACGGCGGCCGCGCGGAGGGCGTCGACGGCGGGTTCGCGGAGGTCGCGCCCGGCTCGAGGAAGTAGAAGCCGGTCGCAGGCGCGTTCGGCACCGGCGCTGGCCGCGTACCGCCGCCCAGCAACGCACGCAGCGCGTCGGCGCCCGGCAGGCCGAAGCTCTCGGCATGGAGGCGATCGTTGCGAGGCGAAGAAAGCGCCACCGGGCCGGGCTTGCCGTGATTCCCGGGGCCGCTCTCCGACAGGAAGTAGTACGGCGCCTGCCCCGCAGTCGGCGGCGACGCGGCGCCAACCGTCTGCGGCACGCCCAGGGCCGGGCCGCCGAGCCGACTGTCGTAGGCGGGCGCCGCCTCGAGTGCCAGATCCGGCACGCCCGTCGGCGCCACCGCGTGCGGCCGCAGCGCGGGCAACGACGCCGCCGCATTGGCAGGCGCCTGCGAAGACGTCGGCGCCAGGTTCGCACCCGGAGGCAGCGCGCCGAACGGCACGGCGCCCGGCGTCGACGGGCCCACGGAGCCCGGCGGCAGCGTCAGGCCGGCCGGTTGCGGGTTGGACGGCACCGGCACGCCGCCGGCCGAATAAGAGCCCGGCAGCGCGCTGAAGAATTCGCCCGCGAGACGGTTGAGCGTGGCGAGATCGGGCAGGCCGGCAGGCGGCGAGCCGGCCACGGCGTCAGGAGTCGACATCGGGCGGCTCAGCGGTAGGTGTCCGGATACTCGTGGTACTTGCCGACCTCGACGCCGTCGAGCACGGCCAGCGCGTCGGGGGTCTGCACGGCCAGCGAGCAGTACAGCGAGATCAGGTACGACGCGATCGCGTTGCGGTTGATGCCCATGAAGCGCACGGACAGGCCCGGACTCTGCTCCCCCGCCAGGCCAGGCTGGAACAGGCCGACCACGCCCTGGCGCTTCTCGCCGACGCGCAGCAGGATGATCTTGGTCTTGCCGTCGGCCACCGGCACCTTGTCGGACGGGATCAGCGGAATGCCCCGCCAGGTGAGGAACTGCGATCCGAACAGGCTCACCGTGGGCGGCGGCACGCCGCGGCGCGTGCATTCGCGGCCGAACGCGGCAATGGCCAGCGGGTGGGTCAGGAAGAAGGCCGGCTCCTTCCAGACCTTGGTCAGCAATTCGTCCAGGTCGTCTGGCGTGGGCGCGCCGGTGAGGGTGTACAGGATCTGGTCGTCCGCGCAGGAGGCCAGCAGGCCGTAGTCCGCGTTGTTGATCAGCTCGCTTTCCTGGCGCTCCTTGATCGTCTCGATCGTCAGGCGCAGTTGCTCCTTGATCTGGTCGTGCGGGCTGCTGTACAGGTCGGAGACGCGCGTGTGGACGTCGACGATGGTGCTGACCGCGTTCAGGAAGTATTCGCGCGCCTTCTCGTCGTAGTCGACGAAGGTGGACGGCAGCTCGGCCTCGTCGCGCTTGGCGCACAGCACCTCGACGTCCTGCGGGTTCTTCACCGTGTTCAGGCGGTAGATGCCCGCTTCGACCGGGATCCACTGCAACAGATGCGTCAGCCAGCGCGGGCTGATCGTCGACAGCGTCGGCGTCGTCTTGGTGGCGTTCGCAAGCTGTCTTGCGGCGTTGTCGCCAAGGGCCATCGGGTGAGTCGAGTGTTCTGATGCCATGGGAAATCAATCCAATTCGAAAAATGAACTTGGTTATTCGGGAAACGACTGAGAAAGTATCCGGGCGCCTTCGCCGCGGCTCAACCGGCTATAGCCATCAAATCAGCCGACGTTCTCGACCTGATCCAGCGCGCGACTCGCGGGCACCGGGGATTCGCAGCGCGAGATCAGGTCCGACAGCGCGACCTCCAGCGCCCGGGCCAGCTTCTCCGCCGTGGCCAGCGTGGGAACCGCGCGCGCACGTTCGATCTCGCCCATGTAGGTGCGGTTGAGGCAGGCGTCCGCCGCCAGCCGCTCCTGCGACCAGCCGCGCGACTTGCGCAGTTGCCGGATCACCGCGCCGAAGCGCTCGGAAGGAAGCCCGTTCACGGCGGCCACCCGCCATGGGCCGCATCGCCGTCGTTCCTCATCCGCCGACTCCCGCGCCGTCGACCACGCGATCGTCGAGCGCGTTCGCCTGGGCGATCCGGCTGCCGGCCGGCACGCTGTGCGTGAGCCAGACATTGCCGCCGATGGAGGCGCCGCGGCCGATGGTCACCCGGCCCAGCACCGTCGCCCCGGCGTAGATCACCACGTCGTCCTCGACGACCGGATGGCGCGCGCCACCCTTCTTCAACTGGCCATCGGCATCGGTCGCGAAGCGCTTCGCCCCGAGCGTCACGGCCTGGTAGATGCGCACGTTGCGACCGATCACGGCCGTCTCGCCGATCACGACGCCGGTGCCGTGGTCGATGAAGAAGTGCGAGCCGATGCGTGCGCCGGGGTGGATGTCGATGCCCGTGTCGCCGTGCGCGAGCTCCGCCACGATGCGCGCCAGCAGCGGCACGCCCAGCTCGTGCAGCTGATGCGCAATGCGATGGTGGATCACGGCATGCAGGCCGGGATAGCACAGCAGCACCTCGTCGACGCTGCGCGCGGCCGGGTCGCCGCGGTAGGCCGCCAGCACGTCGGTGTCGAGCAGTTCGCGGATGCCGGGCAACGCGGCACCGAACTCGCGCACGACGTCCAGCGTGCGCTCGTCGACCGCGCGCATCGATTCGCCGCGCGAACGTGCCTGATGGCCGAGTTCCAGCCGCACCTGGGCCAGCAAGGCGTGCAGGACGGTGTCGAGCGTGTGGCCGACGAAATAGTCCTCGTTTTCCTGGCGCAGATCCGGCGGCCCCAGCCGCATCGGAAACAGCGCCCCGCGCAAGCCGGCCAGGATGTCCGCCAGCGCTTCGCGCGACGGCAGCTCCCGGCCGCTGGTCTCGCGCGGCCTGCCCTGCAAGGTGCGCCAGCGCTCGCGCGCCTGCCGCAGGCGCGCCACGATGCCCGGAAGGTCGAGCGACGCGTCTTGAGCGTCCGCGTCCGGATGCGCCTGGGGCGCCGTGTCCGGTTTCCTGGCGGTCCAGGTCGGGTCGTCGATGCTCATGTCCACTTTCCGTTGACCAGGCCGACGCGACTCAATCCTGCACCCAGCCCAGGCCACGCAGGCGCCAGCCGCCGCGCCCGCCCCGACGCTGTTGTTCGTCGAGCTCGCCTTCGAAGCCCTCCGTCACGTTGAAGGCGCCGGTGAATCCGATCCGGGTCGCCGCCTCGGCGGCCAGCGCCGAGCGCTTGCCGCTGCGGCACAGGAGCAGCAGCACCGCGTCCTTGGCGACCTTCGCCTCGAGCTCGCGCAGGAAGCGCGGGTTGCGCGTCAGGCTGGTTCCCGTGGCCCAGGCCACATGGATGCTCCCGGGCACGTGGCCGACGAACTTGCGCTCCTCGGCGGATCTCACGTCCACCAGCACGGCGCGCCCGGCCTGGATCAACGTCCACGCATCCGCAGGCGCGATGCTGCCGGCATAGGGAAGGCCCGCGAAGTGGGCATCGCGGATCGACAGTTCAAGAATCTCGTCTTCGACGGTGGGGGCGAGTTGCGCGGACATTCCGTTTCTCCTGCGTTGATGATGGCCATAGGCATCGAAGTGCAGGTTAGACAGTTGGCATCGACTAGGGAAAGAAGGTTTGCGGCGTTGCTTAAACGGCCGCGCTCATGGTCGCCGAATCGATGAGCTGCGGCTGACGGCTGCGCTCATGGCGGACAACCCGGCTTGACCAGTTCGCCGCCCGGCGCGTTAATGGGTACCACGTTCATCGACGAGGACGGCCATGGACGACAGTCGCGACTTCGCTACAAATGCTCCCGCTGTGCCGAGTGTGCCTGCCGAGCGGCGGCGCCTGACGCTCTCGGACGCCGTGTTCTATGCGGGCTGCTTCGCGCTGAGCCTGCTGCCCGCGACGCTGGTGGGCGTCCTGCTCCACGATGTCATCGGCGAGCCCCTGCTCTTTCTCATCGCGGTGGTCACGTCCACCTGGGTGGTGACGGTGGTCACCCTCGTCAAGATGGCGGGGCCGGCGCTCGGCTGTCGCGTCATCGTCGCCGGCGGCGGCCTGGTATCGGTCGCGCTGTGCTCGCTGTTCCTGTTCGAATGACGCCCCGAAGGGCGAAGCCGCCCAGTCACCTCAACGAGGCCTCGAACTCCGCGGCCGCCGGCGTCGAGAACCGGTAGCCTTCCCCTTCCAGCCGCACGATCAGCGCATCGAGGTTGTCGACGCTGATGTGCTGCGTCTCGTGCATCAGCACGACGCCGCCGCGATGCGCGCGCACGCTGCTGGCGATGTGGCCCAGGAAATCGTGGCGGAAGGCCGGCAGCACGCCACAGGACAGCGCCTCGCCGGCGGTGAGGCCGTTCGGGCCGTCGAAGGCCCAGTCGCAGGAATCCACGTGCCAGCCGACGATGTGGTACCCCATCGTGTGGACGCGTTCGTTCGTGTCGCAGCTGGAGTTGCCGTACGGATAGCGGAACAGCGGCGTCGCGCCGAGGTCCGCGTGCAGCAACGTGTCGGCGCTGTCCACCTCCTTGCGCTGTTCGTCCACGGGGATGTCGTGGAAGTTCGGATGCGACCAGCTGTGATTGCCGATCACGGCACCGGGCAGCGCGCGCATCTGCGCCACCAACTCGGGATGCAGCTTCGCCTTTTCCGCGATCAGGAAGAACGTGGCGGGCACCTGGTGGCGCGCGAGCACGGCCAGGATCGCTTCGGTGTGGCCGGGTTCGGGACCGTCGTCGAACGTCAGCGCCACGACGCCTTCGGGCGGCAGCGTCGCGATGTCGCTCTCGAAACGACAGGTGCGGTGCAGATCCTCTTCGGGCTTCTCGATGTGCTCCTGCAAACGGATCAGGTGGGCCCGGCGCAGCATCTCGGCATGACTGCGGGCATGCACCGCGTCGGTTTCCGACGCAGGCGCCGAAGCGGCGGGGCCGGCCTGGGCGTGCGCCGCCGGCGCGACGATCAGCAGCAGCGCCAACAAGGCGCCGAAACGGCGCGCAAGGCCGCGAGACGCCGGGCAGCGCTGCAGATTCGAATTCAAGATCAGTCTCCTTTGACGGCTCGCCAGGACGCCGGCGAAACCGGCGGTCGACATGCGAGCGACGTAGTGTAGGAGGCTTGCTGAGCGAATCCTTGCCGACCCCGTTCGGGCACGATCCGGCGGCCCGGGCCCCGGGAAGGGGTCTCGGGCTTACTGGCGCACGGGCGGCTGCGCGTTCGCTCCCGCGCGACCCCGGCTCGCGACGAGCTTGCGGGCGGTCGGATGATCGATGTTGCGCGCGGCGGCGACGGCATCGCCGCGCGTCGCCCCGTTGAGCATCAGATAGCGCGCGTACGACCCGAGTTCCTGGTCATCGCCGACGACATGCGGCGCTTCGGCCCGCGCCTGCAGTTCGACCGCCGACGGACGGCCGGTCTGGGCATTGGCAGCGACGGAGAAGATCGCGGCGGCAAGGGCGGCGGTGGTGACAAGTGCGGTGGATTTCATGATCGTGTTCCTGGGTAGTGTCGAAAACGCCCCCGGGGGTCGAGGACATGCATCGGACATCGCGCCGGAACGCGGCCGCACAAGGCGGGTTGCCGTCAATTCACTATTGCCAAATGAGCAATGGACGGGCGCAGCCAGCGTCCCGACCTCGAACCCGGCGTTTCGGATCGCCAAAAAAAGAGCGCCCGCAGGCGCTCTTCGTGGTGCACGCATCCGCTGCGTGCCGGTGACTGCAGGCCCGCTCAGTTCAGGGCGACCTGCTTGCCGTCCTTGTACGCATAGAACGTCATGGCCGGATTCTTCAGTTCGCCGTCGGCTTCGAACTGCACCGTGGTGGTCACGCCCTTGTAGTTCGTCTTGGCCACGAACGGCAGGTACACCTTCGGATCGGCCGAGCCGGCACGCTTCATCGCGTCGACCAGCACCATCGTGGCGTCGTACGTGTACGGCGAGTACACCTGGAAGTCGCCGGGGAATTCGGCGTCGTAGCGCTTCTTCCACTCCGTGCCGCCAGGCATCTTGGCGATGGAGACGCCGCCTTGCGCGCACACCACGTTGCCCAGGGTCTTGGCACCGGCAGACAGCTCGATCAGCTTCTCGGTGCAGATGCCGTCGCCGCCGAAGAACTTGACGTTGGACATGCCCAGCGTCTCGATCTGGCGCAGCATCGGGCCGGCTTGCGGGTCCATGCCACCGTAGAAGATGCCGTCCGGGTTCTTCGACTTGATGGCCGTCAGGATCGACATGAAGTCGGTGGCCTTGTCGTTCGTGTATTGCTCGCTCACGATCTCGATGCCACGGGCAGCCGCAGCCTTCTTGAACACTTCGGCGACGCCCTGGCCGTAGGCCGTGCGGTCGTCGATGACGGCGATGCGCTTGAGCTTGAGTGCGTCGGCGGCGTACAGCGCCAGTCCGGAACCCAGCGCGTTGTCGTTGGCGAGCAGGCGGAAGGCCGTCTTGAAGCCTTGCTGCGTGTAGGCCGGGTTCGTCGCGGACGGGCTGATCTGCGGCAGGCCGCAGGCGTTGTAGATCTTGGAGGCAGGGATCGTCGTGCCGGAGTTCAGGTGGCCGACGACGCCGTTGACCTTCTGGTCGCACAGCTTCGTCGCGGCGGCGGTGCCTTGCTTCGGATCGGCCGCGTCATCTTCAGCGTCAAGTTCGAACTTGGCGTGCTTGCCGCCGATCATGACGTTCTGCTTGTTCAGGTCTTCGATGGCCATCCGAGCGCCGTTCTGCTCGTCCTTGCCATAGTGGGCCTGCGCGCCCGAAACGGGACCGACCTGGCCGATGCGCACGGTAATGTCTTGGGCTTGGACCGCACCAGCGCACAGCGCAACGGCTGCGGCGACGATCACGTTCAGTTTTACTTGCATGTACAGACCTCCGGTTGGGGGGAAAGTTGAGTGTGACGGATGGATGACCTCAACGGCCGCAAAGATACTCCAAAAACGGCCCACACCCCTATCGGGATCAACCACATTTCACCGAATGAACAACGGTGGATCGGGTCGCCGGCAGAGGATCTGCAAATGCGCGACGAAACGGTGCGGCGCAACGCTTCACGGTGCGACGCCGTTGACAGATCAATCCCGTGCATGGCGCCCCGAAACATGGAATGCGCGGGCGCTTTCGGTGCATCGTCCGCTCCGCCTTCGGCCGCAGGGCCTATTGACCCTTGCGGCCACTGCACTACCGCATGGACGCGCGCGCGGCGGACACGAAAAAGGCGGCCCGCGGCCGCCTTGCAGAGGATGCGCGACGCGCGGCCGGTCAGGCGAAGTTGGCTTCGGCGAAGTCCCAGTTCGCGAGCGAGCCAAGGAAGGTCTCGACGAACTTCGGACGCAGGTTGCGGTGGTCGATGTAGTACGCGTGTTCCCACACGTCGACCGTGAACAGCGCCTTGTCGGCGGTGGTCAGCGGCGTGCCGGCGGCGCCCATGTTGACGATGTCGACGCTGCCGTCGGCCTTCTTCACGAGCCAGGTCCAGCCGGAGCCGAAGTTGCCGACGGCCGACTTCTGGAACGCTTCCTTGAACGCGGCGTAGGAGCCCCACTTCGCGTTGATCGCGGCGGCCAGCGCGCCCTTGGGCTCCCCGCCGCCGGCCGGCTTCATGCAGTTCCAGAAGAACGTGTGGTTCCAGATCTGGGCGGCATTGTTGTAGATCGGGCCCGAGGCCTTCTTGATGATCTCTTCCAGCGACAGTGCTTCGAACTCGGTGCCCTTTTGCAGGTTGTTGAGCTGCGTCACATAGGCATTGTGATGCTTGTCGTGGTGGTACTCCAGCGTTTCGCGGCTCATGTGCGGAGCGAGGGCGTCATGCGAGTACGGCAGCGGCGGCAGCGTGTGTTCCATGGGGTTTGTCCTTTCTGGCGTGTTTTGAATCCGAGCGGCGCGCAGTCGACCTGACGACTGCGCTCTCGACTGATTGTAGGCACCGGATGCGGGGCAAGTACCGGTCCGGGGCTATATCCCGCATCCATCGCTTGCTCCCGCCCCTGGCGCTCGCACAGGCGCGTGGAAGTTCAAGGGAGCGGCGGATCCGGCTCTGCCGGGCCGCTCGCGGCCGGCCCCTTGGGGAGCGCAGGCGGCAGAGGACTCGCGACGCGAGGCCCCGCCGGAGCCGCATTCGGCCTGCAAGCCGAATGCGTCTGAGCAGCCAGCGACCGTGGGGCAGTCATGACTTGCTCGACGCGCAGATCGGCGCGGCCGTCGTGCAGCACCGCGACGACGCCCTGCCCGGCCTGCAGCGAAGCCACGGACACCAGCGCCCGGCCGTCCAGCGATTCCAGCAGCGTGTAGCCGCGCTCGAGCACGCGCTGCGGATCGAGGTTCGCCAAGGACTGTTCGTGCCGGCGCAGCGTGTCGCCCTGGCGTGCCAGCGTCCGTTCGGCGGCGCGCACGAAGCGCGTGCCGAGTGCCTGGTGGCGTTCGCGCCGCACGTTGAGCACCCGCTCGCCGGCACGCGCCAGCCGGGCCCCGAGCGCTTCCTGCGTGCGCGCGAGCGCCTGCCAGCGCGCGCGCAATGCGGCCGCGTGGCGCGCCTCCAGGCGCTGCAGGCG
>FTIR01000001.1_pt1 | contig 12117 bp, 9 predicted proteins | sample 1658041 | NCBI WGS metagenome assembly FTIR01 (sample SAMEA3914793, study PRJEB12502) | metagenome | biome: forest; material: soil | place: Canada | collected 2011-07-03 | depth 0.3 m | reverse complement strand
GTGAGGATCATGTCGAGCGCCCGCCCCATGCCGACGATCCGCGGCAGGCGCACCGTTGCGCCGTCGATCAGCGGCACGCCCCAGCGCCGGCAGAAGACGCCGAAGACGGCGCCGCGCGCGGCCACCCGCAGGTCGCACATCAGCGCCAGCTCCAGGCCGCCCGCCACGGCGTAGCCTTCGACCGCGGCGATCACCGGCTTGGTGAAGTCCATGCGCGTCGGGCCCATCGGCCCGGGCGCGCGACCCGTGGGCTCGACATGATTTCTGCGTGCGGGATCGGCCAGGGCCTTGAGATCCGCGCCGGCGCAGAACTGGCCGCCGCTGCCGGTGAGCACCAGCACGCGCAGATCCTCGTCGCGCTCGAAGGCTTCGAACGCTTCGCGCAACGCCAGCGCGGTCGGGCCATCGACCGCATTGCGCGATGCCGGGCGATTCAGCGTGACCGTGGCGACCGGGCCGGCGGTTTCGAGGGTGACAGACGTCTCGGGCATGGGGCCTCCGCATTGGGCGAGTTATCTTACTGATGCGGGAACGATTCGCTACCTTGCGCAGACCTTGCGGCATTCGTCCCCGATACCGCGCCGATCGTTCGACCGCGCGAGCGCTAACCAGTAGTGAGTCGCACGCAAATGCCCACGAAGCCGAGTTAGGCCCTTGCCGAGACTCCGATGCGTCATCAATATCGCGGATGACACCGGAAAGGACGAGGCAGAGGATGGAATCCGACGACCCAGGATCGCGCAACAAGGTCGTCCCGGAAGAGACGATTCGGCCGGGTGTACGTGTGTTGCGCGCGATCGTGGTCGTCGATGTGGTGGAGTCGGTGCGCCTCATGCAGGCGAACGAAACGGACATCATCGACCGGTGGCGTCGCTTCGTGGCGGATGTCCGGGCGGATCTCCTGCCTCGCTGCGGGGGGCGCCTGGTGAAGAGCCTGGGAGATGGACTCTTGCTCGAATTCAACGACGGATCGCATGCCTTGGCAGCCGCTCGCGCTCTGATTCGTCGCGTCGAGCCCATGAACCATGGGCGTTCGCAAGGCGAGCGCATCGAGTTGCGCGTCGGCCTGCATCTGGCAGAGATCATCGTGGACGACCTCGACATCTATGGCCAGGGCGTGAACCTCGCCGCGCGCCTGGCAGGCCTCGCGGGTCCCGGCGAGATGGCGATGTCCGAGGTCTTTCGCGCCGCCATCGAGGGGACGGATCCGTTGGAGGATCTTGTCGATCTCGGCTTGTGCTATCTCAAGCATCTGGATCAACCGATCCGCGCGTTCCGTGTCGGCTCCGCATCATCGTGGCGGCCGCGGCATCGTGCCGCCCTGCAGGTGCCCGCGGCAGCATCGTCGGACGGTCCGTCGCAGGAACCGCCGCGTGAAGAAACCTTGGGCGTTCAGGCGACCGTGGCGGTGCTGTCGTTCGAACCCGCATCCGCTGCGGGTGATGACGTCGTCGTGGCCGATCTGGTGTCGGACGCGCTCGTGGCACGCCTGGCCGTCAGCCTTGAGTTGAGGGTGATCTCACGCTGGTCGACGCGCCAGGTCGAGCGGCATCCCGCCCAGGGCGCACTCGCCTGGTCCCGACTCCAGGCGCACTACCTGGTACGGGGGCAGGTACGGCGCGTGGGCGCTCGAATGATCGCCGGGGCAGAACTCGTGGAAACTGTCGGTGACTCGGTGCTGTGGGCGGGACGCCGCCATTTCGTGCTGAGCGACGTGCTCAATCCCGAAGACGAATTCAGCCTCGGGCTGGCCGCCGAGATCGCGGCAGTCATCGCTGAAGACCAGCTCCGCCGCGTGCGAACGTCGGCGCTGCCCACGCTGGATGGCAACCAGTTGCAGTTGTCCGCATCCACGTTGATGCACCTCGAGGACGTGACTGGCTTCGAGCGGGCCCACACCATGCTGGATCACCTGATCGATCGCTATCCGCGCGAGCCGGGGCCGCGCGCCTGGTCGGCGATGTGGTACGTGCTGCATGTGACGCGTGGCTTCGTCCGCGAACCCGAGCGGATCGCCGACAGGGCGCTCGACCACGTGAACCGGGCGCTGGACAACGACCCGGGCTGTGCGCTCGCGCTCGCGATGGCCGGCTTCGTCCAATGCCACCTTCGGCGCGACCTGGACGCTGCAGAATTTGCATTGTCCCAGGCCGTTGTGCTGAACCCGAACGAGAAGTGGGCCTGGCTGTTCCGCTCGGTGGTGGCCAGTCATCGCGGGCGCGGCGACGAAGCGTGGGCCTGGGCCACGCGCGCCAGCGCATTGTCGCCGCTCGATCCGCTGCGCCACTACTTCGACGGGCTGCGCTCCAACGCCGCACTGGTGGCCGAACGCTGGCAGGACGCCGTGCGCCTGGCCACGCGATCGCTCGCTGTCAATGGCCGACACCTGCCGACCCTGCGCGGCCTGGCGATCGCGCAGGTCTCGCTCGGGCAACTCGCCCAGGCGCGCGACACCGGGCAACGAATCCTGGTTGTCGATCCTTCGTTCAACCTGAAGAGTTACCTGGCTGCCGCTCCGCCCGACGGCAAGGAAACACGTCGGCGCTACGTCGACCTGTTGCGACAGGCGGGACTGCCGATGCAGGGAGACTGAAACGGCCTGTATCGGCCTCGAAGTTCATCAAAGCAAACAACCTTCAGAGGAGAGATCCATGGCGAGCAAAAGCTTCGGCGGGCAATCCGGTGGGCATGCCGGCGGACATGCGGGCGGTCACGCGGGTGACGGCGTCAACGGGTTGCGATTCGGCGACTCGTACGCGGACACCTTGTATGCCGATGCATTGAATCGGCAGCGGGCTGCCATCATCGATACGCGGCCTGATGTCTTGAACAAGGCCTGGAAATTGCGCGATCGACATTTCCTCGAGCGATACGTGCCTGCCAGGAAGAAGACGCCAACCCCTGACGAACTGAAGTCGCTTCAGTTGGGCCTCAACGCGCACGTGTTCCGGTGGGACGTCTGGGTGCGCAAGTATCTCGTCGTCAGTGACCTGATTCGCTATCTCGATTTCAAGATGACGCCTGGCAACGGCTGGACCACCGATATCGACGGAACGTACAGGGCATCGGAAGAGACAAGCCAACCGTCACTTGAAATGTCCGTGAGATCGTATTCCGCGAAGAGCCTGATTCCCTCGGTCACCAGCATGTTTCGCATGACGCGACCGGGCGCCAGTGCCTATAGGAATCAACTCCAGTTGGTGCTTCAATGGGCCGAGTTGCGCGACGAACGCATGTCGGAAATCCTGTCCCAAATCGACAACCAGACGCCGTTCTGGGGATCGGTGCTTCCCATCCAGACGGATCGACTGCAGTACACCAATGAACTGCTCGAGGTCGTCAACGAATTTGCCGTTTTCGTCGAGATGCGGTTCAAGCACGAGCTGGCGTGTTGGCGCCCCACCGACTTGTCGCCCATGGTGCAGCCCATGATCACCACGCCCGGCCACGGCTCGACGCCGTCCGGCCACGCGACGCAATCGTTTGCCGTCCTCGAGGTCATCAGGGGGCTTTTGAACACGACCAGTGGCAGCCGGCCGGGCGCGCGCGGCGCCTTGAGACTCCATGCCCAAGGCAACGCGACGAAAAGCCCGGGCGCGACTGACTACATCAACAAACAGATGGAACGCATCGCGACGCGCATCGCAACGAATCGAGTCGTGGCGGGACTCCATTTCCCTGTCGACAACATCGCCGGCCGGATCCTGGGCACGATCCTGGGGGAATATTTCATCTATCGTTGCGGAGCGTCCAATCCGCCGGTCGCGACGAGCAAGAAGCTCGCGCCCGAGCCGTTTCACTGGCATGCCGGCAGCTTCGATGGCGACATTTTTTCTGGTTGTTCAACCGATGATTTCGATCCGGACGCGCAGCAGTTGACTGGCAGCAACGTACCCGAGTACTACTCCTACCGCGACCCGCTTGAGCGCGGCGTTGCGCTCCCGCTTCCACCCACTTCGCCGCTCATGAATCTGTGGGAAGCCTCGATCGACGAGCTGCAAAAACTTGAGTTGAGGTTTGAATGAGCCGCGCGGAGATCGACAAGCAGACCTTGTCGCGTGATCATTGGCACGATCCGAACGCCGAATTCGCCGCGCGAAGCGGGTACCGCGATTTCGACTGCGGCGACCGTGGAAGCGACGATCTGCCGGCGCAGTATCCGGTGCTGTTCGAACTGGTCGAACCGTATGTCGTTGCCGATCTGCGCAAGGGCGGCGTCGCGGTGCCTCAGGCGTATCCTGACACGACCCGCTTCGCCACGGCATGGCTCGACGAGTGTCAGTACACCTTGCTTCGCATCGGTGCCTGCACCGGCATCGTCAAGCGCTGGGCGCTGCAACTTCCGGTGAAGCCGTTGCGACCTGCAGTTCGCATGCCCCCTCTTCGCGGATTGTCGACGAATCCAGTGCCTGGTCGGGCAAGAAAGGCGACTGACGGTCTTCCAGTGTGTTCGGCAGGTCCGCGCACGGAGACCGTCATCGGTGTGATCGATACCGGCTGCCCCTTTGCCGACCCTCGCTATCTGAGGCGAGCGGGCGAGTTGCAGGTGACGCGAATCCTGGCACTCTGGGATCAGACCGATGGCGCCTTCGCCGGAATCGCGGGAGCCTGCAAGCCACCTGCGGATTTCGGTCGCGGTGCCGAGCTCTGGGCCTCGGATATCGATGAGTGGCTGGATGCTTGCCGCGCCTCCGACGGGTCGATCGACGAGGATCTGTGCTACAGGCGAGCGGGCTACGACATGATGTTCGAGAGCTTCGTCCATGGCGCGGCGGTACTGGATCTCGCGGCAGGGCCCTTGCCGCTGAAGGCACGCTACCCTGTCGACAAGAAAGGCAGCCAGTTCCCGCCACGCTGGCTCGATGGCAGGGGAGACAAGGCGTCTGCCAAAGACATTGTTTTCGTGCAGGTGGCACGCAACGCGGTCGACGACTCGACATCTGCCAGTTTCGCCATGCAAGTGCTGGACGGACTACGCTACATCGCCCGACGCGCCGCGGGCGCCAAGCGGGTGGTCGTCAATCTCAGCGATGGCACCAGTCGGGAGTTGCACGACGGGCACTCGATGCTGGAGGACGCCATTCGCGACCTGGTTATCGAGGTCGCGCACCCCGATTGGCCTGGCGGCCCCATGGAGCTGCAGCTTGTCGTGGCCGCTGGCAACGCCCACATGCAAGCGCGTCACGCGCTGCTCGATGCGCTGCGAACGCCGTCGCTTCCCGGGGCTTGCGGCGCCGATGTCGCCGTCATGCACCTTCCTGTCGACAACGAACAGGCGGTCTTCCTCAATATCGGGATACCGCGCGAATCGTCCCTGGCGTGCCTGCGCATCACGCCTCCTGTGTCGCTGGGGTGCGATCCGATCGATGTTGAGCCGGGGCAGGTCGTCACCTGGAAATACGACGGCGAGGCGTGTTTCTGGGTCGTCGTGCCACCAGCGGGCGACACGCCCGTGCTCGCGCTTGCGGCCTGGTCGCCGACGGCCATCTGCCCCGATGGCCGCAGGAGCGCGCCTTCAGGCAACTGGCGCATCCAATGGCTGGGCCGCGAGGGCACGGAGCTTCCGTTCTGGATCAGCCTGGCCCAGAAAAACCTCGATGGCCCCGCGTCGATCCGCCAGGCCTGGTTCATCGATGCCGATGGCGCCTACGATCCGCTCCGCTGGATGCGAGACGTGCAACTCGACCCCGATATTCCGAAATCCGTGATTCGGCGAAACGCGACTCTCAGCGTGCCGGCGACCATGGCGGGCGGCAGCGGCGTCGTCGCCGTGGGTGCCCGGGTCATGCGGGTTCCGAAACTGCCGCCCTCCGAGTTCTTCGTGAAGGGCGAGGGCCGGCGTAGCGCCTACTCGTCCACCGGCGCATCGGCCCTCGTTCCTTCGATACGTCGATCTGCGGATTTCGCGCATGTCCAGGCCGGAATCCGCGCCGCAGGCAGCCCGAGCGGCGCGGTCGTCTCCGTCACGGGCACGAGCTTCGCCGCGCCGCAATACGTGCGCAAGCTCGCAAACATGGGCCCTTAGCCAAGTCTTTCCAATCGAGTCCGGGCGGACTAGCATGCATCACGGTTATTCGAATCGTTTCGCGCATTCGTTCCCATTCCAATGTCTGCCCGCCCGTCCGGCTCTTCCGGTACCGACGCCGCCACCGACGCGATCCAGCAGATCGCGAACGCGGCGGTGCGCGGCCTCGCCCTGCGCGGCACCGTGCGGCGTTACCGCAAGGGGACGATCCTCATCGAGGAAGGCGATCGCGGCGAGACGCTCTACATCATTCTTGCCGGCCGGCTGCGGGCCTACTCCGCGGCGGCCAACGGTCGAGAGATCACCTACGGAATCTACGGCCCTGGCGAGTACCTGGGCGAAATGAGCCTGGATGGCGGCGTGCGTTGCGCCAGCGTCGCGACGACCGAGGCGGCGGTCTGCGCCGTGATCGCGCGCGAGACGCTGCGCGAATACATCCAGGAGTTTCCCGATTTCGCGTTCGAACTGCTGTCGAAGGTGATCCGGCGAGCACGGGCCGCGACGCTGTCCGCCAAGAACCTGGCCCTGAACGATGTCTATGGTCGGCTCAAACTCCTCCTCGAATGCCAGCCTTGCGAGCTCAAAGGCGGCCTCACCGTGATCGGGGAGCGACTGACGCACCTGGACCTGGCCAACCGGATCGGGTGCTCGCGCGAGATGATCAGCCGCGTCATGAAGGATCTGGAGAATGGCGGCTACGTCGAGCTTCGGGAGGGACGCATCGGGATGCGCCGCCCGTTGCCCGCGCGTTGGTGAGCGTTGCATGGCATCGTCCGATTCATGACGGCACTGCGGATTGCAGTGCGCTGACCAGGGGCGGCAACGCCAATACCTGTCGTATCAGTGCGCCGATGCTTGGGGTGCCGGTCTTCGCTCGAATACTGCCGATTTGCGTCCGTATCGTCGACACGGCGACACCCTGACGACGCGCGATCTCCCCCGGCGCTGCCCCGACGCACAGTTGCCCCAGGACGCGACATTCCGTCAGCGTCAGGCCATGGCTGCGGGCGTACCACTGTGCGGACAGGCTTTCGCCGGACAACGTCCGGCCCAGCACGAGCAGCGCCGTTCCCTGACGTCCCGGTTGCGGCAACTGCAAGGGGACGATGGCGACGCAGACGCCTTGCTCCGGTCCCAGGGGCAGCAGGGTGCGCAGACCGCGCGTGGCGGAGGCGTCGAGCGCTCTTTGCAGCCGGGGCATGTCGACCGCGTGGCGCGTGCGGAGTTCGCCGGCGCGGATCTGCAGCGGGTGCGCTTGCGAGAGCAGCGTGTACGCGGCGGCGTTGGCGAGCGACACGCGGCGTTCGGCATCCAGTGCCACGATCCCGTAGTCGATGTGATTCAGCAACTGCGCGACCCAATCGCTCGCCCTTGAACGGGCCTCGAGCCTGGAGTCGTCGCGCGCGTCGTCGTGGCGGCGGCAGGCTTGAAAATTCGCCATCGCGGTCATCTCGTCAGACATGGTTCTCTCCTTTTCCCATGTGCGGCCCAGCGCCGTACGTACGAGGCCAAGCGTAGGCAAGGCAGCGTTCGATGGGGTGTCAATCCGCCGCGGCTTTCTTGTGAACTATTCACGTTGACAAGTGGGTCGTCGGCTGATCGAGAAAGGAGAGCTTGATGCGACCTGGAATCCGGAGAGATCCAGGCCGCAGTCCGTCGCATTCGAGGCGCTTGTGCCCAAACCGATCTGCGAGCGGCTGAGCCACTCGAAGATGGAGCGCACGGGTGCCGTGAGACCGCTTACTTGCTGGCGACAGCGGCGGGCTGTCGATCGGAAGCAGCGCTGAACGTTGCGGACGCCACCCCGCTTGCCGCGCCTGCTCGTGCGGGCGCCGTTTTGAAGGCGGCGGCAACCGCGTTGCCGAGGTTGCGCGCCGCGACCCCGGTGGCGAAATAGCGCTGCAGTCCCAGATTGAGACCTGCCGTTGCGGTTTCCGCCTTGAACTGACCGACGACGGACAGCGTGTCGAGCTGGTTGTCGGCCGTGTTCGATCCGTAGGCCGCAATCATCACCTCCTTGTTGCCGGCGCTGTGTGCCGCCACGGGAATCAGCGCCAGGTTGCGGTTGCTGTAGCCAATGACAAACTGCAGCCCTTCCTGAGCGAGTGAGCCCCCGATGTCGATGCCGGCCGCGTCGGTGCGCATGAAGATGAGGGGCATCTGGTACGGCCGGTCCGCCGCCGTGTTCGGCTCCTGGTTTCCTGAAGCGGATGCGAACGAGGGGCTCGGCGGCTTTGGTTCGACCTCTTTCGGCGTTTCGCAGACCGTGCCGTCGTTCATCTGGCAGATCGCGGTCGTCAAGGACTGTGCGGCGAGGCCGGTCGAGAACAGTTGGCCTATCTTTACCGGCGACGACGCGGCGGCAGAGGTCTCGAACGCCGCGAAGACCGACATGGCATCGGATCGTCGGGTCTCCTCGGCCAGGAGATTGTCGCGAGCCTTGAACAATTGGGCGTCACCGTGCTCGTCGAGGATCGACACCGGCACGATCGCGATGCTCTGCGCCTTGTAGCCAAGGGAAACCGAGCCGCCCGCCGTTGCCTTGTCATTGCCCAGTCGCAGGCCGTAGGTCGTGATGTCGCCGAACATCAGCGGCGGATTGGTGTCTGCGCAGCCAGACAGTGCCAGGCCGGCGACGACCATGGCGAATTGATTGCGAAGTTGCGAGGTCATGGTGCTGTTCCTTTGGAAATAGTTGATGTAGCGGAGTCACTGTCTTCCGCCATGAGGCAGACGCCCGCCGCTCGCGCCAGCGCGGCGCGAGCGGATTCATCGATGCCGCCCGGTGCGAGCCAGACCACCGTGCGGCATTCATTTCCCAGCAGCGCCCAGCGCTGCTTCGTGTACCCGGCACTCCAGCCGAGCGGTGCACCGACGAGGCCGACTCCGGAGATCGAGCCGACGATCGCCTGCTCGGGACGCGCCAGTCCGACCCGCAGCATTCCGAGGCTCCGGACCACTTCGACGTGACCGTCCGCACCCTCGATGCGCAAGGTGACGCAGCCTGCGAGTCCGAAAGCGGCCACAGTGCACGCGCCGAACCGCAGGAATGCAGCCGACAAGTGCCAGGAAGGTGCAAGGTCGTGCATGAGGCCTCCGTCGATGCAAGCGGCTCGGAAGGCACGCCCTGCGAACTCCCGTTGCATCGTCACGGCTGATGAAAGCGACCAGCCGCCGGTCAGTTCGGCACCAGCGCAGGCATGCCGAGCTGGGTCATGACTGCGTTGGCCGCAGGCAGGTTCAGGCGGATGGACTGCGTCACGACACCGGGGATGGTCTGGTAGCCGAGATGGACGCTTCCCCCGCGTTCGACGAATACCCGCGCATACCCGAGACGTACCACCTCCGCCGGCGGATTGCTCATGCTGAGCACGCGCGCGTCCCCGAGCGTCTGGATGCTGTACGTCCCGCTACCGATGCCCGTGCAATTTCTGGAGCTGTCGTCCGAGGCTCGATCCAGGCAGCTGTAGTAGGTCACGCCGTTGCCCGAGGAGGCGAACGCAACCCGAAGCAGCTCCTTTGAGGTGAAATTCGCACTTGGCGGAGTTACGCCACCCGCGATGGATCCCAGGTTTGCCGTGCTGTTGCTCGACCATTCGTTGGGTTGGGCAAGTGCACCGGTCGTCGGTCCGTAGATGCAAGGCGTGCCGGGATTCGCGGCGACCAGCGCTTCCAGCGTTGCAACCGGCTGGTAGTAGCTCGCGGCGTTGGCATCGGTGACGGCCGCGCAGGCCGGCGCCGGTGTAGTGGTCGCATCGCCCCCGGCGGCGATCGCCGCGGAGTACGCGTTGACGATGCCTGACGGCAGGACGATGTAGGAGATCGCATCGCTGGTCGCCTGGCTCGATTGGTACAAGAGCTTGGAGCCCGCCGGGAGCGTTGTCGAGCCAAACTGCGTCATGTCGGCAGGACCGAAACTGCCGTAGCTGACGCCGCCGTCGCCGCCCGGAAACGCTCGAATGGTATTCACGACATCCGACAGGGGCTTGCCGCTCACGTCAACCGCGAAGCGCTGGCTGGTGCCCGTCTCGTCGGAATCGCAGTAGTTGTATTGGGCAAAACCGTGCGCGTCGCGCGGCGTGCTCGAGCTGCGGAAACCCAGCGGACAGGAAACCCAGGCCGACCCGTTCCAGTGCAGGTCGCCTTGGCGCGTCTCGTCACTGCTGAAGCCCCAGGAAGTCACGGTTCCCGCCACGTCACGGGTACGGTCGTCGTAGTAGTGATCCAGCCCATTGCTGTCCGGGGTGTTGTCCGCAGCTGTCGCCTCGTTGGCCCTGAAGAACCAGTTGTCGGCGTCCGCGTAGGTCAGCGCACGCAACGTGGCCCCGGCCTGGGCGGCCGTGGACGTGTCCGACGGCAGCTTCTGGACGCCGATCGCGGCGAGCGCAGCGCTCGGCGTCAGCCCGAGCTGGCCGTTCGCGACCAATGCGGTGATCAGCGTGCCCAGTGCCGTGTCCAGGGCAGCGGGCGTCGTCGCCGCAACGACACTCGGGTCGCTCGTCGCAGCGGCGAGCGCAGGCAGTGAGCCGATCAGGGAATTGACGATCGCACGCTGCAGGTCGGCCTGCGAGGCCGTTGCCCCCGAGATGTCCGTCTGGCCCACGACCGTATTCAGGGCCTTGAGTTGCTGTTGGGTTGCCAGGACCGTCAGGCGTGCAAAGTTGGCGGCGCTGCGGGCGTCGGCGCTCGTCGCCTGCGTGGTGGTGTAGTTGCTGAAGAGGGAAGCGTTCAACCCCGTCTGCGTCTGCACGATGGTCGCAGCCTGCGCCGACGTTCCTCCTGTCGCGGCGAGTTGGGCCTGTACCAGTGTCGTGAGCGGGCTGACCAGGGCCGTCTGGTCGGCGGGTGCCTGCATGACGTAGGCCGTCGTGACCGGGCCGGTGTCGGCGTCCACGGCGCCAACCGGTACCATGGCCACGACGGGGTACAGGCCGACGTCCGCGTTGGGGACGACGAGGCTTGCCGCTCCTGTCGCATCGGTCACGGCTGAGGGTTCGCCCGCGTCGCAGACACCGTTCGCGTTCAAGTCGAGGCAGACCGTCGCTCCACCGATCGCGCCGTCGACGACGGTGACCGGCACGGTCGTTGTTGTCGGGGGCGCGGGCGCGGTGGTGTCGGAGTTGGAACCGCACGCTCCCAGAGTCAGCGCCAATAGTGCCGTAGCGAGAGCGGCGAGCCAGGGTCGAGCCACTGCACGCGGCATCGAAGTCAGACGAGTCATGATCATTTCTCCAATGGATTGGCGTTCTCCCGAAGCCAATTGCCGGCAGAAGTGCCAGGCCACCCTTTGATGTTTTCGGCTCGATCAGAGAACGACCCGAGTGGACTCGCGCTCACGTTGCTGCGCATCCGCCAGTTTGATGACTTCCCTGGAGGGTTGACCCATTCCAAATGCTCGTCCGCGATCTGCCATGCTAAAGTCCGCCCGTCCTTAGGGGAGTAGCCGCCTTCACGCCCTGTGAAGAGCGCCGGTCAACATGCTTGGTGCCCCAAACGCACCATGGTCGGCGCGGCCTGTCATCGACAGGCTTGGCAAGACCTTTGGCGTGGTGTCCTGACCCGGGGTTGGGGAGGACGCTGCGTCATTGGTTGTTGCGTCCCGGCCCCAGGAAATCCCGCTTTGAAAAACACGCTGAACACCGTGCCGTCATCGACACCGGCTTGCGCGCGCCTGCGTGCGCAGCGCGGCGCGCGCGCAGGAGCGACGCGATGATCGTCACGCTCTCATTGCTGCTGGTCTCCGCCGTCGTCATCTATCTGGCCTGCGAGTTCTTCGTCAACGGCGTCGAATGGGTGGGCCACCGTTTCGGGGTGTCGCGCACGGCGGTCGGCACGGTGCTGGCGGCGTTCGGCACCGCGTTGCCCGAGAGCGTGGTCACGCTGGTGGCCGTCGTGTTCGGCAAGACCGGGGCGCAGAAGGACATCGGTGTCGGCGCGGCACTCGGCGGGCCGCTGGCGCTGGCCACGCTGGCCTACGCGGTCGTCGGGTTCATGTTCCTGCTCGACCGCTCGCACCAGCGCAGGAAGATCGCGCAGGAGTTCAGCACCACGCGGCTGGCGCACGACCAGGCGTGGTTCCTGGGCGTGTTCGT
>FTIR01001952.1_pt1 | contig 12154 bp, 13 predicted proteins | sample 1658041 | NCBI WGS metagenome assembly FTIR01 (sample SAMEA3914793, study PRJEB12502) | metagenome | biome: forest; material: soil | place: Canada | collected 2011-07-03 | depth 0.3 m | reverse complement strand
ACGTCGCCGCAACCGATGATCAACAGGGAGGATTTGTGCGCCATGAGGGGCGCATTGTCTCAACTGCGGCGCTCGCCCGTCACGACCAGCACCAGGCCGGCCAGGATCAACCCGATGCCGACCAGCCCGCTGGCGCGCAGCGGCTCGCCCAGCACCAGCACCGCCAGCGTGAACGCGGTCAGCGGCTCGCCCATGGCCAGCGCCACGCCGGTGGCGGCCGAGATGAAGCGCAACGCACTGCTGAACAGCAGGTACGACAGGCCCGTCGCCATGACCCCCAGCCACGCGACGACGAGCCAGCCGCGACTGCCCGCCGCGACCAGGTCGACGGCGCCGGACGGCGCGATCAGCCACGCCGCCGGCAACGCGATGACGGCGGCCGTGCCGAACACCCACAGGCTCGCGCGCGCGGGCGACGCGTGCGTGGACAGCGACTTGGCGGTCAGCGTGTAGATCGCGTACGACAGGCCGGCCGTCAGGCACAGCAGCAAGCCCGTCGCATCGGCCGGCGCGACGCCGCCGTTGCCGAGCGCAATGGCCGCGCCGCCGGCGATCGCCAGCGCGGTGCCCAGCCACCACAGCGCCACCGGCGGCCGGTGCGTGATCAAGGCCTGCGCGGCGCCGGCGAACAGCGGCCCGCTGCCGATCGCGATCGTCGTGCCCACCGCGACGCCGGCCAGCCGCACGCCGGCGAAGAACGCGAGGTTGTAGACGGCGATGCAGGCACCGGCAAGCAGTTGGCGTCGCCAGAGGCCGGTCGCCCGGGGTCGCACGCCGCGCCCGCGCTCGGTGACCGCCACCAGCAACGCGAAGCACAGCGCCGCGATGGCGAGCCGCAGCGCGCCGATCCAGACCGGGGAGATGCGTGCCGGCGCGAAGTGCTGGGCCGTGCCCGTGGTGCCCCACAGCACGGCGGCCGACAACGCCAGGACGATGCCTGGCCAGGATGCAGTCTTCATGCGGCCATCGTGGCTGGCGCAGGCGCGGCTTTTGTCGAGAGACTCTCGACTTTTCCAGATTTCAGGCGTCGCGCAGGCCGCGCACGCCGACGGCCCGGTCACGCCGCATCGCATGCGCCAGCGCGCTCGCCGAGGCGTAGCCCACGCGCGCCGCGACGGCCTCCAGCGTGAGCCCGCGCCGCAGCAGCCGCTGCGCCTCGTCCAGCCGCAGCGTGCGCAGCCAGGCTTGCGGCGACAGGCCGGTCAGCTCCAGCAGCCGCGCGTGGAAGCGTTGCGGGCTCAGCAGGCAGCGTTCGGCCATGCGCGCGGTCGTCCACGGCTCGTGCAATGCGGTCGCGAGCGCGGCCTGCAGGCCGTCGAGCGCGATGCCGCGGCGAACGCCGACGCGCGGCGTCTCCAGGATCGCCGCCAGCAACCGTGTCGCCTTCGCACCGGCCACGAGCTCGCGCACGCCGGCGGTGACGGCGAAGCGGCGCACGCGATCCAGTCCGCACTGCGCCGGCACGTCGATCACCACCATGCGCAGGTCGGGCGACGCCGCGTAGGCGTGCGTGACGCCGGCGGGAATGATCAGGCCGCAGGAGTTGTCCGAGAAGCCGGCGCCGGCGCCGATTTCGAGGTCCATCCGCCCGCGCCAGGCGAACAGCACCTGGGCATGGTCGTGCGAATGCACCGTCTGCTCGCCGCTGTAGGCGCGGATGCTCAGCTGCGGTTCGAGAGGCGCCGGATGGTCGGACATGTGGCGAGTCTAGAGGCTCCATCCCGCGGGCGCGGGATAATCGACGCTTCGGCGCCGCAACGCGCCCACCGCGCGCCCTCGCGCCCGTCGCCCAAACCATGACCTTCACCGTCACTCTCCACCCCGCCGAGCGGGCCTTCGACGTCGCGCGCGACGAGACCATCCTGTCGGCCGCGATCCGCGCCGGCGTGGGCCTGCCGTACGGCTGCCGCGACGGCGCCTGCGGCTCGTGCAAGAGCAAGCTGCGCGACGGCCGTGTGATCCACGGCGCGCACCAGCCCAAGGCGCTGTCGGACGCCGAGGAGGCCGCCGGCCTGATCCTGACCTGCTGCGCCACGCCGCAGACCGACTGCGTGGTCGAGGCGCGCATGGTGGTCGGCGCCGGCGAGTACCCGATCAGCAAGATGCCCGGCCGCGTGCTGAGCCTGGAGCGCCCGAGCGCCGACGTCGCCGTCATGCGCGTCCAGCTGCCCGCGACGCAGCCGTTCCGCTACCGCGCCGGCCAGTACGTGGAGTTCATCCTGCGCGACGGCGCGCGCCGCAGCTACTCGATGGCCAATGCGCCGCACAACCTCGGCACGCCGGCCGCCATCGAGCTGCACCTGCGCCACATGCCCGGCGGCAAGTTCACCGACCACGTGTTCGGCGCGATGAAGGAGAAGGACATCCTGCGCATGGAGGGCCCGTTCGGCAGCTTCTTCCTGCGCGAGGAAAGCGACAAGCCCATCGTGCTGCTCGCCTCGGGCACCGGCTTCGCGCCGATCAAGGCGCTGATCGAACAGCTGCATCACCTGGGCAGCATCCGCCCGGTGCGGCTGTACTGGGGCGCGCGCCGCCAGGCCGACATCTACCTCGCCGACTGGATCGCCGCGGCCAAGGAATTGCTGCCGCAGCTGGAATACGTGCCGGTGCTGTCGGAGCCGGCCGCCGAGGATGCGTGGACGGGCCGCACCGGCTTCGTCCACCAGGCCGTGATGAGCGACCTGCCCGACCTGTCGGGCCATCAGGTCTACGCTTGCGGCGTGCCCATCATGGTGGAGTCCGCGCACCGCGATTTCGTCGCACGCTGCGGCCTGCCCGACGCAGAGTTCTACGCCGACAGCTTCACGTCGGAAGCGGACAAGCACGCCGCCTGAGCCCGGCTCGGGCAGGCGCCTCGTCGCCGACCCGCGGGCATGCCCTGACAGCACCTACCGATGCACGTCTTCGTCAAGGACCTCCTGCTCGCGCTGATGATAGGCGCCGAGGTGTTCGCCATCGCGGCGCTGTGGCCGCTGTCCGAATGGGCCGTGAAGACGCCGCGGCACTGGGGGTTCGCGTTCGCGCTGTTCGTGATCGCGGCCTGCGTGGTGCTCGATACCCACGGCCTGGCGTTCCCGCCCGTGCAGCCGGGCACCTTGCGCTGGGTCGTCGCCCGAGCGCTCGACTACACGCTGCTGCCGCTGTTCCTCGTGTTTCCGGACGCGGTCTGCGTGGCCTCCGCGCAGTCGCTCACGCGTGCGGGCGTGCCCCCGCGCTATGCCCGCGCGACCGCGCTGTTCGTGGCCGCCGTGGCCGTGGTGGTGGCGCCGTTCGCCACGATCCTGGCCGGCTGCGGGTTGGCGGGCGCCTGCTTCTGAACCGGCATCAATGGGCGGCGGCGGCCGCCGCCGCGAGCTCGGCCTGGGCCTTCGCCGCCGGCCAGGCATCCTCGTCCCAGAGCCGTGCCACCAGGGCCTGCACCGTGGCGACATGCGCCTCGGATTGCGCCATCTTGTGCGCGAACGACGGCACCAGCGAATTGGCCAGCGAGGCCGCCACGAAGTAGCCGCTCGACTCGCGCGCGCAGTAGTCGAAGCTCGCCATGTTGGCGCCGAGCGCCACCGGGATCGATCCCTTGTTGCGGTTGAAGATCTCCTGGAACGGCGCGCTCATGATCGTGGCCGCCAGCGCGTTCTGGCCGACGACGGCCTGCGCGTCCTTCAGGCGGAACATCGCGAAGCTGTCGATGTTGTAGATGTAGGCGTTCCAGGTGCCGGGCGCCGCGGTACAGACGAAATCGGTCTCCGGCTTCTTGCCGGCCGCGAGGAACTCGCCCTTGGCCCAGTCGCCCATGAACTGCATGCCGGCCTGGCCCTTGATCACCATCTCGGTGGCCTTGTTCCAGTCGCGGCCCGGCGCGCCGGCGTCGGTGTAGGGCTTGAGGCGGCGGAAGGTGTCGATGACGCGCGTCATCGTCGCACTGCGCCACGCGGCCGGATCCATCGTGACGAGGGCCTGGCGATAGAAGTCGGGGCCGCCGACGCCGAGCACGACGATCTCGAACGTGGTCAGGTCCTGCCACGGCTGCCCGCCGTGGGCCAGCGGCACGATGCCGGCCGCCTTGAAGCGGTCAGCCAGCGAGAAGAACTGATCCCAGCTGTCGGGAACGCGGCCGCCGACCTTGCGCAGCAGGTCGCGGTTGATCCACAGCCAGTTCACGCGATGCACGTTCACCGGCACCGCGGCCCAATGGCCGTCCACCTTCATCTGCGCCGCGATGGTGCGCGGCAGCTTGACATCCCAGTTGTCCTTCGTCGCCACGTCGTCGAGGTTGGCGAGCACGCCCTTGCGGCCCCACTCCTGGATGGCCGGGCCCTTGATCTGCGCCGCCGTGGGCGGGTGGCCGGCATCGACGCGGGCCTTCAATGCATTCATCGCCGCGTCGCCGCCGCCGCCCTGCACCGCGAAATCGCGCCAGGTGATGCCTTGCTGGGCCAGCATGCGCTTGAGTTCCTCGACGGACTTGGCCTCGCCGCCGGAGGTCCACCAGTGCAGCACCTCGACCTCGGCGGCATGCACCGGAACAGCGAAGGCCGCGCACGCGCAGGCCACCGTGACGGCCAGGCGCCGTAATGAAACATTCAGGAACAAGTTTGTCTCCACCCGGAGCAGCGTGTCGGCCAGGACGGCAGTTCGCACTCTCGGAACTTCTTATAAATTCAAAGATAACCTTTCGTTAATTTAATGAACATATCGTGAACCCGAGTTTTTTCACCACGGCGGTGCACTGCGGCACCGAAAACGTGAAAAGCGCCCGCAGGCGCTTTTCACGAGTGGCGAAGCAGCGAGCCGGCGGGCTACTCGCCCAGGTACGCCGCCCGCACCTTCGGGTCGTTCAGCAGCATGTCGGCCGGGCCGTCCATCGTGACCTCGCCCGACTCCATCACGTAGCCGCGGTTGGCGATGCTCAGCGCGCGGCTGGCGTTCTGTTCGACCAGCAGCACCGTCGTGCCCTGCTTGTGGATGGCCTCGATCACCTCGAAGATCTTGTCGACCATGATCGGCGACAACCCCATCGACGGCTCGTCGAGCAGCAGCACCTTGGGACGCGCCATCAGCGCGCGGCCCATGGCCAGCATCTGCTGCTCGCCGCCGGACATGGTGCCGGCGAGCTGCGTGGCGCGTTCCTTCAGGCGCGGAAAGGTGGTGAACACCTTGTCGATGTCGGCCTGGATCTCGTTGTCCTTGCGCACGTGCGCGCCCATCAGCAGGTTCTCGGTGATGGTCATGCGCGTGAACGTGCCGCGGCCTTCCGGCACCATCACGAGGCCCTGCTTGACCAGGTTCCATGCGCCCTGGCCGACGATGGACTTGCCGAGGAACTTGATGTCGCCCGCGGCGATCGGCTGGATGCCGGTGACGGCCTTCAGCGTGGTCGTCTTGCCGGCGCCGTTGGCACCGATCAGGCTGACCAGTTCTCCCTCGACGACCTTGAAGCTGGCGCCCTTGACGGCCTGGATGCCGCCGTAGGCGACACGCAGGTTCTCGACTTCCAACATTACTTGTGCAGTCATGTGCTGATCCCTCAATGCGGCTTGTGGCCGGCGCCGAGGTAAGCCTCGATCACCTTCTCGTTGCCCTGCACCTCGGCAGGCGTGCCCTCGGCGATCTGCTTGCCGTAGTCCAGGACGGTCACGCGGTCGCACAGGCCCATCACCAGCTTCACGTCGTGCTCGATCAGCAGGATCGTGCGGCCGTCGTTGCGGATGCGGTCGATCAGTTCGCGCAGCACCACCTTCTCGGTGGAGTTCATGCCGGCCGCGGGCTCGTCGAGCGCGATCAGCTTCGGATCGGTGGCGAGCGCGCGGGCGATCTCCAGGCGGCGCTGGTCGCCGTACGACAGCGTGCGCGCCTTGTAGTCGGTGAAGCGACCGATGCCCACGTAGTCGAGCAGTTCCTGCGAGCGGGCGCGGATCGCGGCCTCTTCGGCCTTGAAGCCCGGCGTGCGGAAGACCGCGCCGATCAGGCCCGACTTCGTGCGCACATGGCGGCCCACCATCACGTTCTCGATCGCCGTCATCTCGGCGAACAGGCGGATGTTCTGGAACGTGCGCGCGATGCCGGTCTTGGCCACCTCGTGCACGGCGGTGGGCTGGTACGGCGCGCCGCCCAGCATGAAGCTGCCGGCATCGGGCGTGTACAGGCCGGTGATGACGTTGAAGAAAGTGGTCTTGCCGGCGCCGTTGGGGCCGATCAGGCCGTAGACCTGGCCCGCGTTGATCGTGATGCCGACGTCGGACAGCGCCTGGAGGCCGCCGAACCGTTTGGAGACTCCGTTGACCTGGAGAACTGCGTTGCTCATGGTGTGGCTTTCCCTGTTGTTCTTACTTGACGGGAACGGCGGTCGGCGCGGCCTTGCCATGCTCCGGCGACGGCCACAGCCCACGCGGACGAGCGAGCATCACGCCGATCATGGCCAGCGCGATCAGCAACTGGCGCAGGATGGCGGCGTCGAGCCGGCCACCGGTGGCTTCCTGCAGCGGACCGGCCACGTAGCGCAGCACCTCGGGGAGCGCGGACAGCAGCAAGGCGCCGAGCAGCACGCCCGGGATGTGGCCGATGCCGCCCACCACCACCATCGCGACGACCATCACCGACTCCGCCAGCGAGAACGACTCGGGCGACACGAAACCCTGGAAGGCCCCGAACATCACGCCGGAGACGCCGCCGAAGGTGGCGCCCATGCCGAACGCGAGCAGCTTCAGGTTGCGGGTGTTGATGCCCATCGCCTTGGCCGCGATCTCGTCCTCGCGGATGGCCATCCATGCGCGGCCGATGCGCGAGCGTTCGAGCCGGTGGCAGATGAGCACCGCCACGACGACGAGGATCACGAACAGGTAGAAGTACATCGTCACCGAATGGAACTCGATGCCGAACAGCGTGTGATCCTGGCCCAGGTCGATGCCGAAGAACTTGATCGAATCGATCGTCTCGATGCCCTTCGGGCCGTTGGTGATGTTCACCGGCGCGTCGAGGTTGTTCAGGAACACGCGGATGATCTCGCCGAAACCGAGCGTGACGATGGCCAGGTAGTCGCCGCGCAGCCGCAGCGTGGGCGCGCCCAGCAGAACGCCGAACGTGCCGGCCACCGCCGCCCCGAGCGGGATCACGAGCCAGATCGGCGCATGCAGCCCGTGCTGGAACGTGTTCCTGAACCAGTCGAACGTCTCGGTGAGGTGGGGCGAGGCGAGCAGGCCGAACATGTAGGCACCGACCGCGTAGAACGCGATGTAGCCCAGGTCCAGCAAGCCGGCGTAGCCGACGACGATGTTCAGGCCCAGGGCCAGCATCATGTACAGCAGCGCCGAGTCCAGGATCCGCACCCAGCCGTTGCCGAAGTACTGCGCGAACAGCGGCAGCAGCAGCAACACCACGGCGCCGGCACCGAAGAGGACAAGCTTGTTCTTCATCATGTGATTTCTCCTTGGCGTCGCGGGTCAGGCACGATCGGCGACACGTTCGCCGAGCAGGCCCTTCGGACGCAGCGTCAGCACGAGGATCAGCACGATGAAGGCGAAGATGTCCTGGTAGTTGGAGCCCAGCACGCCGCCCGTGAGATCGCCGATGTAGCCCGAGCCGAGCGACTCGATGATGCCCAGCAGGATGCCGCCCACCATGGCGCCCGCCAGGTTGCCGATGCCGCCGAAGACGGCCGCCGTGAAGGCCTTCAGGCCGGGGAGAAAGCCCATGGAGAACTGGGCCGTGCCGTAGTTGGAGGCCCACATCACGCCGGCCAGCGCGGCCAGCGCGGCGCCGATCACGAAGGTGGCGGAGATGACGTTGTCGGGCCGCACGCCCATCAGCGCGGCGACGCGCGGGTTCTCCGCGGTGGCGCGCATCGCGCGTCCCAGCTTGGTCTTGTTGACGAGCCACATCAGGCCGCCCAGCGTCACGGCCGTCACGATCAGGATCATGATCTGCGTGAAGTTGGTGACCGCGCCGCCGATGAAGATCGGGTCGCGCGACAGCAGCGTCGGATACGAGTGGTAGTTGGGTTTCCAGATGATCATCGCCAGCGTCTGCAGCAGCAGGCTCATGCCCATGGCGGTGATCAGCGGCGCGAGGCGCGGCGCGGTGCGCAGCGGCCGGTAGGCGATCTTCTCGATGGTGAAGTTCAGCACCGAGCAGACGACGATCGCGCACAGCAGCGCGATCAGCAGCAGCAGCCACCCGGGCAGGCCCAGCGGCCCCAGCCAGACGGTGACCGACCAACTGGTGAGCGCCCCCACCATCAACACCTCGCCGTGGGCGAAGTTGATCAGGTTGACGATGCCGTAAACCATCGTATAGCCGAGTGCCACGAGCGCATACATGCTCCCGAGCACCAGGCCGTTGATCATCTGCTGCAAAAAGGTATCCATCAGGGCTCTCCTGGTCGTGACCGCCGCGGCACCATCGAAGTGGAGCGCGGCTCTAGAGGCTCAGCATCGACATGCTTGCTGCCAGCCGCCACGGGCAATACCCGCATGCGACACGTTCAGGTATTGCAAGAACCCGGCCACCGATGCGCCTGATGGCAGCCCGATGACAAAGCCCTTGTAACCCCTTCTCGTTGGCGGGATTCTAGGAGCGCCTTGCCGCCGGAGCGGACGGACTTACCCGCGAGAAACCGAACGACCCACTAATCAGGTGTCCGATGCGCGAGCTTTGTTCGCCGCGGCGTTCAGTTGGCGCAATTCGGCCAGTTTCTCGCCGATGCGGCTCTCCAGGCCGCGCGGAGCGGGCTGGTAATACGCCTGTGCGCGCTTGCCCTCGGGCCAGTAGTTCTCGCCTGCGGCGAACGCGCCGTCCTCGTCATGAGCGTATCGATACTCTGCGCCGTGCCCCAGCTGCTTCATCAACTTGGTAGGCGCATTGCGAAGGTGCGCGGGCACCGGCAAGGTGCCTTCGCGCTTCACGTCCTCGCGGACGGCGTTCCAGGCCTTGTAGACCGCGTTCGACTTCGGCGCCACGGCCAGGTAGACGACGGCCTGGGCCAATGCAAGCTCGCCTTCAGGTGTGCCCAGGCGTTCGTAAGTTTCGGCGGCATCGAGCGCCATGCGCAGCGCGCGCGGATCGGCGTTGCCGATGTCCTCGCTGGCCATGCGCACCAGGCGGCGCGCCATGTAGCGCGGGTCCGCGCCGCCGTCGAGCATGCGCGCGAACCAGTACAGCGCGGCGTCGGGGTCGGAGCCGCGCACGGACTTGTGCAGCGCCGAGATGGTGTCGTAGAAATGGTCGCCGCCCTTGTCGTAGCGGCGCATCTGCTCGCCGAGCGCCCGCTCCAGCAACTTCTCGTCCACCGGCTCGCCGGGCGTCGCATGCACGGCCACGTTCTCGAACGCGTTGAGCAGCCGGCGCGCGTCGCCGTCGGCGTAGCCGATGATGCGTTCGCGCGCTTTCGGCGTCAGTTGCGGCGAGCCGGGCAGCGCCTCGGCGCGATCCAGCAGCAGCGCCTGGTCGGCCGGCTCCATCGCGCGCAGCACGTGCACGGACGCGCGCGAGAGCAGCGCGGAATTGACCTCGAACGACGGATTCTCGGTGGTGGCGCCGATGAAGGTGAACAGGCCGGACTCGACGTGCGGCAGGAAGGCGTCCTGCTGCGACTTGTTGAAGCGGTGCACCTCGTCGACGAAGACGATCGTGCGGCGCCCGCGCGTGCGCGCCTCCTGCGCGTGCACGACGGCCTCGCGGATGTCCTTGACGCCGGCCAGCACCGCCGACAGCACGACGAATTCGGCGTCCACCGCGCCGGCCATCAGGCGCGCCAGCGTCGTCTTGCCGACGCCCGGCGGCCCCCACAGGATCATCGAGTGCAGCCGGCCCGAACCGAACGCGACGCGCAGCGGATGGCCTTCGCCCAGCAGGTGCTGCTGGCCGATGACCTCGTCCAGCGTGCGCGGGCGCAGGCGCTCGGCGAGCGGGATGGAATCGGGCGGCGGCTCGACCTCGGCCGGCGCGGGCGCGCTGCGGCGCGGCGCGGGGGCGTCGTCTCCGAAGAGGTTGTCCTGCGGCGTCATGGCGTTCATTGTGTCAGTCCCGATGGGACGGGGTGCTCATCCACCGAACTGGCGGGGCCGCGGCGGTCTTTTCGGGCATTCGCAGTGCCGGCCGGGCTTCACACTGCATAGCACTGACGCGGCCCGGCTTCATGCCAGGGTCGTGAGGCACCCGTCCCGTTGCAAGGAGCAAACCCGCCCATGAGCGCCATCACCGCCACCGATCCCCGCACCAGTGCGCAGGCTGCCACCACGGCGCTGCATGGCGCGACGCGCGAATACCTGTCGTTCAAGCTCGGCGCCGAGGAATACGGCATCGACATCCTGAAAGTGCAGGAGATCCGCGGCTACGAGAACCCGACGCGCATCGCCAACGCGGCGCACTTCATCAAGGGCGTCGTCAACCTGCGCGGCGTCATCGTCCCGATCGTCGACATGCGCCTGCGCTTCGGCCTGTCGGACGTGCAGTACAACAGCTTCACCGTCGTCATCATCCTGAACATCGCCTCGCGCACGGTCGGCATGGTGGTGGACTCGGTGTCGGACGTGCTCGAGCTCGGTGGCGACGCCATCAAGCCGGCCCCGGAATTCAACGGCGCCATCGAGGCGGCCTACATCACCGGCCTGGGCACGATCAAGAGCGGCGACGCCGAGCGCATGCTGATCCTGATGGACATCGAACAGATGATGACCGCCCCCGACATGGGCCTGATGGACGACCCGATGGTTCACTGATGCGTTGATCCGGGGCGAACGACGGCGCGTCCTCACCGCGCCTGGACTCCGGACACCATTCCTCGAAGGATTTTGGGTGGCCATCACGGGAGACCGTGGTGGCCGTTTTCTTTGGCGGTTCTCGGTTGTGCACCCGCCTCAACGCATGAGCAACACGCCGGAGGCTACTGCTCCGCGACGTCCGCCCCCTTCGGCGGCACGAACACGAACGTGTCCGCAGGCAGCTTCGCATTCGGCTCGAACCCGTTGAACACGATCATCGAGCGCTGGCCGAAGCTGTCGTCGATCTCGAGTTGGGCCAGTGCGTGGCCCTTGAAGCCCACCTTCAGCATGCGCACCGTGCCCTCGGCCTGCTTCGGCGTGGCCACCACCCATTGCAGGCCGTCCTTCGTCGCGGGCTGGTCGGCCAGCGCGAACACCTGGTCGATGTCGTTGGACACGATCAGCGCGGCCGGCGTGTTGGCGAGCGCGTCGCCCATCTTGCGCGACGAGGCCTGGTTCAGGTCGGGGTCGTAGATCCACACCTTGGTGCCGTCGCCCACCACCGTCTGCGCGTACGGCTTCTCGTAGACGAAGCGGAAGCGGTTCGGGCGCGAGAACGCGAAACTGCCGTTGGACAGCTTCTGCTTGCCGTCCGGCGCGGTGACCGTCTGCGTGAAGGTGGACTTGCCCGACTTCACGTTCTTGACGAAGTCGCGCAGCTCGTCGGTAGCCGTGGCGAACGCCGAGGCACAGGACAACGCGAACACCGCGAGCACCGTGGTGCGGGTCAATCGGGAAACAGTCATCGGGTTCTTTCGCAGACGAGGAGCGGACTCATTCGTCCCGTTTGGGGACCAGGATCTCGCGGTTGCCGGAGCCCGACATGCTGGACACCAGCCCCGACTGCTCCATCTGCTCGAGCAGCCGCGCCGCGCGGTTGTAGCCGATGCGCAGATGGCGCTGCACCAGCGAGATCGACGCTCGCTTGTTCTGCAGCACCACCGTCACCGCCTGGTCATACAACGGATCAGACTCCGCATCGGCTGACCCGCCGCCGCTGCCGTCGCCATCCACGTCGCCGTCGAGCACGCCGCCTTCGAGGATGCCCTCGATGTAGTTCGCGGGCGCCTGCGACTTCAGGTAGTCGACCACGCGGTGCACCTCGTCGTCGCTGACGAAGGCGCCGTGCACGCGCACGGGCACGCCGCCGCCGGGCGTCAGGTACAGCATGTCGCCCTGGCCCAGCAGCGCCTCGGCGCCCATCTGGTCGAGGATGGTGCGGCTGTCGATCTTGCTCGACACCTGGAACGACAGGCGCGTGGGAATGTTGGCCTTGATCAGGCCGGTGATCACGTCGACGCTGGGACGCTGCGTGGCCAGCACCAGGTGGATGCCGGCGGCGCGCGCCTTCTGCGCCAGGCGGGCGATGAGTTCCTCCACCTTCTTGCCCACCACCATCA
>FTIR01000888.1_pt1 | contig 12218 bp, 10 predicted proteins | sample 1658041 | NCBI WGS metagenome assembly FTIR01 (sample SAMEA3914793, study PRJEB12502) | metagenome | biome: forest; material: soil | place: Canada | collected 2011-07-03 | depth 0.3 m | reverse complement strand
CGACTCGCACGGCGCCCGCGCGGCGCGCGAGCATGGCCTGCGCAGCGCGGCGGAAGAAGCGGCGCAGGGGTTGCCGACCTTGTTCGACCAGGTGTTGCCCGCGTTGCGCCACGCGCGTCGCGCCGGCGCCGACGACCGCGGCGCCCGGCTGCATGCGCTGTTCACCGCGATCGCCGAGGTCGACGACACCAACCTCGTGCACCGCGGCGGCGTGCGGGGTCTGCGCGATGCCAAAGAGCTGGCCCGCAGCTTCCTCGCCGAAGGCGGCGGCCTGGCCGCCGATGCGCCCGTGCGCGCGGCACGCGTGCACGGGCTGTTCGTCGCGCGCCGGCTCTCGCCCGGCGGCGCCGCCGACCTGCTGGCCGCGGCGTGCTGGGTCGAGCGCGTCGAGCGGCTGCACGGTTCCACGCCGCGATGACCGTCGCACTGCTGTTTCCCGGCCAGGGCACGCAGCATGAGGCGATGCTGCCGTGGCTGGAGACCAGCGACGCGGCGCGGCCCGTCCTCGACCGGTTGGCCGCCGCGCTCGGCGGCGACTGGCGCGCGCGCATGTCCGACACTGCGTGGGCGCAATCCAACGCGGTCGCGCAGGCGCTCGTCACCGGCGCCAGCATCGCGGCCTGGGCGGCATTGGCGGCGGGCCTGCCGCGCGTGGTGGCCGTCGCCGGCTACAGCGTCGGCGAACTGGCGGCCTGCGTGGCGGCGGGCATGCTGGGAGCGGACGACGCCATGACGCTGGCCCGACGGCGTGCCGCGGCGATGGATGCCTGCGCGGTCGACGGCGCGGCCGGCCTGCTGGGCTTGTCCGACGTCAGTCCCGAGGACGTCGCGGACGCGTGCACGCGCTGGGGCCTGGAGGTGGCGATCCGGACCGGAGAGCGGCGCTGCATCGTCGGCGGCGCGGCATCCGCGCTAGCCGAGGCCGCGGCGCACCTGGCGGCGCTCGGCGCCAAGACCACGCCGCTGGGCGTGCGCGTCGCCTCGCACACGAGCGCGATGCGCCCGGCCGTGCCCGCGTGGGCGCAGGCGCTCGCGGGCGCACGCTGGCGCGCGCCGCGCGTCGCGTGGGTGGCGGGCATCACCGGCACCGTCTTGCGCGACACCGCCGCGGCGCGACGCACGCTCGCCGAACAGGTCGCGACCACGGTGCGCTGGGATACCTGCATGGACACCGTCGCCGAACGCCGCCCCGACGCCGTGCTGGAGGTCGGCCCGGGCACGACGCTCGCCCGGCTGTGGCGCGAGCGGTACCCCGCCATTCCGGTGCGATCGTGCGACGAGTTCGCCAGCGCGCAGCAGGTGCTGACTTGGGCGGGGATGGCCGCCGATCGATAGGGCCGAGGTTCCATGGCCTTCGTGGCGGCAACCGCAGGCCGGGGCGCGGAAGTGTCGCATCGCGGATGCCAGGGTCGCGGTTCGGCGATAAGCTCGGGGCGTGAACCCCACTCCACCGCCGCCCCGACCTTTCGTCTCTCCCGTCGATCCGCCACCGCCTGCACCGCCGCCACGCAGCCACGTCGGCGGCCTGGTGAACGGCGCGGTGGTTCTCGCGCTGCTGTATTTCGGCCGCGAGGTGCTGGTGCCGATCACGCTGGCGGTGATCCTGAGCCTGCTGATCGCGCCGCTGGTGCACCTGCTCAGGCGCTTCGTGCGCAACCAGGTGGCCGCGGTGCTCGGTGCCGTCGTGGCCTTGACGCTGTGCGTCGGCGGGCTGGCCGCGGTGATCGGCTCGCAGGTGGTGTCGATGGCGGCCAGCCTGCCGCAGTACGAATCGACGATCCGCGACAAGATCAAGGTGGTGCAGGACATCACGCTGGGCCGGGTGCAGGTGATGCAGGGCGAGGCCGGCCGCATGATGAGCCTGGGCGACGACGATGCCGGCACCGGCGCCAGTCCGCACGCGACGCTGGCCGGTGCGCCGCTGACCGCTTCCGGCGCGGTGCCGGTGGAGGTCCGCCCGCGCCCGCAGACGCCGGTCGAGCTGATGTCGCACCTGTTCTCGTCGATCTGGGGGCCGTTGGGCCGCGCCGCCATCGTGCTGATAGTGATGGTGTTCGTGCTACTGGAGCACGAGTCGTTGCGCGACCGCTTCATCCGCCTGCTGGGCGGCGCCGACCTGCGCCGCACCACGCACGCGTTCAACGACGCGGGCGAGCGGCTGTCGCGCTTTTTCGCGTCGCAGTTCGCCGTCAACGTGGGCGTGGGCGCGGCGATCTGGCTGGGGCTGATGGCCGTCGGCCTGCCGCACGGCATGCTGTGGGCGGTGCTCACCACCGTGCTGCGCTTCGTGCCCTACGTCGGCGTGTTCGTGGCCGCCGGCAGTGCGGGATTGATGGCCGCGGCGGTCGATCCGGGCTGGTCGATGATGTTCATGACGCTCGGGCTGTTCGCGGCGGTGGAACTGCTCGCGGCGCAGGTCGTCGAGCCGCAGCTGTACGGCCACAGCACGGGGCTGTCGCCGCTGTCGGTGGTGGTGGCCGCGATCTTCTGGAGCTGGATCTGGGGCCCGATCGGGCTGCTCGTGTCGACGCCGCTGACGCTGTGCCTGGTGGTCGGCGGGCGCCACCTGAAAGGCTTGCAGTTCCTCGACATCCTGCTCGGCGACACGCCGGCGCTGACGATGTCCGAACGCTTCTACCAGCGCGCGCTGTCGGGGGACGCGGACGAGATCATCGCCGCGGCGCGCGCGTACCTCAAGCGCAAGTCGTTCGCACGCTACTGCGACAAGATCCTGATGCCCGCGATGCGTCTGGCCGGCGCCGATCTCGTCACCGGCAGCATCACGCCGCAGCAGCAACTGGCGGTCAAGGGGGCGATCGTGCAGGTGATCGAGGCCCTGGGGCCCGATACCCGCAAGCGCTCGCGCTGGCATCGCCAGGTGTCGGTGCTCGACGAGGACAACATCGGCGTGCACCTGCGCCATCGGCGCGAGGCGGCGATCGGCCAGTACCAGGGGCCGCTGGCGGTGCCCGCAGGGTCGGTCGTGCTGTGCGTCGGCCTCGGCTCGATGCGCGACGATCTGGTCACGGAGATCCTGGTGCGCATCCTGCGCGACCTGGAGATCGATGCGCGCCACCTGTCCGTGGAAGATCTCGAGCGCGGGCCGCCGCCGGGCGCCTCGGCGGGCGGCGTCGCGATGCTGTTCGTCGTCAGCGCCTATCCGGCGCTCGAGTGGGAACGCGCGAAGGTGATCGTGGGTGCGTTGCGCGATCGCTTCCCGTCTGCGCCGATCGTCGGCCTGCTGCCCAAGGACGATTTCGAAGGCGCCGAAGACACCGTCGACCGCGTCGTCCGGTCGTTCGAGGAGGCGGTCGAACAGGCCGGCTCGAACGGCTCGAACGCCGAGTCGCGGAGCAACGCCGCCACGGCCGCTGCCAAGACCTGATTCAGCCTGGCTGCCCCACGTGCAGCACGATCTTGCCGCGCGCCTGTCCGCTCTCGCCGAGACGATGCGCGCGCGCCGCATCGGCCAGCGCGAACTCGTGCGACACCGCCACGCGCAGCCGACCTGCATCCACCAGCGCGGCGATCCGGGCCAGCACGGCGCCGTCGGGCGGCGTGCGCAGCATCTCGGCGCGCACGCCGGCCGCGGCGGCACGTTCGGGTGACGGCGGCATCGCCGTGGCGACGAGGACGCCGCCGCGCTTCAACGTGCCCCACGAGGCTTCCTGCACCGGGCCACCGACCGTGTCGATCACCACGTCGACGTCCCGCACCAGCGTCTCGAAGGCCTGGTGCCGGTAGTTGATGATCTCGTCGGCGCCGGTGGCGCGCGCGATGGCGATCGACGCGTCGCCGGCGGTGACGACCACGTGCGCGCCGGCCTGCTTCGCGAGCTGCGCGGCGATGCTGCCCAGCGGCCCGCCGCCGCCGTGGATCAGCACCTTCTGGCCGGGCCGCACGTCGGCGATGTCGACCACGGCGCGCCATGCGGCCAGCGCCGGGGCGGGAAGCGCGGCCGCGCCGGCGAACGACACGGTGCGCGGCTTCAGGGCCACCTGCGCCGCGTCCACCGCGACGTAGTCGGCATAGGTGCCGCCGCGCGCGAATTCGGCGAAGAAGAACACCGCGTCGCCGGCCTTGAAGCCGTCGACCTCGGCGCCGACCGCCGTGACGACGCCCGCCGCGTCCCAGCCGAGCGTCACCGGCGGCTGCACCGGGAAGAACGCGGCCACCGCGCCGGAGCGGATCTTCCAGTCGATCGGGTTGATGCCGGCGGCGACGACGCGCACCAGCACGTCGCGTGCGCCGTGGACGGGCACCGGCACGTCCTCGAGTTCGAGCTGCTCGGCGGCGCCGAATGAATGGAGGCGGATGGCTTGCATGGAAATCTCCTTGAAGGGTTGGCTTGGGGTGACTGGATGGTCGGCCTTTCCGGTCTCCGGGAGAACAGGCAGCACCGGGATTGATCTTTCCATTGATGGAATAAAGTAGGCGAACAACGACGGCCCGGGAATCCCATGAGCGACCTCTCCGCCCTGCACGACATGACGCTGTTCGTCGAGGTGGCCCGCGCGAAGAACTTCAGCGCGGCGGGACGCCGTCTCGACGTGCCGGTGGCCACGCTGTCGCGCCGCATCGCGGCGATGGAGCGCGAGTTCGGCGTGCGCCTGTTCGACCGCACCACGCGCCGCGTCGAGCTGACCGAGGCCGGCGCGCGCTACTTCGAGCGCTGTGCGCACCTGGCCGACGAGGCCCGGCTGGCGCAGGAGGCCTTGCGCGAGACCGCGACCCGGCCCAGCGGCCATCTGCGGTTGTCGATGCCGGTCGATTTCGGGGTCGACGTGATCGGCCCGCTGCTGCCGGAGTTCGCGCGCCAGTTCCCGGGCATCACCTTCGACCTGGACCTGTCGTCGCGCCATGCCGACCTGGTCGGCGACCGCGTGGACGTCGCGATCCGCCTCGGCGAGGTCAAGGGCGACCAACTGGTCGCGCGCCGGATCGGCAGCGCCGAGCGCGTGCTGTTCGCGTCGCCGCTCTACCTGGATCTGCGCGGCGCGCCGGCCCATCCCGACGACCTGGCGGAACACGAGTGCCTGCTGCTGCGTGCGCCGCGCATGCAGGCGCGCTGGCGGCTGGAGCGCGACGGCGCCGCCACCGAGGTCATGGTGCGCGGCCGCACGATGCTCAACAACCAGGGCCTGATGCGCAGGCTGGCCGAACGCGGCATGGGCATCGGCGTGCTGGCGCCCGACCTCGCGCGCGACGCGATCGCGAGCGGGCGCCTAGTGCGCGTGCTGCCGCAATGGGGGATGGCGCCGCTGCCGGTGCACGCGGTGACGTCGTCGCGGCTGCAGCCGGCCAGCGTCAAGGCGTTCATCGCGTTCCTGGCCGATCGACTCGCAGGCTAGCGAACAGCAGCGCGGCGGCGGCCCCGATTCCTGCCAGGTGCGCCAGCGTCACCGCGTTGCCGCGCGCGCTCGCATCCAGCCACGGCACGCCTTGCGAGGTGGCGTACGCGACGATCAGGAACACCAGCTCGAACGGGCGGCTGCTGCGCGTGAGCGTGGCCGCCGCCAGGCCCCACAGCGCGATCGATGCGCCCAGAACGCACGCCGACACGCTCATCGCCGGATGCGCGAAGGACTCGTGCAGCAGTCCCGGCGCGATGGCCACCCAGGCGAGGCCGACCAGCATCGTGGCGCGCGCCGCCAGCAGCCGTCGCTGCGCCCCGGGCGCGGTCGCGACCAGGGCCAGCGTGCGGTGCTCGTGGTCGCGCAAGCCGCTGCGCGAGAACGCATCGAGCAGCAACGTCCAGCCGCCCAGCATCGCGAGCGCGACCGCATGGCGCGGGCCGAACAGCTGCACGCCCCACAGCGGCAGCCACGCGGCCCACCACCACAGCGGCCGCACGCGCAGGACGATGAAGACCTCGGCGGCCACCAGCATGCCCGTGCCCGTACCCTGCAGCGGCTGCAGCAATGCACGCAGCCAGCGCAGCGAACGCGGCGCACGCTTGTCCCCGGACGCGGTCGGCGGCGCGCCGCGCGCCGCGGCCCAGTCGAGCAGCGGCACGGCGAGCAGCACGCCGGCGATCGCCGCAACGAGCCACAGGACGCGGCCCCACAGCACGGCGGCGCGCACCTCCCACGTCGTCCAGGTGAAGCGCGCGAGCGGTGCCGTGGTGCTGCCACAGCCGATGCAAAAGCCCGCGAGGCGTGTCTTTTCCGGCAGGCCGCGCGCGACCTGGTGTTCGATGGACCACTGCATCACGCGCATGGCGGGCAGGTCGCTGGCCCACGGCTGCTCGATCGGCGCCGGTGCGCCCGCGGCGCGCGCCGCCTGCGCATGCTGGATCGCCGTGGGGCCGGTCGTCAGCAGCCCCACCCACACGAAGAAGAACGCGATGTTGCCGGCGGTGCGCCGCAGCAGCGGAATCAGGTCGAACCAGATCGCCAGCGTGGCGCTGAAGGCCAGCGTCGGCAGCGCGATGAACAGGCTGGGCTTGACCAGTTCCCACAGGTCGACGTGGCGATCCTCCGCGCGCACCTGCTGGGCGACGAGGCCGACGAGCAGCGTCGCGACGACGAGACCGCCCATCACCGCGACGTGGCTGGCCCACTTGGCCAGCAGGTAGGCGCCGCGCCGCATCGAGGTCGTGCCGAGCAGTTGCCACACGCGCGTCTCGAAGTCGCGCTGCACGGTGCCGCGCACCAGGTAGAAGCCGACCAGCCCCCACAGCAGCGAGATCATCGCCAGCACCATGCCGATCCACGCGCTCGAATAGAAGCCGCGGTGGTGATCGCCGATGGCGACGATCATGTAGCCGGCGCTGGCCGGCGGCAGGCACCACCAGCCGGCGGCCGCGATGGCCAGCGCGACGATCCAGAAGCGCAGGCTGCGCGTGCGCTGGCGCAGGTCGGCAACGAGCAGCGCGGCGGCGATGCGTCCGGCGTGCGCGAGCCCGCGCGCGGGCGCGGCGCCGCGCGACGCCGCGGTGGCGATGGGCAGCGTCGCGCTCATCTCAGGCCACCACCTCGGACAGGCCGTGCGGCGCCGCGGCGGCGCGGGCGAGCAGGTCGGTGTAGGCGTCCTCGAGGCTCGGTTCCGCCGGCAGCGCGCCGGCGCCCGGCGGCCGGTCGCCCAGCACGCGCAGTTGCACGCAGTCGCCGCGGTGCATGGACTGGCTGACGACGAAGCTCTTGCGCGCGGCCGCGAGCTGCGCCGGCGCGATCGTCCAGTCCCAGGCGCGGCCGCGTGCGCTGTCGACGAGGGCCTGCGGCGTGCCGTCGAAGACGATCCGGCCGCCCTGCAACACGACCAGGGCCGCGGCGCTGGCCTCGACGTCGGAGACGATGTGGGTGGACAGCAGCACCAGCCGCTCGCCGGCGAGCTCGGTCAGCAGGTGCCGGAAGCGCAGCCGCTCGGTGGGGTCGAGCCCGACGGTGGGCTCGTCCACCACCAGCAGTTGCGGGTCGTTGAGCAGCGCCTGCGCGATGCCCACGCGTTGACGCATGCCGCCGGAGTAGCCCGCCAGGGCGCGATCGGCCACGTCGACCAGGCCGACCTGCGCCAGGCACTCGTCGACACGCCGGGCGGTGGCGGCCGCCGGCAGTCCTTTGACGGCGGCCAGGAACGTGAGGAACTCGCGTGCCGACAGCGCCGGGTAGACGCCGAAATCCTGCGGCAGGTAGCCCAGCGTCGCGCGCAGCGCGTCGGGCTCGCGGGCGACGTCCGTGCCGCGCCAGAGGATGCGGCCGCTGCGTGGGCGCGCCAGCGTGGCCAGCATGCGCATCAGCGTCGACTTGCCGGCACCGTTGGGCCCGAGCAACCCGACGATGCCGGGCCCCAGCGTCAGGCTCAGCGACTGGTTGACGGCGGGCCCGCGCCCGTAGGCGAACGAGACGTCGTCGATCACGAGCCAGGCGGGGAGACAGGTCTTGGTCATGGGGCGGGCAGGGCGGTGAAGGAATGGCTCGCATGGTGGCGAGCGCACCTGCGTCCGGCCAGGGCGCTGCGACGGGCTGCGCCGCCGGGCCGACAGGGGCGCGCCGGCGCCGACGAACCGGAGCGCGAGTCGGCGCGTGCGCGGGCGTGCAAAACCACCGCTGAATTGCCGTTGGCAGGGCCTGGCCCGCTGTTCGCGCCGGGGCCAAACCGGCGATACTGAAGCGGAGCTGTTTCCCGTACCCCACGCCGCGTCCGACGCGGCGCCGGAGCCCCTGAATGTCCGCACGAAAATCCGGTCCGATCGACTACAACGCGTTGCCCGAAATGCTGCGTCCGCTGGCCGAGCGCAGCGAGCTCCGCCGTTTCCGCAAGGGCGCCCTGGTGCTGGACGAAGGCGACCGCGGCGACGCGCTGCTGATCATCCTGGCCGGCGAGCTGCGCGCGTTCACCGGCTCGGACACCGGCCGCCACGTCACCTACGGCCTGTTCGGCCCCGGCGATTACCTGGGCGAGATGGGGCTGGACGGCGGCACCCGCATGGCCAGCGTCGAGGCCTTGTCCGACACCACCTGCGCTTTCGTGGAACGCGCCACGCTGCAGCAGTACATCGGCGAGCGCCCGGCGTTCGCCTTCGAGCTCATCGCCAAGGTGATCCAACGTGCCCGCGTGGCCGCGCTGGCCGCCAGCCAGTACGCGCTCAACGACGCCTACGGCCGGCTCAAGCGCTGGCTCGATGCGGTGGCCCAGGCCCAGTTCGACGGCACGCGCCTGGTGCGCGAGCCGCTGGCCGAGATCGACCTGCCGCAGCGGCTCGGCTGCTCGCAGGAGATGGCCGGCAGCATCCTGCGCGACCTGGAGCACGCGGCGCTCATCTCGCTGGAGGACGGCCGCCTGCGCATCCTGCGCGAGCTGCCGTCCCACTGGTAGGCGGTTCCTATCCCAGGAAGAGCTTGTAGACCGGGTTGTCGGTCTCCTCGACCCACGGGAACGCGAGCGTGGCGAGGAAGGTGGCCAGCGCCTTGCTGTCCTTGTCCGGCACCACCAGGCCCACCAGGATGCGGCCGTAGTCGGCGCCCTGGTTGCGGTAGTGGAACAGCGTGATGTTCCAGTCCGGATGCATCGAGCTGAGGAAGCGCATCAATGCGCCCGGACGCTCGGGAAACTCGAAGCGGAACAGTCGTTCATTGCGCGCCAGCTCGCTGCGCCCGCCCACCATGTGGCGCACGTGCTCCTTGGCCAGTTCGTCGCCGGTGAGGTTGGCGGTGGGAAAGCCGTGGCGCTCGAAGTGGCGGGCGATCTTCTCGGCCTCGTCGCGCCGGGCGATCGAGATGCCCACGAACACGTGCGCCTTGTTGGCGTCCGAGATGCGGTAGTTGAATTCGGTGACCTGGCGCGGCTGGCTGCCCGGCGGCCCGATCAGTTCGCAGAAGCGCCTGAAGCTGCCGCGTTCCTCGGGCACCGTCACGGCGAAGAGCGCCTCGCGCTGCTCGCCGAACTCGGCACGCTCGGCGACGAAGCGCAGGCGGTCGAAGTTCATGTTCGCGCCGCAGGTGATGGCGACGAAGGTCTTGCCCTTGAGCTTGTGCGTTTCGACGTACTGCTTGATCGCGGCGACGCCCAGCGCGCCCGACGGCTCGAGGATGCTGCGGGTGTCCTGGAACACGTCCTTGATCGCGGCGCAGGCGGCGTCGGTATCGACCGTGATGTAGTCGTCGACGAGCGCGCGCGTGATGCGGAAGGTTTCCGCGCCGACCAGCTTCACCGCGGTGCCGTCGGCGAACAGTCCGACGTCGGTCAGCGTCACGCGCTTGCCCTTGCGCACCGACTGGATCATCGCGTCCGAGTCGACGGCCTGCACGCCGATGACCTTGATCTCCGGGCGCAGGGCCTTGATGTAGGCCGCGACGCCCGAGATCAGTCCGCCGCCGCCGATGGCGACGAACACGGCGTCGATCGGGCCCTGGTGCTGGCGCAGGATCTCCATCGCGACGGTGCCCTGGCCGGCGATGACGTCGGGATCGTCGAACGGATGCACGAAGGTGAGCCCCTGTGCCTTCTCGATGCCCAGCGCGTGGCCGTAGGCGTCCGAATAGCTGTCGCCGTGCAGCACCACCTCGCCGCCGAGCGCATGAACGGCGTCGACCTTGAGCTTGGGCGTCGTCACCGGCATCACGATCACGGCGCGCACGCCCAGGCGCTTCGCGCCGAGTGCGACGCCCTGGGCGTGGTTGCCGGCGGACGCGCAGATCACGCCGCGTTGCAGCGCCGCGGGCGCCAGGTTGATCATCTTGTTGTACGCGCCGCGCAGCTTGAAGCTGAAGACGGATTGCGTGTCCTCGCGCTTGAGCAGCACGTGGTTGCCGAGGCGGCGCGACAGGTTGCGCGCCGGCTCCAGCTGCGTCTCCACCGCGACGTCGTAGACGCGGGCCGTCAAGATCTTGCGCAGGTAGGCGCCGGCGATCGCCTGGGCGCTCTTCGACAGGGTGGCCGCGGGTGCTTGTCCGCCGATGCCGGGCGCAGGTCCCGCGTCGGCATCGGAAGAGGGTTCACGCAAGGGGCGTGCGGCGGCCATCGGGGCTCCAGTCGCGGGTTGGGCAGGGCCGCCGGATGATACGGCCCCGCGCGGCCGCAGTCTTCTCGATGCGACAACGAACGTCACGCTGGGTGCGAAAGCGGCCGCACAAAGAAAAAGGCCCGGAGCTTTGCAGCTTCGGGCCTGAATCCACCAGTTTTAAGGAGGTGGAGGAGACAACTTGCAGTCGGTGCGGGAGGCGTTCCGGTGGAGGTGAAACCTGGCCCCGGAAGGGCTTGCAGCAGCAACAATGAACCCAGTCTATCGCACCGGTTGTTGCACTGCAATATATCTTCGTATCCCTCTGTAGGGAGGCTCCCCAAATGTCCGTGCAAGGTGCAAAAAAGCACGGTCGTGCACCAGTTTGGCCATGATTTGCAGTGTCCCGAGGCGTGCGGGGCCAAATGGGGCGTTGCACAATTGACACGGACCCTCGATTTCCGGACTCGGACACACCATGGAATGCACGATCAACTGGCTGCCGGCGAACGGCATGGCCTTCTCGGCCGAAACCGGCAGCGGCCACCTGCTCACGATGGACGGCGCACCCGACGGCGGCGGGCGCAACCTGGCGCCGCGGCCGATGGAAACGCTGCTGGCCGGCGCCGGCGGCTGCACGGCCTATGACGTCGTGCTGATCCTCAAGCGGGGGCGCCACGAGGTGACGGGTTGCCAGGTCAAGGCCACCGCGCAGCGCGCGCACGAGGACCCGAAGGTCTTCACGAAGCTGCACCTGCACTTCGTCGTCAGCGGACGCGCGGTGCCGGCCGTCGCGGTCGAACGTGCGATCGCGTTGTCGCACGAGAAGTACTGCTCGGCCACCGTCATGCTGGGCAAGACGGCCGAGGTCACCACCAGCTTCGACGTCGTCGAGGGTTGAGCCGCTGAAGCCCGGGCTTCGGACGGGCTTCAAATGAAATGCGCGGTGCCCGTCATGACCCGGGCAGCCAGCCGCATCGCACCCCGCACGGGTGCCGGCAGCTCGATGCCGCCCGCCAGTTGTGCGGCGACGGCGTGCCGAGCCTCGTCGGTGCGCATCTGGTCGACGATGGCGCGTGACGCCAGGTCCGCGGCCGGCAGGCGTTCCAGATGGCTTTCCAGGTGATGTTCCACCTGGCGCTCGGTTTCGACGACGAAGCCCAGGCTCACGCGGTCGCCCATCCGACCGGCGGCCAGGCCAATCAGGAAGGCACCGCCGAACCACAACGGGTTCAGCAGGCTGGGCCGATCGCCCAGTTGCGCGAGGCGCTCCTCGGTCCAGGCGAGGTGATCGATCTCCTCGCGCGCCGCCTGGGCCATCTGCGCCTTCAGTTCGACGTTGGCGGTGGCCAGCGCCTGGGCCTGATAAAGCGCCTGGGCGCAGACCTCGCCGACGTGGTTCACGCGCATCAGCGCCCCGGACAGGCGCTTGTCTTCGGCATTGAGTTCAGGCGCGTCCAGCGCCGCCGATGCGCCTGCCGCGCCCGCGGGCAGATCGCCGGTCCGCAACGCGGGCAACGGCGTCGCGCGTTCGGCGCGACTCCCGCCCGACAGCGTGCGCAGCGCCACTTCGGCACCGCACAGCCAATGATCGACAAGACTCAATTCCATGACGAAACGATAACCGATCGCCGACACCCGACTCGTGATAAGACGCGAAGGGCCCCCGAGCGGGACGTTGTTTGAGGACAACAGGCCGTGGCGATTTAGGACGCGATGCTTTGCAACCGGATGGCCCCTCTGGTGCAATACGTGCAGCTTCCGATGAGGTTGCGGT
>FTIR01448545.1_pt1 | contig 12224 bp, 4 predicted proteins | sample 1658041 | NCBI WGS metagenome assembly FTIR01 (sample SAMEA3914793, study PRJEB12502) | metagenome | biome: forest; material: soil | place: Canada | collected 2011-07-03 | depth 0.3 m | reverse complement strand
GCTTTGGCTCGCACCGGGGCATCGAGGAGCGCGGTTGCGGAAACGTCGAGCGCGTCGGCCAGTGCATGAATCATCGTCAGAGTCGGATTTGCAACACCCGTCTCGATGCGGCTCATGTACGTACGGAACACGCCAACTCGCTCGGAGAGCTGTTCCTGGGTGATTTCGCGCTCGATCCGGAGTTCCTTGACCCGCTTGCCGAAGCGCTGACAGTGGTTCAGACGCACCCGCGCATGCTCGGGTTTGTACACTAACTAATACACACACTAATTCGTACATTTCAGTTCTCGGCGCTCACGCGCCGTCCAACCGTCAATGAAGCCGACGACATCGGCAGGAGGAAGCATGAACAAGGTAATCGCAAGCGTGTTGCTGACTGCCAACGCCGTTGCAACGGTGGCAAACGCAGTAGAGCTGCCCGACTGCAATATTTCGGCGCCCGACACACCCAGGTCAGGGGGCCACTACATCCCTCATTCGGCAAGCAGCCGGCTCGAACTCGACCCCGCGACGCTCAAGACGGGACAGGAGATCACCTACTCACGCGACTCGCCCGTCCTGAACACCGATTACAGGGTAGTGCGCTCCGGCACAGCGCTCGTGGCAACCGACAACTTCGTCCTGAAGTCGTCCTGGGTGATGAATCCCGACTGGAAGTTCAGGAAGGGCCAGACCATTACGGCCATCAGCGATTTCATGACGCCGGACGGCAAGATCTACACGGTCTTCTCGCCGGAACCCAAGATGGTGTTGTTCATGACGCCTGAGGGAGAGTTCTGCAACAGGACGGTCAAGGTCGAAGGAAACACCTGGATCTGGCTGGTTGGAAAGCTGAGTCGCCAGCCCGAGAGCGGCACCCTGGCGTGGCAAGGCACGGATGACCAGACCAACTCCGGCCGCCTGAGGATCATCTTCACGGGTGCCAGTGCCGGCGCCATGCATTTTCAGGAGGTGTGGGTCAAGGGCAGCCAGATCGTGTCGAGCAACGACAGGCAGTTCGACCAGTTCGCCAACAACATCGCGATCGGGGGTCTGCAGTTCCATGTCGCCGAGGCTAAGCCTGACTCCGTACGGCTTTCGTATGACTTTGGCCCCAGGATCGACTTGGGGGTCAACGGCGCTCGCTCGATCCCGTGAATCCGCGGTGATCTCGCGGGTAACCGCGCGAGCGCCTTTGTTCGCACGCGGTGGAGGACACCACGTACTACGCAAGGAAAGTTGTCATGAGGGCATGGCTTCGCAGCAACTTTGGTGATCCGAAGACCTCCTTCGCCTCAGCGATGGCCATCGCTGGTGGCGTCGGAGTCCTTTGCTGTTGCGGCGTCATCATTCTCGTCGTCATGTTCCACCGATAGCTGCTACATCGCTTTGGCACCTGAGTCGAGATGAAGCCGGAAACCTTCGACGTTCGACCGTAACCCCGGGCTTTCGCTTCGATGCGCGAAAGCCCATTGAACTTCGTGCGATTCACGTGGTTCAACTGATGTCGCGCAATGCTGATGCGCTCAAGACAGTGACAAGTCGAAGATCGGGGCGGCGCGAAATCTATTCTTTTAGGAATAGTCGGATCGGGCGAGCAAACCGGGCACCTCAACGATCCAACGGCGGCATGGGGTCGAAGGGACCTTGAGGAACTTGTGACTCAAGGCGCCTAGATTGCGGTCGACACCGAGGCTGCGTCGTGCTTATAAGGATAATCATGACGCATCAGAGCAAGGTTAAATGCCGGGCTGGCCAGGAGCCGCCGGCGCTGCGCGCGGGGCCGGAGCAGGGCGCTCGTCGGCCTCCTTGAAACAGCACCGCGCCCCCACGGCACCTGGACGTGACGCGTTTGGTACGCTTGGCCCGATGCCATCTCGCCAAAATCCTCCCGCCGTCAGGGGCGTACTCACGCCGTCGGGCGACGAGTCCGTAGAAACTTCGTTTGCCGAGGTCGTCGGCCTCATCGAGCAGGCGCGTCAGCGGGCGTATCAGGCCGTCAACACCGAACTCGTGGGGCTGTACTGGGAAATCGGGCGCTACATCAGCGCCAAGCTCGAGGCCGCCGTCTGGGGCGAGGGCGTCGTCGACCGCCTGGCCGAGCACCTCGCACGGACGCTGCCCGGACAGCGGGGGTTTACGCGGAGAAATCTCTTTCGGATGCGCCAGTTCTATGACGTGTATGCCGGCGACGAGAAAGTGTCGGCACTGCTGACACAATTGCCCTGGACGCACAACTTGACCATCCTGGGGCAGGCCAAGCGGGCAGAGGAGCGCGAGTTCTATCTGCGCCTGACCATCCAGGAGCAGTGGAGCAGCCGGGAGCTCGAGCGGCAGTTCCGGCTCGGTGCCTTCGAGCGCGCCGTCGCCACACCGCCAAAAGTGTCAGCGGCGCTGACACAAATCCACGGCCCGACTGCCGCGACCGCGTTCAAGGACGCCTACGGGCTGGAATTCCTGGGCTTGCCGGCCGCGCACAGCGAAGCGGATCTGCACCGCGGGCTGCTGGCCCAGCTACAAACCTTCCTCATCGAGTTGGGGAGGGATTTCTGCTTCGTGGGTTCGGAATTCCCGCTGCAGGTAGGGGGACGGGATTTCGCGTTGGATCTTTTGTTTTCCACCGAGGCCTGAACTGCCTGGTGGCGATCGAGCTGAAGGTGGATCGGTTCGAGCCCGAGCACCTCGGAAAACTGAATTTTTACCTCGAGGCGCTCGATCGAGACGCGCGCAAGCCACACGAGAACCCGACCATCGGCGTGCTGCTGTGCGCATCCAAGGACAACGAGGTCGTCGAGTACGCGCTGAGCCGGACGCTGTCGCCGGCGCTCGTGGCGCAGTACCAGACACAGCTGCCCGACAAGCAGCTGCTCGCGGCCAAGCTTCATGAGTTTTACGGCCTCAACACCTCGGCACCGACCGCATGAAAGATGCCGCTGCGTCCGGTTGTAGGACATAACTTTTGCCGGCAGCGACTTGATCGCTAACGCGCTTGGGCCGGGGATCACTCTGCTCGTTTCAGGCGTGGCTGCTCGCAGCCAAACCTCCAGCACATGCGCGCGTTCTACTTGGCGTCGCCGCCAGAGCAGATTGCGCAGATGCTGTCTGCGCAATCGGGGCGTGAAGAGGTCGTCTTGTTCGTCGTGCGCCTTATGAAGATCAGCGGTTCGAGGCGAACCGCACCCAGGGAGCAGCATGGCGTCGCGATGCGGGCGTTTCAGAGAGAGCCAGAGAACCGAGCATTCATGCGGCTTACAGAGGGGCACCACTCCATACGCCCGTATGAACGCTGGCCCTCGCTAGCGTCCTATAACGCACGACCAACAAGACCCCCTAACAGCAATCAAATAGAGCAACTCAATGCGTCGCCCGCCCATCCCCCTAATGTGTTTCATCGTGGTCGCGCGATGTCGGGAATAAATTTGCCGGTCTGGCGATCAAGGATCCAGAAACGGCGGCAATGCGGCCGGTCGGGAGAATCGAAAGGCGGCGCGTCATGGGCGACAAGTCGGGTGTCTCGGAACAGATCATCTCCGTGCCCCAGGGCGGCGGTGCGCTGAAGGGTATCGGCGAAGGCTTCTCGCCCGACCTCCATACCGGCGTGGGTACCTTCACCGTGCCCATCGCGCTTCCGCCGGGGCGCAACGGCTTGCAGCCCGCGCTGCGTCTGGCCTACAGCACGGGAACGGGCAACGGATCCTTCGGATTCGGGTGGGCCATCGGCATTCCGGGCGTCGCGCGGCGGACCTCCCGCGGTATCCCGACCTACCACGACGAGGCCGATACCTTTCTGCTCTCCGGCGCGGAAGATCTCGTACCGGTGAAACGACTCGAGCCGGCGGAGCCAGGCGGTGAGCGCACGGGCTATCTTCCGCGCACCGAGGGCTTGTTCGCGCAGATCGACCACGAGCGCTCGGCTGCCGGCGACTACTGGGAAGTTCGCAGCAAGGACGGCCTGACCAGCGTGTACGGCACGCCGCGCCCGGCGTCGGCAGCTCCGAGCTGGACCGATCCCGCGGCACTTGCCGACCCGGCCGACGCCCGCAGGATCGCGGCGTGGCGGCTCACCGAGACGCGCGATCCGTTCGGCAATCGCGTCCTCTACGATTACGAGCGGGACGCCGGCTCGATATCGGGCCGCCGCTGGAATCAGCTGTACCTGAAGCGCATCCGCTATGTTGATTTCGGCGAGCCGCAGGCGCAGCAGTTCCTCATCTCGGTCGAATTTAGCTACGAGGATCGGCCCGACCCGTTCTCCGACTATCGCAGCGCGTTCGAGACTCGCACGACCCGGCGCTGCAAGCGCATCGAGATCTTCACACATGCTTTCTCGGACCTGCGCACCCGCCGCTACGAACTGACCTACCTGGACGAGCGCGCCGGCGCCCCAGCCTTCGCCGGCTCGATGCCGCCGAACAAGGCGTCCTTGCTGTCGCAGCTCACGGTCATCGGCGATGACGGGGCGGTCGTGGAAGCCATGCCGCCCGTTGACTTCGGCTATACCGCATTCGCGCCGCAGGCACGGAAGTTCGCGCCGCTGACCGGGCCGGGCCTTCCAGCGACCTCGCTCGCCCATGCCAACCTCGAGCTGGCTGACCTGTTCGGGACGGGACTGCCGGACATCTTCGAGCTGGGCGCCTCGGCGCGGTACTGGCGCAACTGCGGCGCGGGCCGGTTCGACTCGCCGCGAATGATGGGCACCGCACCCGCGGGGCTCCGCCTGGGCGACCCGAATGTGCTGCTGCTCGACGCCAACGGCGACGGGCGCGTTGACCTGCTCGTGAACTCGACCACCCTGTCGGGCTACTACCCGATGCGATTCGACGGGACGTGGGACGCGCGCTCCTTCCGCCGCTACCGCCAAGCGCCCAGCTTCGACCTGAAGGATCCCGAGGTCAAGCTGCTCGACCTGACCGGCGACGGCGTCACCGATGCCTTGCGATCGGGCCAACGGCTGGAGGCCTTCTTCAACGACCCCGAGGCAGGCTGGACCCGGACGCGGCAGGTCGAGCGCCGCGCGTTGGAGGGCTTTCCCGACATCAATTTCTCCGATCCCCTCGTCAAGTGGGGCGACATGTCGGGCGACGGCATGCAAGACATCGTGCTGGTTCGCGATGGCGCCTGCATGTACTGGCCAAACCTGGGCTACGGCGACTGGGGACCGCCGGTCCACATGCGCGCGAGCCCGCGCTTTCCTTTCGGGTACGACCCACGCCGCATCCTGCTCGCGGACGTAGACGGCGACGGCGCGGCAGACCTCGTCTACATCGACGACCGGCAGGTCACGCTGTGGATAAACCAGAGTGGCAACGGCTGGAGCGAGCCCTTTGTCATCGGCGGCACGCCGCCGATCTCGGATGCGGATTCGGTCCGGATGGTTGACATGCTGGGTACCGGCGTGTGCGGCGTGCTGTGGAGTGCCGACCTCGGCGGCGCGGTGCACCGGGGCATGCACTTCCTGGACTTCACCGGCGGCGTGAAACCCTATCTGCTCAATGAGATGGACAACCACATCGGGGCCATCACGCGCGTCGGGTATGCGCCGTCGACCCGCTTCCTGCTGGAGGACCAGAAGAAGCCAGCGACGCGATGGCGAACGCCGCTGCCGTTTCCGGTCCAGGTGGTCGAGCGCGTCGAAATCGTCGACGAATTGTCGCGCGGCAAGCGCACGACCGAATACAGGTACCACCACGGGTACTGGGATGGTGCCGAACGCGAGTTCCGTGGCTTCGGGATGGTCGAGAACATCGATTCGGAAACCTTCGAGCGCTACAGCCAGGGTGCCCCGCCGGGCACTGGGGGCGGGACGAGCGGCGTCCTCGACGCGCGGCGCTTCTCGCCGCCGACCTGCTCGCGGACCTGGTTCCATCAAGGGCCGGTCGGCGAGGAGCGCGGCGATTGGACAGAGCTCGCCCTGGGCGCGGACTTCTGGCCCGGCGACCCCGGCGTCCTCAATCACACCTCCGGCGTCGATGCGTTCCTGCGCACGCTCGGCGAGCGCAGGATGCGGCGCGACGCGCTGCGCGCGCTGCGCGGCTCGATTCTGCGCTCGGAGCTCTACGCCTGGGACGGCACGCCGCGCGCTGACCGCCCCTACACTGTCATCGAGAAGGCATACGGATTGCGCCAGGAGGCGGTGTCGATCGAGGACGGTGCGCGCGCCGTTTTCTTTGCGCATCCGGTCGCGAGCCGCACCACGCAATGGGAGCGCGGCGACGATCCGCTCACGCGGTTCACGTTCACAGAAACCCGCGACTACGACGCGTTCGGACAGCCGCAGGTCAGCACGAGCATCGCGTGCCCGCGCGGGTGGCGTACGCGGGCCGATCGACCCGCTGCTGCGTACCTCGCGACGCGAACGCGAACCACCTATGCGCACCCGAGCGGGGGGGCCTACCTTCATGACCGGGTGGCGCTCACGACGGCGTACGAACTCGCGCCGGGACGGCCGTCAACGCTGGATGAACTGCGTCTCACTCCGGACGGCGATCCCTCGCTGGCATTGTTCGGTCGGGCCCGCTACTACTACGACGGCCCGGCATTCGTTGGCTTGCCGTCGGGCGAGGTCGGCGCATTCGGGGCATTGACGCGGACGGAGACGCTGGTGCTGACGGAGGCGACACTCGCCGAGGTTTACCGGAGCGGCGATTCGCCGCTGCAGCCGCCCGAGCAGCCGCCCTATCTCGATCCATCGGGGACCATCGCCTGGCCCGCCGAGTATCCGATCGCCTTCCAGGACCAGCTTCCGCCCGACGCCGGCTATACGTTCCGTGCCGGCGGACCCTCACCGGATGACGTGCCGGGCTACTTCGTCCAGTCGATGCGACGATGCTTCGATTTCCAGGAGATGCCGGCGTCCCGCCAGCGCGGGCTGGTCGTCGCGAGGCGGGATCCGCTCGGCCGCGACAGGCGCGTCGAGTTCGACGCTTTCGACCTGCTGCCGCTGCGGGTGACCGATCCCGCCGGCATGGCGACCCGCGCCGAGTTCGACTATCGCGTGCTGCAGCCGATGCGCATCGTCGACGCCAACGGCAACGAGCAGGCGTTCGTGTTCTCGCCGCTCGGTCTGCTCACCGAGATCTACGTGCGCGGCAGGGCGGGCGAGGGCGACCAGGTACGACCCGGCACGCGGCTGACCTACGATTTCCGGGCCTTCGCCGATAGCAAGCGACGCGATCCGCGCGCGCTGCAGCCGATCTACGTCCACACATCGCGCCGCGTGCATCACGACACGCAGACGGACGTGCCGCCATCGGAGCGCGACGAGACTCTCGAGATCCGCGAGTTCTCGGATGGTTTCGCACGCTTGCTGCAGTCGCGCGCGCAAGCGGAGGACCTACTGTTCGGGGACCCGGTCTTCGGCGAAACCGTACTGCCGGCCGACCAGGCCGACGAAGCGGGTACGCGAGCGGTTGTGACTGGTCGACAGCGAGCGCCCGGCGACCCGCCCAACGTCGTCGTCAGCGGCTGGCAGGTCTATGACAACAAGGGCCGCGTCATCGAGAAGTTCGAGCCTTTCTACGCCACGGGCTTCGACTACCTCGGCCCGGGCGATGCGCAACTCGGCCAGAAGATCGCACTCTTTCTCGATCCGCTGGGTCGGGTGGTTCGGACGGTGCATCCCGACGGCTCCGAGCAGCGCGTGGTCTTCGGCGTGCCGGGCACGATCGCGGCCCCTGACTACGGCAGCCCCGATCGTTTTGAGCCGACGCCCTGGGCGGCCTGCGCCTACGACGCCAACGACAACGCCGGCCGAACGCACAGCGCGCCGGCCGCGCCGTATCGCCACCACTGGGATACGCCGTCCAGCAGCCTGGTCGATGCGCTGGGACGCGTCGTCCGCGCCGTTGAACGCAATCGCGCGCCCGCGGCGACCCCGGGCGGGCCGCTGCCGCCGATCGAAGAGATCGCGACGGACTCGCGCTACGACATCCGCGGCAACCTGTTGACGCTGACGGATGCGCTCGGGCGCGTGGCCTTCACGCATGCCTACGACCTGGTCGGCCGGCCCTGGCGCGTGCAGAGCATCGATGCCGGGACGCGCCGCACGGTGCTCGACGCGAGCGGCAACGCCGTCGAGCGCCGAGACAGCAAGGGGACACTCGTGCTCGGCGCGTTCGACGACCTTGATCGTCCGACGCATCTCTGGGCGCGCGACCTGGCCGCGGAAGCAGTCGCGTTGCGCGAACGCATGTTCTATGGCGACGACGCCAGCCTCGGGCTGAGCGCGCAACAGGTCGCGTCGGGCAATCTGCTGGGTCGACTGTTCCAGCACTACGACGAGGCGGGCCGGCTGGCGTTGCCGCAGTACGACTTCAAGGGAAGCGTCGTCGAAAAATCGCGACAGGTCATCAGTGCGACCCAGATCCTATCCGTCTTCGCGGCCCCGGCGGCTGATTGGGTCGTACAGGCATATCGAGTTGACTGGGCGCCCGACGGAGACAGCGCCGCCGCGGCGCTGGCGGCACGCGCCGCGGCGCTGCTGGATCCGGCGAGCTACCAGACGTCCGTCTCCCTGGACGCGCTCGATCGTGCGACCGCGATGCGCATCCCGCGGGACGTGCTGGGCCAGCGCCGGCTGCTCCAGCCGCGCTACAACCGTGCGGGTGCTCTGGAGGGTGTCAGCCTGGACGGCGAGACCTACGTCGCGCACATCGCTTACAGCGCGAAGGGCAAGCGCTCGTTCGTTGCGTACGGGAACGGGGTGATGACGCGCCAAGCTTACGACCCGCGTACCTTCTTTCTCTCGCGCTTGCGCACAGAGAGCTTTGTCCAGGAAGCCGCCGGCGAGTACCGGCCGTCCGGGGGCCTGCTGCAGGATCTCGGCTACGACTTCGACTTGGCCGGCAACCTCCTCGCGATGCACGATCGCGCGCCGGGCAGCGGCGTTCCGGCTTCGCTCCAGGGGATGGACGCCCTGGATCGTTCGTTCGCGTACGACGCGCTCTACCGCTTGGTGTCTGCGACCGGCCGCGAATGCGACCGGCCTCCCGACACGCCGTGGGACGCGTCGTTCCGATGCACCGATCTCACGCGTACCCGCGCCTACGCCCAGCAATATCGCTACGACGCGGCCGGTAACGTCCTCCAGCTGAAGCACTCGGCCGGGGGTGCTGGCTTCACGCGCGACTTCACGCCGGCCGCCGACGTTGGCAATGTGCAAGGTAATCGAATCGGTCGCATGTCGGTCAGCGGCATCGACTACGACTACGGCTACGACCCCAACGGGAACCTCACGAGCGAGACCGATTCGCGGCATTTCGAATGGGATCACGCCGACCGGATGCGCGCGTTCCAGACCCGCATCGCCAATGCCGAGCCGACCGCCTACGTCCACTATCTCTACGACGCCAGTGGACGGCGAACATCGAAGCTGCTGCGCAAGGCCGGCGGCGCGACGGAGCGGACCGTCTACATCGACGGCCTGTTCGAGCACCAGGAGCAGTCGGCGGGCGGATCAATCGCGCAGAACGACACGCTGCACGTGATGGACAGCGAGAACCGGGTCGCGCTCGTGCGCGCGGGCGCCGCCTTCGCGGGCGACGCTGCGCCGCCGGTGAAGTACCAACTGGGCGACCACCTCGGGAGCAGCTATGTCGTCGTCGGCGGTGCCACCTCGGCCGCCGGCATCTTCATCGATCGCGAGGAATACACCCCCTTCGGTGAGACGAGCTTCGGCAGCTTCGCGCGCAAGCGGTACCGCTTCACCGGCAAGGAGCGGGACGAGGAGAGCGGCCTGTCGTATCACCACGCACGCTACTACGCGCCGTGGCTGCTGCGCTGGATCGCCGCCGACCCACTGATGACGGCGCGCGGGCCGTCGGCAAGCAATCTGTACCTCTACGTGAAGAACAATCCGCTGCTGCTGGTCGACCCCCGCGGGCTGGACGCCGAGGTATCGACGAGTGTCGACGGTTGCTCCTTCGCCGATACCCGCCCCGGCGTGTCGTCATCCACGGATTCCAGCGTGGACGGCGAAGCGTCGAGCCGGGGAGCAGAGCTGAGGAAAGCGTCCGCGACGAAACCGAACCTCATCGACGCCCCGGGCGCGGCGAGTGCCGCCGGGGGCGGACCCGCGCCGGGGGGAACGGCAGCTGAAGCTGACGCCACGGCCTCGGTGTCAACGAAGTCCTTGAACCCCGTCACGAAGGCTCAGGCCACGGTGTGGGTCGGGGCCTACGGCAACCTCGAGAGTCGGTTGGCCCTGGGCTTGACGGCGGGTGGCACGATCGATCAAGGCGGTGGAACCGGCCAAGGCGCACTCAGGGTGAACTACGGCCCGGCCGATGGCGAGGGTTCCGGCGTCTTCGGCTCGGCCGGAACGGGCTTCGCCGTGAATCGCCTGCACTACGACATGTCGCCAGATGTCCTGGCGATCGGGGCGACGCCAGTCCATTCCTTCAAAGGTTCCCCGATCGCCGGCAAGTCCGTGACGCACCTCGTTTCTGCGCCGCTGGGGTATGCGACAGCTGGCCAGGTCGGTGGCAGGTCCGTCGCCAACCCGATCAATGTCGGTGGGTTGTGGGGGGCGGCGATCAAAGTTTCGGAACCCGTCTCGATCAGTGTCGAGGGCGGCATTTCGCACAGTCGATCGCTGGTCGGGACGAGCACGTTGCCCCAAGGATCTTCCTGGACGTTCCTGGAGGGCGTGGGAGTGACCTATGCCAAGCCAGGCGATTGGCATTCCTGGGGAGCCGGCGTCGAGGTATCCGAGGAATTGGGATACGGCACGACGGTGTCCGTCATCGTCGGCGCCGCGTTCGGCTACACGCCACCGAGTTCGGTGGGTCTCGGAGAAGCCGGGCATCTCTATTGTCCGAGCAGATAGCAAGAAAGCCTGCCGGCGCAGCGCCGGCTCGATCCATCTTGACGTGGTCGCAAACGGCGACGGCGCATTGATCTACATCGGAGGTCTGTCAACATGTCTGGACTATTCGAAATCACCGGCCAGGTTGCGCTGCCTGACGGCAAGCCGGCCCCCAACGTCACGCTGCGGGCGTTCGACAAGAGCCTGCCCAGCCTTGACGCCCGCGGCCTGGGCGAGCGGAGGCTGGGCGGCGACGCCCTCACCGATGCCGATGGGCGCTACCGGATCGCTTTCGGCGAGCAGGACTTCCAGCAGGGCGCGACGCGCGGCCGCGCCAAGGCCAGGCCCGACATCGTCGTGCGCGCGTTCGACGGCGACACGCTGCTCGTCGAGTCCGGCGTACATCACGATGCCGGCCAGGCGGCGCGCATCGACCTGACGATCGCGCTGCCGCATCGCAGCGAGTACGAATCCCTCCTGCGCGAGATTACGCCGATCCTCCAGGGCGTCGCGGTCGCCGACCTGACGGACGAAGACGTTGCCTTCCTAAAGGGCGAAGCCGGCATCGGTGAGACACGCACGAACTTCATCGGCAGGCTGTTGCGGGAGCCAAAGCACCAAGCCGGCACGCCGATCGACCTGCTAGGAGCCTTGCGCACGTCGGCCCGCATCGTGCGCGAGGCCGGCGTGGTCCCGCAGGCCTGCTATGCCTGGGCGCGCCTGCTCGCTCCGTCCGATCTCGCGCAGTTGCAGGCGCGCTCTGACGCCGAGTTGCGTGCGGCGCTGGGGCGAGGCATCGCCCAGGACTTGGTGCCCGCGAGCTTGCAAGAACGGATCGAGGCGTCGATCCACGCGCTGCGGCGTCATGCGTACGTCAGCCATCGGGCGACGGGGCGCCTGGTTGATCCGGTGTCGGGTCAGGTGGTCTCGCGGCCGGGCTTCAAGGTGCGCATCTTCGACGTGACCGAGGCGAGCTCGCCGGTCGATCTCGGCGTTGCCGTTGCGGATCGGGACGGCGTCTTCGGCGTCGCCTATGCCGGGCCGGCGACGGGCCCGGGCCCGGTGCGATTCCGACTGGGGATCACCGACCCTGAAGGCCAGGCGCTCGGGGACCACGTCGTCGCGATCGCGCCCGGACAGTCGCACGTGTTCGATGCGCCGGTCTTGTCGCGCGCCACGGGCATCGCGCAGGCGATGTCCGCGGCACTTTCCGCTCGGCCACCCGAGCTTGTTGCCTTCCTCCACGAACGCGGCTTGCGCACGCTGGCCGACGTGCGTCGCGCCGGCGGCCTGTCCCGACTGGCCGGCCTGCCGCTGCCGGCGGATCATGCGGTGGTCGTCGCGCTGCAGGCGCATGCGGACCTGGACCGCATCTCGGACGACGTGACCCTGAACCAAGCGCTCATCGAGCGGGGGTATCCGAGCGTCACCGCCATCGCCG
>FTIR01002471.1_pt1 | contig 12333 bp, 7 predicted proteins | sample 1658041 | NCBI WGS metagenome assembly FTIR01 (sample SAMEA3914793, study PRJEB12502) | metagenome | biome: forest; material: soil | place: Canada | collected 2011-07-03 | depth 0.3 m | reverse complement strand
GCGCGGCGCGGCGCGGCTCGTGGACGGTCAGAAGCACGACCGCGCCCAAGACCAGGCCCGGCGCGCCCAAGGCCAGGAAGGCGGAGCGCCATCCGTGGGCGTCGGCCATGCGCCCGGCCAGGTCCGAGCCCAGCCAGGCGCCCAGGGGCGCCCCCAGGGTGAAGACCGTCATCGCCATCGGCCGTTCCAGAGGCCGGAAATAGTCCGAGATCAGGGCGGTGGACGACGGTGTCGCGCCAGATTCGCCGACCCCGACCCCGACCCGCGCGATGATCAGCTGCCAGAAGTTGCGGGCTATGCCGGTGGCGATGGTCATGGCCGACCAGAGCATCAGCGATATGGCCACAATGTTGCGCCGGCTGCCGCGGTCGGCCAGCACCGCCACCGGCAGGCTGACCGTCACATAGAAGAGGGCGAGGACCACCCCGGTCAGGAAGGCGACGCCGGCGTCGGTCAGGTGCAGCTCCAGCCGGATCGATTCCAGCACGGTGGAGACCACATAACGGTCGGCGATATTGACGGCGTAGACCAGCATCATCACCGCAAGCACATACCAGCGATAGCCGCCGGCGGCCGCCAGGCTGGGCGCGGGCGAAGCGGGCGCGGGCGCCAGCGCGGCGGCTTGTGGCTCGATCATGCGTGTCTTTCTCAAGCCATCGCCAAGGGCGTTCCGGCGCGGCATGCCCGGTCGAGCCGATTGGGTGGGTCGTCATTAGTCGAACAGGGACTGTCCAGTGCATATCATGGGCGGCTCAAATGCCTTTTTGCGATATGCGCATCTGTTTAATCGGCTTGGCCAAGTTGCGGCGCGGTGAGGTGATCCGCCTGGGCTTGGCGTTTTTCAGGCCGTAGACTGTGCAGGGCTGCAAACGCGGCCTCAATCGGAGTGGGCCTTGGCCAACCAGGACTTCGGCGACAAGGTCGGCAGTGTCGAGGCGGCCCTGGCCCATGCCCGCAGCCTGCTGGGCGGTCAGCCGGACCTGGCCCTGACCCAGGCGCGCGAGGTGCTGCGCGTGGCGCCCGCCCATCCGGACGCTCTGTTCCTGTCGGCGGCGGCCTTGCGCCGGATCGGCGACCCCAGCGGCGCGCGCCAGGCGCTTTTGGGTCTGGCGGCGGATCACCCGCAAGCCTGGGCGCTGCAGTTCGAGCTGGGCGCCGCCTGTGCGGCTCTGGGCGAGGCCGGGCCCGCGGTCGCGGCCCTGACCCGGGCCACCACGCTCAATCCAGCCTTCGCCCCGGCCGCCCACGCCCTGGGCGATCAATTGGCCATTGTCGGCGATCTGGCCGGGGCCGAGGCCGCCCATGCCCGGCCGCTGGCCGGATCGGTCCACGACCCCAAACTGCGCAAGGCCGTCCACGCCCTGCTGGATGGGCGGCAGAACGAGGCGGCCGACGCGCTGGGGCGCCTGGGCCTGTTCCCCACCGACATCATCGCCGCGCGGATGATCGCCAACGCCGCCGCCCGCCTGGACCGCGAGGCCGAGGTCGAGCTGCTGCTCGCCGACAGCGTCGCCCGCGCCCCGCGCTTCGCGCCCGCCCGCCAGCACCTGGCCGTGCTGCTGCATCAACAGAACCGGGACACAGAGGCCCTGGCCCACCTGGATCAGCTTGTGGCGCAGGATCCGGCCGCCGCCGGCTTTCGCGGCCTGCGGGTGGTGGTCCTGGTTCAGTTGGGCGAGTTCGAGCGGGCCATCGAGGATTGCGAGCACCTGCTGCAGGCCCAGCCGGACCAGCCCCAGCTGTGGCTGACCTATGGCCACGTCCTGAAGACCATCGGCCGCCAGGCCGACGCGGTGTCCGCTTTTCGCCGCAGCCTCGGCCTGGCCCCCGGATTCGGCGAGGCCTATTGGAGCCTGGCCAATCTGAAGACCGTGGGCTTTGACGGCGCCGATATCGCCGCCATGCGTGGGCAGCTGGCCCGGACCGACCTGGGGGGTGAAGACCGCATCCACCTGCATTTCGCCCTGGGCAAGGCGCTCGAGGACGCCGGCGACTATGCGGGCTCCTTCGAGCACTATCATTCGGGCGCGGGCCTTCGCCGAGCGACGGCGCCCTATGACGCCGAGGCCAATACCGCCTTCGTCCGACGGACGATCGAGACCTTCACCCCGGCCTTGCTGAAGGCGCGCGCGGCGCAGGGGCGCCAGAGCGCCGGTCCGATCTTCATCCTTGGTCTGCCGCGTTCGGGTTCGACCCTGATCGAACAGATTCTGGCCAGCCACAGCCAGGTGGAGGGGACCAAGGAACTGCCCGACCTGGTGGCCATGGCCCGGCGCCTGGCGACGGGCCCCGATGGCCCGGGCCGCTATCCGGCCTTGCTGGCCGATCTCGATGGGCCCGCCCTGAGCGCGCTGGGCGACGAATATATGGAGCGGGTCGCGGTTCACCGCCGCCAGGGCCGGCCCTTGTTCATCGACAAGTTTCCCAACAACTTCATGCATGTGGGCCTGATCTGCCTGATCTTGCCTGAGGCCAGGATCATCGACGCACGGCGCCACCCCATGGCCTGCTGCTTTTCCGCGTTCAAGCAGCATTTCGCCCAGGGTCAGGCCTATAGCTACAACCTGGGCGATCTTGGCCGCTACTATGCCGACTATGTAGACCTGATGGCCCATTTCGATGCGGTCCTGCCCGGACGCATCCACCGCGTTCAGTACGAGCGATTGGTGGCGGACATCGAGGTCGAGGTGCGCGCCCTGCTGGACTATTGCGGCCTGGATTTCGAACAACAGTGCCTGAATTTCCACCAGACCGCTCGCGCGGTGCAGACGGCCAGTTCCGAACAGGTGCGGCGGCCGATCTATACCGAGGGCGTCGATCAATGGCGCCATTACGAGCCCTGGCTCGGTCCGCTGAAGGCGGCGCTGGGACCCATCCTCTAGAACGCCGTGATTTCGGATCGGTCCCAGCTCGATTTCGTCCCGTTTGACCGCGCGGGCGGGCGGTCCCGCCGCGGCTGTAGATGCCTTTTTTGAATGCCCTCATCCATTAAAGTCGCTTTCTAGAGTCCCCCGCCCGGACGAGCATCCTTTCAGTTTGAACGTCGTGCAGAGACGAATTCCGATGTCGGATTTCGGGGGGCGCCGGCGATTTCAACCTTGGGCGCGTCAGACGCCCGGCCGTTGCTGAACTAGAGGGGGACTACCACAGTGCTTGATTCAAATGGCGGCGCGCAGCGCCGGGGCGTCAAGGCGCTGAAGCTCGCGCTCATATTGGTGTCGGGCGTCAGCGGCACGGCTCTGCTGCACGGCGCCGCCAACGCGGCCGATGCGCCAGCGGCGAAAGCCGACACGACCAGCATTCAGGAAGTCGTCGTCACCGCCAGCCGATCCGGCGCCCAGTCGCTGCAAAAGACGGCCATGGCCATCACCGCGATCAATGTCGATCGCCTGGACAAGGCCGGCCAGGGCAATCTGAGCGACCTGGCCAAGCTGGCGCCGTCCCTGAACATCACCGAGGGCGCGCCCGGCTTCAACAAGATCGACATGCGCGGCCTGACCACGGGCGCCTATCGCACCTCGGACACCTCGGACCGGCCGCTGGTGGCGGTCTATCTCGACGACACCCCGATCTCGGTCCAGGGGCAGACCCCGGACCTGAAGGTCATGGATCTGGAAGACGTCGAAGTGCTGCGCGGTCCGCAGGGCACGCTCTATGGCGCGGGCTCCATGGCCGGGACCATCCGCTTCGTCACCGCCAAGCCCAACAGCCATTCCCAGTTCGGAACCCTGGAGGCCAGCGCCGCGGATACGGAGCATGGGGCGGGCAGCTATAATCTGCGCGGCATGTTCAACGTGCCCTTGATCGACGATGTCCTGGCCATGCGGGCCACGATCTATGTGGGCGAGGACGGCGGGTTCATCGACAATATCGGCGACCGGAACAAGAAGGACGCCAACCAGAACCACAGCAACCAGGCCCGCCTGGCCTTCCGCTATACGCCCAATGACAAGCTGACGGTGGACGCGGCCTATACCTATGAAGGCAGCCGCGCCTCGGGCCTGAACTCGGTCTATTCCGCCCTGCCGGCCTACACCATTTCGACCAATTCGCCCGAAGGGACTTCCGACAGCTTCCAGCTCTATTCGGTCAACGCCAAATACGACCTCGGCTTCGCCGACCTGGTCAGCTCGACCTCCTATACCTGGCGCCAGATCGGCTTCCACATGAGCGATGAAGCCACCATCGCCTATTTCTTCGCCAACTATTCCGCCACGCCCCTGCCGAAGGTTCCGAACACCACCTATCCGGTGTTCCCGGCGATTGCGACCTATAACCAGCAGGTGGCCGACGCCATTCCGGCGGAGAAATACGGCATCACCAACAAGGTGCACGACTTCATGCAGGAAGTCCGCCTGGTGTCCAAGGACGACGGCCCGGTCAAATGGACGGTCGGCGGCTTCTACGAGCACCAGCGCCGCAATCTCTATCAGGACATCCCGGTTCCCGGTTTCGACAGCCTGTCCTATGAAAGCCTGTACACGGGGCTCAATACGCCAAACGGCAAGTATGACTCCAAGTTGGTCGACGGCGCCTATAACTCCAACGACATCTTCTCCGGCGCGCAGAACCAGACCGAACATCAGTTCGCCGTGTTCACGGACGACACTTGGCACGTCACCAAGCAACTCGATGTAACCGCCGGCGTGCGTTATTTCGATTTCGGCGAGGACTATTATCTGTTCGAGGGCGGGGTTTACGGGGTCATCGATCACAAGCCCTTGGTCCAGCGGGCGTCCTTGAAGGCCAATGGATTCAATCCGCGGTTCAACGTGTCCTACAAGTTGAACAGCGACCTGATGGTCTATGCCGAAGCCGCCAAGGGCTTCCGCTATGGCGGCGCCAACCAGCCGGTGCCCACCGGCGCCACAGGCATAGCTTCGACCTGCGAAAAAAACCTCACCTCCTATGGCTATTCGGCGGCGCCTCTGAGTTTCGGGCCGGATCATCTGTGGAGCTATTCGGTCGGCGAAAAAGGCAGGTTCGCCGATGGTCGCCTCACCTTCAATGCGGACGCCTACTGGGTTGACTGGAAGGACGTCCAGACCCGGCTCTTGCTGAACTGCTCGTATTTCTTCACGGACAACAAGGGGTCCATCATAAGCCGGGGCATCGAGGCCGAGACCAATTTCCGATTGACCTCGCAAATCACGCTGAACGCCAGCACCTCCTTCAACGACTCCCATGCGGACGGCCCGATCCCCACGGTCGGCGCCTTCGATGGCGATCAGACGCCTTATTCGCCGAAGTGGATCGCGGGCTTTTCGATCTTCTATGATCGGCCGCTTTCCAGCGGCTCGCTGCACGCCCAGGCGAGTTATCAATACAGGGGTCAGCAACAGACCACCTTCAATCCGGAGGCCACGACCATCGTCGGCGGCAAGCTGGTGGCGACGGGGCCCAGCCCGACCTTCGCCATCATCCCGGCGTCGGAAAATGTCAGCGCCTCGGTCGCCTACGATATCGGCCGCTACGAGGTGGGCCTGTTCGGCAACAACCTGACCGATGGGGTCAAGGTCACCGACATACAGAGGGCGACTTATTACGCGGCCTATCAGGCCGGCAATCGCGAGACCGTCGCGCGGCCGCGGACCCTCGGCGTTCGGATGAAGGTCAAGTTCTAAGGCCATTGTCTCAGGGCTGCCCTGAGCGATATGGCTCTGCTTGTTCGGGGGCCTGCGCTTGGGCGCAGGTCCCCGTTTTTTGTTGAGGCCCGCCCTTCGTTGACGCCAGACCTTTGTTGAGGACAGTCGTGATCCGCAAGCCTGTGATCTTCCCGGTCGTCCTCTTGATCCTGGCGGCGATGTCGGGACTGGCCACTTCGCCCGCCTCGGCGTCTTCCCGCCCGCCCAGCCAGCCGAGCGTGGATGCGCCCGAACTGGCCCGGCTGGGGCCCTACGCCGTGGGGTTGAAGCGGTTCGACCTGACCCAGGCGGCCCAGGCCGATCTAGCCCAGCTGAATGCGGCGACCGGCGTGGCGCCGATCATCGACCGGGTACTGCCGATCAGGCTGTGGTACCCGGCCAGGGCGTCCGCCGGCGCGACCCGCGTCGCCTATTCGGGGACCCTGCCGGCGGAAAAGGCCGTCCAGCCGCCGGTGCGGATCGCCGCGGCGGGCGTCGCGGTGCTGGACGCCGCGCCGGTGACGGGCCAGCGCTTTCCTCTGGTGATCCTGTCGCACGGCTATAGCGGCGCGCCGGAGGCCATGACCTGGCTGGCCGAGAACTTGGCCTCCAAGGGCTATGTGGTGGTGGGAATCAGCCATCGCGATCCGCCCTATGGCGACCCGCGCGGCTTCGCCGGCCCGCTGCTGCGCCGGCCGCTGGACCAGGCCTTTGTCGCCCGCACCCTGTTGGCGCGGGTGCGCGCGGGCGACGGCTTCCTGTCCGGCCTGATCGACCCCGAGCGCATGGCCTTGATCGGCTATTCCATGGGCGGTTATGGCGTGTTGACCGAGGCGACCGGGGGTTTCGATCCCGCGGGATCGCCGGCCCAGGCGCTGCCGCAGCGCTATATCGGCCCCTATCTGCCCGGCGGCGCGCTGCGCGAGGAAGAGAAGATCGGGGGTCTGAAGGCGGTGGTGGCCATCTCGCCCTTCACCGGCCGGCCGGGCGCCCCGGCGCTTTCGCCGACGGCCCTGGGCGCGATCCGCGCGCCGCTGCTGCTGATCGCCGGTGACCAGGACCAGACGGTGGGTTTTGCGGGGGTCAAGGCGGTGTTCGATCAGGCGGTCCACGCGCCGCGGCGCCTTCTGGTGTTCCACCAGGCCGGCCATTCGATCGGCATGAATCCGTCGACCGGCGACGAAACCACGCTCTGGGGCCTCGACTGGTTCGAAGATCCGGTGTGGCGCAAGGACCGCATCATCGGCGTCAGCCTGCACATGATCACCGCCTTCCTGGATCTTTATGTGAAGGGCGACGAGAGCCGGGCGGCCTATCTGGACGTGGCGACGCCGGAGTCCGACGACGCGGTCTGGCCGGCGGCCTCGGCCGGGGCCTACGGGGCCTATAGTCCGGGCGCCGCGCCAATCACGGTGTGGAAGGGCTTTCAGCGCGTGCACGATGCGGGGCTGGAGCTGTTGCGGGGCGACGCGGCGCCTTAGGCGGGCGGCGGGCCAGGGCGACTCAGCCCAGCGGCCTTTGAGACTGACCGCTGAAGGTTCTGCCCATCCATCGCCGTCGTCACCGCGTTCGTCGCGGTGACCCATGCCGTGAAGGTCCAGCCGCGCCGAGTCTTCAGGATGGGTCCCACGCTCGTGGTCTCGCCCACGCGTTCACGGCATGGATGGCCGGCATACGCCGACCATGACGGGAAAACCACACACCGACGGTCAAACTCAAAGGCCCCTGGTATCAGCTCCCGCCCGCTAAACCTCGCTGGCCATCGCCGCCTGGTTCGCCGTCTGGGCGCCGAAGCGGCCGATCATCCAGCTGCGGAACAGGGATATGACCGGGTCGGCCAGGTCTTCCGGATGGAATTTGAGATAGTAGCCGTAGCCTTCCTCGAACACCGCCCGCGGATAGGGGGCGGTCATGCGGCCCTCGGCCACGTCCACGGCCAGCATGTCCACATCGGCCAGCACGATCCCGTCGCCGGACATGGCGTACTGCACCGCCGACATGTTGGTGTCGAAGGCGACGCCCCGGTCGGTGTCGATGTTCAGGCCGCACTGGCGCGAGAAGGTGGTCCACAGGAAGTCGCGCGGCTGGTTGTCCAGCTTGACGTGCAGCAGTTCGTTGTCGGCCAGGAAGTCGCCCAGGCTCTTGCCCGCCTCCCGCTCGGCCAGTTGCGGCGAGCACATGGGGGTCACGCGCACCATCCACAGAAGGTCGGTGACCCGGTCGTCGACGCTGGGGCGGTCATAGACCACCGCCACGTCCAGGTCCTGGGTCGGCAGGCCGATAACGTGGCTGGAGGAGACATCGATGCGGATGTCGGGAAATTCGCGGCGAAAGTCGCGCAGGATCGGCAGAGCCATGTGGTGCAGCAGGGACGGGGGCATGTGCACGCGCAGGGTCCGCGCGCTGCGCTCGCCCTGCTGGATCAGGTTCAGGGTCTGCTCGATGCGATCGAAGGCCTTGCTGACCACGGGCAACAGGGCCGCGCCGGCCTCGGTCAGCACCAGGCCGTGGGGGCGGCGCTCCAGGAGCGGCTTGCCCAGGATCTCCTCCAGGCTGATCACATGGCGGCTGAGCGCGCTCTGCGACACATGCAGGGCCTGGGCGCCGACGGTGAAGCTCAGATTGCGGCCGACCGCTTCATAGGCGCGCAGCGCATTCAGGGGCAGCCAGCGGCGATTGATCACGGAGCGGTCCTAAATCTTACAGGAGCCGGCGGGGCCGGCCGTCATGCGGTCGTCATCAGAGCCGCCGCCGACGCGAAAATGCAAGCCGGCCGCGGACTCTCGACGCAGGATACTATCAAACGCGGCGAAGCCTGTTCGACATCCCTGAAATGCGAATATGCCTATGCGGAAATGCGATTGCCCAGGCCCAAGACCGTCATGCGATATTGGCTTCGATCAAGGAGCACCGATGGTCGATCTCGGTAAAATCAGCGCGCTGCTTAAGGCGCGACGTCCCGGACACAGCCTACCGCAGGGTCTCTATAATGGCCCCGAGGCGTTCGCGTTCGATCTGGAGGCGATCTACAAGCGTTCCTGGCTGCAGGTGGGCTTCGAGATCGAGTTGCCCAAGCCGGGCAGCTACATGGCCATGACCCTGGGGCTGTGGCCGATCCTCGTGCTGCGCGACCGCGCCGGCGAATTGCGCGCCTTTCACAATTCCTGCCGCCACCGCGGCGCGCAGGTCTGCGCCGACGGGCATGGGTCTTCGGCCCGGCTGGTCTGTCCCTATCACCGCTGGACCTATGAGCTGACCGGCGAACTGGCTCACGCCGGGCGCATGCCCAATGATTTCGACATGGCCGACCACGGGCTGAAGCCGATCCACCTGGCCAATGTCGGCGGCGTGCTGCTGGTCTGCCTGGGGGACGATCCGCCGGAGATCGACAGTTTCCGACAAAAGATGACGCCGCTGCTGGCGCCGCACAACCTGGCCGACGCCAAGCTCGCGCACCAAAGCACCCTGCTCGAGCGGGGCAATTGGAAGCTGGTGATGGAGAACGCGCGCGAGTGCTATCACTGCGCCACCAGCCATCCGGAACTGGCCTTGAGCTTTCCCGTCGGCGCGTCCGGCCATTTCGACTATGGCGACGACGACAGCCTGGAGCGCTTCAATGAGCGCATGACCAGCCTGGGCCTGGATGTCGGCCCGGTGGAGGGGAGCTGGTGGCAGGCCATGCGCTTCGCCCTCAACGAGGGCTGCGTGTCCATGACCACCGATGGCCGGCCCACGGTCTCCAAGCTGATGTGCGAACTCGGCGAGGGCGATATCGGCTCGCTGCGCTGGTCGATCGAGCCGCACAGCTTCACCCACGCCTGCGGCGACTACGCCTTCATGTTCAGCGCCCTGCCGATCAGCCCGACCGAGACCATCGTCCATTCCAAATGGCTGGTGCACAAGGACGCGGTCGAGGGGGTCGATTATGACCTCGATCGCCTGACCCATCTTTGGACGGCCACCAATCTGCAGGATCGGGACCTGGTGGAGACCAACCAGCGCGGCGTCAATTCGCCGGGCTATACGCCGGGACCCTATTCGGTGGACGCCGAGGCCTTGGCCCTGCGCTTCGTCGACTGGTATTGCGACACGGCCAATGCGTTCGTCGCCAAGGCCCCGAGGGAAGACGCCTAGATGTCCGGCGAGATCGATCCTGGCCTGCACCCCGAAACCCTGACCATCGGCTATGGCTATGATCCGCGCACTGCGTTCGGCGCGGCCAAGCCGCCGGTGTTTCTGACCTCGACCTTCGTCTATGAGAACGCCGCGCACGCCAAGGCCGTGCACCGGGCCTATTTCGACGGGGCCGATCTTGAGGGGGGCGGGGCGCCGGGCGGTTCGCCCTATATCTATTCGCGGCTGAACCATCCGGGCCTGGACATGGTCGAGCGGCGCCTTTCGGTGCTGGACCGGGGCGAGGACGCGGCGGTGTTCGCCAGTGGCATGGCGGCGATCTCGGCCATCATGCTGTGCTTTTCCCGGCCCGGTCAGACCATCCTGCACACCAAGCCGACCTATGGCGGCACTGACGGCATGCTCTACAACTTCATGCCGCAGATGGGCGTCACCGCCTTTGGCGTCGAGGACGGCCTCAGCGAAATCAGCCTGCAGACCGCCGCCAACCAGGCGTTGGAAAAAGGGCCCCTGGCCCTGATCATGCTCGAGTCGCCGGCCAATCCCACCGGCGCGATCGTCGATATCGCCGCCGCCGCCCGCATCGCCGACGCGGTGGGCCAGCGTCAGGGCGTGCGCCCCCTGGTCTCGGTCGACAACACCTTTCTGGGCCCGTTCGTGCAGTCGCCGCTGAGCCTGGGCGCCGATCTGTGCATGACCTCCCTGACCAAATATTGCGCCGGCCATAGCGACCTGCTCGCCGGCGGGGTCAGCGGGGCCAAGAGCCTGATCGGCGTGCTCAAGTCCCAGCGGACCTTCTTCGGCTCGCACCTGGATCCCTTTTCCAGCTGGCTTCTGCTGCGGTCGTTCGAGACCCTGGCCCTGCGCTGCGAGCGGGCGGCCAGCAATGCGCGCGAGGTGGCCACCTTCCTGCGCGATCATCCCAAGGTCGACAGCGTCCGCTATCTGGGGTTCCTGCCCGAGGGCTCGCCCGCGCGGGCGGTGCTGGAGCGCCAGTGCCGCGGCGCCGGTTCGACCTTCTCGTTCCAGATCAAAGGCGGCGAGGCCGAGGCCTTCCGCATGCTCGACCGGCTGAAGGTGCTGCGCCTGGCGGTCAGCCTGGGCGGGTCGGAGACCCTGATCTGCCATCCCACTACCACCACCCATTACAATGTGCCGCGCGACCGGCAATTGGAGGTCGGGGTGACCGACGCCACCTTGCGGGTTTCCGTGGGCATCGAGCACCCGGCCGACCTGATCGCCGACCTGGGCCAAGCCCTGGCGGCGGTCTGAGGCGCGTCGTGGCCGATCCGATCCGCGACCCCCACGCCATCGACGGCAAGTTTCCGCCGCCGGACTCCCGCGCCGAGATCGTGGTGATCGGCGCCGGCCCGGCCGGAATCGCCGCGGCCATCGAGGCTGCGCGCGGCGGCGCCCAGGTGCTGCTGGTGGATGAAAACCCAGTCTCGGCCAGCCTGATGGGCACGGACGCGCCCCTGTTCTACGGCCAGCGCATGACCGGCGCTGTCCAGGCCAAGGACCGCATGCTGGAACAGATCTTCAGCGCCTCGCCGGCCCTGGAGACGGCGTTCGAACTGGGGGTCGAGCTGGCCCTGGGGACCTATGCCTGGGGGGCCTTCGTCAATGGCTATGGCGTCCAGTCCCTGCCCGAGCGGGTGATCGGCCTGGCCGACGAGGACCGCTCGTGGATGGTGGGGTTCGAGCGGTTGATCGTGGCCGCCGGCGCCCGCGACCTGGCCCTGTCCTTTCCCGGCTGGGACCAGCCGGGGGTGATGGGCGCCAACGGCCTGCACGCCCTATTGACCCGCTACGACGCCTTTTCCGGCCGCCGGCTGGTGATCCTGGGATCGGGCGCCCTGGCCCTGTCCACCGCCCTGCTGGCGCTGGAAAAAGGCCTGGAGATCGCCGCCCTGGTCGAGGTGCGCGCCGCGCCGCAAGGGCCCGCCGATCTGGTCGCCCAGGTCCGCGCCGCCGGAGTGGAGATTCTCACCGGCCAGGTGATTCAGCGCGCCGAGGGCGGCATCGACGGGGTCGAGCGGGTTTCGGTGGTGGCCGTCGATGACCCGCGAGGCCCTGGCCGCATCATCGATTGCGACACGGTGTGCCTGGCCGTTGGCCTGGTTCCGGCGGTCGAGCTGCTGGACGTGCTGGGCGCCAGACTGACGGCCCGCACCGATCTGGGCGCGTTTGCGCCCAGCCTGGACGGGGCGGCGGCTGTGGGTCTGCCCGAGATTTTCGTCGCCGGCGACGCCGCCGGTCTGGGCCTGGATGAGGCCGCCGGCGTCGCCTCTGGCCAGGCCGCCGCCCGGGCCGCCCTGGCGTCTCTGGGCAGGGGCGGAGCCGAATCGATCGCCCCGGCCAATCCCGGCGTCGGCGACGCCTATGCCTATCAGACCGACTGGATGCGCGCCTTGATCGCGGCTGGCGACCCGTCCGTGATCGTCTGCCAGTGCGAGGAGGTCACGCGCGAGGCCCTGGTCGCGGTGCGCCAGCCGGCCTATCTCGGCCCGCCGTCGAACAAGCTGGCTCAGCGCGATGTGAACACCCTGGCCGCCGACGGGCCGATCAACCAGGA
>FTIR01323505.1_pt1 | contig 12342 bp, 8 predicted proteins | sample 1658041 | NCBI WGS metagenome assembly FTIR01 (sample SAMEA3914793, study PRJEB12502) | metagenome | biome: forest; material: soil | place: Canada | collected 2011-07-03 | depth 0.3 m | reverse complement strand
CCTCGAAGGCCTCGGCCTCGTCGGTCATGCAGAAGAACTCGCCGCGCATGCTGCCGCGCGGGGTCGTGATGCGCGTCCAGCTGGTGTACTCGAACTGCTCGCCGGGCTTGAGCAGCGGCTGCTGGCCCACCACGCCCAGGCCGCGCACCTCCTCCACCTGGCCGCTGCCATGGGTGATGACCCAGTGCCGGCCGATCACCTGCAAGGGGACCTCGCCGGTGTTGCGGATCGTGATGGTGTACGCGAACGCGTAGATCTCGTCCGAGCTGGACGACTGGTCGGGCAGGAATCGCGTGACGACGCTGCAGCTGAGTTCGGGGCGTTGCATCGCCGCATTCTGATGCATAAGCCGCGTGTCTCCCGTCGAGCGGTGCGCGCGACCCTCTCGCAAACCCTAAAATCGCGCCTTCCGCCAGCCGTCCCACGTCCGCCCAGCATGAAGCCCACCTACCGCATCGCCCCGTCCATCCTGTCCGCCGATTTCGCCCGTCTCGGCCAGGAATTCACCGACGTGATCGCGGCCGGCGCCGACTGGATCCACTTCGACGTGATGGACAACCACTACGTGCCCAACCTCAGCTTCGGCCCGATGATCTGCCAGGCGCTGAAGAAGCACGCGGTGCGCGCCGGCGGCACGCCGGTGCCCATCGACGTGCACCTGATGATCTCGCCCGTCGACGCGCTCGCGCAGCAGTTCGCCAAGGCGGGCGCCGACCTGATCAGCTTCCACCCCGACGCCAGCACGCACGTCGACCGCACGCTGCAGCTGATCAAGGCCGAGGGCTGCAAGGCCGGTCTCGTCTTCAATCCCGCCGCGTCCATCGACATCCTGGAGTGGGTGATCGACAAGGTGGACCTGGTGCTCGTGATGAGCGTGAACCCGGGCTTCGGTGGCCAGAGCTTCATCCCGAGCGCGCTGCGCAAGATCGAGAAGCTGCGCAAGGTGATCGATGCGTCCGGCCGCGACATCCGCCTGGAGGTCGACGGCGGCATCAAGGCCGACAACATCCGCGCCGCGGCCGACGCCGGCGCCGACACCTTCGTGGCCGGCAGCGCGATCTTCGGGCAGAAGGACTACGCCCGGGCAATCGCCGAGATGCGCGCCGAACTGGCCGCCTGAGGCCGGCGCGTCCGCACGGGCGCGCGTTTCCGTCATCCCTGGGCTGTAAGGTTTGCCGACCGTCGCGCGACGGACGGCTGGGGGCGCGCTCGCGCGCGCAATGTCCCCTGCTGACACCATGGTCGGGCAACGGCCTGCCGCGGCACGGCTCGGCGTTTGCCCCTAGCATGGCCCTCCCGGCCTGACCGCCGGAGGTGGCGCCCGTCAGCGCCGTTCCCGATGCCTTTCCCGCGGCTCCCGTCGCACCTTCTCTGCCCGGATGACGATGACGCCTTCGATCGATGCCTATCGTCGCGTCCGCGAGGCCACGCCGCGCCTCGTGGACGGACTCGGCGATGCCGACCTCACGCCGCAATCGGCGGAGTTCGCGAGCCCGGCCAAGTGGCACCTCGCGCACACCACCTGGTTCTTCGAGCAGTTCGTGCTCGCCGCCCACGGCCGGGGCTACCGGCGCTTCGACGAGCGCTTCGGCTTCCTGTTCAATTCGTACTACAACGCCGTCGGCGCGCGCCACGACCGGCCGCGCCGCGGGCTGCTGACGCGGCCGGCGCTGGCCGAGGTGCTGGCCTGGCGCGCCCATGTCGACCACGCGATGGCCGACTTCCTCGGCGGCCGCGTTCCCGCCGACGCCGGCGCCCTGGTGGAACTGGGCCTGCACCATGAGCAGCAGCACCAGGAGCTGATCCTCACCGACCTGCTGCACCTGTTCGCCCAGAACCCGCTGCGGCCGGCGGTGCGCGCGTCCACCCCCGTCGCCACGGCGCCGGCCGCGGCCCTCACCCGGGAATGGATCGCCTTCGACGGCGGCAACGTGGAGGCGGGCCATGCCGGCGCCGCCTTCGCGTTCGACAACGAGTCGCCGCGCCACGGCGTCGCGCTGCGCCCCTTCAGGCTCGCGGCGCGGCCCGTGACCAACCGCGAGTGGCAGGCGTTCGTCGACGCCGGCGGCTACCGCGACCCGCAGCCGTGGCTGTCGGACGGCTGGGACGCGGTGCAGGCGCAGCGCTGGCAGGCGCCGCTGTACTGGGAGGACGGCGCCGACGGCGCGCCGCTGCAGATGACGCTGGACGGGCTGCGGCCGCGCGATTGCGAAGCCCCCGTCGCCCACGTCAGCTTCTTCGAGGCCGACGCGTACGCGCGCTGGGCCGGCAAGCGGCTGCCCACGGAGTTCGAGTGGGAGCACGCGGCGCGCGGCCAGGCCATCGAGGGCAACTTCGTCGAGCAGGGCGCGTGGAGGCCCCTGCCGGCCCGCGCGTCCGGCGGCGGGCTGCAGCAGATGTTCGGCGACGTGTGGGAATGGACGGCCAGCCCCTATGTGGCCTATCCCGGCTTCCGCGCCGCCCCCGGCGCCGTGGGCGAATACAACGGCAAGTTCATGAACGGCCAGTACGTGCTGCGCGGCGGCTCGTGCGCGTCGCCGCGCAGCCACCTGCGGGCGAGCTATCGCAACTTCTTTCAACCCGGGCAGCGCTGGCAGTTCAGCGGGCTGCGCCTCGCGGAGGACGCATGAAACCAGAATTCCAGTGGGCGAACGCCGAGCAGGCCGCCGAGTTGTCCACGCGCTACAACGTCACGCCGCTCACGCCGGCCTTCCGCGTCGATCCGCAGTTCGAGTCCGACGTGCTCGACGGGCTCGACGACGACCAGAAGCACATTCCGAGCATCTGGCTGTACGACCGCCGCGGCTCCGAGCTGTTCGAGGAGATCACCGAGGTCGACGAGTACTACCCCACGCGCACCGAGACCCGCCTGCTGGCCGGCCTGGCGCCCGAGCTGGAGGCCGAGGTCGGCGGCGTGCGCAGCCTCGTGGAGATCGGCAGCGGCTCCAGCCGCAAGACCCGGCTGCTTCTGGCGGCGATGGGCTCGCTCGAGCGCTACGTGCCCGTGGACATCTCGTCGGACTTCCTGCGCGATGCCGCCGCGGGCCTCGAGCGAGACTTCCCGCGCCTGTCGGTGCAGCCGGTGGTGGCCGACTTCACGCAACCCTTCGTGTTGCCCTCCGCCGGCCGCAACGCGGTCGACAGCGCCGGCAACCTGGGCTTCTTTCCCGGCTCGACGATCGGCAACTTCACGCCCGAGGCAGCGGTCGATCTGATGACCCAGCTCGGGCACACGCTGGGCCCGCGCTCGCGCCTGCTGATCGGCGTGGACACGACCCAGGATCCGGCGCTGCTGATCCCGGCCTACGACGACGCCGCGGGCGTCACCGCCGAGTTCAACCTGAACCTGCTCGACCGCATCAACCGTGAGCTGGAGGGCGAGTTCGACCGCCGCGACTTCCGCCACCTCGCGCGCCACGACCCGCGCCAGGGCCGCATCGAGATGCACCTGGTGAGCCGGCGCGCGCACGAGGTGCGCGTGCGCGGGCGCACGTTCGCGTTCGCGGAGGGCGAGACGATCCACACGGAGAACTGCTACAAGTACTCGCCCGGCCAGTTCCTGCGCATGGCGCACGCCGCGCAGTGGCGCTGCGAGCGCTCGTGGCAGGACGGCGGCCGCACCGGCTTCACCGTCTACCTGTTGCGGCGCGAGGCATGAACCCCGGGGTGTATTAGCCGGTTACTGCTAACCGATCACTTCGCAGGGCGTTGCGAAGGGCGCGCCGGATGAGGGCCCCATGCCTTGACAGGGCCGGTCCATCGGAGTGAACTGGCCCGTGCGCCGTGCTGGACAAGGCCTCGCCGATGAGCCGATACCTGGATCAGCAGCGCGGGGAGAGCCATGCAGATGAGCGAAGCAGAGGGGCGTGGGTCCGAGGAAGCCGCGTTGGGCCGGTTGATCGGCGACCTTGCGGCCGGCATCGTGGTGCTGCAGGACGATCGCATCGCCTACGCCAACGCCCGCGCGGCGAGGATGCTGGGACGCGACCCGGCGGCGCTGGCCGGCATCGATCCGGCGACGCTGCTTTCCGGCGACGAGCGCCACCGGCCCGCCGAGACGCTGGCGGCCATCGTGGCCGGCCGCATCGAGGAGGACTACAGCGAATACCGCCTGACGCTGCCCGATGGCCGGGTGCGGCATCTCGCCGTATCCGCCACGCGCGCCGACTGGAACGGCCGCCCGGCCATGCTGGGCGTCTTCCACGACATCTCGCGCCAGCGCGCCGCGATGGCCGCGCTGCGCGGCAGCGAGGAGCGCCACCGCACGATGATCGAATCGCTCACCGAGGGCGTGATGATCTTCGACGAGCAGGCGTGCCTGAAGGGCGTCAACCCGGCCGCCGAGCGCCTGCTCGGAGCCACGTTCGAGCAGATGCGCCACAACCGGGTGGACGACTGGCGCCCGATCGACGTGAACGGCGAGGTGGTGCCGCCCGACCGGATCCCGATCTCCATCGTGCTGGCCACCGGCCAGCCGGTGCGCCACGCGTTGCTGGGCATGAAGATCGAGGGCGACGGCGTCCGCTGGCTGGACGTCAACTGCGAGCCCGTGCGCGACGGCTCGGGCGCGGTTCGCGGCGGCCTGCTGTCGATGACCGACGTCACCGAGGCACGCCGCGTGGAAGAGGCGCTGCGCGTCAGCGAGAGCACCAACCGCACCTTGATGGACGCGCTGGCCGACGGCGTCTTCGTCGCCCAGGACTACCGCTTCGTCTACGCCAACCGGCTGCTGCTGGAGCGCCTCGGCTACGAACGCGGGGAGTTCACCGGCCTGCCGTTCGAGCGCGTGATCGCGCCCGCGCTGCTGGCGTTGTGGAACGAGCGCTTCAAGGGTCGCGTGAGCGCCGGGCCCGAGCCGGTGCGCACCTACGAGGTCCAGTTCCTGCGCAAGGACGGCAGCCTTGCGGAGTTCGAGCTGGTGGCCAATCGCACGGAGTTCCAGGGCCGGCCCGCGGTGCTGGGCGTGCTGCGCGACATCGCGGAGCGCAAGCGCGCCGCCGCCGAGCTCGAGCGCCACCGCGACCGCCTCGAGGAACTCGTGCACGAGCGCACGCGCGAGCTCGAGGCCGCCGTCGCCGCGCGCATCCAGAGCGAGAACTTCGCGCAGACGATGACCGACCACCAGCCCACGCTGCTGGCCTACGTCGACCGCGAGCGCACGCTGCAGTTCGCCAACCGAGCCTGGCTCGACTGGTTCGGCAAGACGCGCGAGGAGGTGCTGGGCCGCGATAGCCGCGAGTCGGTGGGCGACGCGATGCTGCAGTCCAGCGAGGACGTGATCGCCAAGGTGCTGCGCGGCGAGGCCATGGGCACGCCGGCCGAGATGCGCGGCGCCGAGGGCCGCGTGGGCAACTTCTGGATCTACCGCCTGCCCGACATCGTCGACGGCGACATCCGCGGCTACTTCTTCATCGCCACCGACGTCACCGAGATGCGGCGCAGCGAACGCCGGCTGCAGGAGCTCAACACCAAGCTGATCCAGGCCGAGTCGTTCACGCGCGGCATCGCCGACAACCTGCCGGTGCGCGTGGCCTACTGGGATCGCGAGCAGCGCTGCCGCTTCGCCAACAAGGTCTACTGCGACTGGTTCGGCAAGTCCCTGGAGCAGGTACTCGGCAAGACGAACGCCGAGATCTTCGGGGAGGATCTTTCGCTCGACCGGCTCGCGTTCGCGAACCTGGCGCTGGCCGGCACTCCGCAGAAGTTCGAGAGCGAAGAGGTCAGCGCCGACGGGCGTCACGGGATCTGGGAGGTGCAATACATTCCCGACATCCAGCGCGGCGAGGTGCGCGGCTTCTTCAAGCTCGCCAGCGACATCACCGCCTCCAAGCGCGCGCAGGCCGACCTGCAGACGCTCAACCTCGAGCTGGTGGCCGCGCGCGACGTGGCCGAGGACGCGGCGCAGGCCAAGTCGGCCTTCCTCGCCAACATGAGCCATGAGATCCGCACGCCGATGAACGTGATCATCGGCCTCACGCACCTCATGCAGCGCGACGAGCACGAGCCCGTCACCGCCGACCGCCTCGCCAAGGTGGGCGACGCGACGATGCACCTGCTCGACATCATCAACGACATCCTCGACCTGTCCAAGATCGACGCGGGCAAGATGGTGCTGGCGCCGGTGGATTTCTCGGTGGATGCGTTGCTGGCGCGCGCCACGGCGCTGGTCACCGACGGTGCGCGCCGCAAGGGCCTGGCGCTCACGGTGGACCGCGGCGACCTGCCGCAGGCCCTGCGCGGCGACGCGCTGCGGCTGTCGCAGATCCTCGTGAACCTGCTGAGCAACGCGGTGAAGTTCACGGCGCGCGGCAGCGTGGTGCTGCGCTGCGGCGTGATCGCGCAGGCCGGCAGCGAATGGACGGTCCGCTTCGCCGTGCGCGATACCGGCATGGGCATTTCGCCGGAAGCGCAGCGACGCCTGTTCAGCCCGTTCGAGCAGGCCGACGGCTCCACCACGCGCCGCTTCGGCGGCACCGGGCTGGGGCTGTCGATCGCGCGCGAGCTGGTACAGCTGATGGACGGCGAGGTGGGCGTGGAGAGCGAACCCGGGCGCGGCAGCGAGTTCTGGTTCACGGCCCGGCTGCAGTCCTCGGGCAGCCAGCACGAGACGCCGCCCACGCCGCGCCAGGCCGTGGTGGCCAGCCGCGGCGTGGAGCAGATGCTCAAGGAGCGCCATCGCGATTCCCGCGTGCTGATCGCCGACGACAACCGCCTCAACCAGGAGCTCGCCACCGAGCTGCTTCGCCTGGTCGACCTGCAGGTGGAGGTGGCCGACAACGGCCGCATCGCGGTCGACATGGCGCGCCGCGGGGCCTACGACCTGATCCTGATGGACATGCAGATGCCAGAGATGGACGGCCTCGAGGCGACGCGGCTGATCCGCACGGTGCCGGAGCTCGACGCGACGCCCATCGTCGCGATGACGGCCAGTGCGTTCGGCGACGATCGCGATGCGTGCCTGGCGGCCGGCATGAACGACCACATCGGCAAGCCGGTGAACCCGGCCGCGCTGTACGAGAAGACGCTGCGCTGGCTGGACGAGTCGCGCAAGGCGCCGCGCGCGGCGCCGGTCGATGCGCCGGCCCCCCCGCCGCCTCTGCCGGCCCCGCCGGAAACCGACGTGCTGGACAAGATCGAAGCGCTCGACGTCGTGCGCGGCATGAGCCTGTTCGCAGGCCAGCGCGCGCGGTACATGCAGGCGCTGGGCTACTTCGTCGACCTGTACGGCGACGGTCTGGCGGCTGTCAACCGGTTCATCGCCGGCGCGCCCGGCGCCACGCGCGAGGCCGCCGGACGCGAGATCCACTCGATGGGGGGCGCCGCCGCGGCGCTCGGCGCCATCGGGCTCGAGGACGCGGCGCACCACATCGACACGATGATTCGCGGCGAGCGCGCGAAGCAGGCGAGCGACGGGCAGTTGCGCGGCGAACTCGAGACGCTGCGCGACGACCTGGCCGACCTGGTGGCGCGCCTGGGCCACGTGCTGGGGCGGCCCGCCAGGAAGCCTATCTGAGCGGGATCGGCGTGGCGCGGTCCACGGCCACGGCCGTCACGGCGTTCTGCGGCGAGCCGTCGACGAGGCGATCCGAGTAGGTCAGGTACACCAGCGTGTTGCGCGCGGGGTCGACCATGCGCACGATGCGCAGGCGCTTGAACAGCAGGCTCAGGCGCTCGTTGAACACCTCCTCCTGCCGCGGCAGCGGCTGCCTGACGGAGATGGGCCCCACCTGGCGGCAGGCGATGGACGCCTCGGACTTGTCCACGGCGATGCCCAGCGCGCCCTTGATGCCGCCGGTCTTGGCGCGCGACACGTAGCAGGTGACGCCCACCACCTTCGGGTCGTCGTAGGCCTCGACGACGATCTTGTGGTCGGGGCCGATCCACTGGAAGGCGGTATCGACGTCGCCGATGGGCTCGGCGCGGGCGGCCGCGGCGAGCGCCAGGACGAGCGCGGGGGCCAGGCGGCGGACGGAGACGGATTGGCGCATGCTGGGATCCTCTGGTGGAACGCGGACAAGCCGCATTCTGGCCGCAAGCGCACACGGGCCATCGCGGGATGCGCCGACAATGGCGGCGATGACTCCAACGCACCTGGACCTGGACGCGCTGTCCGCCGCGATCATCGACCTCGACGGCACGATGGTCGACACCGTCGGCGACTTCGAGCAGGCGCTCGCGCGCACGCTCGCCGACCTCGGCCTGCCGCCCGTGGATCGCGCGTTCATCGCGCGCACCGTGGGCCGCGGCAGCATGAACCTGCTCGCGCAGACCCTCGCGCACGCGGGCGGCGCGCCCGACCTGCTGGCCGCGGCGTGGACGCACTACCAGCGCCACTACGCCGACGTCAACGGCACGCACGCCGAGATCTATCCCGGTGTGCGCGAAGGGCTGGCGGCGATGCGCGGGCGCGGCTGGAAGCTGGCCTGCGTCACCAACAAGCCGCGTGCGTTCGCGCTGGCGCTGCTGGAATCCAAGGGCCTGCTGCCGTTGTTCGAGCACGTGTTCGGCGGCGACTCGTTCGAGCGCCACAAGCCCGACCCGCTGCCGCTGCTCAAGACCTGCGAGGCGCTGGGCACCTCGCCCGCGCGGACGCTGATGGTGGGCGACTCGCGCAACGACTGCGAGGCCGCGCGTGCCGCCGGCTGCCCGGTGATGCTGGTGGGCTACGGCTACAACCACGGCGAGGCGGTGGCCGACGCACGGCCGGATCGCGTGATCGACAGGCTCGACGACCTCGCCTGACGCGGCGGTGGCGCGCCAGCGAAAAAGCGGCCCGCGGGCCGCCTTCAGGGAGGGCGCAGCCGCGTCAGTTGTCGAGGTTGAACGCCAGCACCACGGCCGCCGTGTGGCCCTTGGGCGTGGGCTTGAAGCGCCATTGCTTGACGGCGTCCATCGCGGAGGAGTTCAGGCTGGCGTGGGTGGTCTTGGTCACCGTCACGACGTCGACGACGCCGTCCGGGTTCACCTCGAACTTCACCTCGACCTCGCCCTTGCGCAGGCGGCGCATCGTGGTCACCGGAAACTGCGGGTCGACCGACTTGATCATGATCAGGCCCGGATCCGGCTCTTCCTCCACCGGCGGCAGGTCGACCTGCGCCGCGGTGGCGGCGGGAGCGGCGATGCCCGCGGCAACGCCGGCGGACGACACGCCGGCCTCGAGGCCGCCGGAACTCATCGCGCGGGCATTGCCCGGCGCAGCCGTGCCGGCGGCGGCCAGCGAGGGCGCCGGGGCGACGACGGGCGCCGGCGTGCCGTTGGCGATGTCGGCGCTGCTCGGGACGGTCGGGCCCGCTGCCTGTGCCGCGGCGGCGACCTTCACGCGTTCAGGCGCGGGCGTGGGCGCGGCCTTGGCCTGAGGCGCGGGCGCCGGCGCGGCGGCGGGCTTGGGCGCGGCCTTGGGCGCAGGAGTGGCGGCCAGCACGCGGATCCAGTACATGGTCCGGTCGGTTTCCTTCTGCGCCTTCTCGGCGGCGGCGGAGGCGGCGGCCGACGGCGCGATCGCCTGGGCCATCGCCGCCGTGCTGGCGGCAGCGCCGCCCAGCATCAGGACGCAGCGCGCGATGATTCTCAGATCAGTCATGGCGATCGTGCTCAAGTGACACGTTGCAGGCGCAGCGACGAGGCTTCTGGCTCCATCGTGCAGGTTGAATCCCGGAAGGCAGGCTGCGTCCCGACGACGAAAACGCAACGTTGCCGTGAAGTTTAGCGACAAGCGACTGCATGCAAGGCCCATGCCGGGGAAAAGGGATTGCCAAACCCCGCGGAATGCGCATTCCGTCACCTTGTGCCGCGTATTTCCGGCCTGCAATGCCGCGCGGGCATCCGCCGGCGTCCCATCGCGCGGCGGCTTCGCGCGACTCGAAGCGAGCCCGCATCAACGGCGTTGGCTGGCCGCTGGCGAGCGGGCGGAACCATCGGCTAAACTGGGTCGCATGACCGTCGGCCTCCACTCCTCCTGCACCGTCGCGAAAGCGTGCGCGGTGCGGTCGCACGACCAGGGAGCCTGGGTCTGGCGACGCCGTTCGTGATGAACGTGCGCGCCTGCCGCCGCTGACCGCCCGATCCGGGCACTGTCGCGGTGCGCCGGCGCCGCACCGCGGTGGCGCGGCCCCGCGCGTGCACCCAGGGACGACGCCGTACGCCACCGAAGGCCACGCGTCGTCGAGAATCTTCGCCGCGGCGCGGCCCTCACCGACGACAACGTCGCTGCGCCCTGGCCAACGGAGTCTTCCAACGTGATCACCGAACTCGAATTCAAGAGCCTCGCCGCCCAGGGCTTCAACCGCATCCCGCTGATCTTCGAGGCGTTCGCCGACCTCGAGACGCCGCTGTCGCTGTACCTGAAGCTGGCTGGCGGGCAGCCGCAGAGCTTCCTGCTCGAATCCGTCGTCGGCGGCGAGCGCTTCGGGCGCTACTCGTTCATCGGCCTGCCGGCGCGCACGCGGGTGCAGGCGAGCGGCCTGCGCACCGAGGTCGTCACCGACGGCGCGGTCGTCGAGACGCATGAAGGCAACCCGCTCGACTTCATCGAGGCGTTCCAGAAGCGCTTCAAGGTGGCGCTGCGCCCGGGCCTGCCGCGCTTCTGCGGCGGCCTCGCGGGCTACTTCGGCTACGACGCCGTGCGCTACATCGAGCCCAGGCTGGCCGGCACCAACAAGGCGGGCGGGCTCGACACGCCCGACATCCTGCTGCTGCAGACCGAGGAACTGGCGGTCATCGACAACCTGTCGGGGCGCCTGTACCTGATCGTCTACGCGGACCCGTCGAAGGCGGACGCGTTCTTCGCGGCGAAGAAGCGCCTGGGCGAGCTCTCCGACAAGCTGCGCTATTCCGTCACGGCCCCGGCCGTCAGGCGCGGGCCGTCGTACGCGGTGCAGCGCGAGTTCTCCAAGGACGCCTACATCGAGGCGGTGCTCAAGGCCAAGGAGTACATCGCGGCCGGCGACATGATGCAGGTGCAGGTGGGCCAGCGCCTGCAGAAGCGCTACACCGAGTCGCCGCTGAGCCTGTACCGCGCGCTGCGCTCGCTCAACCCGTCGCCCTACATGTACTTCTACGACATGGGCACGTTCCAGATCGTGGGCGCGTCGCCCGAGATCCTGGTGCGCCACGAGCACGTGGCCGAGGGCGAGAAGATCACGATCCGCCCGCTCGCGGGCACGCGCCCGCGCGGCGCGTCGCCCGAGGCCGACATGGCCACCGAGAAGGAACTGCTCGAGGACCCGAAGGAGCGCGCCGAGCACCTGATGCTGATCGACCTGGCGCGCAACGACATCGGCCGCATCTCGCAGACCGGCAGCGTCAAGGTGACCGACGCGTTCGTCGTGGAGCGCTACTCGCACGTGATGCACATCGTCAGCAACGTGGAGGGCCTGCTCAAGCCGGGGTTGACCAACATGGACGTGCTGCGCGCCACCTTCCCGGCCGGCACGCTCAGCGGCGCGCCCAAGATCCGCGCGATGGAGATCATCGACGAGCTCGAGCCGGTCAAGCGCGGCATCTACGGCGGAGCCTGCGGCTACCTGAGCTTCGCGGGCGACATGGACGTGGCTATCGCGATCCGCACGGGGATCGTGCAAAACAACACGCTCTACGTGCAGGCGGCCGCCGGCGTCGTGGCAGATTCGGTCCCGGAGATGGAATGGCGCGAGACGGAGGCCAAGGCGCGCGCGCTGCTGCGCGCGGCCGAGCTGGTCGAGGAAGGGTTCTGAGGAGCCTCCCCTTGCCAGCGCCGCCGGAAGGCGCATAGTCAGTGTCGGGATCCGCGCGCGCCCGTCGTGCGCGGACACAGCAAGTCGAGGAGTTCGCCATGTCGATGTTCCGCTCGTCCTTGTTCTCCCGTGGCCTCCGCGCCGCCGCGCCCGCAGGCCTGATCGTGGCGCTGGCCGCGGCCGCCGGACTGCTGGCCGGCTGCGCCGCCATCGACCCTCCGGTGATGGCGCCGACGGTGCCCGACATGTTCGACGACGCGCATGTCGCGCCGGCCAGGTACCCGATCGACCCCGACGACGTGTTCCGGTTCACCCCCGAGATGCAGGCCTACCTGAAGGCGTACGTCGAGCCCATGGCCCGCACCGAGGGCATGCGCAAGGCGATCGCCGAGGCGCTGTACGACCGCAGCAGGCTGCAGCTCGAGTACGACTCCAGCACCACGCGCACCGCGGCCGAGGCATTCAAGGCGCGCCAGGGCAACTGCCTGTCGCTGGTCATCATGACCGGCGCCTTCGCCAAGGCCCTCAACCTGAAGGTGACCTACCAGCAGGTGGTGGCCGACGACATGTGGAGCCGTTCGGGCGGCATGTACTTCTTCAGCGGCCACGTGAACCTGATGCTGGAGAAGCG
>FTIR01003630.1_pt1 | contig 12437 bp, 9 predicted proteins | sample 1658041 | NCBI WGS metagenome assembly FTIR01 (sample SAMEA3914793, study PRJEB12502) | metagenome | biome: forest; material: soil | place: Canada | collected 2011-07-03 | depth 0.3 m | reverse complement strand
TGGCGCAGCAGTTCAAGTACGCCTACGCCGACGAGGAAACGCGCAAGGCCGCGCCCGAACTCGTGATGCTGAACCAGCCGTTCGGCCACCAGGCCGAGGCGTTCCGCGCGATCCGCAGCCAGATCCTCATGCGCACGCAGACCGAGGGCAAGGGGCAGCGCCGGCCGCTGGCCGTGGTCAGCCCGGACAGCGGCGACGGCAAGACCTATTTCTGCGCGAACCTGGCCGTGGCGCTGGCCCAGCTCGGCGGCAAGGTCGTCGTCATCGACGCCGACATGCGCGGCGCCCGCATGGACCAGGTGTTCGGCGTCTCGGGCGGCGCCGGCCTGTCCGGCGTGCTCTCGGGCCGCGGCGGCAAGGGCGTCGTCAAGTCGGTGCCCGGGGTTCCCAACCTCTACGTGATCCCCGTGGGCGTGCAGCCGCCCAACCCGCTCGAGCTCGTCGAGGGCCCGTCGTTCGGCATGCTGCTGCGCGAGGTGGGCATCAAGTTCGACCACGTCATCGTCGACACGCCGGCCTCCTGCTACGGCAGCGACGGCGTGGTGATCGCCTCGCGCTGCGGCTCGGCGCTGGTGGTCACGCGCAAGGACGCCAACAAGGTGGCGCGCCTGCAGGACCTCGTGGGGTCGCTGCAGGCCGGCCAGGTGCGCCTCGCGGGTGTCATCATGAACGAGCTGTGACTCCGTGAAGAGCGTCCTCCAAGGCCTGACGGCCCCGCGGAACATTCCGTGGTGGATCTGCGTGTTCGGCCTGCTGGCGCTCTACGGCCCGACGGTCTGGGACCTCACCTTCAACATCTGGCTTCCCACGGAAGAGCAGAGCCAGGGTCCGGTCGTGCTGGTGATCTGCGTCTGGCTGATCTGGCGCGCCTGGGCCCAGGTCAACGACTCCACGGCCAGCGCGCCGCGCCCCGTCCTCGCGTGGGTGCTCGTGGCCGTCGCGCTCCTGCTCTACGTGTTCGGGCGCTCGCAACGCATCCTGAGCGCGCAGGCGCTGTCGGCCATCTTCCTGCTGCCGGGGCTCGTGCTGCTGCTGCGCGGACCACGCCAGCTGCGCGCGGCCGCGTTCGCGATGTTCTTCATGATCTTCCTGATCCCGCTGCCGGCGACGCTGGTCGACGCCGTGACGCAGCCGCTGAAGCTGGCGGTGTCGAGCGTGGCCTCGTCGGTGATGTATGCCGCGGGCTATCCGATCGCGCGCACCGGCGTCATCCTGCAGATCGGCCAGTTCCAGCTGCTCGTCGCCGACGCCTGCTCCGGGCTGCACACGCTGTTCTCGCTCGAGGCCATGGGCCTGCTGTACCTGAACGTGGTGCGCCACACCTCGCTGGTGCGCAACATCGTGCTGGCCATCCTGATCGTGCCCATCTCCTTCGCGGCCAACGTGATCCGGGTCATCGTGCTGGCGCTGATCACCTATTATTTCGGCGACGAGGCCGGGCAGGGCTTCCTGCAGCACCAGGGCGCCGGCATGGTGCTCTTCATCACCGCGCTCGTGTTCATCATCGCCACCGACAGCGGCCTGCGCTGGCTGGTTGCGCGCAACTCGCCGAGATCGCAACATGCCTGAGACCGTCCTCAACCGCCGCGCCGCCATCGCGGCCATCCTGATGGCCGGCGCCGCCGCGGGCGGCCAGGCCATGGTGCCCACCAAGCGGATGGCGCTCCTTCGCGGGCCGTTCAAGCTCGAGGACATCGTGCCGTCGAGTTTCGGCACCTGGCGCGTGGACGACCGCTCCGCCTCCGGCATCGTCAACCCGCAGACGGAAGCAGTGCTCAACAAGCTCTACAGCCAGCTGCTGGACCGCGCCTACGTCGACGACCAGGGGCATCGCGTCATGCTGTCGATCGCCTACGGGGCCGACCAGGCGGACGACGACGTGCAGCTCCACTATCCCGAGGTCTGCTATCCGGCCCAGGGATTCAAGGTTTCGAACAACCGGACCGGCGTGGTCGACCTGCCCGAGGGCGAGATCCGCGTACGTCGCCTGGACACCCAGTTCGCCGATACCTACTTCGAGCCCGTGACCTACTGGACGATCATCGGCGACCAGCAGAGCCTCGGCGGCCTCGATCGCAAGCTCCTCGAGATCCGCCACGGCCTGCGCGGCGAGATCGTCGATGGCCTCCTGTTCCGCGTCTCCACGCGAGACCGGGACTACGCGGCGGGCTTCAACGTCCAGAACGGTTTCATTCGTGAGATCGTGCGCGCCATGACGCCCGCCGCGCGCAAGCAGCTGGTCGGCCTGGCCTAGCCTGACGGAGGACGCGAGCATGGCTGGTCATCCGATTCCGCGTGTCGCGGGTCTCCTCCTCGGCCTGGCGGCGCTGGGTTTTCTGCCGTCCCCTGGCAGGGTCGAGCCGGTCGCGCGGGGCAACGCGACGGTGGCCGCCGTCCATTCTGGTGCCCGAGCCAGCTTTACATGCCGGGACGCGGGTTCCCGTGAAGGTGTCGAGGATTTCCCACCCTTCTTGCATTCACTTACCGACCAGGGTCTGCCGATAGACAGTGCATCGCAGCACATGTCGTCGGAGTTCGCCGGAGACGTGGATTGGCTGCGGCTAATCCCGATCTCGGTGACCGACATGGCTTTGAATTGGATTGCGACCGCGCGCGCCTCGACGATGGCGTTGGCCGTCGGCGGCGCACTGGTCAGTGGATGCGGCGGGGGCGCCGCGAACGATACGCAAGCGGCCACGTCGGGCACCTCGTCTTCCAGCGGCACGATCTCCGGGACCGACTCGTCCACGATAAGCAGCACGACGCCCACCCAGGCCGGCGCGACCGCGGCCGCCGGCGGCGACACCACCGCGCAGGCGCCCAGCACCACGGATCCCTCCACGGGCACGGCGTCGGCCTCGACCGACAGCACGACCACGGGCACGGGCACGGACGGCAGCGACCCCCTCGTCGCCGCCGCGGCCAACGCCACGAGCACCCCGACCTCCAGCGCGGCCGCCCTGACGACCGGGCCCGTGCGCTCCGGCGCCGCGCTGAACCTGGGCGCCCTCGACTACTATGCGACCGAACTCCCGACGATCGACGTGATGAAGCGCGCGGGCGCCTGGCTCACGCAGTGCAGCGGCAGCAACTGCTCCGGTTTCGCCACCGCCGGAGCCAGCAGCTGGGACACGCTCGAGGAATCCGCGCTGGACGTCGATGCCAACGGCTGGATCCGCAGCCTGCCCGCGTCCAGCGACACGACGCACAAGTACCGCTCCGTCACGACTATGCTGTCGGCCAGCGGCGCGCTGCCCCTGGGCCGCTACATCGTGCGCTACGACGGCGCGGGCTCGATCAGCTATTCAGGCGCCACCCGGGCCAGCTCCTCCACGGGCCGGGACATCGTCGACATCACCAGCACCGGCAACGTGTGGATGACCATCACGGCCACCACCTCCGGCAACTACCTGCGCAACATCCGCGTCTACCTGCCCGGGGGCGCGTGCGCCAACGACCTCACGGTGTATGCCGCGAGCGCCGCGGCCTGCACGTCCGCCACCGGTGCCTACGTGCCGTTCGAATCGTTCCCGGCCACCCAGGTCTGGAATCCGCAGTTCCTGCAGGACGTCAAGGGCTTCCGCGCGCTGAGATTCCTGGACTGGGGCCACACCAACACGTCGCCCGCCAAGACCTGGGCCGACCGGACGCCGCCCACGGCGCGGACCTGGACGGGCCCGACCGGTGCGCCGCTCGAGGCCATGCTCGACCTGGCCAATGCGGTCCAGGCCGATGCCTGGATCAACCTGCCCACGTACGTCAACGACGACTACGCGGCCCAGCTGGGCAAGCTCGCCGCCGCGCATCTGTCGGGGGTTTCGAAGCTCGATCTCGAGTACTCCAACGAGCCCTGGAACTACGCGTTCGGCGCCTCCGGCTGGATGCTGAACCAGGCCAAGGCCAAGTGGCCGGCGCAAGTCGCCGCGGGCACCAGCCCCTACACGTTGCAGGACAGCTGGTATGGCGAGCGCGCCTCCCAGGCGTGTGCCGCGGCCAAGACGGTCTACCCGGCGACGAAGTGCGTGGTGAACGGCCAGGCCTCCAATTCCTGGGTCGCCAATCAGTTCCTGACGTGCCCCTTCGCGGTGGCCGAACTGGGCCGTCGCTGCGGCTCGAACATCGACATCCTCGCCATTGCCCCGTATTTCGGCCAGTACGTCGCGAGCTCCAGCCTGCGTCCCACCGTCTCGAAGTGGTACGCCGATGCGGACGGCGGCCTGAGCAAGCTGTTCCAGGAGATCACCGGCCTCGACGCCAACGGCAAGCCCGTCGCCGCGCCGCTCGTCGCCGCGGGCAGCAATGTTCCCGGCGGCGCCCTGGCGCAGATCAAGGGCTGGATCACGGCCAACAAGGCGGTTGCCGACAGCTTTGGCATCCCTCTGTGGGCCTACGAGGGTGGCCAGCACCTGGTGCCGGCTTCCAGCGACACCGACACGTCGCTGATCGCCCTGTTCATCGCCGCCAATCGCGACCCGCGAATGGGCGCCGTCTACGACACGATGATGGCGAACTGGCAGGCGCTGGGGGGGCAGACCTTCGCCTACTACAGCCATGTCAGCGCGCCGTCCAAGTACGGGATGTGGGGCTTGAAGGAGTCCATGAGCGACAACTCGAACGCGAAGTGGCAGGCCGCCCTGCGGGCCCGCGGCAGCAGCTGCGCCTGGTCGGGCTGCTGAGACCGGTATTTGCCACTGCCAAGACGGCGACCAACCTTGCGGGTGGTCGCCGTCTTGCGCTTCATTCGCGCATGCCGCTTGCGCTAGACTCCATGCCTGCGCCTCGGGCCGCCAGGCAGCAGGCCCGGCCTGTGAATTGCCTTGGCAGTCGGCCCCCCAAATCGGTCAAGGAAAGATGCAAGATTCGAACGGCCAGCCGCCCGCGCAGCCGACATTGACCGTCCTGCTGGTCAGCTACAACACGAAGTCGTTGCTTGCCCCCTGCTTCGAGGCGCTCGAAGCCGCCTTGGCAGGAATCGACAGCCATGCCATCGTCGTTGTCGACAATGCGTCGGCGGATGGCTCGGCGGCCTACCTTCGGGAGAATTTTCCGCAGGCGGAGTTGATCGCGCTGGATCGGAACGTGGGATTCGGGCGCGCGAACAACGCCGCGATGGCCCGCAACCACTCCCCGTACCTGCTGCTGCTGAATACGGATGCCTTCGTCTCGAAGGATGCGATCTCGCGAAGCATGGCCTACATGGCCGGCCATCCCGAGTGCGGCGTGCTGGGCGTGCGCCTGGTGGGCCGGGACGGCGTGCTGCAACCGAGTTGCCGCTTCTTTCCCACGCCGTTGAACTCCTTCGTCTCGCGGGCGGGCCTGGAAAAGTGGTTCCCGCCGATCCGGATGATCGACGACATGGCCTGGGATCACGCGTCCGTGCGGGACTGCGACTGGGTTCCGGGATGCTTCTACCTGATCCGCCGCGAGGTGGTCGAACAGGTCGGGCTTTTCGACCCGCGCTACTTCCTCTACTTCGAGGAGGTGGATCACTGCTTCGCCGTCAAGCGCGCGGGCTGGAAGGTCGTCTTCTTTCCCGATGTCTCCGTCGTCCACCTGGGCGGCGAAAGCGCCAAGAGCGACGGCCCGCTCACCTCGGGCGCCCGTCAGCTCGAGTCGCTGCAGATCGAAAGCTCGCTGCTCTATTTCCGCAAGAACCACGGACTGGCCGGGCTGATCTCGTTCGTCGTGCTGGATGTCCTCGCCGACGTGATCCTGTCCATTCGCAAGCTGCTCAGGCGCAGCGGCATCCCGGCCGGCGCGGCTGCCCGCCGCATCGGACTGACGCTGCGCCTGCTCGCACGCACCGATGCGGGAACCACGCCCACGCGATGACCGTGTTCTTCCCCAACATCCGCGCCGATTTCCAGGCGCATGGCCGGAGCCTGGGCGCCCAGGGCTTCTGGGCGCTGGTGGTCTACCGGTTCGGCCGCTGGCGCTACCGGATCCGCTGGCGCTGGCTGCGCATGCCCTTTTCGTTCCTGTACCACCTGCTGTTCAAGTGGGTGCAGGTCGTTGCCGGCATCGAGCTGCCGTGCGAGGCGGAGATCGGTCCGGGCCTGGTGATCGACCATTTCGGCGGCGTGATCGTGAGCGGCTATGCGAAGCTGGGCCGCGACTGCCGGCTTCGCAACGACGTCGTCATCGGCCTGCGCCATGTCGAACAACCCGTCGCCCCGATCCTCGGAGACCGCGTCGATATCGGCGCGGGGGCCAAGATCCTGGGCGCGATCCGGATCGGCAACGACGTCCTGATAGGCGCGAATGCCGTCGTCCTGTGCGATGTCCCCGACGGCTGCATCGCCGTGGGCGTGCCGGCGACGGTGCGGCCGAGGCGAGAGAAGAAATCATGACCGCGATCGCGAAAGACCAGCTCCCACGCAACGCGCTGAAGGGCCGAATCCTCAAGGCGGGCTCCTGGATCGTCGGCGGCCAACTGGTTTCCCAGGTCGTGCGCCTGGGCACGAGCGTCGTCCTGACGCGGTTGCTGGCGCCGGACGCGTTCGGCCTGATGTCGGCCGTGAGCGTGCTCACGATGGCGCTGGGCCTGTTCAGCGATCTGGGAATCGGCCGCAGCATCGTCCAGTCGAAGCGCGGCGAGGATCCCGCGATGCTCAACACGGCCTGGACGATCCAGGTCATCCGCGGCTATGGCCTCGCGCTGGGGTGCCTGGTGCTCGCGCTGGGGTCCGCGCTCGCCATCCACTTCCATCTCGTGAAGCCGGGCAGCGTCTACGGCGACTCCCGGCTGCCGTGGGTGATGGCCGCCTTCGCGCTCATGCCGGCGATCTATGCGTTCGATTCGATCCGCATGGGGATCGCGCAGCGCGCGATGCGGATGCACACGCTCACCCGCATCGATCTCTTCTCGCAGGCGATGGCGGCCGTCGCCATGATCTGCGTGGCGCTGCTGACGCGGTCGTTCTGGGCGCTGGTCGTGGGCACCGTCGTGGCGTCGCTGGTGCGATGCGTCACCGGCCACCTGGTGCTCGACGGACATCGCGAGCGTTTCCAGCTCGATCGCGCCGCTGTGTCGGAGCTGATGGGCCACGCCAAGTGGATCTTCCTGTCGTCGATCCTCACGTTCCTCGGATCGAACGGCGACCGGCTGTTCCTGGGGGGAACCATCGACAGCCGGGCGTTCGGCATCTATGCGATCGCGCTATCCATCCTCAACGTGCTGCAGGGGTTGGCCTCGACGCTTACCAACAGCGTCGCGTACCCGGCCCTGTCCGAGGTTCACCGCGAGCGTCCGCATGCGCTCGCAAGCGTGGTGGAGCGATTCCAGATCGGATACGACCTCACCGTGACCTTCGCGGCCGCCGCGCTCGTCGTCGCCGGCCCCGCGCTCATCGGCCTGTTGTACGACCCACGCTATCGCGAAGCCGGGTGGATGATGTCGATCCTGGCCGTCGGCACCATCGGCCTGCGCTACCAGATCGTCGAGCAGTGCTACCAGGCGGTCGGTACGCCCAAGTACATGACGTTCGCCAACTTCCTTCGCCTGGTGTTCCTGGTGATCGGCCTGTACGTCGGGCAGCATGTCGGCGCGATGCGCGGCGCGGTCGTCGGGATCGCCCTGTCCCAGTTCGCCGCGTGGCCGCTCGCGATATGGTTCAAGTCCAGGCACGGCATCCTGACGCTGCGCGCGGAGGCGGCGCTTCTGCCGGCGATCGTCGTGGGCCTGGGCGCGGGGTGGGTGGTGTCGCTGTGCATCCATCTCCTGTTCCCGCACCGCTTCGTCTGACTTTCCGCGCACCACTTTCGAGAGCGAGCAGTACGTGATCTATGCCATCAAGCTTCTCTTCGCCGCGTTGATCGCAGGAGGGATCGGCGCCTACCTGTTCAGGCGCGCGTTCGACACGCTCCTGTCCAGCGAAGACTACTGGCGCGCCTGGACCAGCATCGGGCTGGTGACGTGCGCGACCTTCCTGTGCAAGTTCCCGCCCCTGTTCTGCATCGCGATCGCCGTCATCGCGATCGTGCGCGCGGGCACGATGCGAAGCGGCGTGATCGGCAACATCAGCCTCTTCGTCATGCTGGCGGTGGTGCTGCCGCCCCTCGAACTCAAGCTCGGCCTGGGCAACGTCGGATACCTGCTCACGCTCAGCCACTTCCGGCTGCTCGCGCTGGCGCTGCTCGTGGTTCCGGCGATGAAGCTCATGTCCGAGCGCAGCGATCAGAAACGGCCCAGCCTGTTCTGGATCGACGCGGGCATGGTCGGCTATCTGCTGCTGAGGATCGCGCTGGCCGCGCCGTCGTCTACCGGAACCACCATCCTGCGGTCGTTCCTCGAGTCCAGCCTGGACACCCTGCTGCCCTACTACGTCATCACCCGGGGCGTGCGCAAGCTGCCGGCGCTGCGCTTCGTCGCCACGCACCTGATGATCGGCATCACCTTCATGACGTCCGTCGGCATCATCGAGATGCTGACCCAGCGGAACCTGTACTCGGGCCTGCAGACCATCTACGACGTCACATGGCAGCTGACCTACGTCCTGGCGCGCGGGGGCCTCGTGCGCGTCCAGGCCGCGGCGCAGGTGCCGATCAACTTCGCGATCCTGTTGATGACGGGCATCGGCCTGCTGATCTGGCTTCGCGGCGACCAGTGGCGCCGGCAGTCGGTCTTCCTGCTGTTCGCCGCGATGTTCGTCGCGCTAGCGGGAACCTGGTCGCGAGGCCCCTGGCTCGCGGCCGGCGCCATGCTGCTTGTCGTGGCCGCGCTGGGACGCATGTCCGCGAGCGTGTTCAGGGCAATTCTGCTGCTGACCTTGCTGCTGGGCGTCGTGGCGATCGCCACGGGGGCCGACAGCGCGGTTGTCGCCGCCCTGGGAGCCCTGTTCGGAGGCACGGGGTCGGACCTTTCATCGATCGACTACCGGCGCCAGCTGCTCATTACCTCGCTCGCGCTCGTCAAGCAGAGCCCGTGGCTGGGCGTGCCGAACTACGCGTCGCAGTTGCAGTCGCTCCGCCAGGGCGAAGGCATCGTGGACATCGTGAACAGCTACGTGGGGATCATGCTCGGCGCCGGCGTCACGGGCCTGGCCATCTACCTGTTGCCGTTCGTGATCGTGGTGCATCGGCTGCTGAACGCCATCCGGCGCGACGCGACGGGAACGCGGGAGCCGGGCAGCCGTTTCGCGGTCTCCATGGTCGCGCTCATCCTGGCGCTGCTGTTCGCCATCTTCACCACGTCCACGTTCGACGTGCTGCCGCTGCTCCTCACCCTGAGCATCGCCTTTCCGGCCGCCTGGCTCGCGATGCCCGGCAAGGACCGCGACAGCATGGACCTGACGCCTTATCGCGGCGAGCCCAGGGCCCATGTCCTGGGACGATTCCAGCCGCGATTGCCCGCGCAGCCCCGGCAATGAGCGCCGCCCGGCCGCCCGAAGGCGCTCGCACCGCAGCCGCCAGGCGGAGGGTAGCGCTTATGAGCGCGGCCGAAGGCTCCGGGGTCGCCCCGGTCCTGGGCGCGGTCATCATCGGCCGCAACGAGGGCGAGCGCCTCAGGCGCTGCCTGACGTCCTGCGCTGCGCTGGGCACCCGGCGCGTCTACGTCGATTCCGGGTCGACCGACGGCTCTGCGGAACTCGCCATGCAGCTCGGCGCTCGGGTCGTCCGGCTCGACATGGGCAAGCCGTTCACGGCGGCGCGTGCGCGCAACGCCGGCCTGCGCGAGATGCTGGCGGCCGTTCCCGAGCTCGAACGAGTGCAGTTCATCGACGGCGATTGCGAGCTGGGGCCCGGGTGGCTGGCCAGCGCCTCGGCATTCCTCGACGCGCATCCGGACGTCGTGGCGGTGGCGGGGCGCCGCCGCGAACGCCACCCGGAGGCGACCGTCTACAACCAGCTGTGCGACATCGAATGGAACACGCCGGTCGGCGAGGCGAAGGCCATCGGCGGCGACGCGCTGTTCCGGGTCGAGGCGATCGTCCGTGCGGGCGGATATCGCGACGGCCTGATCGCCGGCGAAGAGCCCGAACTCTGCGTGCGCCTGCGGGCGGCCGGCGGGCGAATCTGGCGCATCGACGCCGACATGACCTGGCACGACGCCGCCATCGCGCGGTTCTCCCAATGGTGGCGGCGCACGATGCGATCCGGTTATGCGTTCGCGGAGGGCGCCCATCTGCACGGCGCTGCCCCGGAACGCCACTTCGTCCGCGAGACCCGGCGCGCGCTTGCGTGGGGAGCCCTGCTGCCGGTCGCGATCGTGCTGGCGAGCGGCTTGCTGCCCGCGGCCGCCGCGCTGCTTCTCATCTATCCAGCGCAGTGGATCCGCCTGGGCCGGCGGTTTGCCGCCCAAGGCGGCCCGCTGCCCTGGCGGCACGCCTTCTTCCTGATCCTCGGGCGCTTTCCCGAGGCCCAGGGCGCGATCAAGTTCCTGCTTGCCCGTGCGTCCGGGCGCGCGGGCGCATTGATCGAGTACAAATGAACGCGGTCGACCCCTCGCCTGGCCTCGGTCCGCACGATCCAACCCGAACGGCCCTTTCATGAGCTACGCCGTCGCCTATTTCATCAACCAGTACCCCAAGGTCAGCCACACCTTCATCCGGCGCGAGATCGCGGCGCTCGAGCGCCAGGGTGTCCGCGTCGTGCGATTCGCGTTGCGGGGATGGGACGCGGAGGTCACGGATGCCGAGGACGCGCAGGAGCGCGAGCGCACGGGCTACGTCCTGAAGGGAAGCCTCGCCGCGCTCTCGATCGAGGCGCTCGGCTTCCTGGCCGGCCACCCCGGCGGTGCCTGGCGGGGGTTGCGGGCGGCCTGGGCCATGTCGCGAAGCTCCGGCCGGGGCCTGCTCCGGCACCTGGTGTCGCTGGCGGAGGCGTGCCGTCTCGTGAACTGGATGCGAAAGGCGGACGTCGCCCATCTGCACGCCCATTTCGGAACCAATTCCGCCGAAGTCGCGATGCTCACGCGCGCCCTCGGGGGGCCGACCTTCAGCTTCACGGCCCACGGCCCGGAAGAGTTCGACAAGCCGCAGGCGCTGGCGCTCGCTCGCAAGGTCGACTCGTCTTCGTTCGTGGTGGCGATCAGTTCGTATGGCCGCAGCCAGCTGTGCCGCTGGATTCCGTCCATGCAGTGGCCCAAGGTGCAGGTGGTGCATTGCGGCATCGATGCGGCGTTCTTCGCTGCTGAACAGGATCTCGCGGCCAATGCGAACGACACGCTGGTCTGCGTGGGCCGGCTGTGCGAGCAGAAGGGCCAGTTGCTCCTCGTGCAGGCCGCCGCGCAACTGATCCGCCGGGGCATTGCGCTGAAGCTGGTGCTGGCGGGCGACGGAGAGTTGCGCGAGGAGATCGAGGCGTCCGTCCGCGACCTGGGCATCGAGGCTCACGTGCGCATCACGGGATGGATCAGCAGCGCGCGCGTGCGCGACGAACTCCTGGGCGCCCGTGCCCTCGTGCTGCCGAGCTTTGCCGAAGGCCTGCCGGTCGTCATCATGGAATCCATGGCGCTGGGCCGCCCGGTCATCAGCACCTTCATCGCGGGCATCCCCGAGCTGGTGCTCGATGGCGTCCAGGGGTGGCTGATCCCCGCGGGCGACGTCGACGCCCTTGCCGGCGCGATGCAGGCGTGCCTGCAGGCCGAACCGCAGCGCCTGCTGGTGATGGGGCGCGCCGCACGTGCACGCGTGTTCGAGCGCCATCTCGTCGATGTCGAGGCGGCCCGTCTGAAGCGCCTTTTCAGCGACACCATCGAAGGATCGCGGCCGTGAGCGCCCCCGGAATCCACCTTGCGCAGGCGTTGGCCGTCGGGGTGCTGGCGTTGACGCTGCTGCTGGCGTTGCCGGTCGCCGTCCTCGTGCTGCAGATCCTCGCCGGCGTGCTGGCCTCGCGTGCGCCGGCATCGCCGCCGGCGCGCCGTGACGGATCCTCCGGCAACGCCGCCATCCTGGTGCCCGCGCACAACGAGGAATCCGGCATCGCGCGGACCCTGGCGCTGCTGCTGCCGCAACTGGCCCCGGGCGATCGCCTGCTGGTGGTGGCCGACAACTGCGACGACGCAACCGCGGACTGCGCGCGCGCGGCCGGCGCCGAGGTGGTCGAGCGATTCCACGACGCGCGCGGCAAGGGCTTTGCGCTCGCCTTCGGCATGGAGCACCTGCGCCGTGATCCGCCCGCGGCGGTGGTGATCGTCGATGCCGATTGCGAGCTGGCGCCGGGCGCGCTCGACGCGCTCCTGGCCGACCTGCAACGCACCGGCCGGCCGGTGCAGGCGCTGTACCTGATGCTGGCGCCGGCCGATGCGGGCGTCGGGCGCCGCCTGGCGCAGTTCGCGTGGCGCGTGCGCAATGCGGTGCGTCCTTCGGGCTGGCACCGGCTGGGCCTGCCGTGCCAGTTGATGGGCACCGGCATGGCCTTCGGCTGGGACATGCTGCGCGACGCGCCCTTGGCCAACGCCTCCATCGTGGAAGACATGAAGCTGGGCATCGACCTGG
>FTIR01000063.1_pt2 | contig 12479 bp, 16 predicted proteins | sample 1658041 | NCBI WGS metagenome assembly FTIR01 (sample SAMEA3914793, study PRJEB12502) | metagenome | biome: forest; material: soil | place: Canada | collected 2011-07-03 | depth 0.3 m | reverse complement strand
CACATGACCGGCGGCGGCAATGAAATGATCGGCGGCGGCACCCTGATCGCCCTGGACCTGGGGACCCGCGAGCGGGCCTTCAACTTCCTCAATGCGCTCAAGATCGTGGACATCTCCAACAATCTGGGCGACTCCAAGTCCATGGCCACCCACCCGACCACCACCACCCACCGCTCCATGACCGAAGAACAGCGGCTGGAAATCGGCCTGACCCCCGGCTGGGTGCGGCTATCGGTGGGCCTGGAAGGCGCCGGCGATCTGGCGCGCGACATCGAGCGGGCTCTGGACGCGGCATGAAACGAATCCCCCGCCGAACCTCGCGCGACCAGCCGGTCTATGAGGCGACGACCCGGGGGATCGTCGTGCGGGTGGTCAGCGAATATCTGAGCGGCCAGTCCGATCCGCTGGAGAGCCGCTACGTCTGGAACTACACCATCGAGATCGAGAATCGCGGCGCGGAGACCGTGCAGCTGATCTCACGCCGCTGGCTGATCACCGACGCCATGAACCGCACCGAGGAGGTCGCCGGCCCCGGCGTGATCGGCGAACAGCCGCGGCTGAAGCCGCAGGAGGCGTTCCGCTACACCTCCGGCTGCCCGCTCACCACCGCCTCCGGCGAGATGCGCGGGACCTATCAGATGCTGACGGACGAGGGCGAGGTGTTCGACGCCGAGATCCCCGCCTTTTCCCTGCATCTGCCGGAAGCGCGGCGGGTGGTCAATTAAGCGGGGCAATTGCGCATAATCCCGCAAGACGTGTGGATTGTTGCAGTCAAGTGACTGTTTCATAACACCTTCTCCATCGGTTCTATATTTGTTCTTGATCTGCCCCAAATGGCGTGCTCCAGTTGTGGATAAGTCAGGCGGGGGAGGCGGCATGGTCGCGCGCGTCGTAACGGTGGCGTTCGAGGGCGTTGAGGCGCGCCGGGTGGACGTCGAAGTGCAGATGACTGGCGGCGCCGTCTATTTCGCGGTGGTGGGCCTGGCCGACAAGGCGGTGGCCGAAAGCCGCGAGCGGGTGCGCGGCGCCTTCGCCGGCATGGGCCTGGCCCTGCCGGCCAAGCGGATCGTGGTCAATCTGGCGCCGGCGGACCTGCCCAAGGAGGGCAGTCACTACGACCTGCCCATCGCCCTGGGCATGATGGCGGCCATGGGGATCATTCCGCCGGACAGCCTGGCCGAGTGGGCCGCGGTGGGCGAGCTGGGCCTGGACGGCCAGATCGCGCCGGTGGCCGGGGCCCTGCCCGCCGCCGTGGCCGCCAGCAGCCTGGGCCTGGGCCTGATCTGCCCCGAGGCCTGCGGCGCCGAAGCCGCCTGGGTCGGGGACTGCCGCATCCTGGCGCCGCGGTCGCTGATCTCGCTGGTCAACCATTTTCGCGGCGTCCAGATCATGAGCCAGCCCAAGCCGGGGCCGGTGGTCGAGGGCGACCGGGTGGCCGACCTGCGCGACGTCAAGGGTCAGGAGGGCGCCAAGCGGGCGCTGGAGATCGCCGCCGCCGGCGGCCACAACCTGCTGTTCGTTGGCCCGCCGGGCTCGGGCAAGTCGATGATGGCCCAGAGATTGCCGGGGCTCCTGCCGCCCCTGTCGCCCACCGAGCTTCTGGAAACCTCGATGGTCCATTCCGTGGCCGGCCTGATCGCCCGCGGCGCCCTGACCCGCGCCCGCCCGTTCCGCAGCCCGCACCATTCCGCCTCCATGGCCGCCCTGACCGGCGGCGGGCTCAAGGCCAAGCCGGGGGAGGTGTCCCTGGCCCATAACGGGGTCCTGTTCCTGGACGAACTTCCGGAGTTCAGCGCCCAGGCCCTGGATTCGCTGCGCGCGCCGCTGGAGACCGGTGAGGTGATGGTGGCGCGGGCCAACGCCCATGTGCGTTATCCCGCCCGGGTTCAGCTGGTGGCGGCGATGAATCCCTGAGGTCGCGTTGCCTTGTCAGCATCTTCTCCCGAAGGGAGGTAGAGGAGGTCGATTTCGACCTCCTCTTTTCCGATCGTAATGCGATCGGTGATCGCTTCCACGATCTGCCGCCGTTCCTCGAACGGTAGGTCAGGCCACCTGGTGGCTAGGTCTCTCGCCTCCACGAGTGCTTCTTCTCGTGAGAGAAGGTTGATCCGCAGGACGTCCGCTTCGGCTTGGAGTTTGGGAAGCTCATCCTCAAGCTGGATGCGGCGCTCCGACAACGGCCGGTGCCTTCGGCCGAAGTCCTCTTTCGAAAGCGCGCCGTCGAGATAGAGCGCATAGAGCTTGTCGTCTTCGGTGGCGATTTTGCGCAGCTCGTTCGCGCCACTCTCGATTAGCCGATCCTTTTCGCCGAGCGACTCGTTCGCGGCTTCCTCGTACGCTTTGATCTCGTCGGGCGAGACAAGGAAGTGACGGAGCTGTTCGCGATAGACGGCTTCGAGATCGGCGACCGGGATTTTGTTGCGGCAGCCCTCGCAGATGTATTTGGGCGAACTGGCCCAGACGTACATTTTTCGTCCGCAGGCGCAGAAGGCGAAGCCCGCAAATAGGTGCTGCGACTTGCGGGCGGGCGGCCGTCGTTCGCGCGATGCCGTCGCAATGGCGTTGCAGCGCTCCCACAGCTCCTCGGACACCACTGCAGCTACCTCGGTATAGACCCATTCGCTTTCGGGCTTCAGGTCCCAGCTTTTCGTTCGGTCGTTTGTGGTGGTGTAGTTGGCGCGGTGAAGGCCCTTAGCAGTCGTGTCCTCGATGAGACGTGATATGGTGGTATCCGAAAAGGGAGCGCCTCCGCGCGTTCGATAGCCGCGCTCGTTCAGAAGGCGCGCCACGGTCTTCTTGCGCCGGTGTTCTGCGAAAAGCTCATGGACGAGGGCGCGCACCGGCGCTTCGTCGGGGTCGGGCTCAAGCTTCTTATCGCGCCAACGATAGCCGAAGGGTGCCTGGCCGCCGGTGGGCTTGCCCATCTGCGCTCTGATCGGAACCGACGCCTGGACGCGGGACGCGATTTCCTCCCGTTCCCACTGCGCCATTGCCGCGATCACCGTGAAGAACAGGCGACCGGCCGGAGAACTTGTATCGATGGCCTCCTGAAGGGAGACCAAGTCCGCACCACATGTGCGGAAAATTTCCGCGAACTCAAGTAGCTCCTTGGTGTTGCGCGCTAGGCGGGCGAGCTTCGAGAACACCAGGCCGGTGATACGGCCGGCGTGCACGTCGGTGAGCATCCTCTGGGCTTCGGCGTGCCCCATTACGGCTTTGCCGGAGACCGCATCGAGGCGATATGTCTCGACTACCCGCCAGCCCTTTGCTTCGGCATAGGCGCGTGCACGTTTTTCGTGATGCTCGGGACTTTCGCCCCGCACCTGGTCTTCGGTTGAGACCCGTATCCAAATGCCGACCTGCTTAATTTCGTCGCCTGGCGTCGTGCGCATTCCGCCCTCCGAGGAAAGAACAAAGAAAATACGCCGAGCGCCAGGCGATGTGAATCCCTAACGCTAGTTCGCGAGGCCGCCATGGTGAGAGCCGGCGCCTTGGTGGTGTTCGTCGAAGCTGTATGAGCCGTCACGGCACTGCGCCGATGCTCCGCGCGGCGCGTGGGTGGCGAGGGCCGGCAGTTGCTCGTGGAGACCGCCTGTCTTCGCAGTGGGAAATCGTCGTACGACGAGTATTAAGAGTCGATTCGACCGACATCGGTGGGTGCGGGCCTATTAGGTGGCTAAATCAGCGACGGTAGCCAATGTTTGGGCTAAAAATAAAGCCTTATATAGTAGGTAAAGTCCGTAAGGCGACATATTTTTGTGTTTTAAGACCATGACGAAATCAGATATTAGGGCGTCTGGAAATTGCGTTCGTCCTAGATATTCCAATCGCGTTCCGTGAGTTGGTGAGATATCGTCATATTGTGGAAATATCTTCTTGAGTTCATAATTTAAGCAAATTTGGTAGCCGATAATGAGGGCGCAATACTCTGCCCCATAGCGAAGAAATCGCTTTCGACGCTTATAGCGCTCGGGTGAAGGGTCAATATCCCATCCCGCGATCACCTTGGTCTCGTTTATTGGCTGCATCCTTCTCAGCCAGAACGCAATAAATGCGGCATGTTTGAAGTGATCTAGGTCGATAGTACGCTCAGGCATTCCGTCCTTGAGGGTTCGCGCGACATCGACTAGCCAAAAATCATGCACGTCGCCGAGTCGGCTTTTGCTCATTAGGGTCTGGCAGCCGAAGCGCGCCGCTAGAAAATTGAAATTGTAGGTAATTGAACCCCGAAAGAAATCTCTATCCCTAAGCTGAGGGATGACTTGGCTTCCAATGAGAGAATACTTCGCCTGTTCGGGCGTCATGACGTCGCCCCCCTGGGCCACTGAGTTGCCATTTATGTTGTGAAAAAAGCACCCGCAACATTGACGGGTGCTAGTTCGCTCACTGCGGAGCGAAGATATTCATCATGGCCTCATACTCGTCGTCTGAAAGCTCCGGTGATCCGTCGCCGAGGCCATTGGTCTCATAGTGTGCTTTGCGTTCGTCGAATTTGAGGCTGTCCGCAAAGCGGGACGCCTCATCCTCGATCAGCAATTCCGACAAGGGCGGAATCGTGGCTGCGGGCGTCATAGGCCTGTCTCCATTCTGTCCTGTGCCCTGACAAATTGTACCATATGCCAGCCGTGGAAACGCAAAAACGAGTTGACTCCAAGGGTTCGCGCCCGAGGAGTCATGATTCGTTCCGCTCTTGAATCATACATTCAGAGCTTGGGCAACCCCAGAGCAACCCGTGGTGGCGTCGCCTGAGCCCAGCGCCATTGATGCCCGGTTGTGGCCGGTGGCTGCCGTCGGGCGAAAAGTCGAACGAGCGCCGCGTGCTAATGCGTTAGGCTAGAAGCATGTTCCGGCACGCGTATGCCTCGCCCGTGTTGTCTTCGCGGGGATGCCGGGACACTTGGCGGCGGTGCGCGGCCGCTAGTTGCAGCGGTCAGGAAACGGCATTCAAGTGTTGCAGCAGCGAAGAATTCCCACACGGCAAGCGGTCGTCGAGAGGCACCCGACAGTTTGCGGAGGACGACCACCCTAGCCGAGTGATCTCACAACGGAAATTCCCGAACTCAACGATGAACGCATGGTGTCGATTCGCTGCCTAGGGCGGAGCGAGAGTTTGCGCGCTGAACGGTTGGCTTGGCGACCCGTCGATCATGAGCTTCAGATAAATTGAACCATTGGGGAGGTTGATCAGGTCCAAAGGCTGGAATGTCGGCTGGAATTCTCTCGCGAGGATCGATGCATCCTCTGGGCCCACACGAAACGAGATCAAACTGCCGGCATTGCCGAATACGGCGTGCAGGATCGCTGGTTCAAGGGCGTTCAGATATTGCGTTACCGCCGTGACCCCCACGCCGAACTTCCTCAATTCCGAAAACATGTTGACGAAGGAAAGCGTGGTGAAGTGCTGAAATTCGTCGGCGTATAGGAAGAATGGCCGGCGCTCGTCTGCCGGCTGGTTTGCGCGCGTGAAAGCGGCGAGGCCGAGCGTGGACACCAGGAGCCCGCCGAGCACCAGGCTGCCGTCCTCGCCAAGCTGGCCCTTGGAGAGGTTGACCAGAAGGATGCGGCCTTCGTCCATGAGCGGCCGGAACCGGAGGTCAACTGCGGGTTCGACGAGGATCCGGTAGAGGGTCGGATCGGAAAGGAGCGCACCGAGCTTGTTCTGGATAGGCGCAATGGCCTCCGCGCGCAGCCGCGGCGGATAGTCCTCGAATTCATACTGCCAAAATTGCTGCACAACGGGGTTGCGCAGGCGCCGCGCGATGGCATGGCGGAACTCCTTGTCGGCATAGAGGCGAAAAATGTCCGGGAGGGCAGAGGTGTCGCGCTCAAGAAGCGCATAGAGGCTGTTGCGTAGAACATGTTCCATGCGAACGCCCCAAGCGTCGGGCCAGAGCTTGCGCATCGTCTCCAATAGCCCTGAGGCAGCCAGGGGAATCTTGTCGTCCCGCACAGGGTGGAGGGGGTTGTATCCGTATGGCTGCTCTGGATCGGGGGCGTTCAGATATACCACGCGGTCACGCTGTTCAGGCGGCACGGCGGCCCAGACGCGTTCGACGAGATCGCCGTGGGGGTCGATGAGGGCGAAGCCGCGTCCCGCATCAAGATCCTGGCGGGCGAGCGTCTCGATGAGCGTCGATTTGCCCACGCCAGTCTGGCCGACGACGAAGAGATGGAGCAATCGATCGGCCTGCTTGATGCCGAATACGGCTCCCAATCGATGGTAGTTCGTCCTGGCAAATCGTGACACATCCTTGGCCCGCGGGTTCATACTGACAGTGTGATGCCCGCGGCGCCTGGCTGCACGACGCCACTTCGACGCCAACAAGCGGTGTCTCGGCGGGGTGATCGCGGCGATGCGCCCGCGATCTACAAAAGAAAGCCCCGCCGAAGCGGGGCTGTGCTCACGAAGGAGCATTTGAATTGGCGAGATATTCGGCGGCGGCACTTGCGAGCTTGGCGGCCGTGAAGATTGCCCGCCGGTCGTCCTTCAAGACCTTGAGCCACGACGCCACATAGGCGGCGTGATCCGGACGGGGATCATTTGCGATCCCCAGATCCCCGCACGAGAACGCAGCGCCAAGTTCGGCCACGAGCTCCTCGAACGCATAGGCGTTGTCGCCGTAGCGCTGGCCGAATGTGCGGTCGAGCCGATGACTGGCACCTGTCCAATGCGTCAGTTCGTGGAGCAAGGTAGCATAGAAGGACTCGGTCGGGGAACTGGTCGGCGTGCCGTGGAATCGATGCCGATCAGGAAGGTGGACCCGGTCAGCTTGGTGATTGTAGTGGGCGGAATCTCCGCCCTCGATGATCGTCGCACCGGTCGCCCGTACGAACACCTCGACCGCCGGCAGTGTTTCAGCCTGCGGCCGGGCTTCGGGTTCGGGCTCACGCCAACCCGTGACCTGATCGGCGTTGAAGACGCGGGAGGCGCGGGCAATAAGCCGCGGCTCCTGCTGCTCCTGATCGGCGGATCGTTCCCTCGGCTCAAGCCGCTTATAGAAGACGATCGTCGACCCATGCTGGCCCTTCCGTACGGAAGCACCGAGCGCCTGCCACTGCCGGAAAGTCGCCCAGTGACCGGATGCATACCCGGACACCATAGCCTCGGCCCACAGCGCCACCACATTGACGCCTCGATACCCAACTCCGGTCGACGCATTGGTCGGCCGGCCGATACTCACGCCACTCCGGTGCCACGGCATAACAAACTCGCCAGCACCGGCCTCGATCGCCTGAACGATCTTCTCGGTTATCGCGCGGTGCACATCAAACCGCACTTCTGAAAGAACACTGCTCTCCATCACTACCTCCTCGGTCAAGCGAGGAGCGTCGGACCGCAGCAACGTCCGGCGCTTCCGCTTGACCGCGCAGGCAGCGGCTGTCGGCTCAGGAGAGGTCTGGATCCATTGTCGCAGAGGCGGTCATGTCGCGCACGACGCCGCTCCACGCCAACCTGGCGTGTTTCACCGTCGTGCATCCATCGAGCCCGAAGCGCACACTGAGGGGGTATGAAAAACAAACGAAAGCAAAAGCAACGATATCAAGCGCCGCCGCCAACACCATCCCCGCCACCGGTCAAGGGACCGGTCGACCCCCGGAACCCCGCTACCAAAATGAAGGCGATCGCCGAGCACCTCCTGCTGGCGCTCAACGGATCGATCAACCAGACGTCGGCCATCCTCCAGCGCCGCCTTGAGGAAGGGTTCGCAAAGCTCGAACACCTCATCAACGAGCGTAACCGCTAGTCCGCCATGAGTATCTCTGACGATCGCATTGAGGACTTCATCAACCGTTGGGAGGTTGCGTTTGGCGTGCGCCTCACCAAGGACCAAGCTATTGCCCGAGCGCATGAACTCGTTGAACTCTACCGCGAACTCAGCCGATCGCTACCGGCCAAGAAGCAGGAAGACCCGGCGCCGCCAGCTGCGGAGGAGGGGTAACTGGGAACTCAGCTGGCGGCAGCCGTTGGGGGATTAGGTGGGTGCCTCGAGAGACACCTTGGGTCGGGACCTAGTCCCAAGCGGCCCAAACGATCGGCTTACGCCCCTGTCCGGACCGGCGGCGGCAAGTCAGGGGTCATGTTGATCGCCATCGTTTCAGGCAGCGAAGACCGCATGCTATCAAGCGGGCCTAAGCCTTACGACAATCCCATGGTCTTCTTCGCTGCCTCAGAGGCCAAGTCCGTGACGACCTTGATGGCTATTTCATAGGTGGGTCTGCTTAGTTGCCCCATAAGCCGCTTCAGCTTGAGGGCCGCTCCTTCAGTTTTTGGCGTATCACGAACCACATCCGGCAGGGTCGCCTCGACGGCGGCAATATCCTGTTCGGACACCATGCTTTCGCGAAGCACGTCCGACAAATTGTCGATCGCCGCCTGTCGCCAAGGGTAAGCGGCGCCGCAGTTCTCACAATAGGCAGGCACCGGTGTCGTATAACCGAGCACAAGCACGCTGGACGCAAGATAGTCGCCTTTGATCGGTGCCTGACATGATGGGCAACAGTCGATTGCTGACGCGCCACATCGTTTGCAGAATTTTGCTCGGAACTGTGGCTTGGTTTGGGCGTGGTCGGTAATCAGGTGCCCGTTGAGGCAGGCCTGCATCTGATCGTAGTGGCCCATGGCTAGGCCACCACCTGCGAGATAAGCGACCAATCAATCGCTTTCATTGCGAGAACCCAAGGACCGGTTTTTATGGCGCTCGCTATCGTGAAAGCGATAGCGCGGACATTCTCGGCCGTTGTCGTATCTGGCAGGATTACATGATATTCGGCCGTTGGCAGGCGTAGCGTGCGGCCGTCAGAAGCTGTGATGGCGCGAAAAAATCCAGCGGCAATCATCCGCTGATGTAGCAGTTCGTAGTCGCCTCCTGTTGCGCCGTGCAGTTCGACTCTGACAAAAAAGTCCGTCACCTCAACCTCCGATCAGTTGGAATCAGGTTGACCTGCTGAGGTGAGTCCCACAAGCCCCGGCGAGGGTGGGTGCGAGATTCGAATGACTGGATGACTTTGGCGCGCAGCCGCCGGAGCGGAGTTTCGCCGAAGATCCGTTAGGTGCGGAGGGAGCCGGTCAGCCGATCGGCATAACCGGCCTTAACGGTGGAGGCTCGCGGCCGCGCTCGATTTCCCGAGACAGGACATTCCCGACGGGGAAAGCTCGTGGTTGTCAGCGCCGGGTGCCTTGGCAATTGGGGTAGCGCGAGCAACCCCAAAAAGCTTGGCGGGAACGTCGGTTGACCCGGCGCACCATTAAGCCACCGCATTGTGGGCAGGTTGGCGTAGAGTTCGCAGTTCGAAATGGCCTGGAGCTTGCCACGTTGGCGCGCGTCGGTCCTGCGTTAGCGGCGGGGGCCTGGGGTTTGGGCGCCCTCGGCTTCGGTGAGGGGACGGCGATAGGGGAAAGTTTCTTTCCCAGCAGTTTTGCGTCGGCTTCTGCTTGCCGGCGCCGTTCAAACAATTCCTTGAGGCGCGCGTCTGGTGATTGCCGCGCAGTGACCACCTGCTGTGCGATCTGTTTGAGCACGATTGGCCCTTGCGCGAGTTGTGCACGAAGCTCCGCGGCTCGTCGCGCGATGTCCGCCTTGATGCTTGCCAACTTCGCTTGGTCATGCTGATTTGGGTTCTGGTTGTAAACAAATCGTCCTTCGACGCGCCTGCGCCAGTCGACAAGCGCAGAGGTGTTGACGGGCCCAAACCCTGGCACGCCGAGAACCCTGCTTTGCGCAACATCGAACGCAGTTTCGATTCCATACGAAGTCAATGCGGCAAGCTTAGACGGACCCATACCTTTGATCTTGTAGTTCCGGATCCGATACCCTTGAAGATATGATTTCAGCTGTTCGGATTGTCTGTTTCGCTGATATTCATCAATGAGATGGGTTTCTTCAGCCGGCAGATGTTGGAGTTTGCTCTTCACTATCTGCAATTCGGCTTTCGTCTCGTCAAATTTCAGGGTTGCGCAACGATCAACCCAATCCTGGAGCGCTTCCTGAAAGCGAGCATTCTCCTGTGTCCCCGACCTGAGGATTTCGGCGGCGCTATTCACTTCTGAAAGCAGGAAATAGAGGCCTGTGGCGCCGCTACCCAGCCAGATCACCCAGGCTGACGCGTCAAGGAGGAATGTGCCCCCTGCGACCAGCCCAAGGAGGCCAGCGCCTAGTTTGCGGATCCAAAAAACCCGATGTGCGGCCGATGCCTTCGTGCTGGGCGGCGGCAAGGCCTTAGTGGGGAACGGAAAGGCTAGCTCGCTGCTTGGCCGCGCAATCGCTTCAATGGTGCGCCACAGAACGTTAGCGTCTGGAGATGGACCGTCTGGCTTCGACGCCGCCGCACTGCCTGGTCCCAACGATGGGATGAATAACTGGGTGCCGAATGCAGTCTCCATTCGACACCATGGGCATTCGCCGGCCGCACGCGGATAATGATGCAATGCCACGCTTGCACATATGCGAAGGTTCCCTTCGAGCTCCTCCAGCAATGCCACCCATTGACGGGCCGTCGGCCTCTTGCCGGGTCCGGCGAACGCCTGCTCGAACGCCGCACGAATCTGAGGTGGAAAGTCGCTGAGGCGGGGGGCAGCCGGCGGAGGCTGCATTCCAACCTTTCGGATTTCCGAGTAGGCGAAACGATTTTCTGAGATCGCCTTCTCGAGCGGCATCTCGCCGCCCGCATACCGGCCAGAGTGCGGATGGCGTCCCATCCAAAGCAGCTGAAAGATTACAACCGCCAGCCCGAACGCGTCGTGGTCAGGCGTTCGAACAACCTGATCGAGTGGCTGGCCCTGCAGTTCGGGCGGCGTGTACTCCGGGACGCCGACCCGGCAGATGTGGTGTACCGCGCCCGAAACGACCTGAAATGAGTCAGCGTCGATCAGCGCGACCGTCGCCTTGTCGGAAACAAGTATGCCAGAGTGATTGATATCGCCGATGACGCAACCGGCGTGGTGGACGGCGGCGACCGCCCGAGCCACGTTCGTGGCTGTCCGGACGAGGAAGCGATAGTCCGCTGATGGAAATTCGATCTTGCGGGCGCCTGGCGCATAGAGCTCGTGGATCGCCTTGTGCGCGATCACCTTATTCATCGTGAAACCGACAAACTGGCCGCGCTTATCGGTCACGACTTCGAGCGGGAAAGCGACCAGCGATGTCCGGGTCGCTAGGCCAGCATCGACCATCGCCCGCACTTTCTCGTGTCGGTCCTGCAGATCAGAGCCGGTGTAGATTTTGACTGCCTGGCTGGGGCGATTGGCCAGCGCATAGACTTCTCCTTCACCGCCTTTGCCAAGGCGAGCGCCGAGGTCGAGTGGCTGCTTCCCGGCGGCGAAGAAGCCTGCGGTCATCGCCGCGCCGCGAGGATCAGGGTCTTATCGTCATCTGTCCGGCCGTTGACCGCATCCCCATCAAGGTACGCGCCGAGGGCGGCGCAGAGGCGGGCATTTCGCCCATCGGCATCACTTCGAGCGACAGGCGCAATCATCGTTTCGAAGAAAGAGCCATGCACCTCGCGGGTCGCAAAGTTAAGGACGAGACGCTCGATTCCGTCGGTGAACAACGCGACGGCATCTATAGCGCCGACCATGTTCAGCCGCAGGCGCGGTCCCGGCTCGTCAGTTACAAAATAGGTCGTCGATGCAAATTCGCCTTGGTCGGGCCAGCTTCCAATCCGCCAACCATCACCCTGGCGCACGACGGCCGCACCGTCGCCAATGTGAATAAGGAGTGCCTGGTCGTCCGCTACGATCGCGCCGACGAGGGTCGCTGCAAAATCTCGTGGCAGCGCGGCCCGAGCATCAGCCGCGACTCCGATAAGATCGCGGGTAGAATCGAGCCAGGACAGAACCGTTTCCTGGTCTGGTAAAGCGGCCGAGTCCGCAAAATAGGCCCGCGCGCCTTCGCCGATGGCTCGGCAAACAATCGCCGCCCCTTCACCTCCGAACGACGCGCTGCCGGCGCCATCAGATGCCAGAAGAACCAGGATCGAGCGATCACGCCCGACCCGCAGCGTGCGAGAAAAATCCTGGCAGCGCGTGCCGTTCCTGACATGCGAGGTTCCGCGGCAGGATGCAGACGCCCAGCTCCAACCCATGGCTAGCTAACCAGCAACCGCCCAGCCGTCCGGCGCCGTCGGATTTTTGAGCGGTACCTGGTCCGTAGGATTCGAGCGCGAGACTGAACTCAGCGAGCTCGAAAGCCAGCGGAAGAATTCACTGAACGCGAGACCCTTCAGCTTCAGCGGGGTTCGGGCAGCTAGGGTCGCCAGCTGGCCCATGTCGGCGCCTTCGACGCCGACCGGGTAGAACATGAATTCCTTGCGGTCCTCACCTTCCTTGATGAGCTCGGTCGCGCGCGCAATGCTGTCGGTTGGAGACCCGTCAGTGAACAAGAACACCCAGGGACGGTAGTAAGAGATGCCGTTGCTCCGGTACTCGTTCTTGCGTCCGCGCAGCAGTTCCAAACCGTGCACGATCGCCTCGCCCATCGGCG
>FTIR01448707.1_pt1 | contig 12546 bp, 5 predicted proteins | sample 1658041 | NCBI WGS metagenome assembly FTIR01 (sample SAMEA3914793, study PRJEB12502) | metagenome | biome: forest; material: soil | place: Canada | collected 2011-07-03 | depth 0.3 m | reverse complement strand
GGCGCGTTCCTCGATGTGATGAGCTGAAGAGGGTTCAGTTGCGACGACGCGCCGTGCCTGCGGCGCCAAGGCACGCAGTGCGTCGAGCGACCGTTCGGGATTAGTTGGGATTCGAAATCTAGCGTGAAGAGGGCGAGATGAACTTGTCAGACCAGAACAACGGCAACGTGCTCAAGCAGCATGGCGCCCACACCGAGGGTGGCCTCGAGAACGTCTATCCTCCCGTCGCTTCGGAGTCCGGCGCGCGCGCTCGTGGCATGGCGATGGCGGATGTCGATCTCGGCGACCCGGTCGATTCGCACGCGCAATCGCTGCACGATTCCCACGACGGCCCCGGCGCCGGCCACCACGAGCACCCGACGCACGCGCTGTCGACGGGCGGCGCGGTGCCGACGCTGGATCTGGACGTCCACGCGATGGGCCACTCGGCCTTCCCGCTGGACGGCGCCGGCCCGGGCCAGGACGACGAGCGCGGCGTCGTGCACTCCGAGAACAACCTGTCCATCGACCTGCCGCTCGAGTCCGTCGACACGGCCACGATGAACGCATCGACGATGGCGCCCGACCACAACGAGGCCGCGCCCACGCGCCTGCTGGACGCCGAGCCCGCCCCGGTCGTGGCCGCGACGGTCGACGACGACGACACCGGCCTGCCGCTGATCGGCCGTCGCTCGGTCGGCTACCAGCAGCGCTTCGTGGCCGGCCTCGCCGGGCTGGGCCTGCTGGGCCTGCTGGCCGCCGGCTACGGCGCCGTCTCTTCCGCCAACTCGCACGCGCTGCAGGTGGAAGCCACCGGTGCGGCGCTGATGCAGTCGCAACGCCTGGCGAAGTCGGTTTCGCAGGCCATGATCGGCAGCCCCGCGGCGTTCCCGGAAGTCAAGGAAAGCGGCACGGTGCTGGCCACCGACGTGCGCGGCCTGCACGCCGGCAACGATGTCGTGAGCGCGGTGCCGTCCAACGCGCAGGACACGATCCAGCCGCTGCTCCCGCTGGTCGATCGCGCCGAGAAGAACGCCAACATCGTGCTGCAGCAGCAGAAGACGCTGACGCAGGTGGGCCAGGCGCTGCGCACCATCAATCGCCAGTCGTCCGACCTGCTCGAGACGGCCGAGACGGTGTCGTCCCTGAAGCTGCAGGGCGGCGCCTCGGCGGCCGAGATCTCCGCCGTCGGCCAGCTCGTGATGTTGACGCAGCGTATCGGCAAGAGCGCGAACGAATTCCTGACCTACGAAGGCGTGAGCCCGGAGGCCGTGTTCCTGCTCGGCAAGGACTTGAACACCTTCCGCGAGATCGCCGACGGCCTGCTGCAAGGCAACGCCGACCTGCGCCTGCCCGGCACCAAGGAGCCCGCCACCCGCGAGCGCCTCGAGCAGCTGATCGCCCAGTACGAACAGACGCGCAGCCAGTCCAGCGCCATCCTGGCCAACCTGCAGGGCCTGGTGGCCGCGCGGGAAGCGCAGGCCCAGATCGTGGGCGACAGCGAGCCGCTGCGAAAGGGTCTCGAATCGGTGCAGGGCCGCCTGGCCCAGATCGGCAGCGTGCCGACCGGCTACGTGATCGCGATGATCGTCGCCATTGCGCTGCTGGCGCTGGGCGTCATCGGCATCTTGCGACTGTTCGTGGTGGGCCAGCGCCAGCGCGCCAAGTTCGCCGACGAACAGCGGATCGCCTCGGAAGGCCGCCAGGTCGAATCGCAGCGTGTCAACGACGCGAACCAGGCCGCCATTCTTCGGCTGATGAACGAACTGCAATCGGTCGCCGAAGGCGATCTGACGCAGCAAGCGACGGTGACCGAGGACATCACGGGCGCCATCGCCGACTCGGTGAACTACACGGTGGAAGAGCTCCGCACGCTGGTGGCGCAGGTGCAGGGCACCGCCAACCGGGTGACGGACACCACCGGCCAGGTGGAACAGACGTCCACCGAGCTGCTCGCCGCCTCCACCGAACAGCTGCACGAGATTCGCGAAACCGGCGAGTCGGTGCTGCAGATGGCCGGCCGAATCAACGACGTGTCGCAACGCGCCCAGGAAACCGTGGCAGCCGCCCAGCAGTCCTTGAGCGTGACGCAGACCGGCCGCCGCGCGGTGCAGGACGCCATCGAAGGCATGAACTCGATCCGCGACCAGATCCAGGAAACCTCCAAGCGGATCAAGCGCCTGGGCGAATCGTCGCAGGAGATCGGCGAAATCACCGAACTGATTTCCGACATTACGGAACAGACGAACGTGCTGGCACTGAACGCCGCCATCCAGGCCGCCTCTGCCGGCGATGCGGGTCGCGGCTTCTCGGTCGTTGCGGAAGAAGTGCAGCGACTGGCCGAACGCTCCGGCGACGCCACGCGACAGATCGCGGCCCTGGTGAAGGCCATTCAGACCGACACCGGCGATGCCGTGGCCGCCATGGAACGATCGACGCAGGGCGTGGTGCAGGGCGCGCAGCTGTCCGACGCGGCCGGTGCGGCGCTGGTCGACATCGACCGTGTGACGCGCGAACTGTCGGCGCTGGTCGAAAGCATCTCGACGCAAGCGCAGAGCGAAGCGCAGTCCGCCAACATCGTGGCCTCCAACATCCAGCACATTTTCGCGGTGACGGAGCAAACCGGCGACGGTACGCGTTCAACTGCACAGATCGTGCGCGAACTGTCGCGTACCGCCGAAGAATTGCGCCAGTCCGTTTCCCGGTTCAAGATCGCCTGATCATCAATCGCTGCCTTGGTGGACGGTTGAGTACCCCTTGCGCGCACACCTCGACGAGGCTGCGCGCTGGAGATGACGTTGAGTGAACAAGTAGCGCACGCAGTGCCTGCAGATCTGAGCGCGTTGGCCTGGGTGGCCGACGAGCTTCGCCGTACCCTCGACAACGCACACAAGGCGTTGCGGCGCCAGGTGCGCGAGACCGAAGCCGCGCCGCAGGGCGCCGAGATCGACGGCGCCGCTTCGGCGGCGCTGCAACAGGCACGCGCGTTGTTCCATCAGGGCGCCGGTGCGCTCGACATGGTCGGCCAGGCCGAAGGCGCACGCATGCTGCGCGCCAGCGAACAGGCCGTGATCCGTCTCACGCAAAAGGTTCGCCAGCTCGACGGCAATGTCGTGGGCGTCATCGAACGCTCGTCGTTCGCGCTGCTCGATTTCCTGCGCCGCCGCCTGGCCGGCAAGGACGTCTCGCCGCTCGCGCTGTTCCCGCAGTACCGCGAAGTGCAGACGCTCGCCGGCGCCGATCGCATCCATCCGGCCGACCTCTGGTCCGCCGACACGCAATCGCAGGCCACCCAGCTGGCCGATGCCGCACCGGCGCTCGTGAAGGCCTCGGCCGGCACGCACGTCATGGCGTTGCAGCCCGACGCGGATACCCGTGGCCGCATGGAGCAGTGCATGCTCGCGCTGCTGCGCGGCCCGGTGGGGCCCGCCGCCACGCAGATGAGCCAGCTGTTCGCCGGCCTGGCGGCAGGCACCAGCGGCAAGCTGGCGGGCCTGTGGTCCGTGGCCGCCGCCTTCTTCGAGGCACAGGCCCAGGGCCGCCTGGCGGCCGACGTCTACAGCAAGCGCCTCACGTCGCGCCTGCTGGCCCAGGTGCGCCTGGCCGAGCGTGGCCAGGCCGAGGTGTCCGATCGCCTCGCGCAGGACCTGCTGTTCTTCTGCGCCCGCGCATTGCCGGGCAACGACGCCACCGCGCCGCGTCTCGTGGCCGTCCGCAAGGCCTTCGCGCTCGACACGCGGGAGCCGGTCGACTACGAACAGGAGGCGCTCGGTCGCTACGATCCGGCCCTGATTCCGTTGGCGCGCCGCCGTGTCGAGGCGCTGAAGGAATCGTGGTCGTCCGCCACGGCCGGCCAGTCGGGTCTCGCGGCGAGCCTGCGCGAACAGGCGATGCTGGTGGCCGATTCGGTGCGCAAGCTGCACCCCGAAGGCGAGCACATGGCGCAGGCGCTCGACGCCGCCGTCACCCAGGTGGCCGACGGCAGCAGCGTGCCCTCGCCGGGCCTGGCGATGGAAGTCGCCACCAGCCTGCTGTGCCTGGACGCCGCACTCGACGACGCCGACATCGCCGACGCGTCGTTCGGCACGCGCATCCACCAGCTCGCCGAGCGTATCGACCTGGCGCGCCAGGGCCGCGCGCCCGGTCCGATCGAGCCGTGGATGGAGGATCTCTACCGCCGCGCCTCCGACCGCCAGACCATGGGCAGCGTCGTGCAGGAGCTGCGCTCCTCGCTGGCCGACGTCGAAGGCCAGCTGGACAAGTTCAACCGCAATCCGGCCGAGCGCGAGCTGTTGATCCCGGTGCCGGCCAAGCTGTCGGCCATGCGCGGCGTGCTGTCCGTGCTGGGCCTGGACCAGGCCGGCCACGCCGTCGTGCGCATGCGCGACGAAGTCGACAACGTGCTGGCGCAGTCGCGCGAGGCGAGCGAGTCCGGCCAGGACGACGCCGTCGCTTCGCGCACGCTGTCCGAGCAGGCCGTCGGCCGCCTGGCCGCCAACGTGGGCGCGCTGGGTTTCCTGATCGACCTGCTGGGCGTGCAGCCGCAACTGGCCAAGTCGCTGTTCCGCTTCGACGCCGACAGCGGCCGCCTCGAGACCGTGATGGGCCGCACCGACGAGGTCGTGCCGTCCGAGCCCGATGCGCCGGCCGCGCACCAGAGCGAGCTGATGGAGCAGGTGCAGTCGCTGGCGGCCGCCGCCGGCGACGATGGCGCCTCCAAGGCCGAGATCATGCACAAGCTCGAGGAGCTGACGCAGCAGGCCGTCGCCTCCGACGAGAAGAGCATCGCCGACGCCGCCAAGGCCGCGCGCAGCGCGCTGGCGCGCAGCGACGAGACGGGTGCCAACGAAGTGCGCCAGGAACTCGCACAGGCGATGTCCGACTTCGCCGCGCCGCCGCCGCCGGCCCCGGTCATGGCCACTGCGGTCGTGTCGGCCACGGCCACGGCCGAAGACGACGAGATGCTCGAGGTCTTCTTCGAGGAAGCCGGCGAAGTCATCGTCGGTGCGCGCGAGAGCCTGGCCAGGCTCGCCGACGACCCGCAGCACTTCGAATCCATCTCCACCGTCCGCCGCGCGTTCCACACCCTCAAGGGCAGTTCGCGCATGGTCGGCCTGCGCGACTTCGGCGACGCCGCCTGGGCCTGCGAACAGCTGTACAACGCCCGTCTCGCCGACGCCGTGATCGAGGCCGATCCGGCGCTGCGCACGTTCTCGCTGAAAGTCCTCGGCGAGCTCGAGGACTGGGTCAAGGCGCTCACCGCCCGCAACGCCACCGGCTTCCACAGCGCGCCCATCATCGCGGCCGCCAACGCCCTGCGCGACGGCCTCGACCCCGCTGCCGAGCCGGTGAAGACCAAGCCCGCCGCAGGTTCGGTCGAAGCCACGGCCGTGCTGTCGCCCGAAGCGGCCTTCGAGCCGGCCCGCGAGGAAGAGGAAGCCCAGGACACCCAGATCCTCGACGACTTCGCCTCCACGGCCTCCGGCGAACTGGACGAAACGCCGGGGCTGTCCGCCAAGCCCGGCCAGGAGCCGGCCTTCACGCTGCACCTGCCGGACGATGCGCCGGCGCATGCCGCCGAACAACATCCGGAAGAGCGCACGGTGGTCGAACCCGTCGCGCATGCCCCGGAACACGACAAGCCCGCGTTCGAGTTCGACCTCGGCGCGCTCGATGCGCCCGCCGCCGAAACGCACGCCGGCGCACACGACGCCGACGAGCCCGACCAGGGCCCCGACACGGTGCCGGCCGCTCTCGACGAATCCTCGTTCGACGCGTTGCCGACCGCGCGCACCGCCGAGCCGGCCGCCAACGACGCCGCGGTCGCCGACGCGCCGCATGCCGGCACGCACGCGTTCGACACGCTCACCGTCGGCGACCAGTTGCCGGCCGACGACGCCGAGAACTACAAGGTCGTCGGCCCGCTGCGCATCGGCCTGGGCCTGTTCAACATCTTCCTGAACGAAGCCGACGAGCAGTCGCGCCGCCTGTGCACCTCGCTCGCCGAGTGGGTGCTGGAGCTGCCGCGCCCCGTCGGCGAGGAGGCGGTTGCGCTGGCGCATTCGCTGGCCGGCAATTCGGCCACCGTGGGCCACGCGGACCTGTCTTCGCTGGCCCGCCGGCTCGAGCACGCGCTCGAGGTCTCGCAGTCGCGCCACGTGACGCCGGACGAGGCCCGCCTCTACAGCGACGTCGCCGAAGAGATCCGGCGCCTGCTGCACCAGTTCGCCGCGGGCTTCCTGCAATCGACCGCGCCGGCCCTGCTGGCGCGCTTCGATGCCTTCCAGGCCTCGATCCAGGTGCAGGCCGCGCAGGTCGTCCACGACGAGAGCGTCCAGCGTGCCCGCGACGCCGAGGTCGCCGCCCAGGCCGTCCAGGCCGCGCAAGCCGAAGCTGCTGCGCAAGCCGCCGCTGCCGCGAAGGCCGCTGCCGAGGCTGCTGCTGCCCAGGCCGCCGCGGAGCATGCCGCCGCGTCCGTCCCGACAGAGGATCATCGGTTCGCCGAGCCGCCGATCGCGGCCCCGGAAGTCATCGATTCGCCCGACACCGAGATCGGCGCCGACGAGTTCGACGCGCTGACCGCTGCGGCCGATGCGGCCGCCGCGCCGGTCGTCGCCCAGGCCGAGCCGGTCGCCGAGCCCGTCGTCGAACCCGTGCCCGCCAGCCAGCCCGCCGCGGCTGCCGCGATCCCCGAATCCGGCCTCGGCGCGGTGCGCTTCAGCGTGCTGGACGACAGTGTCCGCGCCGACTCCGGCCAACGCCACGAAGTGGCCGAGCCGCAGAACGACGGCACCGGCTTCGCGCAGGATCTGGACGCGCACGACGCGATCGACCCCGAGCTGTTCGAGATCTTCTCGGAAGAGGCACAGGAACTGCTGCCGTCGCTCGCCTCGCACCTGCGTGCATGGGAAGAGTCGCCGGAGATGCAGTCCGAGGCCTTCGGTGCGCTGCGCGCGCTGCACACGCTCAAGGGCAGTGCCCGCCTCGCCGGCGCCATGCGCCTGGGCGAACTGGCGCACCGCCTGGAGTCGGCGTTCGAAGAACGCGTGGGCGGCCGCTCCGTCAGCCCGCCGACGATGGCGATGCTGCACACCGGTGTCGACGCGCTCGACGAGGAATTCCAGCGCCTGCGCAAGGCGCCGCGTGCCCCTGAACCGGTTGCCGCTCCGGCGCCCGCCGCGCCCGCGCCTGTCGTCGCGCCCGTGGTCGTCGAGCCGGTCGAGCAGGCCACGCCCGTCGTGCAGGAAGCCGCGCCTGCGATCGAGGCCGCGGCCGAACCGCAAGCCCCGGTGGTGCCCGCGGAGGTGCCGGAATCCACGATCCGACAGCTCGTGCCGAAGGCGTTGTCCGACGCGGCTCCGGCGGCGATCGACTGGGCCCGTTTCAGTGCCACCAACCCGTCGCGCGCCCAGCGTGCCGTCGAGGCGACCACGGCCAATCCCGCCACGGCCACGGTGCGCGTCAAGGCGCCGCTGCTGGACCGCCTGGTCAATCAGGCCGGCGAAGTCTCGATCACGCGCTCGCGCCTGGAGAGCGACGTCACGCAGATGCGCGTGTCGCTGCGCGAACTGACGGAAAACCTGGATCGACTGCGCCGCCAGTTGCGCGACATCGAACTCCAGGCCGACACGCAGATCGCGTCGCGCCTCGAGGCGAGCAAGAGTTCGTCGGTCGAGTTCGACCCGCTGGAAATGGACCGCTTCACGCGCTTCCAGGAACTGACGCGCATGATGGCCGAGTCGGTCAACGACGTGGCCACCGTCCAGCGCAGCCTGCAGCAGACGGTGCAGTCGGCCGAAGACGAGATGGCCGCCCAGGCGCGCCTCACGCGCGCGCTGTCGGAAGACTTGTTGCGTGCCCGCATGGTGCCGTTCGACGCGCTGTCCGAACGCCTGTACCGCGTGGTGCGCCAGGCCGCCAAGGAAACCTCCGTCCAGGTGCGCCTGAACGTCGAGGGCAGCTCGATCGAACTGGATCGCAGCGTGCTCGATCGCATGGCCGGTGCCTTCGAGCACTTGCTGCGCAACGCCGTCGTGCACGGCATCGAGAGCCCCGACGTGCGCCGCGCGCAGGACAAGGATCCGATCGGCACGATCGACGTCACGCTGGCCCAGCAGGGCAACGAAGTGCGGATCCAGATCCGCGACGACGGCCACGGCCTGGACCTGCAGCGCATCGAGGCGCGCGGACGCCGCAACGGACTGATCGCGCCCGACGCGCGCCCGACCGATGCCGAGCTGGCGAACCTGATCTTCACGCCGGGCTTCACCACCACCGACGAAGTGACCGAGCTCGCCGGCCGCGGGGTCGGCATGGACGCGGTGCGTACCGATGTCACCGCGCTCGGCGGCCGCATCGAGACCGCCTCGGCCCCGGGCCGCGGCACGGCGTTCTCGCTGCTGCTGCCGCTGACCACGGCCGTGACGCGCGTCGTGCAGCTGCGCTGCGGCGACCTCACCGTCGCCATGCCCGCGTCGCTGGTGGAAGTGGTGCGCCGCACGCCCAATGCCGACGTCGAGCAGGCCTACCTGAGCGGCATGTTCCGCGACGGCGCGCACGACGTGCCGTTCTTCTGGCTCGGCGCGTTGCTGCAGGCGAGCACGCACGGCGTGCTGGCCGGCAAGACCACCTCCATCGTGCTGGTGCGAAGCGCCGAGCAGCGCGTCGCGCTGCACGTCGACCAGGTCGTCGGCAACCAGGAAGTGGTCGTCAAGAACCTCGGGCCGCAGCTGGCGCGCCTGCCGGGCCTGGCGGGCATGTCCCTGCTGGCCACCGGCGAGGTGGTGCCCATCTACAACCCGGTGGCCCTGGCGGCCGTCTATGGCCAGCGTCCGACCACCGAATCCGGTGCGCCGCACGTGGCGGTGATCGTCGAGGAGGCGGAGGAAGTCAAGGCGCCGCTGATCCTCGTGGTGGACGATTCGCTCACGGTGCGCCGCGTCACGCAGCGCCTGCTGACGCGCGAAGGCTTCCGCGTCACCGTGGCCAAGGACGGCCTCGATGCGCTGGAGCAACTCGAGGTCGAACGTCCGTCCGTGATGCTGACCGACATCGAAATGCCGCGCATGGACGGCTTCGACCTGTTGCGCAACGTCCGCCACGATCCGCGCTGGCAAGGCCTGCCCGTGATCATGATCACGTCGCGCATCGCCCAGAAACACCGCGATCTCGCTCAGCAGCTCGGCGCCGACCACTACCTCGGCAAGCCGTATGATGAAGAGCAGCTGATCGCATTGATCCAGGAGAATGTTGCGAAGACGATGCCCGCCTGAGAAGGTTGGATTTCAGTCGAGTTGACTCTCGACCGATAACAGGGACCACCGCTCCAATACTCCATGTCGGAAATCATTGATCACCTCGCCTCGCTGACCGGGTTGCGCGACCGCGATACCCTCGACGTCAGCCTGGCGCACGCCATGCGCGATCTGCTCGCGCCGAGGCGTGTGGCCGTTTACCGGCTGGTGGGTGACCAGGGCGAGGAGCGTTGGCTGACGCGCGCCGCGCTGCTGGCGGATTCGCCGGCGGCCACGGCCGATCCGGCCTGGGTGGACCTGAACTCGCTGCCGAAGGCGGCCGAGCGCCCGTTGTGGCTCGAGTGCCTGACGACCGCCAAGATCATCGAGGCGCGCGAAGGCGAACTGGTCACCACGCTGTTCCCGGTGATCTCCGACACCGGCGCCGTCGGCGTGATCGAGCTGCAGAGCACCCGTGGCGTCGGCGCCAAGACGCGCCGCCTCGTCTTCGGCGTGCTGCGCATCTATCGCAACGTGCAGACGCTGCTCGACTACAGCGAGCGCGACACCCTCACCGGCCTGCTCAACCGCAAGATCTTCGACGACAGCTTCTACAAGGTGTCGTCGCTGCCGCTGCTCGACGCCAAGCTCGACGACGGCGAGCGCCGCCACGCCGCCGGCTCGCGCTACTGGCTGGGCGTGGTGGACATCGACCACTTCAAGACCGTCAACGACCGCTTCGGCCACCTGATCGGCGACGAAGTGCTGCTGCTGCTGTCGCGGATCATGCGCGGCGCGTTCCGCTTCTCCGACCAGCTCTACCGCTTCGGCGGCGAAGAGTTCGTGGTGCTGCTGCTGTGCAACGACGAGGCCGACGCGGCCGCGGCGTTCGAGCGCTTTCGCCGCGTCGTCGGCGAGTATCCGTTTCCGCAGGCCGGCAAGATCACCGTCAGCGTCGGCTTCACCGCCATCGAGGTCGGCGACACCCCCGCCGCCGCGTTCGAGCGCGCCGACCGCGCCGTCTACCACGCCAAGCACAACGGCCGCGACCTGGTCAGCAACCACGCCGAGCTGATGCGCCAGGGCATCATCGAAGACGGTACGCGGGTCAGCGACGTCGAGTTGTTCTGAACGGCGCGGCCGCAGCCGCCCGCCATCGGCTCAGGCGCCCACCACCGGGCTGCCGCTTCCCTTCGAGCCGAACCGCGCCAGCGTGCGTGCGCGCGCGAGGTCGTGGTTGATGACCGGCTGCGGATAGTCCCGCCCCAGCGCCACCTTCGCGGCCGCCAGTTCCTCCGGCTTCGCCTTCCACGGCGCATGGATCGCCTTGCCACCCAGCAGCCGCAACTCCGGCACCCAGCGGCGGATGAACGCACCTTGCGGGTCGAAGCGCTCGCTTTGCGTCACCGGATTGAAGATGCGGAACCACGGTTGGGCGTCGCAGCCCGTGGATGCCGCCCACTGCCAGCCGCCGTTGTTGGAGGCCAGTTCGAAGTCGTTCAGATGCAGTGCGAAATACGCCTCGCCGCGCTGCCACGACACGCCCAGATCCTTGGTGAGAAAGCTGGCCGTGACCATGCGCAGGCGGTTGTGCATGTAGCCCGTGGCGTTGAGCTGGCGCATGCCGGCGTCCACCAGCGGATAGCCGGTGCGGCCGGCGCACCAGGCCGCGAAGTGTTCTTCGGCCGCTTCGCCTTGTTCCCATCGGATCGCCTCGCAGTCTGCGCGGTACGCATGGGCGACGACATGCGGATGGTGGAACAGCACTTGGTGATAGAAGTCGCGCCAGATCAGCTCCGAGAGCCAGGTCTGCGCGCCGCGGCTGCCGCCTTCGACGCGCTGGCTGGCCAAATGCACCAGGCGGCGCAGCGACAGCGTGCCGAAGCGCAGGTGGATGCCCAGGTGGCTGGGGCCGGGCCGGGCGGGGAAATCGCGCGTGGCGTCGTAGTCGTCCATGCGGTCGAGGAACTCGCCCAGCAAGGCCTCGCCTCCGCTCGTACCCGCGCGCAGGCCCGGGTCGTCCTGCGGCGTCGCGGTGGGGGCCGAGAACCCGAACTCGTCGAGTGCCGGCACCGCGGCGCCGTCCTTCCACGCGTTCACGAACGCCGGCGGCGAGGCAGCCAGTGCGCAACCGTCGGTGTCGCTGCCGCAATCGCCCAGCGATTCGGGCTGCGCGTGCAGGCTTTTCAGCCAGGCGTTCTTGTAGGGCGTGAAGACGCCGTAGGGGGTGCCGGCAGCGGTCATGATCTCGCGTCGCTCGAAGATCACGTGATCCTTGAACGTGCGCAGCTGCCGGCCATCGGCCGCCAGGCGCTCGGCCACGCGTGCGTCTCGCGCGAGCGCGGCCGGATCGTCGTCGTGGTGCGAATAGACGGCCTGCACGCCCAGTTCGGCGGCCAGGCGCGGAATCTCGTCGGCGGCGTCGGCGTGACGCACGATCAGGCGTGCCGCGCGGCCGGAGCCGGACGCTGCCGCCAGCGCGACGATCTGCGCGTCCAGCTCGACCAGGCTGGCCTGGATGAAGGCGACGCGCCGGTCTTCCCAAGGCAGGCCATCCAGGATCGCGGTGTCGAGCACGAACACGCACCACACGGCGTCAGCCTCGCGCAGGGCGTGCGCGAGCGCCGGATGGTCTGCCACGCGCAGGTCGCGCCGGAACCACACGAACGCCCGGGCCAACTTCTTCTGAGAGGACATCTCCATGGCGGCAGATTGTGGGCCCGCCACTGTCCTAAAATCGCCCGAATGGCCTCCGAACCGATCAACCTGACCAACCAGTTCCTCATCGCGATGCCGGGAATGGTGGACGAGGCGTTCGCGGGCGCGGTGGTCTACCTGTGCGAGCACAGCGAGAAGGGTGCGCTGGGCCTGATGATCAACAAGCCGGTGGACATCCGCCTGCGCAACCTGTTCGAGAAGGTCGACCTCACGCTGACCAGCGACGACCTGGCGGAGCAGCCGGTGTTCTACGGCGGCCCGGTGCAGACCGAGCGCGGCTTCGTGCTGCACGAGCGCATGGACGGGGCCGCCCAGTACAACTCCACGCTGTCGGTGCCGGGCGGGCTCGAGATGACCACCAGCAAGGACGTGCTTGAGGCTATGGCGGTCGGCAACGGCCCGCGCCGCGTGCTCGTCACCCTCGGCTACAGCGGCTGGGCCACCGGCCAGCTGGAGGACGAGCTGGGCCGCAACGGCTGGCTCAATGTCGACGCCGCGCCCGAGATCATCTTCGACACGCCCATCGAGAAGCGCTACGAGCGCGCGCTGGGCCTACTGGGCGTCGACCCCCGCATGCTCAGCCAGGAGGCCGGGCACGCATGAGCGCACGCCCGGC
>FTIR01002485.1_pt1 | contig 12566 bp, 11 predicted proteins | sample 1658041 | NCBI WGS metagenome assembly FTIR01 (sample SAMEA3914793, study PRJEB12502) | metagenome | biome: forest; material: soil | place: Canada | collected 2011-07-03 | depth 0.3 m | reverse complement strand
GTGCTGGACCTGCGCCGCCCGCAGATGCAGAAGAACCTGATGCTGCGCTACCGCGTCGCGATGGAAGTGCGCCAGTTCCTCGACAAGAACGGCTTTGTCGACATCGAGACCCCGATGCTCACCAAGAGCACGCCCGAAGGCGCGCGCGACTACCTCGTGCCCAGCCGCGTGCACGACGGCCACTTCTTCGCGCTGCCGCAGTCGCCGCAGCTGTTCAAGCAGTTGCTGATGGTGGCCGGCTTCGACCGCTACTATCAGATCACCAAGTGCTTCCGCGACGAGGACCTGCGCGCCGACCGCCAGCCCGAGTTCACGCAGATCGATATCGAGACCTCGTTCATGAACGAGGAAGAGATCCGCGACATGTTCGAAGGCATGATCCGCGCCGTGTTCCAGAGCGCGATCAACGTCGACCTGGGCAAGTATCCGGTGATGACCTACGCCGACGCGATGCGCCTGTACGGCTCGGACAAGCCCGACCTGCGCATCGACATGGAGTTCACCGAGCTCACCGACGTCATGGGCGACGTCGACTTCAAGGTGTTCTCGTCGGCCGCCACGATGGCCGGCGGCCGCGTGGTCGCACTCCGCGTGCCCGGCGGCGCCGAGATCAGCCGCGGCGAGATCGACGCGTACACCGACGTCGTCAAGATCTACGGCGCCAAGGGCCTGGCCTGGATCAAGGTCAACGACGTGACCAAGGGCCGCGAAGGCCTGCAGTCGCCCATCGTCAAGAACCTGCACGACGCGGCCATCGCCGAGGTGCTCAAGCGCACCGGCGCGGTCAACGGCGACCTGCTGTTCTTCGGCGCCGACAAGGCCAAGATCGTCAACGACTCGATGGGCGCGCTGCGCCTGAAGGTCGGCCACTCCGACTTCGGCAAGGCCAAGGGCCTGTTCGAGGACAAGTGGGCGCCGCTGTGGGTGGTCGACTTCCCGATGTTCGAACGCGACGACGACGAAGGCCGCTGGAACGCCGTGCACCATCCGTTCACGGCGCCGAAGGACGGCCACGAGGACCTGATGGACACCGACCCGGGCGCCTGCATCGCCAAGGCCTACGACATGGTGCTCAATGGCTGGGAGCTCGGCGGCGGCTCGGTGCGTATCCACCGTGCCGAGGTGCAAAGCAAGGTGTTCTCGGCGCTCAACATCGGCCCCGAAGAGGCCCGGATCAAGTTCGGCTTCCTGCTCGACGCGCTGCAGTACGGCGCCCCGCCGCACGGCGGCCTCGCCTTCGGCCTCGACCGCATCGTCACGATGATGACCGGCGCCGAATCGATTCGCGACGTGATCGCCTTCCCGAAGACGCAGCGTGCGCAGGACCTGCTCACGGGCGCGCCGAGCGCGGTCGACGAGAAGCAGCTGCGCGAACTGCACATCCGCCTGCGCAGCCCGGCGGCGACGACGCCGGCGGCTTGAACGTCGCGCTGATCTGACCGGCCTCGCGCCGGTTCAAGCCCGCATGGATCGCCTTGGCGAGACGTGCGGGCTTGTTCGTTTCTGGCGGGTGTCGATCTGTTGTTGGAAGGCGCGTTGAATCGTTGCGAATTGGTTGGGGGTAACAGGCTGGTTGCGACGGCGGATTCAACCGGTCAACCGCAAAGCCGCCGCCAGCCAACGGCCGCTTGTGGCCGAGGCTGTGTGAAAACTCAATCGCAAAGCAATTTCGGGGGTCTTCTCACCCTTGGCGAGGTCGAAAAAACGCAACCATCGCCGTTCTGGCGCGTCGTCCTTTCGCGGTCGAGCGCTGGCAGCGAGTTTTCACACAGCCTCGGCCGACACGCGTCCCCGGAGGGCTCGTCCAAGCCCCGGGACAGGTCATCCGAGGCGTCTGATCGCTGTGCCTAGCATAGCTGCCCTTGACCAGCGTCGGCGCGTTGGCATAGGTCGATCCGGCGAAGGTGTCGTCGACGTGATCAGGCGGCCTGCGCGTGAGCCCGGACGGACTGCAGGTGAGGTGCGAGAAACGCGTCGCGGTCGACGCCGTGGTTCAGCGCCATGGTGCCGCCAGCGGTCAGGAAGCTGGCCTCTGTCACGCCTAAGAAGCCGAACAGCGCGCGCAGGTAGGGTTCGACGAAGTTGAACGAGGCCAACTCCGGGTGGGCCGCAAAGTCGGCGCCGGTCGCGACGATGAATGTCGCCCTCTTACCGATCAGAAGGCCTTTGGGCGTGCCGTCCGCATAGGAGAACGTCCGGCCGACCCTGGCGATCTGGTCGATCCAGAGCTTGAGCACCGAGGGCACGCCAAAGTTGTGCATCGGCACGCCGATCAGGTATTCGTCGGCCTGCTCGAGTTCCGCGAGAAGCGAATCCGAAAGGGACAGTAACGCGTTCTGCGGCGGGGTGCGTTCGCTTTCCGGGGCAAAGACGGCGGAAACCCAATCCGAATTGATGGGGGGGATGTCCGTGGCGTTGAGATCGCGTGCGAGAACCGTTCCGTCCGGGTGGATGCTCTTCCATTGGGTGACGAACGCCTCGACGAGCTGGCGAGAAACCGAGCGGCCATACAGAGGGCTCGAGTCGATGTGAAGAAGTGTGGTCATGCAACTGGCTCCTAAGCGACATATGTCGCTTAGTAATCATATGTCAATCAAATATAATCGACAAGTGTCGCTTACACCTCGGGTGCCGCAAAAGGCGCTATCCTCTATCCGACATGGCCCAGACGCTCGCACCAGACACCACGCTGCCCCAGACCATCGATCCCCGCATCCTGCGAAGCCGTCGCATGCTCATGGATGCGCTGGCGCGCTTGTTGACTGAAAAGTCTCTGGACGACATCTCGATCCAGGAGATTGCCGACGAAGCCACGCTGAACCGCGCCACCTTCTATTTGCACTATCCTGACAAAAACAGCCTGTTGCAGGCGATGGCAGCCGCACGTTTTCTCGACCTCATCGAGCGTCGCGGTTTGTCTTTCTCCAATTGCAATGGCGGGCTTCGGGCGATTGCCCTGGGCGTCTGCGACTATCTCGCCGAGGCGCCCGGCTGCCCAGGACGACTGGCGAAGATGCCTATCGAAGGTTCCATCATTCCGGTCATGGAAGGCATGTTCCGCGAGGGCGCGGCCAACCACGCGCTTTCGCCTGGCGTTGACCCAGAACTGCTGGCGACCGCGGCGGCGTGGGCGATTTTCGGTGCCGCACGTCTGTGGCTGGCCACGCCGGATCACCTCTCCGCTGAGGAGATGGCGGAGAAGATCGAAGCAATGGTCAAACCGATCTTTCAGGCCGCGACGCAAGCGCAGTGACCCGTCTGGGTTGGATGGTCAGTCTGCGTCGTTCCTGGCGTGCGACCCACGAACCGGACTTGAGTTCAGAAGCCTCATCGGACCGCCCGAAACCCGCCATCGGCGAACGGCTGCAAGTGGCCGACAAGTGTCCCCTGGGCGACGGGCCGGCTGTTCGTCAGGTCATCAGCGACCGACAAGAGGCGACTGCTGGTCCAGGCGCGCTCATTTCGGCGCGCCGCCCACGATGTCAATCAGGTGCTCTGCGCCGGCGCGGCGTATCTTGAGCCGAATGTGCTGGCCCGGCTGCACTGCGTGAATCATGTCCATGATCGTGGAGCCGCTCGTGCCGATGATCGGGACGTCGTTGACCGACTCCACGTCATCGCCCGCCAGCAGCCCCGCTTGCTCCGCGGGCGCACCCGCTACGACCGCCGTGATCTTCACGTCCTTCAGAGTTGTACTGAACATGCCATCGGTGTTTACCGAAACCGAGAATCCAAGGCGCGCCTGGGCCGCGTGAGCGCTGAACGAGGCAGCGAGTACCGCAAGAACAAGGTAGCACCGAACTGAGGAAATGAACGCCATTTGGATTCGTGGGATGGGATGAGATGCCTATCGTCTCGCGACATCCTTGGCATTGGCAAGGCGAAGACGTTCAGTCGATAACAGAAGATGAAGTGCACGGCTCGCGTGCCTGGCAATTCTCCTCGCGCCCGCCACCCACTTGGTGATGCCATCCTGGCCTGCTCAAAAACCCGACATGTTTGAACGCCGGCTTCTGGCCGGCAAGAAGTTCACGGACCCCAACAGCCAAGCCCGACGAGAAGTGGCAGTAGGCCCGCTGACATGGATGTCTATCTCGGCTCTGCAGCAGGTAGGGGGAAACCTGGAAGCCCCAGCCAAAACAAGGGTATACCCTCCCGTGTGCGCTAAAATTGCTGCACTGCACAACGGGGTCTTATCGAAGCCCCGCCGGTGTGTTGGCAATCCAGAAAGGATTCCTTGTATGGACGCCATTCAAACCAGGGCCACGAGCCCATCCAAACCGGTCTCACTCCCGTCGCACGGAGGAGTTTCGCACGCCCCCGCCCGTCGCCTCAACTTGGCGCTACAAGGGGGCGGCGCCCACGGCGCATTCACGTGGGGCGTGCTCGATCGATTGCTCGACGATGAGAGTTTGCAATTCGAAGGCCTCAGCGGCAGCAGTGCCGGCGCGATGAACGCTGTAGTCCTCGCCGATGGCTGGATAAAGGGCGGGCGGGCGGGCGCGGGTGAAGCTCTGGCCAACTTCTGGTCCGAGGTTGGCAAACTGATGCCGCCCAGCATGGTGGTCCAGGGCGAGGGCGAAGCAATTCAACTCTCGCCAGCGAGCAAGCTGCTTGTGAGTTGGGCGAGCCACTTTTCTCCCGCCCAAATCAACCCGCTTGAACTGAACCCACTGCGCGATCTGTTGTCGCGACTCGTCGACTTCGAGTCGCTGCGCGGGCGCAGCCCGTTCAAGCTTTTCGTCGCGGCCACTCAGGCCAACACCGGCAAGCTGCGAATCTTCCGCGAACAAGAACTATCGGTCGATATGCTGATGGCATCGGCGTGCCTGCCCAAGATTCACCATCCCGTCGATATCGATGGCGAGCCCTACTGGGATGGCGGCTACTCAGCGAACCCTGCGGTGTTTCCGCTGTTCTACGACTGTGACGCGCAGGATGTCCTGCTTGTGCTGTTGAGCCCGCTGAGGCGCGACGACACGCCGCGAACGGTCAAGGAAATCGATGAGCGTATCGCTGAGCTCTCGTTCAACGCCACCTTCATGCGAGAGATGCAGACTTTTGCACGCGCGACTGAGTTTTCGGACGTGTCGTCGGACACAAACGGCACCCTCGAATCGAAGCTGCGCGCAATGCGCGTCCACATGGTCGACGTGTGTGACCTAACGAGTCTAGAGCGTACCGATACCAAGGCGCTCGCGCATGCGCCGTTTCTCGAAATTCTTTGCGGCCAGGGCCGCGAACGGGCGGCGACCTGGCTCGACGATCACGGGGACGATATCGGCAAGCGATCGACTGTCGACGTGCAGAAGTGGTTCGGTTGACCTGCCGTTTGAGAGGGGTGGGTACGTCGCTCTGAAGCTGCCGTTCGTGACCGTCTGGTTTTGGCCGACATGCGCCAAGCGAAGGCCACCGGCATGCCACCCGAAAGGTCACGCGATCACGTCGCAGACCGCCTGGGCGAATGCGGCCGGGGCCTCCTGGGGAAGGTTGTGGCCAACACCCCGCCCGATCTCGCGATGCTCGTGGCGTCCCGTGAATCGGCCGACAGGCGGTAGTCCACCGCGTGACACACCGTCTTCGTCGCCCTCCAGGGTGATGGCCGGAACGGCAATGGGGGGTTGAGCCGCCAGCAGACGTTCGATGTCTTCCAGGGCTGGATCTCCCTCCGCCAACGCGTGACGGTGCCTGTAGGAATGGATGACCACGTCGACGAAATCCGGGTTGTCGAACGCCAGCGCTGTGCGCTCGAAGTCAGCATCGGTGAATTTCCACGCCGGCGACCAAAGGCGCCACAGCAAGCGGCACAGTTCGCGCCGATTGGCGAGCAAGCCGGCGCGACCGCGTTCAGCATGGAAATAGTACTGATACCAGAGTCTGTATTCCTTGTCCGGTGCATCGGGCTCGCCGGAGTGGGGGATATCCTGGATGTTGTAGCCGTTGACCGATACCAGCCCCCGTACCCGGTCTGGCCACAGCGCAGACACGATGCACGCGGCCCGGCCGCCCCAGTCGTACCCGGCCAGCACCGCTTGGTCGATGTGCAGCGCGTTCAGCAAGGCGAGCAGGTCCGCGCCAAGGGCCGCCTGCTGCCCGGACCGGGGAGTTTGGTTGGACAGGAACCGAGTAGGCCCGTAGCCGCGCAAATACGGCACGATTGCGCGCATGCCGCGGCCCGCCAGCAGCGGAGCCACGGAGTCATAGGCGTGCGTGTCATAGGGAAAGCCATGCAACAGGACGACCGGCTGCCCAGCGGGGTCCCCGTGTTCGGCGTAGCACACCCTCAGTACATCGGTATCGATGAACAAATCCATGGTCGTGTACACAATCTGAGGCCGGAATGAGGAGTCGCTGCCGGCTGGGTCGCCAGCCTACCGCATAGCCGTCGTTCGCGAGTGCCTGCAAGTGGCCGACTACTGCCGGCACGACAACGATCAGAGCCTTGCATCTTGGCAAATGCAGCTCAAAAAATGAGCCGAATCTTCAGGAATACGGCTCAGTGGCGGGTGTCAGTCAGACCGCACGGAAGCGAAGAGACTGGCTGCTCGTCAAGGCCGGCCTCTCCTCAAGCAATCCTCGAGTCGCCAGGAAAGGGCCGCCCGTCACGGTCAGTTCAATGCACGACCTTGTCGATCGCGAACCGCACGTTGTTCGCCCACGGCGCCACCACCGCCGAGGTGCCGACCAGGTCGCCGGGCCTGGGCTGCCCGCTGCTGCTCTTCGAGACGCGCGCGGTGACGACCACCTTGTCGGCATGCATGAAGCGATCCGGCGAGCCGATCATCTCCTTCGCGCCGATGTCGAAGTCGAACGGCAGGTTGCTGACCTCCACGCGGATCTGCGCCAGCGGCAGCCCGGTGGGGTCCTCGGGCAGGCGGACGGTGACGAACAGGGCGTCGTCGGAGGCGACCTGGCCTTCGAACTTCGGATCGAGTTCGATGTGGCCGGACAGCAGCGGCGCGACGGCCTCGGCCGACGCGCTGGCGGCGCTCCTGGCCGGCGCCACGGAAGCCGTGACCGGCGCTGCGAGCGAAGCGGAAGAGGCCGAGGCCGCCGACGCGAAGCGTCCGAACTGGTCCGGCGCCAGCGACTCGCCGTTGCGGATCCGCTCGATCCGTTCGCGCCGCATCTGCGCGTCCTGCGCGGCCGCGACCTTGCCTTGTGCCAGGATCTCCTCGCTGCGCGCGCGCAAGCCCGCGTGACCCGAGATCAGGTAGGCCGTGAAGCCGCCCACCAGCAGCAGCATCGCCACCGCGCCCCACAGGCGCACGCGCCAGGGCAGCGGCGGGGCGGGCGTGTCGGGCACCAGCAGCTCCATCAGCCGCTTCATCAGCGCGGCGCGCTGGGCCTCGGCCTCTTCGGCGCGCAGCAGGCCCTTGCTCTGGTAGTCGTCGACTTGGCGCAGTTTGGCCTGGATGGCTTCGGCTTGAGGATTCATGGGATGGCGAATGGCGAATCGCCCATTTTCGCAGGTCGGCGGGGCCCGATCCTTCGGGCGGCGTCCGACGCGGGATTTGTGACGACGCCATGCCGGATCACGGTGGAGTTGCGTAGAATGAGAATGAATCGCATCCGCAATAACATCACGTTCGGGAATTCCATGCACCACGCCACCTTCCGCCGCAGTGCGTTGTCCGCCGCCGTCGTCCTGCTCGCCGCCAGCCAGGCGCACGCCCAGGGCGCGGCAGCACCGGCGGCCGCTGCCAGCGATGCGCAGCCGCAGGAAGTCGTCATCCGCGCCAGCGCCGACGCGTCGGCCGGCGGCCTGAAGGCACCCTACGCGGGCGGCCAGGTGGCGCGCGGCGGCCGCGTGGGCCTGCTGGGCAGCCAGGACGTGATGGACACGCCGTTCAACGTCACCAACTACACGCAGAAGCTGATCCAGGACCAGCAGGCGGCCAGCATCGCCGACGTGCTGCAGAACGACCCGGCCGTGCGCGTCGCGCGCGGCTTCGGCAACTTCCAGCAGGCCTACCTGGTGCGCGGCCTGGTGATCTTCTCCGACGACATCTCCTACAACGGCCTGTACGGCCTGCTGCCGCGCCAATACCTGGCGTCGGAACTGGTGGAGCGCGTCGAGGTGCTGCGCGGCGCCAGCGCGTTCCTCAACGGCGCGGCGCCGGGCGGCAGCGGCCTGGGCGGCGCGATCAACATCGCGCCCAAGCGCGCGGGCAACGCGCCGCAGGCCGAGTTCACGATCGGCGTCGACGGCGGCCAGGTCTCCGAGGCCGTCGACATCGGCCGCCGCTTCGGCGAGCAGAAGAACCTGGGCCTGCACGTGAACGCGGTGCACCGTGACGGCAGCACCGCGGTCGATGGCGAGAAGGGCAAGCTCGACGCCGCCCTGCTGGGCGCCGATTACCACCTCGGCGGCCTGCGCCTGTCGGCCGACTTCGGTTCGCAGGACCACCGCATGGATGCATCCACGCCCAACATCAACGTCGTCGGCGCCGTGCCCAGGGCACCGGACGCCAAGAGCCAGATCGCCCAGGACTGGACGTACTCGCACGAGCGCGACACCTTCGGCACGCTGCGCGGGGAATATGACCTGCTGCCCGGCCTCACTGCCTGGGCCGCCGGCGGCTTCCGCGACAGTCGCGAGGACAGCCAGCTGAGCGGCGTGACGGTCGACGGCGTCACCGCCGCGGAAACGGCCTACGCGCAGCAGAACGCGCGCAAGGATTCGATCAAGACGGGCGAAGTGGGCCTGCGCGGGACGTTCACCACCGGTCCGGTCAAGCACGCGGTGGTGGGCTCGGCGGGCTGGTTCCAGTCCGTCTCGAAGGATGCGTTCGCGTTCTCCAACTTCGGCGGCGAGAACGTGGGCACGCTGTACGACACCACCCAGGTGCCCCTGCCTGTCGAGAATGCGTTCATCGGCGGCAACACGGCGGCGCCGCTGACGACCGCCCTGGTCAAGACGTCCAGCGTCGCGCTTGCCGACACGCTGGGGTTCTGGAACGACCAGGTGTTGCTGACGGTGGGTGCACGCCGCCAGAAGATAGAGAACACCAGCTTCGACCCGACGTCGGGTGCGGTGACGTCCGCGCCGAACGCGGCCGCGCGCATCACGCCGGTGACCGGTCTGGTGTTCAAGGTCAACAAGCAGGTCTCGCTGTACGCCACCTACATCGAAGGCCTGGTGGCCGGCGACATCGCGCCGAGTACCACTACCATCCGCGTCACCGACCCCGTCACCGGCCTGCCCGTGAGCCGGACGGTGAACGTCACCAACGGCGGCAAGGCGTTCAAGCCGTACCAGACCAGGCAGGGCGAGATCGGCGTCAAGGTCGACACCGGCACCTACGGCGGCACCGTGAGCGTGTTCGAGTCGCGCAAGCCGACCTACGCGCTCGTCGGCGACACGTTCACCGAATCGGCCAAGCAGACCAACAAGGGCGCCGAGCTGTCGGTGTACGGCGAGGCGATGCCCGGCGTGCGCGTTCTTGGCGGCGCCAGCTTTCTCAAGACCGAGCTGCTGGGCCAGGACGCGATCGGCTCGCCCAGGGCGCAATACAACCTGGGCCTGGACTTCGACGTGCCGGCCGTGATGGGCCTGGCGTGGTACGTGCGCGGCGTGCACACCGAAAAGCAGTACGCCGATGCGGCGAACACGCAGGTCGTGCCGTCGTGGACCCGCTTCGACATCGGCGGCCGCTACGCCTTCGATGTCTCCGCGCACGCGATCACGCTGCGCGCCGGCGTCAACAACGTCGCCAACCGCAACTACTGGGCCTCGGCCGGCGGCTATCCGGGCCAGGGTTACCTGACCGTGGGCGCGCCGCGCACGTTCACATTCTCGGGCACCTTCGCGTATTGATGTTCCCGACCAAGGCCCCCGCATGACCCCGCGCACGCTGCGCGCCTGGTCCTGGCTGCACAAGTGGAGCAGCCTGGTCAGCACCGTGTTCCTGCTCGTGCTGTGCCTCACGGGCCTGCCGCTGATCTTCCATCACCAGATCGGCGCGTGGCTCGGCACCGAGGTGGTGTCGCCGACGATGCGCGCCGACGCGCCGCGCGTCACGCTCGACCAGGTGATGGCGGTGGCCAAGGCGCGCTTCCCGTCCAAGGTGGGCATGTACGTGTCGCAGGAGCCCGACGACGACACCCTCTGGTTCGTGACGATGGGCGACTCGCCCACCGCGGCCACCGGCCTGAAACAGGTGGCCGTCGACGCACGCACGGGGCAGCCGCTGGCCGAGCCCAGGCTCGATCGCGGGCTGATGTTCGTGATCCATACGATCCACGTCGAGCTGTTCGCCGGCGAGAACGGCAAGCTGTTCCTCGGCTTCATGGGGCTGCTCATGCTGGTGGCCATCGTCTCGGGCGTCGTGCTCTACGCGCCGTTCATGCGCAAGCTGCGCTTCGGCGAGGTACGGCGCGATCGCTCTGCGCGCGTGAAGTGGCTGGACCTGCACAACCTGCTGGGCATCGTCACGCTCACGTGGGCGATCGTGGTCGGCGCCACCGGCATCATCAACACCTGGGCCGACCTGGTGATCGCGCACTGGCGCAACGACCAAGTGGCGCAGATGCTGGCGCCGTACCGCGGCCTGCCGCCGGTGACGCAGCTCGGCTCGCTCGAGAAGGCGGTCGCGTCCGCGCGGGCGCGCGAGCCCGCGATGAAGATCGGCTTCATCGCGTTTCCCGGCACCGCGTTCAGCAGCGCGCATCACTACGGCGTGTTCATGCGTGGACGCGCGGCGCTGACCGAGCGCCTGTTCAAGCCGGTGCTGGTGGACGCGATCACGGGCGCGGTGACGGCCAGTCGCACGCCGCCCTGGTATGTCAACGCGCTGCTGCTGTCGCAGCCGCTGCACTTCGGCGACTACGGCGGCGTGCCCATGCAATGGCTGTGGGCGGCGCTGGACGTGCTCACGATCGGCGTCCTCGGCAGCGGCCTGTACTTGTGGCTGGGCCGGCGCGGTTCGTCGCGCCAGGTGCTCGCCGCCGACCTGCGAAGCGCCGCGCGATGAAGGGCGCAGTGTCCTGGTCGCTGTGGGGCTGGCCGCTGGCGATCGCGATCCTCAGCGCCGTGGGCCTCGTCGGCGGGCTGCTGGGCGACGGCGCGTGGGACTGGCTGACATGGGTTGGCCTGGGCGTGCCGTGCGCCGCCGCATCATGGTTCGGCTTGCGTGGGCGCGCTCCGCGCTAGCATGGGCGCATGAGTCCAGCGCCTCCCGACACCCGCCCGCCCAAGATCCCCGAATCGGTGCTGGTCGTCATCCATACGCCGCAGCTCGACGTGCTGCTGATCGAACGCGCCGACGCCGCGGGCTACTGGCAGAGCGTCACCGGCTCCCGGGACAGCCTGGAGGAGTCGCTCGTCGACACCTGCGTGCGCGAGGTCGGCGAAGAGACGGGCATCCGGATCGGCTCCGGCGCGGTGCCCCTGGCCGCGCTGCGCGATTGCGAGCTGGTCAACGTCTACGAGATCTACCCGCGCTGGCGCGCCCGCTACGCGCCCGGCGTCACGCACAACACCGAACATGTGTTTGCGCTGGAAGTGCCCGCGGGCACGCCCGTCACGCTCGCGCCGCGCGAACACACGGCATGGCAGTGGCTGCCCTGGCGCGAGGCGGCCGATCGCTGCTTCTCGCCGTCCAACGCCGAGGCGATCCTGCACCTGCCGCGCTGGCGGCTGCCGCCGGGCTGATCCCTGTCATCGTGTAGGCCGCGTTGCGGTGGCATGATGCTTCGGCATGACGTTTGCTCAGTGGATCTCCTGCGAGACGGTTTCGCGGCCTTCATCCACCTCTTCTGCACGCCTTGCCGCGTGAACTTCCTGCCGTGATGAACATGACGTCGGACTTCACCGTCTTGCCGCCCCAGACGGCCACCGAGACCACGCGGCTGCGCGTGGCCACCTACAACATCCACAAGGGCGTGCGGGGCCTGGGCGCGGCGAAGCGGCTGGAGATCCACAACCTGGTGCTGGGCGTCGAGGCGCTCGACGCCGACCTGGTGTTCCTGCAGGAAGTGCGGCTGCACCATACCCGGGACGCCGCCCGCTTCGACCAGACCATCCTCGGCTGGCCCGAACAAGGCCAGGCCGAATTCCTCGCGCCCGAAGGCTACAACACGGCCTACCGCTCCAACGCGTTCACCAAGCACGGCGAGCACGGCAACGCGCTGCTCTCGCGCTGGCCGCTGGGCGACGCGGGTCACCACGACGTGTCCGACCACCGCTTCGAGCAGCGCGGGCTGCTGTACGTGCCGGTGAGCTGGAACGGCACCACGGTGCACGCGATCGTCGCCCACTTCGGGCTGGTGCATTCCAGCCGCATGCGCCAGGCGGAGCGGCTCGCGCAGTACATCGCCAGGGAACTGCCGGCCGACGAGCCGGTGCTCGTGGCCGGCGATTTCAACGACTGGGGCGAACGCCTGGACGCGCCGATGGCCGCCGCCGGCCTCACGCGCGCGCTGTCGTCGGACAAGCGCGTGCCCAAGCGCCCCACGTTCCCGTCGCGCCTGCCCGTGTTCTCGCTGGACCGCATCTACATGCGCGGCTTCCGCTGCGAGGGCACGATGGTGCCGCGCGGCGGCGGCTGGGCGCGGATGTCCGA
>FTIR01000972.1_pt3 | contig 12586 bp, 19 predicted proteins | sample 1658041 | NCBI WGS metagenome assembly FTIR01 (sample SAMEA3914793, study PRJEB12502) | metagenome | biome: forest; material: soil | place: Canada | collected 2011-07-03 | depth 0.3 m | reverse complement strand
CGCCAGATGCCCTTCGGGCAGCCACTCTTGCAGGGCTTCGGGCAGCAGCATCATTTGCTGCGGGTCGTAGGGGAGGTAGTTGGCGGCCATCTGCCAACAACGGACCACCCCCTTCACTCGATGACAGGGAAATGCCTTCTGCCGCCCAAACTCCTAGCAGGGGAGTAGGACATCAGGTTGCCTAGTGTCGACGTGCTTGCAACCGAGGCTCTCGGTGAAGTTCAAAGTCGGAAGATCCAGCATCCCCATGGTCCGAATCGATCCAAGATCATCTGTACTGGATACCTCGGGCGAACTACCTGCGTTCGAGCGGGCACCCTTAGCATCTCCCGCGATCTACATAGCTGCAGAGGCATCCGGGTTCACCCCCCTTCTGTGCGCTGGACGAAGGATGACCAGAGCGGATAGGCCAGGCAGGCGAGCCGGCTCGCGGCGAGCGCCAGCACGGTGGCCATCCAGGGTGGCGATGTCGTCGGCCAGGTCGTGAACACGATGAAGGCGATCAACGACAGCTCGAAGAAGATCGTCGACATTATCGACGTATGCGAATGGGCACGGCATCTTGAACCCGACGCGTCACTCCGCAACGATAGTGTCCACGAGCGAGTGGACACCAGGCGACCCGCCGGCGTGACCGCTCGAAGCATGACCGCTAGACGCGTGTGCACCGCCCGAATGGCCACCGGATGAATGACCACCGCCGCCGCGTCGGGCGAACGATGCTTGGCAGGCTGAGGCAATGGCAAACGCGACGACGACGATCAGAATCTTGTGCATGTTGTCTCCCTGCGGCGCGCCAGGCCGGGCGCACGGTGCCGCTGTGATCGGCGCTCGTAGCATGCGCGCCGCGGAATCGGAATGAAAGACCGGGCAATCGATCAATCCGTGACCGATATCGCCTCGAAGTCCATACTTGCACCGATTGCGGGCCCACTGACCGAGGGAGCAAGCATGTGGAAATCGAAAAAATTGGGGCTAGCGATCGCGCTGGCTTTCGTGCTGGGGATCGCTACGGCAAAGCCGGCGGCGCCGCCGGCAAGTGCCGCCAGCGCTCCCAGCCCGGTGCGCGCCGCGCCACAGGAATCGCAGTTGGTTGAACACGGTCACTACACCAACAAGTCGGGCGCTGATGTTCACTCTCCGGCTCATTCCGTGAACAGCCAGGCCCCCGTCGGTGCGAGCGCCCGGTGCGGTGACGGCACCTACAGCTTCAGCCAGCATCGCAGCGGCACATGCTCACATCACGGAGGCGTGGCGGCCTGGCTGTAGCGCTTCCGGCGCATCTCCACTCCATCAATGAGCAGTTCCTCGTCGCGCAGCCACGGGCCGGCGCGATTCACAGCGGCACCGACGACGGCGTCTCGTCCTGGTCGAGGAGGTGCGGGCTGTGCTTCATGCGGTAGGCGCGCAGTGTGGGCAACGTGTTCCAAAGCGGGCGCCCGTCGGGCCACTGGCTCGCGCTCAGTTCGTTGTTGGAGTCGAGTGCACCGCCTGCCGCGCGGATGGCCGCGTCGGCGGCCTCGTTGAACGCGACCGCGGCCAGCCGCACCTCGACGTCGGGCTCCGGCAACGATGGATCGGACTCGTACGCCGACACGGCGATGCTGCAGACGCCGGCGCGATCTGGTGTCACACCCCGGGCCTGGAACACCTCGCGCGCTGTGGCCAGGCCGAGCGCCAGCTGGTCCTCGGAGGCGTCCCAGACGCGCAGCTCGAGCTGGCCCTCTCGGCGCCCCGGTGGAAACTCGCTGAAGTTCGGGAGCTCGCTGCGGTGTTCGTCCATCGGCGGATGGTACTCCGCGTGACACGCTGGATGCTTCTCGGCTTCGACCGCCAGAACAGTTTGCCCTTCTCGCACTGCGGCGCAGGTCAGGCTTCAAACAGCCGATCGATCATGGCTCGATGCTGCGCCCGCAGTTCATCGCGAACATCGCGAGCCTCGAGCCAACGCTGTATTTCCTCATCGGTCGGCTGGTGCACGACGACACGTTGCCCTGGCGGAACGCCGGGCGGCATGATCGCGACAAACGCCGCACGCGCCGCCTGCTCGGCATCGTCGAGTCGATCCTCGGGCGCGATCAGCTCAGGTGGCATTGGCACGTCGGGCTCCAGGGGTGAGGGCAAGGACGAGCCCTACGCCGCGAGGCGGTGCTCGTAGAACGGCCGCTCGCGATCGTCGAGGATCGCGTACTGCGCCGCCAGGTTCGTCCGGGCAGGCCGCAGCCAGGCGTCGACGTTCTCGCGCCGAAGCGGGATGATGCAGCGATCGTGGCCGGCGGCAGCGACCTCGGGTGGCGGTTCGTCAGTCACCGCGGCGAAGCTCAGGAGGTCAGACTGCCCGGGCGCCTGCCACCGCGACCAAATGCACGCGACAAACATCTCCTCGAGCCCGTTCGGCCTGAACTCTAGGATCATGTCCTCTTCGGACTCGCCGACGGCCAGCGCGCGGCCCTCGACCTTGTGTCGCGGGACATGCTCGAAGAACGCGCTGGCGAGCATCACGCCGTGCCGGTATCCGAAGACGTTGCCCCACATGTGGCCCTCGAGGTTGTCGCGTCGAGCGTTGTTCCAGAACTTGCATTCAGTTAGGAGCGGGAGTACCTTGACTTGGTCTCTTTGAGACGAGTAGCCGGAGGGGGTCCGGGGGAGGGAACCAGTGCGCCGCAGGCCTGTGGATAACTCGACGCTGGAACATTGGCGTGGCCTGGATTGCCTCGTGGTATTGCGCGAACTCGCCGATCACCTGAAGCAGGACGAGACCTTTGTCCCACGCGAATGTCACCAGGCGGCGCGCTGGCAGGTCGAAGCCGCCGGCTCCTACGTCGAACTGCTTTGCACGGGCCCCCGGTTCTTCGATACGCGGGCTAACAGGGGCGGCGGCGGCGCTATCGACCTTGTCATGCACGTGTTTCGCGTGGACTTCAATCACGCCGTAGCGCTGCTTCGCGGCAGGGGTCTGTGATGCGACTGATCACGGCCACTCGCGATTTAATCATCGGTGGCCAACCCTATCCGGGCTTCCCAATTCTGCTGTGGGACGACATGCGCAGTTGCAGCGAGGTCAACCAGTTCTACCGCTACTACCTCCTGCGCGGTGCGATCGGCTCTCCCAAGTCCTGGCCGAGCACAGGCCGAGCCCTGTACGACTACTTCAGCTTCCTGCAGGCCCATGAGCTAACCTGGAGCGACGCCGCCCCCAGCGCTGCGCGGTCGTTCATCGCGGCCTACCGAGACTACTGCTTCAAGGTCGCCGATCTCGCGCGATCCACGGTACGCAATCGATTGTTGTACGTGTGCGAGTTCTACGCGTTTGCGCATCGTCAGGGCTGGATCTCAGAACTGCCCTTCGGCTACGAAGGACGCACTCGCGGTGGCCACGGTGGATTCCTCCGCCATGTGCAGACCGGGGGCCGCATGCAGGTGCGCGACGTCATGCCCCGGCTCCACAAGACCGCGCCGAAGTTCCTGACGCAATTCGAGGTGCAGACTCTGTTGGCTGCCGCCGCCAACCCACACCACCGCATGCTTATCCGTCTCGCGCTCGGAACCGGTTTGCGCAAGGAGGAATTGGCGACCTTCCCACGCACGTACGTCTTCGATCCAGACTTGGCCGGTCGCTCGGGGCGCAATCTCCGCGTGAGCCTCGACCCGCGTGACGGCCACGGCATGAAGACCAAGGGCGACAAGCCCCGCGACATCTACATCGAACGAGCGCTGATGAAGGATCTGAACCACTACGCCGTACACGCGCGGGGTCTTCGCGCATCGCTGACGTCACACCGCCATGAGCCACTGGTGCTCAATCAATCGGGCGAACCTTTCAGTGCCGACGGCAAGAGCATCGATCGTATTGTCAGGCTCATTGGCCAGAAGGCCGGCCTGCAAGTCTGGACGCACCTCCTGCGCCACACCTACGCTACCCACACTCTTGTCGCCCTGCAGCGCCACAGCGACCGTAACCGCATCGAGCCGTTGGTCTTCCTGCAACGACAACTCGGGCACGCATCGATCCAGACGACGATGGTCTATCTACATCTGGTGAACGAACTGGCCGACGAAGCCGTTCTCGCCTACGACGCCGAGCTCGATGAGGAGGCGCCGGTCGGCTGATGGGCAAGCGAAAGGCTTTCGTGAAGACCGACCTGGTGCGTGCCCAGGCGGAAGAACAGGTCGGCATCGAACAGCACGAAGTCGCTCGCCAGCCGCGCACGACTATCGTCGAATTCGGTCGCAACGCTAGCGCACGCCGTAGCTTCGACTTCGCGCCATGGTATGGCGTCGGCATCGATCCCATCGTGTTGGCATGTCAGCAGCAGATCGAACGCTTCCTCGAAAAGCGCGACGGGGATGTCGAGGTGACGACGATCGTCGCGTACTGCGCTGAAGGACTGCGACACTTTTTCAATTTCTTAGCGGCGCACAGCACCGTGATGGGCAGACCACTGACGCTCGTCGATATATCGCGCGACTCGGTGGACGGATACCTGCAGTACCTGCGCGACGGGGGATGGTCTGCAGCGACCCAGCACTTGCGCTACAGCGTCGTGAAGTCCGTGCTACTGGCCTTGAGCCGCCGGGATATGTTCGAGTTGGTGGACTCTGGCGACGAGGCTACTTTTCCGAGCAATCCTATGTCCGGCAGCGGAAGGCACGGCAAAGGAGAGACTCCCCTTCCCCGGGCGCAGCGCCAGGCGTTCGCCGGCGCCGTGAAGACGGCGGTGATGCCCCTTCTGACAAGTGATGCTGAGCCCACCAGCACGTTGCTGGCCTATGCGCTGCTGATCGTGGCTTTGCACACCGGGCGCAATACGACGCCGTTGCTCGAGATGCCCGTGGACTGCCTGCGCGACCACCCGAAGCAGGGCGCCACCTTCCTCGTGCTGCACAAGCGCCGTGGGCATACAACCTACAAGGTGGCGCTGCGCTCGGCCAATACGCCCGACCGGATCACCGAATCAACATCGACGCTGCGGCCAACCGTAACGCAGCTGATCCGCCGGGTGATCGACTTGACCGCATCCTTGCGCCAGGATGCTCCTGCGGACCTGCGCGAGCGCCTGTGGATCTACCGATCGCGGCGATTCGATCACAACGGCGGCGTGACGGCGCTGAGCTTCGGCGTGCTCAGCCAAGCGATCGACAAGCTGGTCGTGGATCACCAGCTCAAGGACACGGACGGCCAGCCTTTGCGAATCAACATCGGCCGCCTGCGCAAGACCTTCGTGAACCGCATCCACGAGATTCTGGAGGGCGATCTCGTAGCGACTGCGGTGGCTGCAGGCAACCAGCCGCATGTCACTGAACGATACTACCTTCGGCCCGGCGAGGATGCCCAACGGAACTGGCGCTTCATGGGGCAGTGCTTGGTCGACGAGTTGGGTTCGGGCACGCTCGGTGCCACCGAACGCACGCCGGTCGGACGTTGCTCCGACACCAAGACGGGCGAGTTCGCCCCGAAGCAGGGTGGCGCGCTCTGCCAGAGCTTCCTGAACTGCCTGCGCTGCCGCAACTACGTCGTCACGGGCGACGACCTGTGGCGGCTGTTCTCGTTCTACTGGCGCGTGCTGCGCGAGCGGCCTCGGACGGATCCGCATCGCTGGCGCCAGCAACTGGCCCACATCCCTCGGCTGATCGAGCGCGACGTGGTCGCGGCCGGTCTGGCGAGCAAGGCGTTCACGCCCGCCCAGGTCGATGCCGCGCGAGAAAGGGCTCTGCACGACCCCCACCCATTCTGGGCAGCCCCGACGGTGCTCAGTGATTTGGAGTCCCTGGAATGAACAGCGCCAAGGCGGCAACGTGGCTCGAAACGCGACCCGACGATGTTTGCGATCGGGCGCCTGCCGAGCGCGACGGGCTGATCGTCTCTGCCCGCATGGTCTGCGGGTACTGGTTGGTCTTGAGCCGCTACGGCGATACGTGCTGGCACTTCGCAGGCCAACCGACCAACAAGCAGTCCAGTGAGCGCTTCATCGACTTCAGCTCCATCCCGGCGCCGTTGTGCCCCTCGATGAAGGCGATCGTCTACCGCTACCTGCGTCGCGGGCGGCAGGGCAAAGCGCTGCCGTCGCACCGTAGCGTCATGAAGCTTCTCGGAGATGCGCGCCCGTTCCTGGAGCACCTCGATCGGCTGGGCATCGACCGCTTGGCCGATGTGACGCCCCTGACGTGCGCTCTGTACGTCGAGGCGTGCAAGAGGCACCGGCAGCCGAAATGCGCGGCCCGGCCCGGCGCGCCGCTAAAGGCCTCTTCCCTCTGCCATCGCTTGGCGGTCGTGGAAGCGTTGTACGAGCTCAGTCAGCATACCGACGACGTCATGCCGTCGCACCCCTGGCCCGATACTTCGTTTTCCCATTTGGCTGGCCAGTCGGGGTTGGGTAGCGGGCATCGCGGTGGCGCCACGCCGTTGATGCCCGACGCGGTCTTCACTGCCCTTTTCCAGCATGCCTGGGCGGCGCTTGAACGAGGCGGTCGCCTGCTCGACCTGAACGAGGAGATCGCGGAGATCGCACGCCGCGGCAGCCTGAGCGGCGACGCCTTGCGCCTTGTGAAGCGATGCTTTCTGAAGGAGAACGGATGGCTGGACGGAACCGTGGCGTTCTCGATGGCCCTGCTCGAACTGCGCGCGGCCTGCTACATCGTGGTGGCCAGCCTCAGCGGATGTCGCAACCACGAACTAGCCTTCGTGCAGTCCGGCGCCTGCTACAGCACGCCAATCGAGGGGAGCCGCGTGGGTGGAGCCGCGGAGGTCTATTGGTGGATGCGGTCGCAGTCCACCAAGACTGGCGAGGGCCATACGGAATGGATGGTGCCAGAAGCCGCCATGAAGGCGCTTCGGTTGATGGAGCGCTGGGCTCGGCCGTACCAGGCTGCGATCGACGCCGAACTCGCCAAGCGGCAAGCCGCCGAGCCTTTCGATGTCGAGATCGCCGAGGCCCAGCGACACGCGCGCGCCGTGTTCCTCGCTGGGGCGCCGCTCAAGGGCAACAAGGTACGCACACTCTCCGCGCAGATGTGCAACCTCTCGCTGAAGGCGTTTGCGACGAAGCATGGCGTCGCATGGGATCTGGCGTCGCACCACTTCCGTCGCAAGTTCGCCAACTACGCAGCGCGCAGCCAGTTCGGCGACCTGCGGTACCTACGCGAGCACTTCAAGCACTGGGCGATGGACATGACGCTGGGCTACGCGCTCAACGAGTCGCAGGAGATCGCGCTCTATGGCGAGATCGAGCGCGAGATCCATGGCATCAAGGTCGATGTTGTCGACTCCTGGCTCAAGTCCGATGAACCGTTGGCGGGCGGCTACGGGCGGAACATCGTGGCATGGCGAGAGACGGTGCCCGTGACGCTCTTCAAAAGCCATGCGGAGATGGCGCGGTGCCTGGCTGACAGCACTGGCATCCGGAGCAACGGCCATGCATGGTGCACCGCCGGCGACAACCTGTGCGTCGGCAACGACATCGAGCCCACGCGCTGTGCCGACTGCCACCACGCGGTAATCGGCCGACGCCACGCGCCACTGTATCGTGGGCTCTACGACCACCTCAAGGAGCTGGCCGATCGCGACGATATTGGCCCAGGCGGCCAAGCGCTCGTCCAACGCGACGAGCAGCGATGCCGCCGCGTGCTTGCGGCGCTTGGCAAGGAACCGGAGGATCCATGAGCACTGATCGCAAGACGGCCGACGTGCGTGAGCAGGAACTGCGGCTGGCGCTTTCGCGCATCCGGCGTGGCCGCTCGCGAACCAAGGCCAAACGGCTAAGCATCGCCGCGGTTGCGCGCGAGGCGGGAGTTTCGGCGGCATTGATCCACAACCACTACCCCGATGTAGCCGACACGATCCGCGAAGCGATGGGGCGGGGTGAGCGCGCAACGCGTGAGCTGAAAGACAAGGACGTCAAGGCATTGCGAAACAGAATTCGGAAGCTGAACAGCGAGGTCAAGACCCTGCTCACCGATGTCGCCAGACTGGCGTCGATCAACGAGGTTCTCATTGCAGAAAACGCCCTGTTCAAGACCAAGGTGGGTGCACCAGGAACAGTGATATCGCTCTCGCCGGCATCTCGTCGTTAGAACTCGCGGAACGGAGATCGATACTGAGCGTTTTCGGTCGGCGATATTGGTGCGAATTTCGGTCGTGATGAGCAGGCAATTCGGCACGCTGCAGCCAGCGCGTAGCGCTACGATCACGTCATGTGCTCGAACTACCGTCCCGTCACGCGCATGGATCGCCTCTTGACCTTCTTCGGCGTCGAGTACGCCAAGACGGAATTGGAGCAGCGCGATGTCTATCCGCTCGGCACGGCACCCTTCATCCGCCTGGCCGTCGAAGGTCAGGAAGGCGGCCGACCGGCCTTAATCGCCGATGACGCGATGTTCGGGCTATTGCCGCACTGGGCAACCGAGATGCAGTTCGGCCGGAAAAGCTACAACGTGCGCAGTGAGACGGTGGCGACGAAGCCGGCTTTCCGTGAGGCCTGGAAGCGCAGCCAGCGCTGCATCATCCCTGCCGAGGCGATCTACGAACCGTGCTACGAGTCGGGCAAGGCCGTGCGCTGGCGGATCTTCCAAGATGGAAATGTGCCACTCGGGATCGCTGGGATCTACACGACTTGGCGCGCCCCGGACGGCAAGCACCTGCACACGATGTCGATGTTGACCGTGAACGCCGATGGGCACCCGCTGATGTCACACATGCACGGCGTCGATGACGAGAAGCGCATGATCGTGATCCTGGATCAGGAAGAGTACCTGCCGTGGCTCACGTGTTCGGTCATCGAGGCGCCAAGGTATTTCCGGCAGTGGAAGGGTGCGCTGATGGGCGAGCCTGATGCGGTGCAGCGAACTGCGATGACCAAAGCGCCGATCGTGCCGCAGGTGTTGCGGCCCGCGAGCCCGCCGCCGCCCGTGCAAGACGACCTGTTCTAAGCCTCGGCCAGCAAATGATCCGGTGCTGTTTGCGCATTTCGGTCTTGCTGATCAGGCAGGTCGGCACGATAAACGCCGAGTTCGATGTTCATGAGCACTGAACCGGCAAGCCGATCCAACCAGAGCGCGACCCGATGGCCCTCACAGAAACCCATGGAAGCCCCTTCGTATTCCTTCGTGAGCGACAGAGAGTGGGAAGTCCGGTCAGTCAACATGCACGACCAACGGCGGCAATCCAACCCAGGACGTCAAGGCTGTCTGAACGATCTGCTTCAGTTCTTCGAGGGCGGCGGTGTCGATTTCCCTGCGGCCAAATAGCAGTCCTCGTCTGCTCGTCGAAACGCGCGCTCTGAACCGTCCAACCAGGTAGTCGTCGGTATGGATGTCGACGGCTAAGCGAAGACCATCCAAGGTAGACCAGATGAACCAGCCCCAATCCTCTTCGCCAGAGTCGACATGGCCGTAGCGGGCGTGCAACGCCGGAAGCAGCGCCGCCGAAACAATGTCGCCGCCGACGCAGCAGTCGTTGATATACCGAGCAGGGTTCGCTACCTCCACCTGCTTTGTGAAGCTCAATTCATATGGCATGTTTGGTCTTGAACGCCGCGGATACGCAAGCCTACCTCCTTGCGGTCGGGCCAGCGTACGTTCTGTGAACGGGCAGTTGCGGGCATTCGTGGACTGGTTTCGGGTTGTCCGTCAACGCGATACGATCAGCGGATGAAAGTCCGAACCTGGCACTTCGACGCAGCGTTAGCGGCCCTTTTCGCGGCGGCGTGCGCCTGGATGCTTTGGGTTTCCAAGGAGCAGGCGGTGGCTGCAGTGCGCGAGTATGGGTACAACGTCGACTCCGGCGCGCTGCAGTTTGCGGCTGCAGTCGTCTTCCTGTTGCCCGTTGCCGCTCTCTTTAGTACGGCCGCCATCGCAGGAGCACGGGGATGGCGAGTGAGCCGCTACATGCACTGGTTCGCCGTCGTCGCCGCCGTTTGCCCAATCGCCTACGAGGTCTTCGTCACGGTCAGCCGCTGGTACGATCAGGCTGCACGCGTCACTTGACGCAGGGAACGGTGCATATGTCGACGACGGGTCGGGACATCCTGGGAAGACTGGGTTCCAGTTGGCGTAACACGCGGGCGATGCCGTTGGTTATGCGGGTACTTTGCCAAGGGGCGATGGTCGTAACGCCGTTGTTCATCCTCGCTCTGGTGTTGCCAGTGACCGACTGGGAGGTGGACGGCCAGGCCATGACCTATCGTGAGCTCTGGACGTCCGGCAACGGCGCCATGCTCGCAGTTTGTCTTGGGCTGTACTGTTTCGGAGCATGGGGCCTGGCGGCGCGGCGTCACTTCAGCCGGTGGGTGCTCGTTACGGCGTCCGTAGCACCAGCAGTCTTCATCGCCGTCAGCGAGAGGTCGATCCCTTGGCTTTCATTCACCGAGGCCGCGATCTACGGCATTGCAATGTATTTTTGCCTGTTCCGACTTCGGGCTGTTCAGCTATTCATGGCCGGGCCAGGCAAAAGCCCCGCCCGTCGTGGAGTCTAGATGGCGAAACAGCGCGCGGCGCACACGCCCGTTGTCGGCCCAGAAGCTGACGGTCGCGCATGGCCGCTTCCGGGTGATCAATTCAGAGCTACGGTCGCGCGAAGATGACGAACACGACCGACAGTCTGCGAAATGAACCGGCGCCGGTGAAGGCTTGGCCAACTGGTCGGATCGCCGCAGCCGTAGCTACCGTGCTCTGGCTGTTATTGACCCTGACTGGGATCTACTTGATCGAAGGGGTTCGCGACCAACATGTGCCAAGCGCCCCAAACGACGGACAGCATCAACTCTACGTCGTCGTTCCACTGATCGGATTGGCTGGCAGCGCCGCAATACTCGGCTTCTGGAGGAAATTGCCTAGCTGGGCGAAGCGCGTGGGCGTAGGCATCAGTTTTCTCGCGGTGTGGCTCGTCTTCGGGACGTTCGGCGGTGGCGTTTGAGGGCTCAATCGGCCCAGAAACAGGCGCTCGTCAATGGCCGCTTATCTGCTAGGCGCGTCCACCTAAGGTTGGGCTCGCCAGACAACCCTTCGTCCTGGGTTCCAAGGTCGGCCAGGGCAACCTGCGGTAGCCTGGTTTCAAAGGACCATTCACCTAAGTTGCGCAGTGGGGAGTAGATGCCGTGTCGAGACGAAGCGGAAGCAAAACGTCGTCCCCTCTGAATGCCAGGCTGCTGGTTTTTGTTCTTGCTCTAACCATGAATACCACTGCCACATCCGGTGAGTCTGCCGAGCCACGTGATGTACAGCTCGTGGTGACTGAGTCCGGTCAATACATCCTCTCAGGCATGCCCGTCGCCCTCGCGGATTTGCGAGCGAAGCTTCGCGAACTCAAATCCAGCGGCAGGCCGATCAACCTTCATGTCACGGGCAGTTCGACGGTGGAATACAAGTTTGTCATGCCTGCAATACAGATTGCGCAGGAAGAGGGACTTTCCAAAGTTGGCCTTTTGGCGATCCCGCCCGCTGCGCCCGCTGCGCCCGCTTCGTCAGCCTCGTCCGCACCCAAGTAGCCGAGCGGGCCAAGCCTCGTACCATCATCAAGGCAGATTCTATGTACCGATATGGAACACTGCTTCTTGCCATTGCCTTCGGAGGAGCTTGCCTGCTCGCGATCTGGTGGCTCTGGCGCCGGTCGGCACAAGGTGAGTCGACCAAATTCATGGACTACCTTCTTCTTTGGCCCCTTCTGTTTCGGGCGGAACGTCAGTCGAAGACGCCGACGCGTCGCTGGTTCGTTCTCGCAGGGATACTCGTGTTCTTCGCGCTGATCCTGGCCGATAGGTTCATCAACGTACCCCGGCACGGTTGACCTTCGGCGACCGCCTTTCGGCGACGAATCTGAAGACTCGACCGGCTGCTTGGGGTCGGAAGCGAAAGTCCATTCGCTGATGCGCTCAACGTTCGGATTCACGCGGGCAACCTCGACCCGTCGACCAGCTGCTTCGTGCCGGCACCGCCAGTTCAGGATTTCGATCCTATCGCCCGTACCTCACCGCTCCGTCGTTTCCAAGGCATGATTGCATGCTGACTGCCATCTCCTAACTGTTACCAGGGCTCCAGAAGCGTTGTAGGTGCCTGGGAACTTCACGTCGTAGAACGCAGGGTGGCCTTCAGGCCGGCACTGATACCGCATCGGCATCACGACGAGTTCGCCGTTCTCGACGACCATCACCGGGCAGTAGACGCCGGGGAAGATGCGCTCGTCGCGTGGCTCGAGCTCGGTGCGTCTCAAGTCCGCCAGCGCGCGCTGTGCCTGTGCAATCTTGTTGGTCGCGATCCGCTGATCGTCCGCCGCCTTCTTGGTCGGCTTGGCACCTGCCAACACGCGCTCCGCGGCCACCAACCTGGCGCGCTGCTTGAACAGCTCCTGCTCCGTGCGCGTCGCCTCCGCAGCGGCGTGCGCATCGATCAGGGCCTTGATACGGCGCTCGTCGTCCGTGGCCGGTTCAGTGAAGGCCAGCTCCATCGCCTTGGGGATCTTGACCCGCGCCTCGGGCTCGTTGTCGCGCTGCCAGAACGTGCGGTAGAACTCGCCCACGGACATCGTGGCGCCGAACATGCGGACGAATTTCTTCCAGTTGGCATAGACCTGGGCGGAATAGCACATGGCGCAGCT